>ENA-OQAJ01000006-OQAJ01000006.1-human-gut-metagenome-genome-assembly--contig:-NODE-6-length-55833-cov-3.914408_pt1 | contig 55833 bp, 67 predicted proteins | sample MGYA00242736_ERZ504529 | MGnify/ENA primary metagenome ERZ504529 (study PRJEB26092, sample SAMD00036275) | human gut metagenome | host: Homo sapiens | study: EMG produced TPA metagenomics assembly of the...
TGGTGGTGCACCCGGCTCCCGGCAACCCGGACGGCACGCTGGTGAACGCGCTGCTGTGGCACTGCAAGGGAAGTCTGTCCGGTATTGGCGGCGAGATTCGCCCCGGCATCGTGCACCGCATCGATAAGGACACCAGCGGACTGCTGGTGGTGGCAAAGGACGATGCAACGCACATCGGCCTTTCCCAGCAGATGGCGGTGCACAGTGTGGAGCGCGCGTATCGCACCATCGTGTACGGCGGCTTTGCACAAGATGAGGGCTTTGTGGAAAGCAATCTGGGCCGCAGCAAGACCGACCGCAAAAAGATGGCGGTCTACCCGGCCAGTGAGCCGCACACCAAATATGCCTATACCGGCTATCAGGTGCTGGAACGGCTGAACAACTTTACCATGCTGGAATGCCGCCTGAAGACCGGCCGCACCCATCAGATCCGCGTGCACATGGCATCCATCCAGCACCCGGTGGCGGGCGACCCGGTGTATGGCCCGCACAATTGCATCACCAGCCTGCACGGCCAGTGCCTGCACGCAAAAACGCTTGGCTTTGTGCACCCGATCACCGGCGAACATCTGCGGTTCGATTCGGAATTGCCGGAATACTTCACTCATTTTCTTGCAACGCTCAGGAGGGGAACGGTATGAACCATCTTTCTTCAACGCTTGTACTGTGTGATCTGGACCATCTGCTTTTGGGTGCCGACGGCAACCTGACGCAGGTGGTGCGGGATGTGCTGCAGCTGTTCGTCCGCCGCGGCGGACGTTTACGGTGTTTTCCCAGCGCACGCCGCGGGCAGTGCGGTCCATTCTGGGCAGTGTGCGGCTCAGCGCTCCTGCGCTGGTGTGCGGCGGTGCCATGGCCTACCATTTTCCGATGGCACCCGCCAGCGCTGTGCACCTTTGCCGGGCAGGATGCCGACCTGTTCGCCCGCCTGCCGGTGGCAGAGGGCGTGGGCATTGCCCTGCAGATGACCGACGGTACCACCCGCGTGCTGCGCATGAGCGAGGCATTGGAGCGTCATCTGCGGCAGGAATGGACCCCTTATCTGCTGGCAAACGCGGCAGACATCAAGGGGGAAGAAGTGCTGCGGGTGCTGCTGTATCAGGACAGCAAGGCAGTGCCCATGATCTCGCTGCTGGAAAAATCTCTGGGCGACCGCACAGCGGTGCTGCTGGGCGAGCGTGCCGCAGCGGATACGCTGATCCTGACCCCCAGAACCGTCTCTGGCCGTGAAATGCTGGATGCCGTGTGTATGCCGGTGGGCACCGACCCGGAAGATGTGCTGGTACTTGCCGGAGGGCTGCCTATGCTGGACATGGTGCGCGCTTCCAGCCAGAGCACCGCAGCTGCGGATGCCCCGGCTGAGCTGCGTCTTGCTGCCCAAAAGGTCACTTTGACCGATGCTGCGGCAGGTTCTGCAGTGGAAGTGCTGTACCGTATGGTGCGGGATGCTGAAAATTTGGCGTAAAATTGTGCAAGGCTTCTGCAAATTCTTTCGCAGAAGCCTTTCTTTTTGGAGGAAAGTCAGGTACAATGAGAGAAACGCATCTTCTGGCCCTGCAAAAGAAGGAAAAACTCTTTCTTGCGCTGTCGCTGGCGGCGGTGGTTTTGTGCACAGTGCTGGCCTTTGGCTTTGCCGTGCCGCTGCAGGCTGCCGAACCGCAGGTCCTGCCGGATACGACCGGGCTGGAACAGTATGTGCTGGTGGATCTGAACACTGCCGATCTCTCTGCGCTGTGCACACTGCCGGGCGTAGGGGAAAAGCGCGCACAGACGATTCTGGATTACCGGACGCAGAATGGCCCGTTTGAACGGGTAGAAGATGCAGCCAATGTTCCGGGCCTGACACAGACCATTGTGGATTCCTGGGCAGGAATGGCAACCGTGAGCTGAGCCGCAGCCGGCGGCCCGGCGCAGCAAAAAGGGGAATGATTATGAGTGACGATACCATTTTTATCAACCGGGAACTGAGCTGGCTGGATTTCAACCGGCGCGTTCTTGCGCTGGGCAAAGATAAAAATGTTCCGCTTGCAGAGCGGGTCAAATTTCTTGCGATCTACGGCTCCAATCTGGACGAGTTTTTTATGGTGCGCGTGGGTTCTCTGCAGGAGCGCGCCAATCTGGAACAGGAACAGGGCAAAAAGGTCAAGAGGGAAAACAAGACCAACATGTCCGCGGCGGAACAGCTGACTGCCATCATGCCCAAAACGGCACAGCTGCAGGAGGAGTGCGATAAATACTACGCAAAGGCGCTGGAAGCACTGGCGGAGTGCGGCTGGCGCAAGGTGGATCTTGACCACTTGTCCAAGGAGGACGAGCACTTCTGGAAGAAGTACTTCCAAACGGAGCTGTTCCCCATCCTCAGCCCGCAGATCGTGGATAACCGCCATCCGTTCCCATTCCTGCGCAATAAGGAGATTTACCTTGGCGTTCTGCTCAAGGAAAAACACCCGGCAGGGCAGAGCCTTGGCATCATTCCCATTTCCAGCCAGATGGAACGGATGCACGTTGTAAAAAAAAGACGGCGAAACGCAGTTTGCACTTACCGAAGAGCTGGTGCTGCACTTTGCGGCCAGCATCTTTGGCAAAGAGACGATTCAGGAAAAAATGTCTCTTCCGTGTTACCCGCAATGCGGATATCGACGTAAAAGAGGGCATGATGGATCATGATATCGACTACCGCGAGATCATGACCGAGTTGCTCAAGCGCCGCCGCAAGCTGGCTGCGGTGCGTCTGCAGATCACGCCTGCCCCGGCCCCGGAGGTAGAACGCCTGCTGTGCAACCGTCTGCTGCTCACCCATAAACGGGTGTTCGAGCAGAAAAGCCCGCTGGATCTGAGCTTTTTCTACAAGCTCACCGGCCGCATGGAAGCGGAGGAGCGGCCGGAACTGTTCTACCCGGCTGCACGGCCCATGCTGCCGCCGCCGGACTACGACCTTGCCGCTGAGGTGCAGAAGCACGATGTGCTGCTCAGCTATCCGTACCAGTCCATCCGGCCCTTCATTGCCATGCTCAAAAAGGCTGCCCATGATCCTGAGGTCATTTCCATCAAAATGACACTGTACCGTATGCGCGGGAGTCCCAGATCGTGCAGGCGCTGATGGAAGCCGCTGAGAACGGCAAAGAGGTGGTGGCGCTGGTGGAGCTGCGCGCCCGCTTTGACGAGCAGAACAATATCGACTGGTCGAAGCAGCTGGAAAGCGCAGGCTGTACGGTCATTTATGGCTTTGATGATTACAAAGTGCACTCCAAGCTGACCCTTATCACCAAAAAGAGCAAAGAGGGCTACTCTTATATCACCCAGATCGGCACCGGCAACTACAACGAAAAGACCAGTGAGCTTTACACGGACTATTCCTTCATTACGGCAGACCATGGCATTGGCGAGGAAGCTTCCAATGTGTTCCAGAACCTTGCCGTGCAGAAGCTGACTGAGGAGAGCGACCGGATGCTGGTAGCACCGCTGCGCTTCAAGAGCGTATTGCTGGAAGAGATGGATCGTGTCATTGCCGCCGCCCACATGGGCCGTCCGGCATCCATAATCCTGAAAAACAATTCCATCAGCGACCGGGACATCATCCTCAAGCTGCAGGAAGCCAGCTGTGCCGGTGTGCGCATTGATATGATCGTGCGCGGCATCTGCTGCGTGCGCGCCGGCGTGCCCGGCAAGACGGAGAACCTGCATATCCGCAGCCTTGTGGGTCGTTATCTGGAGCATGGCCGCATTTACAGCTTCTTCGATGGTGCACATACCCGCATCTATATTGCATCCGGCGATTTCCTCACCCGCAACACCGAGTGCCGCGTGGAGGTGGGCGTGCGCGTGGAGGATCCCGTGCTGGTGCGGAAGCTTACCGACATTCTGCAGCTGCAGCTGCGGGATAATGTCAATGCCCGCGAGATGCGCCCGGACGGCAGCTACCAGAAGGTAAAGCCCGCTGAGGGCGAAGCACTGGTGAACGGCCAGATGGGCATGTATGAGCTGTTGAAAAATGACTGGACGCAGCCGGAGCCTTGGAAGCTTTCTGCCGCTGTGCAGGAAAAACAGCCTGAACCTTCTGCCAAAGCAGCAAAGCCAGAACCTGCGAAAACGGAAGCAGCTCCCGCTGCAAAACAGGCAGAAGCTTCTCACCCGGAATCTGCTGCGGCACCGGAAAGCGGCGACCGCTTTGACCAGCTGGAACAGATGGTCAATCATAAAAAGCGTACAGAGCCGCAGCCTGCCCCTGCAGCCAGGCCGATAAAGCCGGTGGTGGTGGAGACACCCGCCCCCAGAAGCCGCCTGAAACGGATTTTGGATTTTTTCAAGTTACGCAGATAATATTTGCAAGACCCGACAGAGCAAACCCTCTGCCGGGTCTTTGCGTGTTTGCCTGCATAAATAAAAAGCAAACGGAAGGCGGGAGGCAGAAGGTGCGGGCAAAGCGATGGGGACGAGCCGGGCACGGCAGGGAGCAGCCCAGACGGAGGGTGATTTTTCTGGCAGTTTTAGCCGGACTGCTGGTGTGCGTGGTGCTTCCAGGTGCGGGCGCAGAAAAAACGGGAAGGACTCTGTTTCCCGCTGGACACCACACAGTACCGTGTTTCGGACGGATACGGCTGGCGGCAGGATCCTTTTACCGGGGAAAGGACGTTCCATAAGGGCATTGATCTTGCCTGTGCAGAGGGAACAGAAGTGCTTGCTGCGGAAGGCGGTGCGGTGGTGCAGGCATACCGCAGCACAAGCTATGGCACCTGTCTGCGTGTTCTCCATACAGATGGCAGCGAGTCACTTTACGCCCATTTGCAGTACGCCTATGTCCGCCCGGGCGAGGTGGTGGAAGCAGGGCAGCTGCTGGGCGCAGCAGGGCGCAGCGGGCGCGCTACGGGAGCACACCTGCATTTTGAACTGTACCGGCAGGGAACAGCCTGTGACCCGGCGGATGCGCTGGGCCTTTCCTCATGAAGCTGCATGATTCCCGGCAGCTGGGGCCGCTGGTGTTCCGCGACCCGCTGCTTTTGTGTAGCGCACTGTATTTTTTGCTCTACTTTGATGCAAGCGGCTTTCTGCGGCTGGGGTTGCTGGCGGCGTTCCTGCACGAGTGCGGGCACATTCTGGTGTATTGTGTGTTTCTGCGCCGCTTTCCGGTCATTGAGGTGACCATGACTGGCTTTTGTATGCGGATGGACGCTCCGGCCCGGGGCCTTTCACCGGGGCGGCTCTTCTGGCTGGCTGCTGTAGGCCCGGCGGTCAATTTCATGCTGGCAGGCATCTGGGCACTGCGGCTGGAACAGGAACTGACCATCCGCGGCAGTGCCTTCTGGCGGCAAATCTGCTGACCGGGGGATTCAATCTGCTGCCCGTTCCACCGCTGGATGGTGCACAGCTGGCATCCTGCCTGTGCGAAATGCGGCGTGTAGGCAAAAAGTTTAAGGGAAATGATTGAAAAAACAGCTCATTTCGGGTACAATAAAATGACGTGTAAAAATGGACTGTTTATTGGAGGACTCGATGTTTGATCCAAAACTGAAAGAAGCACTGGGACGAGTACAGAAGCCTGGTCGTTATACCGGCGGAGAACCCGGCAGTGTATATAAGGACAAAGAAAAAAGTGGATGTCCGCTTTGCGTTCTGCTTTCCGGACACCTATGAGGTAGGTATGTCCTTCCTCGGCGAAAAGATCCTGTATGAGCTGCTCAACAGCCACGAAAAACTGGTGGTGCGAGCGTGCTTTTATGCCGTGGCTGGATATGAAGGCCGAGATGGAGCGTCTTGGTCTGCCGCTCTACACCATGGAGAGCAAGGACCCGCTCACCGCTTTTGATGCAGTGGGCTTCACCCTGCAGTACGAGCTTTCCTATACCAATATTCTGGCCATGCTGGATCTGGCGGGCATCCCGTTCTATTCCAAGGATCGCGATGAAAGCTGGCCGCTGATCGTGGCGGGTGGCCCCTGCGCCTGCAACGCGGAACCCATTGCGGACTTTTTTGATGTGGTCCAGCTGGGTGAGGGCGAAAACCAGCTGCCCGGCATCTGCGCCGAGATCGAAAAGGCCAAGAAGGAGGGCGGCGTTTCCAAAAAGGAACTGCTGCTGCGCATTGCAAAGATCCCCGGCATCTATATCCCGGCGTTCTACGATGTGGAGTATTACGAAGATGGCCGGGTCAAGGCCATCACCCCCAATGAGCCGGGCATCCCGGCGCGCATCACCAAGGCGATCATCAAGGACCTGAACGAGTTTGCCCCGCCTACGAATTTCGTGGTGCCCATGGTGGGTGCCATTCAGGACCGCGCCAGCATCGAGGTGCTGCGCGGCTGTGTGCGTGGCTGCCGTTTCTGTCAGGCGGGCTTTCTGTACCGTCCCATGCGCCAGCGTGACGCGGGCCTTCTGAACAGGGCGGCGCAGGAGCTGTGCGCCAACACCGGCTATGAAGAACTGAGCCTTTCCAGCCTGTCCACCTCTGACCACGGCCAGCTGGAAGAGCTGCTGGACGATCTGAACGAGTGGGCACCCAAGGAGCATGTGAGTCTGTCGCTGCCTTCGCTGCGCGTGGACAACTTCTCCCAGAGCCTCATTGAAAAGACCACCAAGGTGCGCAAGAGCGGCCTGACCTTCGCCGCCGAAGCCGGCACCCAGCGCCTGCGCAACGTCATCAACAAGAATGTCACATGGGATGAGATCGAAAAGACCTGCACCATTGCATTCAACGCGGGCTACACCTCGGTCAAGCTCTACTTCATGATGGGCCTGCCCACTGAGACCATGGAGGACATTGAGGGCATCGCAGAGACGGCGCAGAAGGTGGTAGACCTCTATTATTCGCTGCCCAAGCGCGGCAAGGGCAAGGGTGTACAGGTGACCATCAGCTGTGCCTGCTTTGTGCCTAAGCCCCATACGCCGTTTGAGTTCGTGCCCATGGACACTGAAGAAATGCTGCGCGCCAAGCAGAAGCACCTGCTGGAAAGTGTGCGCAGCCGCAAGATCAAGGTCAACTATCACGACAGCACCACCAGCTTTCTGGAGGGCGTGTTCGCCAAGAGCGACCGCCGTCTGGCACCGGTCATTGTGGAAGCCTACAAGCGCGGCTGCTACTTTGACGGCTGGGAGGAGTGCTTCAAGTACGATACTTGGCTGCAGACCTTTGCTGATCTGGGCATCGACCCGGCATTTTACTGCCAGCGCCCCATCGGTCTGGACGAGGTAACGCCATGGTCCCACATGGATTACGGCGTCACCCACGAATATCTGGTGCGGGAGTACAAAAAGGCCCTTGCCGCCCAGACCACCCAGCCCTGCAACCGTGCCTGCCACGGCTGCGGTGCAAATCACCTGTTAGGAGGTCCCTGCTTTGATTACAGTAAGAATCTCGTTTGAGAAAAAGAATGAGGCCTCCTACATCTCCCTGCTGGACCTGCAGCGGGTGATGCAGCGGGTGCTCAAGCGCAGCGGCCTGCCGGTGTGGCATACGCTGGGCTTCAATCCCCACATCTACATGACCTTTGCCTGCCCGCTTTCTCTGGGGCAGGAGAGCGAGTGCGAGTGCGTGGACGTCAAGACCGAAGCGGAAGCCCCGGATTTTGAGCAGTGGAAAGCGGCCCTCAATGCCATCATGCCCGCAGGCATCGTGATCACGCACGTTGGCCCGGTGCAGATGAAGGCGGACCTCATTGCCTATGCATGCTATCGCATCACCTACCCGGCGGCAGCGGCTGCGGCGCTGGATCAGTACAACGCGCTGGAAAGCGCCCCGGTGGAAAAGCACGGCAAAAAGGGCAACAAGATCATTGAGCTGAAGGATCACATCCCGCAGGTGGAGTACACCACGGAGGGGGACAGCCTGCACATGGATCTGTGCATGCCGGCCGCACAGGAACTGAACCTGAACCCCTCGCTGCTCACCGGCTTTCTGGAAGAAAAATTCGGCCTGCCTGCCGTCAGCGCCAACATCCTGCGCAAAAAGTTTTTTGACGGCAGATAAGCAGCTGTTTGTCTGATCGGAGCGTGAAAGACCGTCTGTTGGGCAAAACAGAAAATTTTTTGCATTTATTTTGGTCAGAACGCTTGCATTTACGCAGGTTTTGTGATATCCTATTTAGGCGTTAGTGTCCGCTGAGACCACAGCGGGGTTAATGACAATATCATTAAACGGGCGGTCCTCTGACGGCAAAGTGCCGTGTATGAACGTCTAAAAACAAATGGAGGATTCAAAAATGGACGCACTGAAGATTATTTCTGAAGGCAGCATCAAGGCTGAAAAGCCCCAGTTCAACGTTGGCGATACCGTCCGCGTTGATGTTCGTATCAAGGAAGGCGACCGTGAGCGCATTCAGGCCTTTGAGGGCACTGTGATCGCAAAGAAGCACGGTGGCGTTGCTGAGACCTTCACCGTTCGCCGCGTTGCTTACGGTGTTGGCATCGAGCGTGTCTTCCCCATCAACAGCCCCTTCGTTGAGAAGGTCACCGTTGTCCGCAAGGGCAAGGTCCGCCGCGCAAAGCTGTTCTACCTGCGTGGTCGTACGGGCAAGGCTGCCAAGGTCAAGAGCGATATTTGATCATCCCCGATTTGAAACGGGAGAAAAGGGACAACCTTGTTGTCCCTTTTTTCTTTATCAAAATTTCGGAAAAAATGCGGCTTTTTGCAGGCACCGTTCTTGCGAAGAGCCTGTCGGCTGCGGTATAATCGGGTCAGCAGTGTAAAACCAGAAGGTGAGGTGTACCGGATATGGAAAAACAGGAACAGGCAAAGCCCGTGCGTGGGCAGAACCTGCTGGAATGGTACGAGGCATTGATCTCGGCAGCGCTGGTGCTGGTGCTGATCTTTCGTTTTTCTTCCGCATCATTCAGGTGGACGGCAGCTCCATGGTGCCCACACTGGTGAACGGTGATAAGCTCATCGTGTGGGGAGCAGGCTATACACCGCAGCGTGGTGACGTGGTCATTGTGGACAGTTATACCTCCTACGGTAAACCGCTGGTCAAGCGTGTCATCGCCAAAGGCGGCGATACGGTCTCCATCGATTATGCGACCGGCACCGTGGCGGTGAACGGTGAGGTCTTGCAGGAGGACTACATTGCAGAGCCAACCTATCTTGGCTACGATGTACAGTTCCCGTACACAGTGCCGGAGGGCACGGTGTTCGTGATGGGTGATAACCGCAACCAATCACTGGACAGCCGTTCCACCTATGTGGGCTGCATTGACGAACGGGACATTCTGGGCAAGGTGCTTGTGTGCTTTATGCCCTTTACAGATTTTGGGGTGGTAAAATGAACGAAATGGATACCCGCTTTGCAAACCAGTACAATATTCAGTGGTTCCCGGGCCACATGACCAAGACTCTGCGCATGATGGAGCAGGAGATCCAGCACGTGGATGCCAGCCTTGTGCTGCTGGATGCCCGCATCCCGCTTTCCAGCCTGAACCCGGAGATCGAGCGCATCACGGCCCGCAAGCCGAAACTATACGCGCTGAACAAGGCCGATCTGGCAGACCCGGCTGTAACGGAAGAATGGATCAAGTATTTCCGTGCGGCAGATGCCGGCTGTGTGGCCATCAGCGCCAAGCAGAAGGGCGGTGCCAATGCGGTAAAGGCTGCCATTGAAAAGAACTGGCGGGCCTGCTGGAACGCCGCCAGAACCGCGGCATGGGCGGTGCCAAAACACAGGTGATGCTGTGCGGCATCCCCAATGTGGGCAAATCCACCTTCATCAACACCTTTGCAGGCTCTGCCCGCGCCAAGGCGGCAGACCGCCCGGGTGTAACCAAGGGCAAACAGTGGGTCAGCACCGACAAATTTGATCTGCTGGATATGCCCGGTGTACTGTGGAAGAAGTTTGACTCCAAGACCATTGCGTCCAATCTGCCTTTATCGGCTCCATCAAGGATGATATTCTGGATGTGGAAGAGCTGGCCATGAACCTGCTGGACGAGGTGCGCCGCAACTACCCCGACCTTGTGGCCCAGCGCTACAAGCTGGATGCCGAAACGCTGGCCCTGCCGCCCTACGAGCTGATGGAAGCCATCGGTCGCAAGCGCGGTCTGCTGGTGCGCGGCGGCGAGGTGAACACCGAGCGCTGCGCCATTATGCTGGTGGACGAGTTCCGCGCCTGCAAGTGGGGCCGCATCTCGCTGGAGCGTCCGCCGCAGCGGGATGATCTGGCTGATTTTGCCGAGGAGGATGACGAATGAAGCGCCGTTCCGACGAGGAGATCTCGGCTCCGCTGTATGAGTACGATGCCGCTGTACGCAGTCAGTATGGCTGCTTTGCAGGCGTGGACGAAGCCGGACGCGGCCCTCTGTGCGGCCCGGTGTGCGTAGCGGCCTGTATTCTGGACCCGGAGAATCCGGTCTTTGGCATCAACGACTCCAAAAAGCTTACCGAGAAAAAGCGGGAAGCTCTGTTTGATGAGATCATTGAAAAGGCGTTGGCCTACAAAATTGTTTTTGTGGGGCCGGAGATCATCGACCGGGACAACATCCTCAACGCCACCATGGGCGGCATGAAGCAGGCCGTGGAAGAGCTGGACATCGTGCCGAACCTTGTTCTCGTGGATGGAAACCGCACCCCGGCAGGCTGCTGGTCCCGGCACAGCCGGTGGTCAAGGGCGATGCCACCAGTGCCAGCATCGGCGCAGCATCCGTCCTTGCCAAGGTCAGCCGTGACCGCTATATGCTGGAACTGGACAGACAGTATCCGCAGTATCAGCTGGCAAAGCACAAGGGCTACCCGACCAAGCTCCACTATGAGCTGATCGCCCAGTACGGCATCCAGCCGTTCTACCGCCGCAGCTTCCTCAAAAAGCAGGGCTACTGGCCGGAGAACGGAAAGTGAACCGCGCCGAGACAGGGCGCAGGGGAGAAGCAGCTGCGGCCCGCTGGTATCAGAAGCAGGGCTGCAGGCTGCTGGCACACAACTTCCACACCCGGATGGGTGAGCTGGATGTTGTGGTGCAGGAGCCGGATGGGACCATTGTCATCTGTGAGGTCAAGACCCGTGCGGAAGGCTCTCTGGCCAGCCCGGCAGAAGCGGTGGACCGGCCCAAACAGCGCCGCCTGATCCGTGCAGCACAGTATTATCTGCAGCAGAACGGCCTGAGCGATGCACCGGTGCGATTTGACGTGGCAGAAGTGTTCCCTCTTGACAGCGGGCGCTGGATGGTACATATTATAAGGGGCGCTTTTCTCACGTAAAGCAACGGCCCCGGTGGGAAAATGTACGGGCAGAGGGCTTCTCTGCCACAGCAGAAGAGCGTGCTTTGCACGTTCTACGGCGAAAAAAGGAGCGACAACAATGCAGTTTTTTAGTACCAGAGACCAAAACCGCAAAGTGACTTCCTCGGAAGCAATCGCACAGGGCCTGTCCAACGAGGGCGGTCTGTTTGTACCGGAAAGCTTTCCGCAGGTGGATGTGAAGGCACTGTGCGAGCTGGACTACCCGGCCATGGCAGCTGCGTCATCAAAGAATATCTGACCGACTACTCGCAGGATTTCCTGACCGAAGCTGCCCACAAGACCTACGGAGAGGCCTTTGGCGGCAAGGCAGGCTATCTTGCCCCGGTGGAAGGGGACACCTATGCCTTAGAGCTGTGGCATGGCCCTACCTGTGCATTCAAGGATTATGCTCTGCAGCTGATGCCGAAGCTTCTGGTGGAAGCCAAAAAGAATCTGGGCCGCACGGAAAAGACCCTGATCCTTGTGGCGACCAGCGGCGATACCGGCAAGGCAGCTCTGGACGGCTACCATGATATCCCGGGCGTGGAGATCGCAGTGTTCTATCCCACGGGCGGCACCAGCGAGATCCAGCGCCTGCAGATGGCAACGCAGGAGGGTGCCAACGTGGCAGTGTACGCTGTGCACGGCAACTTTGATGATGCACAGACCGGCGTGAAGAAGGTCTTTGGTGACACTGCCATTGCAGCAGAGCTTGCCAAGCGGAACATCCGCCTGTCCAGCGCCAACTCCATCAACTGGGGCCGTCTGGTGCCGCAGATCGTCTATTACTTTGCCGCCTATGCCCAGCTGCTCAAGGCGGGCAGGATCACCTTCGGTGATGAAGTGGACTTCTGCGTACCCACCGGCAACTTCGGCGACATTCTGGCAGGCTACTATGCAAAGCGCATGGGCCTGCCCGTGGGCAAGCTGGTCTGCGCTTCCAATGAGAACAACGTGCTGACCGATTTCCTCACCACCGGCACCTACACCGCAAAGCGGGAGTTCTTCAAGACCACCTCGCCCAGCATGGACATTCTGGTGTCCTCGAACCTCGAGCGCCTTCTGTACCATGTCACCGGCAGCGATGCCGAGGTGGCGGGCCTGATGAAGAGCCTTGCCGAGACCGGCAGCTATACTGTGCGTCCGGAGACGCTGGCTGCCATTCAGGAGAACTTCTCCTGCGGCTGGAGCAGTGAGGAAGAAGTGGCAGGGGAGATCCGTGTCCGCTATGAGAAGGACAATTACCTGTGTGATACCCACACCGCCGTTGCGTTCCATGTGGCAGCGCAGAAAAAGCGCGAGGGCGTGCCCATGGTGGTGCTGTCCACCGCGTCTCCCTTCAAGTTCCCGCGCAGTGTGCTGGAAGCACTGGGCCGCACCGCCCCGGAAAATGATTTTGAAGCAATGCAGCAGCTGGAAGCAGCTACCGCGCATACCGCACCGGCAAGCCTTGCCGCGCTGCGCCAGAAGCCGGAGCGCTTTAACACCGTGATCGATCCTGCGCAGATCGCCGAGGTGGCGCTGGGCTATCAGGAATAACACATCCTGCTGCATTTAGAACAGGAGAAAAAACATGGCACTTTTTGTGCTTGGCGATACCCACCTTTCTCTGGGCGCTTCCAAGCCGATGGATATTTTTCCCGGCTGGAATGATTATGTGGAGCGCCTTGAGAAAAACTGGCGCAAGCTCATCAAACCAGAGGATACCATTGTATTGGCGGGCGATATCAGCTGGGCCATGCGCCTGACCGATACCCGTAAGGATTTTGAATTTCTGCAGAGCCTGCCCGGGCAGAAGATCATCATGAAGGGCAACCACGATTACTGGTGGTCTACCGTGAACAAGATGAATGCCTACCTCAAAGCAGAAGGCTTTGATACCCTGCACATTCTGCATAACAACTCCTACAGTGTAGAGGGGTATGCACTGTGCGGTACCCGCGGCTGGCTGTTTGATGCAGGCGAGGCCCACGACGAAAAGGTGATGAACCGCGAGATCGGACGGCTGCGCATGAGTCTGGATGCCGCCGAACCCGGGCTGGAAAAGCTGGTGTTCCTGCACTATCCGCCGGTGTATACCGGCACCAGTGCGCCGGAGATCGTGGCCACCTTAAAGGAATACAGCATCAGGACCTGCTACTATGGCCATCTGCACGGCAATGCCATCCGCTATGCGGTGCAGGGCGATGTGGATGGCATCCACTACAAGCTGGTCAGTGCCGATGGGCTGCGTTTTTGCCCGTACCGCATCAATTGAACCGTTAAAACCAGTAAAAATTAACAATTTGGGGCTGGCAATTGTGTCAGGAGCGTGCTATAATAGTTTTTGACGCGATTGTTGCACCCAATTGAGCGCGCGCGTCCCCGCATATTGCAAAAGCAAGTTCATCCAGGACGCAGTGCGCGGTTGCAAAGGGCAAAAAACTTCCTGCCCTGCGCAATAGAATTTTTTGAGTGGAGGAAAAACAAATGAATTTCATCAAGTGTGAAAAGCTCGAGAAGAGCATGGCAGAACTGCAGTTCTCCATCGACGCAGAGGCTTTCAAGAAGGCTGTTGCCGATGTTTTCAAGAAGGAAGGCAAGAAGTACGCTGTTCCCGGCTTCCGTAAGGGCAAGGCTCCCCGCGCTCTGATCGAGAAGATGTACGGCGCTGATGTCTTTACCTATGATGCCATCAATGAGCTGTTCCCCGAGGCTTTCGAGGCTGCTGTCAAGGAAGCTGGCGTGAGCGGTCGGCGTCCGGAGGTCACTGTTGACTCTGCTGATGAGACCAACGGTGTCACCCTGACCGTCAAGGTCGCTGTCAAGCCTGAAGTCAAGATTGGCAGCTACAATGGTCTGACGGTTGAAAAGACTGTCCATACTGTTTCTGACGAGGCTGTTGAAGCTGAGCTGAAGCGTGTGCAGGAGCGCAATGCCCGTGAGCTGACCCGTGAGGGCGCTGCTGAGAACGGCGACATCGCTGATATCGACTTCGAGGGCTTCGTCGATGGCGTGGCTTTCGAGGGCGGCAAGGCTGAGCACTACAGCCTGACTCTGGGCAGCGGCAGCTTCATCCCCGGCTTTGAGGATCAGATCGTTGGCCACTCCGCTGGCGAAGAGTTCGACGTGAACGTTACCTTCCCCACCGAGTATCAGGCTGCCGAACTGGCTGGCAAGGCTGCTGTGTTCAAGATCAAGCTGCACGAAGTGAAGTACAAGGAGCTGCCTGCTCTGGATGACGAGCTGGCTAAGGATTGCTCTGAGTACGACACTCTGGACGAGTTCAAGGCTTCCATCCGCAAGAACAATCAGGAGCAGCTGGACAAGCAGGACGATCTGGCTGTTGAGAACGCTCTGGTGGATCAGGTCATCGAGAGCATGGAGGGTGAGATCCCCCAGGCAATGTATGATGCCCGCATGGACGAGATGGTCAACGACTTCGCATTCCGCGTGGAGCAGCAGGGCCTGCGCCTCGAGGACTACCTGAAGTATATGGGCCAGACTATGGAGCAGTTCCGCGCTTCCTTCATGCCGCAGGCTGAGAAGCAGGTCAAGATCCGTCTGGCTCTGGAGGCTGTTGCTGCTGCTGAGAACATCGAGGCTTCCGAGGAGGAAGTTTCCGCTGAGATCAAGCGCATCGCTGACCAGTACAAGATGGAAGAGGACAAGGTTCGTGAGCTGGTCAATGTTGACGACCTGAAGAAGGATCTGGCCATCAACAAGGCCATCGACTTCATCAAGAGCCACGCAAACATCGTGGAGAAGGCTGCTGAGGAAGAGAAGGCTGCAGACGCTGAGTAATCAGCTCCTGTGTTCCTTTGAAGCGGGCAGTATGCTGCACGGTTTCAATCAAAGGTTGTAAAAATTGACCGATACGGCAGAACCGGCAGGGAAACCGTATCGGTCAATTTTGCAAATACTATATTCCATTTCAGGAGGCGAACTTTATGAGTTTTGTTCCTTACGTTGTGGAACAGTCGTCCCATGGCGAGCGTTCCTATGATATTTTCTCCCGTCTTTTGAACGATCGCATCATCGTTCTGAGCGAGGATGTCAACGATACCTCCGCCAGCCTTGTTGTGGCACAGCTGCTGTATCTGGAAGGGCAGGACCCGGACAAGGACATCAGCCTGTATATCAACAGCCCCGGCGGCTCCATCAGCGCCGGCATGGCTATCCACGATACCATGCAGTATATCAAGTGCGATGTTTCCACCATCTGCATGGGCATGGCAGCTTCCATGGGTGCCTTCCTGCTGGCAAGCGGCACCAAGGGGAAGCGTTTTGCACTGCCCAACTCGGAAATTCTGATCCATCAGCCGCTGATCGGCGGGCAGGGTGGCGGCCTTTCCGGCCAGACCACCGATATCAAGATCCATGCCGAGCACATGGTGTATATCCGCGATAAGATGAACCACATGCTCAGCGAGTACACCGGCCAGCCGCTGGAAAAGATCCAGCTGGATACCGAGCGCGACAACTATATGTCCGCACTGCAGGCAAAGGAATACGGCCTGATCGATGAGGTCATTGCCCACCGCTGAGCCGCCGACATTTAATTTACCCAGGATAAGGAAAAACAGCTATGGCAAATAACAATTCCGGCAGAGACAAAAACGAAAAGGATCTGGTCTGCAGCTTCTGCGGAAAGCATCAGGACGAAGTGGAGCGTATGATCATCGGCCCCGGTGTCAATATCTGCAGCGAATGCATCGGCCTGTGCCACGACCTGCTTTCCGACAAGCCGGATCAGCCCAAAAGCGCCCGACCGGCCCGCGGTGCAAACCGTGCACACATCCACCTGCGGACAATCTGGATATCAACATCCTGACCCCGGCCGAGATCAAGGAAGGTCTGGATCAGTATGTGATCGGTCAGGACGAGGCAAAGCGTGTGCTGGCCGTCTCGGTCTACAACCACTACAAGCGCATCCTCAGCGGCAAGGGCAGCGATGTGGAGCTGCAGAAGTCCAACGTGCTGCTGCTGGGTCCTTCCGGCGTGGGCAAGACCCTGCTGGCACAGACTCTGGCAAAAATGCTGGGCGTTCCCTTCGCCATTGCCGATGCCACCACCCTGACCGAAGCCGGTTATGTGGGCGAGGATGTGGAGAACATTCTGCTCAAGTTGATCCAAGCAGCGGATTTTGATGTGCAGAAGGCACAGATCGGTATTATCTATATCGACGAGATCGACAAGATCACCCGCAAGAGTGAGAACCCCTCCATCACCCGCGATGTGGGCGGCGAGGGGCGTGCAGCAGGCCCTGCTGAAGATTTTGGAGGGCACTGTGAGCAATGTTCCTCCGCAGGGCGGCCGCAAGCACCCGCAGCAGGAGTTCATCCAGATCGACACCACCAACATCCTGTTCATCTGCGGCGGTGCATTTGATGGCTTGGATAAGTATATCCTGCGCCGCACCGATAAGTCCGCACTGGGCTTTGGCAGCAGCCTGAAGGATAATTCCAGCGAAGCGGAGAAGGCTCTGCTGCGCAAGGTGGAGCCCCACGATCTGGTCAAGTTCGGCCTGATCCCGGAACTGATCGGCCGTCTGCCGGTCATTACCGTGCTGGACGATCTGGACGAGGACGCTCTGGTTCGCGTGCTCAAGGAGCCGCGCAACAGCCTTGTGAAGCAGTATAAGGAACTTCTGAGCATGGATAATGTGGAACTGAACTTCACGGATGAAGCACTCCACGCCATTGCCCGCAAGACGATCGAGCGCAAGACCGGTGCCCGCGGCCTGCGCAGCGTGATGGAAAGCATTCTGCTGCCCATCATGTACGAGGTGCCCACCGATGCTACCATCATCCGCGTAACTGTGGATGAAGATACCGTGGAAGGCGGCGAAGCACATCTGGAATACGGCGCGGTGCGCAAGCGCTATAAAAATCAGGCCGCTCTGAGCTGACGCTTTTAGCGTACAGCAGGGGAGCAAAGACCCGGCATTCAAGCTCTGTTTCAAAAGCTTTTTGCTTTTGGCAGGGCTTTTTGCTTTATTATTCTTGTTTCCGAGGGCAAAATGTACTATAATATTAAGGTCTGGAATGGCATGGGGAACGCTCCCTGGCAGGAATGCTCCGCAAAATGCCGCTCTGGCGCTATGGGTAACAGGAAGTACGATAAAGGAGTGTGTTTTCAATGGCAAATTATCTTGCAATGAATCGTGATGAACTCACTGCCGAAAAGGCAGCGCTTGAAGCAAAGTACAAGGAATTTCAGGCCAAGGGCCTCAAGCTGAATATGGCCCGCGGCAAGCCCGGCCCTCACCAGATGGATCTGGCCATGGACCTGCTGAAGATGAATGACTATACCACCGATGCTGGCACGGATGCCCGCAACTATGGCGAGCTGGAAGGCCTGCAGGAGGCCCGCGTGCTGTTTGCGGATGTCTTTGGCGTAAAGCCGGAGGAAGTGTTCGTGGGCGGCAACTCCAGCCTGCAGCTGATGTATAACCTCGTCAATATCGGCTATGTGTTCGGTTTCCCGGAGTCTCCGTGCCCCTGGTCTCAGGTGGAGAAGCGCAAGTTCCTCTGCCCGGTGCCCGGCTATGACCGTCACTTTGCTATTACCGAGGAGTTTGGCTTTGAGCTGATCAGCGTGCCTATGACCCCCAATGGCCCGGATATGGACATTGTGGAAAAGCTGGTGGCCGAGATCCTGACATCAAGGGCATCTGGTGTGTGCCGCAGTATCCAACCCCGATGGCTACACCTACAGCGATGAGACCATCGAGCGTTTTGCCAAGATGAAGACCGCTGCGCCTGATTTCAAGATCTTCTGGGATGAAGCCTATATCGTCCATCACCTGACCGATGAGATCATCGAGACTCCGGTGCTGCTGAACGAGAGCAAAAAGTACGGCAACGAAAACCGTGTGTTCATGTTCACTTCCACCAGCAAGATCACCTTCCCGGGCGCAGGTGTCTCTGCCATTGCCTGCAGCGAGAGCAGCATGAAGTATATCTGCAAGCGCTTCTCGGTCATGATCATCAGCTACGACAAGATGAACCAGCTGCGCCACGTCCGCTTCCTGAAGAACAAGGAAGGTGTGCTGGCCCACATGGCAAAGCACCGTCGTCGTCTGGTGCCCTGCTTTGATGCCGTCAAGACCGCATTCAAGAACAACCTCATCCCCTGCGGGGATATTGCCCACTGGACGGACCCCAAGGGCGGCTACTTCATCAGCCTGTATGTGATGCCCGGCTGTGCAAAGCGCGTGGCGGGTCTGTGCAAGGATGCGGGCCTGACCCTGACCGGTGCCGGTTCTGCATATCCCTATCACAAGGACCCCGAGGATTCTCACCTGCGCATTGCGCCCACCTATCCCAGTCTGGACGAGGTGGAAACCGCTTCCGAACTGCTGTGCATCTGTGTGCGTCTGGCTGTGGCAGAAAAACTGCTGGCTGACAAGGCAGACTAACATTTTTTGATTTTATCTCCTCTGTGCGGCCCGTCTGGGCCGTGCTAGGGGAGTTTTGTCGCAAGAAAGCCGGCACGACGGCCCCCTTGCGGAAATGATAGGCCCGCCGGAGCAGGCGGTCCGCACTAGAATACGGGCGGCAGCTGCAAGAACTGCTGCTTTTGGAGGTTCCCTGAATTTTATGAAAACAAAAGGAAAAGCATGGCATCTGATCGCCACAGTGCTGTTGATCGTGGTATTTGTGTATACTGCGTTCTTCGGTGTGTATGCCAAGTACGGCGATACGACCACGACCTACATCAAAGGTGCAAAGGATATCCGCTTCGGTGTGGATATTAAGGGCGGTGTCAACGTCACCTTTGTGCCGTCGGATGGCTACGATGCTACCGAAGAACAGCTGGAAGCAGCCCAGCTCGTCATTGAGAACCGTCTCGTGGCGCTGAACGTGACCGACTATGAGCTGTATGTGGACAACAATTCCGACAGCCTGATCCTGGAGTTCCCGTGGCAGTCCGGTGAGACGGATTTTGACCCGGAAGCTGCGATCGATGAGATCGGCACCACCGCCTATCTGACCTTCCGCGAGGGAAGCAGTGCGGACGGTGAGCTGATCCTGGACGGCTCCATGATCGAGAGCGCCGCAGCTCAGTATGGCCCCGTCAGCAATGGCGGTGCTTCGGAATATTTCGTCTCCTTGAAGTTCACCGATGACGGTGCCAAGCATTTGGCGATGCTACCACAAAGCTGGCTGCATCGGGCGGCACCATCAGCATCTGGCTGGACGATGAAAACGTGAGCACGGCCACGGTCAACACCGCTATTACCGATGGCTCTGCCATCATTACAAGCTCGGCTTCCAATCCTTTCACGCAGGAGCAGGTCGTCAAGATGGCCCGCCAGATCAACTCCGGCGCACTGCCCTTTGCACTGACGGTGGACAGCTATTCCACCGTCAGCCCCAGTCTGGGCGAGAACAGCCTGAGCGCCATGGTTCTGGCCGGCCTGATCGCCTTTGCACTGATCGTGGTGTTCATGACGATGCTGTACCGTCTGCCGGGCTTCCTTGCATGTATTGCACTGGCTGGTCAGGTGGCAGCAACGCTGGCGTTCGTTTCCGGCTACTTCCCGGTGTTTGAAAGCTTTACCATGACCCTGCCCGGCATCGCAGGCATCATCCTTGCCATCGGCATGGGCGTGGATGCCAATGTTATCACGGCAGAACGCATCAAGGAAGAGCTGAAAAACGGCAAGTCGCTGGATGGCGCGCTCAAGAGCGGTTTTGCCCGCGGCCTGACCCCCATCGTTGACGGCAACGTGACCATCGTCATCGTGGCCATCGTGCTGATGGGTGCCTTTGGCCCCTCGGACGGCATGTTTGCAAAGGCACTCCACTTTGTGTTCTTTGCCTTTGGCCCCTCCACCGCAGGCACTATTTATGCCTTCGGTTACACGCTGCTCACCGGCGTGCTGCTGAACTTTGTGTTTGGCGTGTTTGCTACCCGTGTGATGATCCGCGGTGCGGCATCCATCAAGGCTCTGCGCAACCCTTGGCTTTACGGCGCTGAAAAGCCCGGCAAGGAAAAAACCGAGAAGAAGCCTATCGACTTTGTGGGCCTGCGCAAGCGTTTCCTGACGATCTCCTCCTGCCTGATGGCAGCCATCGTGCTGTGCGCTGTGGTTTTGGGTGTCCATCTGGATACCGAGTTCACCGGCGGTGCCATGATCACCCTGAGCTACGAGGGCAGCTTTACCATGTCGGATGTGCAGAAGGTTGCATCCTCTGCATTGGAGAATAACGGCCTGACCCTGCAGACCGGCGAGAATGTTGCTACCGGTGGCCAGACCCTGAAAATCTCGATGCCCGGTACCGAAACAGTGACTACCGAGCAGGTGGCTAAGCTGCTGGACAGCCTGAACGAAAGCTGCCCGGACAACAATTTTGAACAGCTGTCGCTAAGCAACGTCAGCGCTGCCATGGGCACCAAGTTCCTGCAGAAGAGTCTGGTTGCCGTGGTGTTTGCACTGGTGCTGATCCTGCTGTACATCGCCCTGCGCTTCAAGAACATCGGCGGCCTGACCGGCGGCATGATGGCAGTGCTGGCGCTTGTGAACGACCTGATGGTGGTGTTTGGCACCTTTGTGCTGCTGCGCACCGCGCTGGACGGCAACTTCATTGCAGCCATGCTTACCATCCTTGGCTACTCCATCAACGATACCGTTGTGGTCTACGACCGTATCCGCGAGAACCGCACCCTGATGGGTAAAAAGGCATCCTTTGAAGAGCTGGTGAACCACTCGGTGAACCAGTCCGCCCGCCGCACCCTGATCACCACCATTACCACGGTGATGGCGCTGGGCGTTATGTGCATCGTGGCAAAGCTGTATGGTCTGGACAGCATCTTTACCTTTGCGTTCCCGCTGATGATGGGCATGATCAGCGGCGTGTACACTTCGCTGTGCGTTTCCACCTCTGCGTGGGTGCTGTGGAGTGAGCGCAAGCCCAAGACCAAAGCCTAAAAACACAGCCCGGTCAGACCGGACAGGAGGAACAGAACATGAAGTGTCCCTATTGCGGAGCCGAGGAATCCAAAGTGATCGATTCCCGCCCCACCGAAGACAGTGAGCGCATCCGCCGCCGCCGCGAATGCCTGAGCTGCCATATGCGCTTTACGACCTATGAGGTCGTGGAGACTGTTCCGCTTGTGGTCATCAAAAAGGACAGCTCCCGTGAGCCGTTCGACCGGCAGAAGCTGCTCAACGCCATGGTGCGTGCCTGCGCCAAGCGGCCGGTCAGCTACGAATCGCTGGAGCGTGCGGTAAGCAGCATTGAGCAGACGCTGCTCAGCTCCTACGACCGTGAGATCCCCAGCGTGCGCATCGGTGAGCTGACCATGCAGGAACTGAAAAAGATCGACGAAGTGGCATATGTTCGCTTTGCATCGGTCTACCGTCAGTTTGCAGACGTGGAAAGTTTTTTCAATGAGCTGAAAAAGCTGATGGGCGACCGCAAGGAACCACAGAAATAATTCGCATCAGAACACCGGCTTTCGCCCAATGGGGCAGGGCCGGTGTTTTTGTTTATACCAGCCGGTGCGAGAGCCATTCCAGTGTTTCCACCTGTACCTGTGCGCGGCGCAGCTCACCAAAGGCTTCCTCTGGGGCACCCATTTCCAGGTGTCCGTCCGCCGCCCGCAGTGCAGCTTCCAGCTCGGTAAAATCTGCGGTGCGCAGCAGGTGGTTCATTTTGGTGCGCATTTGGTCGCACCGGTCGGCACCATCAGCAAGCGCCTGCCGGGCGGCAGGGTAGTCGGCATTGCGGATGGCTTCGGCGGCGGTGTCAAGGTCTGCCGAGATCACATCCGCAAAGCTCTGCACCTTCCAGCTGCTGTAAAAGGCCACGCTCAACAGTACGCCCACAATGGCGATACATGCATAGATCCGCTTCATCCGCTCACCTCAATGGGAGCCGCCGGCACGGCGGTTCTCTTTTTTTAGCAAAAATAATCCTCGGTCTCGTTGCCGATCAGCAGCAAAATTTCTTCCGGCAGCAGGGTGTTGGCCTGCGCCGTGCGTTCCAGCCACGCGCGGTCCTTGCCGCACCAGCGCAGGTTGTCTTCCAGCACCTGTCCGTCCAACACAAAGGGAATGGTGGCGTTGGTATGGGTCACCTTCAGCTGCAGGTCAGCAAGACGGGCTGGCTCTTTTTCTGGCCGCAGTGCTGCCGAAAGGGTGCCGTTCGTCTCGATCACCGCGTAGGAGACCTCCCGTGGGTCAAAAATATTTTTACCGCGCAGCGCTTCCATCAGGTCAGCTGTGGTCAGCCGCAGCATCCGCAAGGCTTTCTGATCGATCTGCCCGTCCAAGATCACCGTTTTGGGTCTGCCGGAGAGAAAGTTGAAGAATTTCTGGCTGCGGAAGCTCAGCACGGAGCCCAGCAGTTCCAGCGCTGCAATGAGAAACAGCGGAATCAGGCTGGATGTGATGGGCACCTCTTCCGATTCAATGGAGATGGATGCCAGATTGGAAATGAGAATGGTGGACACCAGTTCTTCGGGCTGCAGTTCGCCCAGCTGGCGCTTGCCCATCAGCCGCATGGCAAACAGAACGCACAGATAAATGATGATAGTGCGGCAGATCAGAAGCTTCAAGTAACAAGACCTCCTGTCGTTTCTGGCGGAATGGATGCCGCTGCAGCCGGGCATACTGCTGTGCAAAGGAGTGGTTGGATGCGGCAGTTATCACAGAGCCTTGCGGCAAATCTTGCGGTGCTGGACAAAATGTTTGGCACCTCTGCGGATTATTATGCCAAGGAGATCACGATTTATCATTGCAGGGGAAGCATCCTGCTGTTTGACGGCATGGCAAGCCTGGATTCTTTGTGGGAGCTTTTACTGGATGCGGCCAGCCGTCAGGCACCGCCGCAGCAGGCAGGCCAGCGTTGCACCGGGCCGCAGGTCTTTGAGCTGATCCTGCACGGCTCAGCATTTCCGGCAGAAAGTGAGCCGGTAACAGATCTGGCTGATCTGATCAAACGAATGACGGCAGGCATGGCGGTCTTACTGCTGGACGGCTGCGCAAAGGGCATTGCCTTCTCGGTGCAGGGACTGAAGTTCCGCTCGGTAGACGAGCCTTCCGGTGAGGGCAATCTGCGCGGCTCCCGCGAAGCTTTGCCGACCTGCTGCGGGTCAATCTGAGCCTGCTGCGGCGGCTCATCCGTACCGAACATCTGGTGCAGGAGGTGGCGCAGGCCGATACCGAAATGCAAACGGAATACGCCATCTGCTACTGCAAAAACAGGGCAGACTCCGCCATGGTGATCCGTGTGCGCAAAGCGCTTGCCGCTGCAAAGCCGGAGCTTTTGCTGGATTCCAGTTACTTTGTGCCGTGGCTGCTGCCGGGCAAGGCGCGGCTGTTCACGCCGGTAAGCTACACCGAGCGGCCTGCCGTGGCGGCGGCAAAGATCTGTGAGGGCAAGATTGTGGTGCTGGTCAACGGAAGTCCCTCTGCCATGGTGCTTCCGGCTCTTTTCTGCGAAAATTTTGAGTGCTTGGACGATTATGCATCCACCGCCGTGTTTTCCTCTTTTCTGCGCATCCTCAAATATGTTTCGTTCTACCTCACAGTATTTCTGCCGGGTGTGTTCGTCTGTCTGGCGGTCTACCTGCCGGAGCTGATCCCACCGCAGCTTCTGTACAAGATCGAAGCGGCGGAGAAGGCCACACCGCTGCCGCTGTTTGCGGAAATGCTGCTGGTCATACTCATTTTGGAGGTCATCCGGGAAGCAGGTCTGCGGATGCCGCAGTCGCTGGGGCATTCGGTCAGTCTGGTGTCCGCGTTGATCATCGGCGATGCTGCCATTGCCACCGGGCTTATGAGCACGCCGGTGATCTTTGTGGCAAGCATCACGGCCATCGCAGTGTTCGTCACGCCCTCTTTGTACGAGCCTGCTACGCTGCTGCGTCTGGGCGTGGTGCTGGCTGCAGGTCTTGCCGGGCCGGTGGGCCTTGCGGGGGCTTTTTTTGCAGTTCTGCTCAGTCTTTCCGGCACAGCCTGCCTGCAGGTGCCATATCTGGCGGAGCATCCGTTCCCGCAGCGGCCCATGGCAGAGGATGGCATCATCCGCCGCAACTACCGCCGTCTTTCAGCGCACGACTTTAATATCTGGCAGAAACGGGAGGGAAAATGATGCAAAAACAGAAAGGCTTTTCTGCTCCCGTGCTGGCACTGAGCGTGTGGACAGCTGCGCTGGCAGAAGAAATGCAGACCGGTATCTCTCCGCGTGGGATGATTATTCATGGAGCGGTTCAGGCTCTTTTGCTCACATGCATCAGTGGGGTGTTCTCTGCCTGCTGGCAGCGGGCAGCCATGCAGTGGGTCTGGCTGTTTTCCGCAGGAGCATGGTTTCTGGCAGAGTTGTTTGGAACCGTAATGCAGGCCCAGAACATCTGCCAGCAGGAGTTCCGCTCCATGGCGCTGATCGGCCTGCTGCCGCTTTTGCTCTGGGCAGGGTGGTGTATTCCGCCTTCCGGCTGGGATGCTCCGGCACGGGTGCTGTGGTGGTTCGTGCTGCTGGGTGGGCTGGTCTGTCTGACAGGGCTTGCCGGGCAGATGGACTGGGCGCACCTGCTGACGGCAGATGCTGTGCAACTGGCCCGCTGGCCGCGTGTTCCGCTGTATGCGGAGTATTTGTTCTGGCCGCTTCTTGCAGGTTATGAAGAGCCGCGCAGCATGTCCTGGCTGCCATGGCTCACCTTTCTGGCACAGGCGGGTCTACTGCCGGGATGTGCCTCGTATTTGGCGCAGCGGATTACCCGGCACAGGAACTGCTGCGGGCATGGAGCGCAGATGTTTTCTCCCGCATGGATGCGCTGCTTTTGCTCATCTGGCTCACCTGCGCGATCTTCCGCATCGGCTTTCTCTGCGCGGCAGTGCGTACCGTGTGGCAGCGCGCGGTGCAGTGCGGGAAAGGAGCGGCAAATGAAGCAGAAGAAACTGCGCTCTCTCAGTGCGATGCTTTGATCGGTGGTGCCTGATTTTCTGCGCTGCGAGACCACCGAAAAAGACATGGTTCGTGCGCTGTATCTTGCTCAGAAGGAACAGTCCATCACCGTAGGGCTGCTGTATCAGGCTCCGGAAGCCGCCGCCGATGCATCCGAGGCTTCTGGGGCTGTGCAGCTGCAGTTGGCGCAGGCGGACACGCTGGCAAAAGCGCTGGCGGCGGCTCAAAAGCAACTGCCGCAAAAGGCGGATTACCGCCTGTGCGATTATCTGCTGATCGATCAAAATGCATCGGCAGAGCTGCTTGCAGCGTATGAGCGTACGGTGCTGGAAAACAGGCAGGGCAGGGTATCGGCAAAAGTTTCTGTGCTGGAGATGGACGATGGATTTTTGGAGGAACTTCCAGCGGAAAAGCAGGAATTTCCGAACAAACTGCTTGAGTTGCTCAAGCAGTGCACAGACCAGATGCCGAGGCTTTACCAGTATCAGGACGGAATGCTTCTGCCGCAGCTGCGGGCAGAGAAACAGGAAGTGGCACTTGCAGATACAAGCATCCTCTGGCGAGTGGAAAACAGCATTGAGCTGGAGGCCCGGCAGGCGGAAACAGCGCGGCTTTTGCTGGAAATGGGAGGCGTGCATACTTTCTGGCTGGAAGGTGAGCCGGTAACGGTCCGCCGATGCAGCGTGTCTGTCACCCTGCGGGAAGAAACTGCCAGTCTGCGGCTGGACTGTCAGCGCAGCTATGATACGCCGCAGCCCAGCGCCGCACAGTGCAAACAGCTGGCAGAACTGTGCACGCAGACGGTGCAGTCTTTCTGGCAGCAGGGCATCGACCTTGTGCATCTGCAGCAGCGCAGTGCATTGCAGAACGGTGTGGGCAGAGAAAAGATCACAATAAAAAAAACGCCTGCCCGCAATTGCAGGCAGACGTGAGATTTTTACCGATGTGATTCAGTTGGCAGTGGGGAAGGTGACAGTAATGGTAGTGCCCACATCCACCTGACTTTCCAGCTTGATACGTGCGTTGTGGATGCGTGCGATATGCTTGACGATGGCAAGGCCCAGACCGGTACCGCCGGTAGCCTTGCTGCGGCTCTTATCCACACGATAGAAGCGCTCAAACACGCTGGACTGTGCTTCTTTCGGGATGCCGATGCCGTTATCGGCCACAGTCAGGGTGCAGTGTCCGTCGCGGCTGCAGGCTGTGGTGATCTGTACCTTACCGCCGGGACGATTATAACGGATCGCATTATCGCACAGGTTCTGGCATAGCTCGTCCAGCAGGGCACGGTTGCCGTGCACAAGAGCACTTTCGCCCAGACAGTTCAGTGAGATGTAAGCCCGGCGGGCATTCAGCTTCTGGCGCTCTACGCAGTCCTTGGCAACGGTAAGCAGATCCACTGTCTCCATCTCCGGCTCAGAACCGGCTTCGCTGGCGTTGTCCAGACTGGAAAGCTGCAGGATATCGTTCACCAGCTGGATCATACGGCTGGCCTCCACATGGATCTTCTGGGCAAAGCCCGGCACATCCTCAGGCTTTGCAATGCCGGTCTCGATCAGCTCCGCATAGCCGGAAATACTGGTCAGCGGGGTTTTCAGCTCATGGCTGACATTGGCAGTAAACTCCTGCCGCATCTTTTCATTGTTCTCACGGAGGATGCGGTCAGAGTGGATGCTTTCGGCAAAGGGGACAAGCTCCTTATAGGGAACATTGTCCTGAATATGATCCAGATCTTCGGTCATGCTCAGCACAGGGGAGACCAATGCACGGGTGAGCAGAGCTGCCAGCACAGCGGCGGCCAGCATGAGTGCAACGCAGCTCAGCACGATGGCAGGCAGGGTCGAATCATAAATAGACCAGACCGTTTCTGCATCCTGTGCCATGCGCAAAATCTCACCGTTGGGCAACAGTACGGCATAGTAATAGGTCTCGTAGCCCATGGTCTGGGAATCGCGGATGTCCCGGCCCACACCTTCGGTCATGGCCTGACGGATCTCCGGGCGGGAGAGATGGTTCTCCATGGGCTGATCGGTAGCAGATTCAAACAGCACGCTGCCGTCCTGCGAGATCAGGGTGATGCGCAGATCATTGGTAACAAAGGACGAAAGCTGCTGCGGGTCCTGCACCAGATCATAACCGGCGCTTACCAGATCGGCTTCCCGCTCAAGGCTGGTCCATGCCTGAGCCGTGAATGCCTTGTGAAAAACAAAGATGCAAAGCGCCGCCGTGAACAGCAGACCAAGGAAGCCCATCAGGAACAGGCGGTAGCTGATCTTTTCTTCCATGCTGCGCAGCTTCATTCTTCACCGGCCTCCTCTTCATCGGTCAGCTTGTAACCCACCTTGCGCACAGTGCAGATGTATTTGCCGGCATCCCCCAGCTTTTTGCGCAGGGTGCGGATATGCATATCCACAGTGCGGCTCTCCACCGAAATGTCGGTGCCCCACACCACCTGCAGAATGGTCTCGCGTGTCACCACCAGATTGGCGTTCTCCAGCAGCAGGCGCAGCAGACTGTACTCCTTGTAGGTCAGCTCCACCGGCGTTCCGCTTACAGTCACGTTGTGACGGGCATTGTCCAGCAGGATCTCGTGAAAGCTGAGTACGTTGGGACGTGCTTCCGGAGCCGAGCGGCGCAAGGCGGCGCGCACCCGGCTCAAAAATTCCATGATGCCAAAAGGCTTTGAGATGTAATCATCGGCGCCGCAGTCCAGCCCGCGCACGGTGTCCAGCTCGCTGGACTTAGCCGTGACCATAATGATGGGCAGCCTGCGCAGGGAAGGGGTGTTGCGCAGCTTTTTCAGGATGGAAAAACCGTCCTCACCGGGCAGCATCACGTCTAAGATCACCAGTTCCGGCTCTGCAGCGTGCATGGCCTGCCAGAACGGCTCAGAGCTTTCAAAGCTGGTCACTTCGTATCCGCTGGACTGCAGGGCATACTGTTCCAGCTCCCGGATGGCGGCATCGTCTTCAACAATATAGATCATTTGTCAAAATCCTCCGCAGATTGATTTTCAGGGAAGAGATAGCGTTCACGGTAACGGTCAAGACGGCGATGGAATTCCTCACTTTCCTTGGTGTCATTGCCGTGACGCAGCTCGTTGAGGTATGCGTGGGTATCAAAGCTGTCCTGTGCAACCTCGATCTGTGCAACGGCTACGTTGCTGCAGTGGTCGCACACACGCTCATAGTTGGTCAGCAGGTCGTCCAGCACAAAGCCATATTCAATGGAGCAGCTGCCGGCCTGCAGGCGGGCAATGTGGTGGGCCTTGATGGCACGTACCAGCTCGTTGACCACGGCTTCCAGCGGTTCCACCTTGCTGGCAAGATGCAGATCGCCCTTGCGGAAAGCATCAGTGGTGCGGTTCAGAATATCCTGCACCGCATCCTCCAGCACCTGCAGCTCGTCGCGGGCATCCTGCGAGAACTGGATTTCTTTGGTGTGCATCTCTTCGGCAGATTCCATCAGATTTACGGAATGGTCGCTGATGCGCTCAAAATCGCTGATGGTGTGCAGCAGGGTATTTACGCTCTGGCTGTCGGCATGGTTCAGCTCACGGCTGGAAAGCTTGACGAGATAGGTGCCGAGAGCGTCCTCGTAACGGTCTACCTGCGTCTCTTCCTCGCGGACTTTCTGCGCAAGGGTGTCGTTCCACTCATGAGTCAGGCTCATGGCCTGCATCACGCCCACACGGGCAAGCTCTGCCATTTCAGCGGTTGCAGAGCGTGCACGCTCCACGGCCACGGCAGGGGTGTTCAGCAGGCGGTCATCCAGCAGCGCAAAGCTTTCCTTTTCCGGCGAATCCGGAATGGTGAGGATGGCCAGCTTTTCCAGCAGGTTTGCAAAGGGCAGCAGCACCAGCGTTGCCACGATATTGAACACCGAGTGCACCACAGCGATGCCCCATGCCTCGATGGTGGTGTTCACAAAAGCAAAGTGGCAGACCGTATTCAGGCCGTAAAAGCCGACAAGGAAGATGGTCACACCGATGATGTTGAAGTACAGATGGACCATGGCAGCACGGCGTGCATTCTTGTTGGCACCCACAGAGGAGATCAACGCGGTAACGCAGGTGCCGATGTTCTGACCCATGATAATGGGAATGGCACTGCCGTAGGTGATCACGCCGGTGGCGCTCAATGCCTGCAGGATGCCGACGCTGGCGCTGGAGCTCTGGATGATGCCGGTAACAAGGGCACCCACCAGAACGCCCAGAAGGGGGTTGGAAAAGCGGGTGAACAGCTGGTGAACCATGCCTCGTTCTGCAGGGGCAGGACGGCGTTAGACATGGTGGTCATGCCAGTCATCAGCACGGCAAAGCCGATGAGGATGGTGCCCACGCCTTTTTTCTTCTCACTCTTACACATATACAGCAAAATGCCGATAAATGCAAGCAAAGGACTGAAAGAAGTGGGTTTGAGCAGATTGATGAGGAGGCTGTCGCCCTGCAGGCCGGAAAGGCTCAGGATCCAGCTGGTGACAGTGGTGCCCACATTGCTGCCCATAATCACGCCGATGGCTGATGCAGCTCCATGATGCCGCTGTTGACAAAGCCGACCACCATGACCGTGGTAGCGCTGGAACTCTGGATCACAGCGGTGACGCACAGGCCAAGGAAAAAGCCTTTAAGGGGGTTGTCAGTCAGCTTGCTCAGGATCTTCTGCAGCTGGCCGCCGGCCTGCTTTTCCAGTGCTTTGCCCATGATGTCCATGCCGAACAGGAACAGGGCAAGACCTCCAAGCAGGGAAAAGACATTGAAGATGGTCATAAAGATTTCCTCACTTTGTTTGATCGTGTTTTTTGATGTGTTTCTCCTGATTTTGAGTATACAGATGCAATGTAAAATCCAAAATCGAGGGAATGTAAAATCCGTGTAAAGGTAAGAAAAATGTAAAAAATCAGTACATGGCTGCGCTACTGCGTGCATTCTTGCCGTGCTGCGAAAAAGCCGCCCGCACAATATTGTTTTTTACCGATCGTTCTATTATAATAATAAGAAGGAATCCTGCACGGTACCTGACAGCAGGCAGGGCTGTGCAGCAGTGCAGCAAAAGGGAGCACAGGAGGAACAAGAATGGGCACATTCAATGTCTCGCTCAAAACGCTGACCGACCGTGTCAGTATGGAAGTTGTCTATACGCCGAAGGAACTGGATCAGATCTGTGTGGAGATCGCCGAAGTGAACCGCCCGGGTCTGTTTCTGGCGGGCTATTACGATTATTTTGATAAGCTGCGTCTGCAGATCATGGGTCTGGCCGAGATGAACTTTCTGTCCGGCCTTTCACCGGAAAAACGCTACGAAGCGCTGGATCAGCTGTTCCGTCAGCAGCCGCCGGCTGTTATCGTCTGCCGCAGCGAGGAATTGACTCCCTTCCCGGAGATGCAGGAGCTGGCCCAGAAGCATGGTGTTGCACTGCTGCGTTCCAATGAGACCACCTGCACTCTGATGGGCAGCCTGATCAGTGTGCTGAATCTGGAACTGGCACCGCGTATCACCCGCCATGGTGTGCTGGTGGAAGTGTACGGCGAAGGCATCCTGATCCTGGGCGACAGCGGCATTGGCAAAAGCGAGCTTGCCATCGAGCTGGTCAAGCGCGGCCACCGCCTTGTGGCAGATGATGCGGTGGAGCTGCGCAAGGTGTCCAACCGCCAGATCATGGGTACTGCCCCGGAGAATATCCGCCACTTCATTGAGCTGCGCGGCATTGGCATCGTCAATGTGGCCCGTGTGTACGGCGTGGGCGCGGTCAAGCTGAGCGAAAGCCTTGACCTTGTGGTTCAGCTGGAAGCATGGGACCCCACTAAGAACTACCAGCGCACCGGTCTGGAAAACGAATACTACGACATTCTGGGTGTCAGCATTCCCAGCACCAGCATTCCGGTCTCACCGGGCCGCAATCTGGCTGTCGTGCTGGAAACTGCAGCCATCAACAACCGCCAGAAGAAGATGGGTTACAACGCAGCGCGTGAACTGCTGATCCGTCTGGGTCTGGACGATAAAATGGATTGATCCCACACCGCAAAAGGAGCAAGTTATCATGGAACGATTCAAGCAGAAACTGCAGGCAGCAGCGATCCCGTTCAGGGAGAATGAACCGCTTGCGGCGCACTGTACCTTTAAAATCGGAGGCCCGGCACAGCTGTTTGTCATGCCGGAAAACGAGCAGCAGCTCTGCAGTGCAGTTGCGCTTTGCAAAGAGCAGGCTGTCCGCTATTACCTGCTGGGCAACGGCAGCAACATCCTGTTTGCGGACGAAGGCTTTTCCGGCGTGGTGATCGATGTTTCGGCACTGGACGCAGAGATCGCGGTGGAAGATACAGTCCTGACCGCAGGCGCAGGTGTCCGCCTTGCGGCACTGTGTAAGGCGGCACTGAAGCATGGCCTGTCCGGGCTGGAATTTGCCTACGGCATCCCCGGCACGGTGGGCGGTGCAGTGTATATGAATGCGGGTGCTACGGCGGCGAGATGAAGGACGTGCTCACCACAGTGCGGTATCTGGCGGCAGAAGGCGAGGTCAGAGAAGTGCCTGCCGCAGAGCTGGATCTCCGCTATCGCCACAGCATTTTTGAAGAGAACAGCGGCTGCATCCTCTCGGCACAGTTCCATCTGCAGCCCGGAAACGCAGCGGACATCCGTGCAAAAATGGATGAATTGATGGCCAAGCGTGTGGAAAAGCAGCCGCTGGATAAGCCCAGCGCCGGCAGCACCTTCAAGCGCCCGGCGGGTGCTTTTGCGGCTGCGCTGATCGACCAGTGCGGCCTGCGCGGCTATCGCCACGGCGGCGCAGCCGTCAGCGATAAGCACTGCGGCTTTGTGGTAAACCTTGGCGGCGCTACCTGTGCTGATGTGCTGGCACTTTGTGACGAGGTGCGCGCATCGTAAAGGAAAAGACGGGCTACGACCTTGAAAAAGAGATCCGGGTCGTCCGATAACGGAAAAAGCAAAAAAGGAGCGGTAGATCAGATTATGGAGCTGTTGATCGTCAGCGGACTTTCCGGTGCAGGCAAGTCGGTGGCTATGAATGCGCTGGAAGATATCGGTTTTTTCTGTATAGATAATGTTCCGGCCGGACTGCTGCCCAGCATCACTGCATTCTCGGAAGCGGGCGACAGCCAGCTGGAGCGGGTGGCTCTTTCCATGGATGTGCGCGGCTGCCGCACCAGCGAAGAGATCGAGCGTGCGCTCGACAAGCTGGATGAGCAGGGTGTGGATTATAAAATTCTATTTCTGGATGCCCCGGACGATGTACTCATGCGCCGCTACAGCGAGACCCGCCGCCGCCACCCCATCAGCATTGCCGAGGCATTTCCACCCGGGAGGCTTTGCAAAGGAACGCAAAATATTGAAGCCTTTGCAGGAGCGTGCAGATTACGTCATCAATACCGCCCTGCTTTCTACAGCACAAAACAAAGAACGCATCTGCGATCTTTTTGCGAAAAATGGTGGAGCCAAGGGTGCCATGCGCCTGACCGTGATGTCCTTTGGATTCAAATTCGGCATCCCGCCGGAGGCAGACCTTGTGCTGGATGTGCGCTGCCTGCCCAACCCCTTCTACGTGCCGGAACTTAAGCATAAGACCGGCCTTGATCAGGATGTGGTGGATTTTGTCATGAGCCACCCGGAAGCACAGGAACTGCTCAAGCGGTATGAGAACTTTTTGCAGTATGCACTGCCGCTGTACGTCAAGGAGGGCAAAAGCCAGCTGACCATTGCGGTGGGATGTACCGGCGGCAAGCACCGTTCCATTACATTTGCGCGTAAGATCGCGGAGTATTGCACGCAACTCGGCTACGAGCCGGGCGTGCAGCACCGCGATGCCAAACGCTGACAGAATTCGAGGAAGTATGAGTAGTTTTGCATCCCGCGCGCGGGAGGAGATCGCGCAGCGCAGCATCCAGAAGGATTGCTGTGTGCGTGCGGCAGCTTATGGCATTGCGTGCTTTGCCAAATATTTTGATGCAAAGGGTCTGGTGGTGCAGACCGAGCAGCAGGAGACGGTGCAGGCTGCCCAGCAGCTGTTCGCACGCTGCGGCGTGCAGGGCGAGATCCTGCACAAGCAGCGACCCAGCGGCGTGCTGTATGAATTCAACATCCGCGCACCGGAGCAGGTGGCCCGGGTGCACGAGCTGTTCGGCACCACGGGCAGCGAGACCAGCCTGCAGATCGATCCCCGCCTTATCCGCTGTCAGACCTGCGTCAGTGCATACATTGGCGCAGCTTTTTTGTGCAGTGGAACGGTCATTGATCCGCAGAAAGAATATAATCTGGAATTTCTTACCTCCCGCACCAATCTGGCACGGGACTTTGAAGCGCTGCTGGCAGAGCATGAGTTTGCACCGCACCGCACCCGCCGCAACGGCGTGAACCTGATCTACGTCAAGACCGGGGCCAATGTGGAACGGCTGCTCAGCTTTATGGGCGCTGGAAACGCTGCAGAGGAAATGCATGCGCAAAAAGCCTTCAAACAGGTGCGCAACCAGACCAACCGACAGACCAACTGTGATACGGCAAACCTTGGCAAAACGGCCCGTGCCAATGCGCAGACGCTGAAGGCCATCCGCTTTCTGGAAGAGCAGGATGCCCTTAGCACTCTGCCGGAGGTACTGCAGGAGGCCGCTGCCAAGCGGATGCAATACCCGGATCTTTCGCTCACAGCGCTGTGCGGCTGCTTTGAGCCACCCGTGAGCAAATCCGGCCTGTCGCACCGGATGAAGAAGCTGGAGGCATTGGCCGAAAATCTGCGGCAGAATCTGGAACAGGAGGCAAAAGCATGAGTGAAGCATTACCCAATACCCGGCCTTTTGTCCATCTGCACATCCACACAGAGTACAGCCTGCTGGATGGTGCCTGCCGCATTGACCAGCTGATGGATCGCGTAAAAGAGTGCGGACAGACCGCCATTGCCTGCACCGACCACGGCGTGATGTACGGCTGCGTGCAGTTTTATAAGGCTGCAAAAAAGGCTGGCATCAACCTATCATCGGCTGTGAGGTGTATGTGGCCACCCGCACCCGCTTTGACAAGGTAAATAAGATCGACGGCAACAACCACCTGATCCTGCTGTGCAAAAATGAGACCGGCTACAAAAACCTGATCAAAATGGTGTCGGCCGCCTTTGTGGAGGGCTTTTATTCCAGCCCCGCATTGATAAGGAACTGCTGGAAAAATATCACGAGGTCTGATCTGCCTGTCGGCCTGTTTGGCAGGCGAAGTTCCACAGGCCATTCTGGCGGGCGATTATGAGCGCGCCAAAGCAGCAGCGCTGTGGTATCGAGACCTCTTCGGCGAGGGAAACTATTATATCGAGCTTCAGGACCATGGTCTGGAAGAGGATAATACTGTGCTGCCGCAGCTCATCAAGCTTGCACGGGAGACCGGCATTCCCATGGCAGCCACCAACGACTCCCACTATCTGCGCAAGGAGGATGCCAAAATGCAGGGCATCCTGCTCTGCATCCAGACCGGCAAGACCATTCAGGATGCGGATAAAATGGAGTTCCAGACCGACGAGTTCTATGTCAAAACGACAGACGAAATGTACGAGCTGTTCTCCATGGTGCCGGAAGCCTGCGAGAATACCGCCAAAATTGCCGAACAGTGTAACTTTGATTTTGATTTTGGACACACTAAAATTCCATATTACAAAGCGCCGAACGGTATGGATAATCAGGCGTTTTTTGAAAAGCTCTGCTGGGAAGGTTTGGAGCGCCGCTACGGCCCCAATGTTCCGCAGGCCAACAAAGACCGTCTGGAATACGAGATCGGCGTGGTCAAAAAGATGGGCTACACGAACTACTATCTTATCGTGTGGGACTACGTGAACTACGCCAAGAGTCAGGGTATCCCGGTAGGCCCGGGCCGTGGCTCCGGCGCAGGCAGCATTGCGGCTTACAGCGTGGGCATCACGGATATCGACCCCATCCGTTATAACCTGATCTTTGAGCGCTTCCTGAACCCGGAGCGCGTCAGTATGCCAGATTTTGATGTGGACTTCTGCTACGAGCGCCGTCAGGAAGTGATCGATTACGTCAACCGGAAATATGGTGCCGACCATGTGGCTCAGATCGTCACCTTTGGCACCATGGCCGCCCGCAACGCCATCCGCGATGTGGGCCGCGTGATGGGCATTCCGTATCAGCAGGTAGATGTTGTGGCAAAGCAGGTGCCCATGGAGCTGAAAATGACGCTGAAGCGTGCGTTGGAGGTATCGCCGGAACTTAAGCGGATGTACGATACGACCCGCAGGTCACAGAGCTGATCGACACGGCCTTGAAGGTGGAGGGCATGCCCCGCCATGCTTCCACCCATGCGGCGGGTGTCGTCATTACCCCGGAGCCTACGGACTACTATCTGCCGCTGGCCACCAACGACGGCCTGCCTGTGACCCAGTTCAACATGACCGAGATCGAAGAACTTGGCCTTTTGAAGATGGACTTTCTGGGCCTGCGCACGCTGACCGTCATTCATGACGCGGAAACTGCTGTGCAGAAGCACCACCGGAGTTCTCCATCCAGAAGCTGGATTACGACGACCCGGACACCTACAGGATGCTGGGGCAGGGAGACACCGAGGGTGTGTTCCAGCTGGAATCTTCTGGCATGAAGCAGGTGCTTGTGGGCCTGCAGCCGCAGAACCTAGAAGACATTATCGCTCTGATCAGCCTGTACCGTCCCGGCCCCATGGATTCGATCCCCACCTACTTGCGCAACCGCCACGAGCCGGACAAAATCAGCTATAAGACCCCACAGCTGGCCCACATTCTGGATGTGACCAATGGCTGCATCGTCTATCAGGAGCAGGTCATGCAGATCTTCCGGGAGCTGGCAGGTTTTTCTTTTGGTCAGGCAGACAATGTCCGCCGTGCCATGAGCAAAAAGAAACATGCCGTCATGGAGGCCGAGCGAGAGCACTTTGTGTACGGCTGCACCGATCCCGGCAACGAATGCCCCGGCTGTGTGGCAAACGGCATCTCTGAGAAAGTGGCCAATGAGATCTACGATGAAATGTCCAGTTTCGCTTCATATGCGTTCAATAAGAGCCATGCGGCCTGCTATGCCTATGTGGCATTCCAGACGGCCTACCTCAAGTGCCATTATCCTAGTGAGTTCATGGCGGCTTTACTGACCAGTGTGCTGGATAACACGGATAAGGTCATTGAATATTCCGGCGAGTGTGCCCGCCTTGGCATCAAGGTGCTGCCGCCGGATGTGAATGTTTCCAACGGCGGCTTTACGGCGGATGGAAGCGGTCAGATCCGCTTTGGCCTGAATGCGGTCAAAAAATGTGGGCCGCAACCTGATCGAGAATGTGGTGAAGGGGCGGCAGAATAAGCCTTACACCAGCCTGTACGATTTCTGCAAGCGGATGCATGGCAATGAACTGAACCGCCGGGCAGTGGAGTGCCTCATCAAGGCCGGCGCATTCGATCATCTGGGCAACAACCGCCACAGCCATGTGGAGGCCGTAGAGGGCATTCTGAAGAGCATTGAGACCGACTCTCGGCGCAATCTGGATGGACAGCTGGATCTGTTCTCGGTGATGAGCGGGGAAGCACAGAGCGGTGCTTCCGAGGATAACTATGAAATAAAGCAGCTGCCGGAATACAGCCATAAGGAACTGCTCCAGCAGGAAAAGGAAGTCAGCGGTCTGTATCTGTCCGGTCATCCGCTGGATGCTTACCGGGAACAATCGGCACGCATTGCATCCCACACCATCAAGGATCTTACAGGGGAAGATGCCCATGTGAAGGATGGAGAAAAAAGTGCGCATTGTGTGCGCGGTGGTAAAAAGCCGCATGATGACCACAAAGTCCAACAGCATGATGGCTTTTACCAGCGTAGAAGACCTGACCGGCACCATGGAAGTGATCGTATTCCCAAAGGTGCTGGATGCTTTCCGGGATTCACTGCACGAAAATGCAGTCGTCGTGATCGATGGCAGACTGTCGGTACGGGAGGATGAAGCTTCCAAGCTGCTGGCAGAGAGCATCGTCCCGATCGAAAATTACGATCCGGCCCGACTGGATAACGGCAGGCCGGACCCGATGAAAACGGCAGCAAAGAAGCTGTATATCCGTGTGCCTTCCCGCAGCAGCAGGGAATATGCAAAGGTGGTCAATCTGCTTGGCATTTTTGATGGGGACATGCCGGTGCTCCTGTATCTGACCGATACCAAGCAGTATCTGCGTGTGCCGCGCCATCTGTACGCATCCGGCCATCCGCTGCTGTTCAAAGAGCTGGAAAGGCTGGTCGGAACGGACAACATTGCAACAAAATGACATTTCCGTGCACGAATCTTAACGCAAATCCGGCGGGATGGCTGTTTCCAAAATAAGGCGTTTGTGTTATAATGATTCAAGGCAAATGAAGTGCTTTGGACAGCGTTAAAACGGAGAACGCTGTGATACCATTGGGTAAATGAAGAAACAAATTGGAGGGAAACTCTCGTATGGAAAAGCAGATCAAAACGATTGGCGTATTGACGAGCGGTGGTGATGCTCCTGGCATGAACGCTGCCGTGCGCGCCGTAGTCCGTACCGGCCTGCATAAGGGTTACCGCATGATCGGCATTCAGCGTGGCTACAATGGCCTGCTGAACGGCGAATGCTTTGAGATGAACCTGCGCAGTGTGTCGAACATCATCTCTGCAGGCGGTACCATTCTGTATACCGCCCGCTGTCTGGAATTCAAGACCAAGGAAGGCAGGACAAGGGTGCAGAGAAGTGCCGCGAACTGGGCATTGATGCGCTGGTGGTCATTGGCGGCGACGGTTCTTACCGCGGCGCTCGTGAGCTGGCCCACCGCGGCATTCCGATGATCGGTCTGCCCGGCACTATTGACAACGATATTTCCTGCACCGATTACACCATTGGCTACGATACCGCCATGAATACCGCGCTGGAGATGATCGACAAGCTGCGCGATACCACCCAGAGCCACGACCGCTGCAGTGTGGTCGAGGTCATGGGCCGCAACGCCGGTTATATTGCTCTGAATGTTGCAATTGCTTCCGGCGCTATGGCTGTTCTACTGCCGGAGAAGGAATTTGACATGCAGCGTGATATTCTGGATAAGATCGCTGAGACTCAGAAGACCGGCAAGCGTCACTTCATTATTATTGTTGCCGAGGGTGTCGGCCATGCACAGGAGATCGCAAACGAGATTCAGGCACGCACCGGCATCGACTCCCGCGCCACCATTCTGGGCCATGTCCAGCGCGGTGGTTCTCCCACTCTGCGTGACCGTGTGAACGCTTCTGCAATGGGCTACCATGCCGTGTGCCTGCTGGAGCAGGGCAAGTATAACCGCATCGTCGGCATGAAGGGCGAAAAGCTGGTGGATTACCCTGTGGATGAAGCTCTTGAAATGACCAAGACGCTTGACCCGGTGCTGATCGACGTGTGTAACACCATTTCTATCTGATATTTATAAAGCTAATACTATGGAGCTGTTCCCTCGAAGAATCGGGAGGACGGCTCCTTTTTGCGTTTTAACGTAAAAAATACATGAGTTGACTGGAGCTTTCTGCATTTTTAAAAAAGAAAAATCGTGAATGAAAAAGTGCATAGCTTAAAATTGAAATTTGTGGAAGGTGGTTTACGGGAAATTGTGAAGGAATACGCAGGGCGTGTTTTACTACTTTGGCAGGAAAATAACGATGATGCGTGAAGCAAAAATTGTAGCACAAAAAGCCAATTTTGTCTTGAACTTTTTGCCGTATGTGCTAGAATAAAAGAGAAAGGCATCCTTGTGTCCAACAGATATCTGGATGTGAATATTGGAAAGTAAATTCGGAGGTAATCACAATGGCTGATATGTTTGCACCGCTGGTAGCACAGCTGAAGGCAAATCCCAAGACGATCGTTTTCACCGAGGGCAATGATCCCCGCATTCTGGAGGCCGCTGCAAAGCTGCTGGCCGAGGGCGTGCTGAAGGTCGTCATGGTGGGCAACGAGGCTGAGTGCAAGGCTGCTGCTGCCGCCGGTAACTTTGATATTTCCGCTGCCGAGATCATCGACCCCGAGAACTATGCCGGTTTCGATGAGATGGTCAACACCATGGTGGAGCTGCGCAAGGGCAAGCAGACCGCTGAGGAGTGCACCGCTCTGCTGAAGAAGTCCAACTACTTCGGCACCATGCTGGTGAAGATGGGCAAGGCTGATTGCCTGCTGGGCGGCGCTACTTACTCCACTGCCGACACCATTCGTCCCGCTCTGCAGCTGGTCAAGACCAAGAAGGGCGCACATCTGGTCAGCTCCTGCTTCATTCTGGACCGTGACTGCGGTGAAGAGGGCCTGAAGCGCATTGCCATGGGCGACTGCGCTGTTAACATCGACTATACCGATACCATTGATAAGGCTACCGGCGAGGTCAAGGTCGCCGCTTCTGCAAAGCTTGCTGAGGTTGCTATTGAGACCGCTAAGACCGCAAAGTTGTTCGGCATCGATCCGAAGGTTGCTGTGCTGAGCTTCTCCACCAAGGGCTCCGGCAAGGGCGGCACCGTTGCTTTGAGCCATGACGCAGTGATCAAGGCTCAGGAAATGGATCCCGAGTTGGCTGTGGACGGTGAGCTGCAGTTTGACGCTGCCGTTGCTCCCGAAGTTGCACAGGTCAAGTGCAAGGGCAGCAAGGTGGCTGGTCAGGCCAACACCTTCATCTTCCCCTGCATCGAGGCCGGTAACATCGGCTATAAGATTGCTCAGCGTCTGGGTGGTTATGCAGCTTACGGCCCCATCCTGCAGGGTCTGAACGCTCCCATCAACGACCTGTCCCGTGGCTGCAACGCGACGAGGTCTACAAGATGAGCCTGATCACTGCCTGCCAGTCTTGAGCTGACTGATTGAAAATAGCCGCCGCATTCACCGTACAAAACGGGCAGAATGTTGAGGCTCAAAGGCAGATTTCAAAAAATGAGTATAGAAAAGCTGAGCATCTGTGAAAAAGCAGGTGCTCAGCTTTTTGCATTTTCAGTTCCGAAAAATTCTACTCTTTTTGAGGGAAAAAGATGAGATTTTTGCTTTCCGCTTTTCGTTGGCGCTATTTTGCAACAGCCCCATTACAGGTTTGCTCAGTTCTTTTCGATATACACGCTGGTGGAGGGGAACGCAAAATCCACACCGTCGGCCTGCATGATGTCCATAATGTTCAGGTTCAGGTCGTTCTGCATCTGCAAAAATTCCGCGTAGGCGTTAGTCAGCAGGTAGGCGGAGACCAGAATGTTGATGCTGGAATCGCCAAAGTTTGCAAGCTGTACGATGTTGGTACCCTTGTTGGTGTAAGGGCTTGCGTCCAGCATGGTCTGCAAGTCTTTCATCAGCTGTTCCAGCTTCGGGCGGGTGGTGCCATAGGTGACACCCAGATTGAACTTGTAGGGCCGCATGGTGCGCAGGGCGGCGTTCTGCACGGTGGAAGAGCAGATCTTACTGTTCGTCACCACATTGATGGTTTTATCCAGCGAGCGGATGCGGGTGGAACGGAAGTTGATGTCGATCACTTCGCCTTCCACATCGCCCACAGTGATCCAGTCGCCCACCGAGAAGGGCTTGTCCAGCAGAATCACGATGCCGGAAAACAGGTTGCTGGCGCTTTCCTGTGCGGCCAGCGAGATGGTCAGACCAACCAGACCGGCACCGGCGACAATGCTGCCGATGGGAAAGCCCACTTCTTGTGCCAACGCTGCCACGCACAGCACGATCACCAGCACCTTGTAAGCGGTGTCCAGCAAAGAGCAGAGTGTTTTGTTGGAGCGGATCTCCGGGCTGCAGGAAGCCAGCAGCAGGTCGGCCAGATCCGATGCCGCATACAGGCCCTCGCAGACCAGCAGGGTCATGACAAGGCGGAAGCAGACCAACAGCAGCTTGGCAATGCCGGGAATGGCCCAGGGCAGGGAAGCTGCCGCCAGATATACGCCAACCGCAGTGCACATGCGCTGGATGGGTACCGCAAAGCTGCGCAGCAGGATGGGAGTGCCGTTAAAGTGCCACTTGCGGGCCAGCAGTGCCGGAATGCCCCTTTTGCTCAGCCAGCGGCGTACCAGCCATGCGGCAAGCAGAATGAGCAGCGCGCACCCTGCGCGCGCAGCCAGTGCAAACCAGCCCTCCAGCAGCACAGAGCCAAACTCAAACGAAAGATCACGAATAGAAAAGATCATGATAACCTCCTGAATTTTATACGACCCATCTATGATACCATACCGCACCCACCCGGGCAAGAGCTTACAGAGAAGGGTGCTTGAAAGAATTACTTTGACATTTTTTTGCATCAAATTTAAGACTGCCTCTGACAAGCTGGGCCTGCCACGCTATACTTTGTGCCAGAAAGTTCGTTTCAGGGCGGGGTGAGATTCCCCACTGGCGGTAAAGTCCGCGACCACCCGCAAGGGTGCTGACCCGGTGCAACTCCGGGACCAACGGTATAGTCCGGATGCAAGAAACGGCAGGCAAATCGTTGTCTACGCGCCCTGTTGCAGTGTTTTTGTTGCAGCAGGGCGCTTTTCTATTTGTCCTTCCCGTTCCAAAAAACAAGATACGAAAAGAGCTTTCGGAACAATTTTTGTAAGGGGCATCTTACCCCGGGAAGGATCATTACCATGAAAAAAAGCACGACTCACAATCTTACTGTTGCCGCCATGCTCAGTGCGGTGGCCTTTATCCTGATGTTCATTGAGTTTCCCATTCCGATGCTCATCCCGTCCTTCGTCAAGATGGACTTTTCTGACCTGCCGGCTCTGCTGGGTGCCTTTGCTCTCGGCCCGGTGTACGGTGTGGTCATCAGCTTTATGAAGAACCTGCTGCACATCGTTATCAAGGGCACTTCCACTGCATGCGTGGGCGAGCTGTGCAACTTCATGCTGGGTGCGGTTTTCTCCGCTGTGGCAGGCGTTATCTATAAGCACCACAAGAGCCGCAAGACCGCCATCATTGGTGCTATTGCAGGCGCTGCAGCCATGGCTGTGTTCAGCGTACCGTCCAACTACTTCATCACCTATCCGGCCTATGTGCAGTTCTACCACATGCCGCTGGAAGCCATCCTCGGCATGTATCAGGCCATCCTGCCTTCTGCAGACAGCCTCATCAAGTGCCTTGTCATCTTCAATATGCCCTTCACGCTGGTCAAAGGCCTGCTGGATGCAGTGCTGTGCATGCTGATTTACAAGCCGCTGTCTCCCATCCTGCACGGCAGAAAGTAACTTGTTCTCCATTTTTTCTTCTTCTCAAATCATATAACCACAGCAAAACTCCCCGGTCAGGTCCCGCAGTGCGGTTCCCGGCCGGGGAGCTGTTATTTAGAGGAAAATATATCCGCCAGCGGTCGATCAGGCTAATGCCCCTTTGTCCAGCCACCTGCCGCGTACCAGCCGCACAAGGAACAGCACCCCGCGCATGGTCAGCTCAAAGCTCATGGCCATCCATACGCCCACCAGCCCAAAATGCGGAGCCAGCAGGGAAGCCAGCGTGAGCCGGATGCCCCACATGCTGACAAGGTTCAGCACAAAGCATCCCGTGCTGTCTCCGGCACCCTGCATGGCACCGCTGGCAACGATACTGGCACCGAACATCGGTTCGGCCAGTGCTTCAATGCGCAGCACCTGTGCGCCCAGCGCAATAACTGCCGCATCTGCGGTGAAAATACCCATCAGGTTTGGCGCAAAAATGTACATGCCAACACCGGTCAGCGCCATGATGCCTATGCCCATGCCGGTGCACAGCCAGGCAAAGTTTTTTTGCCATATCCCGACGGTTTGCGCCCACGGCCTGCCCCACCAGTGCAAGGGATGCATCCTGAATGCCATAGCCCTGCCATGTAGCACAGGCTTTCGGCGCTCACACCCAGACTGTTGGCAGCAATGGCGGTGGTGCCAAGGCCGGATACGATGCGGATGAGCAGCACCTGCGCCGAGGAAAGAACTGCACGCTCTGCGGCCAGCGGTGCGCCTACCTTCCACAGGTTCTGCAGGCAGGCTTTGGTAATGTGCCAGGAGCCGGGCTTGCGGATGCACAGCGGTCCGTCCCGCAGCAGCAGGATGGCAAGGGTCAGCACACCGCTGATAGCGGTAGCAAGGGCGGTGCCCAGTGCTGCGCCCGGTACCCCCCAGCCAAGGCCCCAGACGGTCATTGTGCGGCCAAACACCACCATCTCACGGGTGGGATTGATAAGGCAGAAGTTAAAGATCACATCCAGCACGCAGGTCAGCACGCTGATAAGGCCCGGTGTCAGGGCATCGCCGGAGGAACGCAGCATGGAAGAGTAGGTTCCCATGATCATCAAAAAGGGCAGGGAAGCCGACCAGATGGCAAAGTAGGCCGATGCATCCGCCTGCAGGGAAGGGCCGGCGCCCAGCCATCCGGGCAGAAAACGGCTGATGCCAATGCCGAAGGCCGCAGCTGCAAGGCCCACCACAAGGTTGAAGATCATAGATTGGCGCAATACACCGCGTGCATCGTTCTGCCGGTCTGCACCCAGATACTGTGCTACCTGAATGGCAAAGGACATATATAGACCGGCCAGCATTCCATGCATGAGCCACGTGCTGGAACTGACGATGCCAATGGATGCCGTAGCAGATGCACCAATATGCCCCACCATGGCTGCGTCGATGTACTCCACCGCAGTTACCACGATCTGCTGCAGGATGGATGGGATGCTCAGTGTGAGCACCACCTGCATGGTGTGCCGCAGCGGCACCTGTTCGCCCCGGCGCATCTGCGCCGAAAGCTGCTCAAGAGAGATGGACATGAGTTCTCCTTTTATAGAAACAATAACTTTTTCGACAGACTGATATACTATTATAAGTGCGGTGCTGCAGAAAGTCAATCAAACGTGGATTTTTCTCCGGGAATGATTGATTTTTTATGGATAGCGTGATACACTTCTCTCACAAACATAAAAGAAAGAGGAACTTTGAATATGATCGAATTACTGCTTTCGGTCGTAGGACAGCGCGGTGTCGATGCTCTGGCATTCCTGCTGGCGTTTGCCCTTACGGCTTTGATGGACTCCGTTTTTCACGATAAGCTTCCGCACGACCATGGCCGCGAGTTTGCGGTGAACGGTGCGCTTTCCAAGGGTAAGGCCCGTGGTTCCGGCCTGATCTTCGTGCTGTGCATCGCACTGGTATCGCTGGCATTCCTGCCGTTCAAGGTGGAATACGTCATCTACAACATCCTGCTCATTGCATCCATGCTGTCCGGCTACTTTGACGATGCTGCTGAAACTGCATGGAATGAGTATAAAAAGGGTATCATTGATTTTGCCATTGCCATTGTTGCAGGTGTGACCTACCTCAACTTCAACGGCTGCGGTGTGAATTTCCTGCAGTGGAGTTTCACTCTGCCGTATGCTGTGTACCTGCTGCTGATCGTTATTCTGATCTGGACCAGCATCAATGTGGTCAACTGCACCGACGGCGTGGACGGCCTTTCGGCAAGTGTTGCAGTGGTGACCATCGGCACCTACCTGCTGGCCTATAAAACAGAGCTGGCCGAGTACGGCACCGCAGGCGTTGTGTTCATGGGTGCGCTGCTGGCCTATCTGTGGTCCAACGCAAAGCCGTCCAGCCTGCTGATGGGCGATGCCGGCAGCCGCGCAATGGGCTTCTTTATCGCAATGCTGTCCCTCAAATGCGGCCATCCGTTTGCCTTCCTGCTGGCAGCCATCGTGTTCATCGTGGATGGCAGTCTGGGCATCCTGAAGATCAGCCTGAAGCGCTTTTTGCACATTTCCATCCTCAAGAACACCCGCACCCCTCTGCACGACCACGCCCGCAAGAATAAGCTGGAGCGACGAGCAGGTGGTGGCCCGCTGGCTGATCATGCAGTGTGTGGCTTCGGCTTTGCTGCTGCTCATTGTCCGCGGCTAAAATATAGCAATCAAAAAAGACGCTTGGTCTTGTCTGAATATGTTTTCCCGGCAGGGAAGCATACAGCAGTGTATCAAGCGTCTTTTATTTTATAGTTCTATCATTCGTTACAGCCCGGCCTTTTTTGCTGCAGCCTGCACGACATGGCCCACCAGCACCGAGGTGGTCACAGTGCCCACACCGCCGGGTACCGGCGTGATGGCATCCACTACCGGCTCTGCTTCGCTGAACTTTACGTCACCGCACAGCTTGCCCTTTTCGTTCACATGGATGCCCACGTCTACCACGATCTGGCCCTCACGCAGGCAGTCGGCACCCACGGCACCCATCTTGCCCATGGCCACTACTACCACATCCGCTTCCTTGCAGATGGCGGGCAGGTTCTGCGTGCGGGAATTGCAGATGGTCACGGTGGCGTTCTCGCGGTCCAGCATCATGGCTGCGGGCTTGCCTACCACAAGGCTGCGGCCCACTACGACAGCGCGCCTGCCGGAAAGCGGAATGTTGTAATACTTCAGGATCTCAAGGCAGGCCTGCGCGGTGCAGGGAGCATAGCCGAGATCGGTATTAGTGAACACACCGGCCAGAGAATCGTCCGTGATGCCGTCAATGTCTTTTTCCGGAGCCAGCGCCGCACGCACAGTGCGGTCATTGAACTGCTTGGGCAGCGGACGGAACAGCAGGCATCCGTGGATGGTATCCTCTGCGTTCACCTCGGCGATCACCTTCAGCAGATCGTCCTGCGAAGCATCGGCTGGCAGAAGAAACTGCTTTACCTCCACGCCCACCTTGCCGCAGCGGGCGATCACGCCGCGCTCGTAGGAGAGGTCGTCCTCCCGCTCACCCACACGCACCACGGCCAGCGTGGGAGTGATGCCTTTTGCCTCGAGCTGCTCACACAGCGCCGCATTGCGTTCGTTCATAGCGGCTACAACGGGTGCGCCCTTCAAAATCGTTGCCATAATACTTTTCCTCACTTATTCCGCAATTTGTTCGTCACGGATGCAAAAACAGCGTCTGCCCGCGACACAAATTCATCCAGCAGTTTGTCTGTTTTTGCGTCCAACGCAGCAGCGCGCTCACGGTCTGCCATCAGCTTTGTGTTGATGAACACATTCAGGCTTGCGGCCTGCAAGGCTGCCTTGCACAGAGCGGCTGCACAGCCTGCGTCCGAGACGGCCATCACGCTGCCCTTGGCGGCGTATTCTTCCACCAGAGCAATGCCCTCGGCGCACTTTTCCATGACCTCAAGTGGCACGGCACAGGCGGCATCCAGCGCCTTTTCCAGCACGGCGGCTTTGTGTGCAGCCTGCTCTGGTGTGTCCTTGGGCAGGCCGTAGGCCGCAGCCAGCGGCGCAAAGGCATCGGCATCGGCCTGCACCAGCACCTCCAGCTCTTTGCGCAGGAAATCGGCCTTTGTGTTCAGGGCCTGAATGTCTGCTTCCACGGCGGCATATTTCTTTTTGCCGGTGGTCAGGTTGCCCACCATATTGCCCAGCGCTACACCGGCAGCACCCACCAGCGCCGCCGTTCCGCCGCCGCCCGGCGTGGGGGCTTTGCTGGCCAGCTCTGCGAGAAATTTCTCACAGCTCAGCTTAGTCATTTCCATTTGTAAATACCCCTCTCTGTTACATAGGCATCCAGCCGCTGGTCGTGCTCGTCTACGGCAGCATGTTCCACCCGCTGTGCCTCAAATGCAATGCCGATCTTCACCGCGTTTTTTGCAGCGGGGAAGATACCGGTCGTAATAGCCCTTGCCCATGCCGACCCGGAAGCAGTCTGCATCAAAAGCCGTGCAGGGTACAAGGACCAGATCCAGCGCTTCCGGCAGCAGAATCTCCGACCGGCTCAGGATGGGGGTGCGGATGCCGTACTGTCCCATCTCCCAGCCGTCCGGGCCGGGCACAGCGGCTGTAAGGGAATACGCCTCGCCGCACACCGGATAGGCCAACGTTTTGCCTTGCGCCTGCGCCTTTTCCGCAAGGGCAGAAAGGTCGGCTTCGGAACCAAACGCTGCGTATAGCAGGATGGTCTGCGCATTCTGCACGGCAGCCAGCTGCCAGAGGAATGCGCACAAAGCGGCATTTGCAGCCTTGCGTTCTTCCGGGCCGAGAGCCTTGCGTGCGGCACGGCCCGCTTTGCGCTGGGTCTGCTTTGCTTCACTGACCGTCACCAGAGAACACCTCACTTCATCTGAAGGTTGACTGACTTGAAAAATATACAAAAACGACACTGCATTTTTATACAAGTATAATAAACACTTCAGACGAAAAAAGCAAGCCTTTTGGCAAAATGGAAGTTGAAGATTCTGCAGCTTTCTGCTATGATAAAAGAAAGCAATTCGGTTCGTGCGCGGAGCAGGGTGGCTTGAAGAGATCCAGAGATCCGGGGCTTTCTCCGGAAATTGAGAGGGGTAGAATATTATGTACAATGAAATGATGGACACCATCGGTCTGGTCAATACCGTTGATCCGGAGTTGGCCGCAGCCATGGATCGCGAGCTGAACCGTCAGCGCCAGAACATTGAACTGATCGCCAGTGAGAACATCGTCTCTCCCGCCGTCATGGCCGCAATGGGCAGCATCCTGACCAACAAGTACGCCGAGGGCCTGCCCGGCAAGCGCTACTATGGCGGCTGTGTCTATGTGGACGAGGTGGAGAACATTGCCATCGAGCGTGCCTGCAAGCTGTTCGGCGCAAAATATGCCAATGTTCAGCCCCACTCCGGTGCACAGGCCAATCTGGCAGTTTATTTTGCTCTGCTGGATCTGGGCGATACTGTCATGGGCATGGACCTGTCTCAGGGCGGCCATCTGACCCACGGTTCTCCGGTAAACATGTCCGGCAAGAACTATAACTTTGTCTCTTACGGTGTCAATGCCGACGGCGTGATCGACTATGCTGAGCTGGAAAAGCAGGTTAAAAAGGTGCGCCCCAAGCTGATCGTGGCCGGTGCATCTGCATATCCCCGTGCCATCGATTTTGAGAAGATCGCTGAGATCGCCCACGGCTATGGTGCATATCTGATGGTGGATATGGCCCACATTGCCGGTCTGGTGGCAGGCGGCTATCACCAGAGCCCTGTGCCGTATGCTGATGTTGTTACCACCACCACCCACAAGACCCTGCGCGGCCCCCGCGGCGGTCTGATCCTGACCAACAATCCCATTCTTGCAAAGCGCATCAATTCTGCCGTGTTCCCCGGCACCCAGGGCGGCCCGCTGGAGCATGTGATCGCCGCAAAAGCTGTCTGTTTTGGTGAAGCACTGAAGCCGGAGTTCAAGGAATATGCCCGCAAGATCGTGGAGAATGCACAGGCTCTGGCAGCAGAGTTGCAGGCACGCGGTGTCAAGCTGGTGTCCGGCGGTACGGATAACCACCTCATGCTGATCGACCTGCGTGACGAGGAGTGCACCGGCAAGGAGCTGGAAGCACGTCTGGACAGCGTGCACATCACCGCCAATAAGAACACTGTCCCCGGCGAGACCCGCAGCCCGTTCGTGACTTCTGGCGTGCGTCTGGGCACCCCGGCTGTTACCACCCGCGGCATGGGCGTGGCCGAGATGAAGGTGATCGCGACTGCATCGCCGATTGCATCTGGCACTACGACGAGAAGAAGGACGAGATCAGTGACCGTGTGCTGAAGCTGACCCGGGATTTCCCTCTGTATCAGTAAATATCGCATTGTTTGAAAGAGGAAGCGCCTTCGGGTGCTTCCTCTTCCTTTTTTGCTGGGTTTGTGTTACCATAAACGCAAAGACAAAAGGAGAAATGACCATGAAGCGTACAGGGCTGTTACATCTATATTACGGCGACGGAAAGGGCAAGACCACCGCTGCCATGGGCCTTGCTTTGCGGGCCATGGGCAGCGGAAAGCGGGTGGTGATCCTGCAGTTCCTCAAAGGCGGCAAAAGCGGCGAGGTGCCGCTGCTGGAACAGCTGGGTGCAAAGGTGTACCGCGGCAAGGCGGGGCAGAAATTCGTGTTCCAGATGAACGAAGCGGAAAAGGAAGCCACCCGCCAGCTGCAGAATGCGAACCTCACAGCTGCCATGGCCGACCCTGCCGACCTGCTGATTTTGGACGAAGCAGGCAGCGCATGGGAACTGGATATGGTGGATAAAGCCCTGTTGCAAAAGGCTGTGCTGGAACGCCCGGCAGAGCAGGAATGCGTGCTTACTGCCCATGCTGCGCCGCAGTGGATGCTGGATGCCGCCGACTATGCCACGGAGATGAAGTGCCACCGCCACCCTTACCAGAGGGGAATTTCCGCCCGGCAGGGCATTGAATACTGACCACGGCAGCAGGATACCGGGTGCATGAGTGAAAAGCGCAAAAACCGGGATGGGGTATTTTTCATCTTGCATTTAGCCCACTGGTGTGATATGATGAAGACAAGAAATCATGCGTGCATTTTCTGAGCAGACCCACCACAGAACAGGGAACCGCTCCGCACCGCTGCCGGGCAGTTCCCGACGGCGTTTTGTTTGAAACTACGGTTAGCGCTTCCTAACAGATTCTGCGTCAACGGGCCGATGCGCGCAGAAGATCTGGAGGGGAATAAAATGATTGAAACGATCGTAAAAGTAGATGGTATGATGTGCGGCATGTGCGAGAGCCATGTCAACGAAGCCGTGCGCAAGGCCTTCCCGGAGGTAAAAAGGGTGTCGTCCTCGCAGGCAAAAGCCCAGACGGTGATCCACTCGGAACAGCCGCTGGACGAGCAGAAGCTGCGGGATGCCATCAATGCAACCGGCTATGAGGTCAAGGGCGTAAGCAGTGCACCTTACGAGAAAAAAGGCTTTTTCTCGTTTTTGAAAAAGTAAGCAAACCTTAACACACATAAGGGAGGCGTATCTGGATGAGGATTCTGGTTTACGGTGCGGGCGTTTTGGGCTGCGAGCTGGCCCATGTGCTGATGCAGAACAAAAAGAACGTTGTCACGCTGCTTGCACGCGGAGAGTGGAAGGAAATGATCGACCAGAAGGGTTTGGTCATCCGCCACTGGGTGCAGCGCAAGACCACAACGGAACGGATCAAAACCGTGGACACTCTTGCCCCGGATGATTATTATGATCTCATCTTTGTGGTCGTGCAGGCGGGCCAGCTGCCGGATGTGCTTCCTGTGCTCAAGGCCAACAAGAGCCAGTATTTTGTGTTTGTGGGCAACAACCCGCAGGCAAAGCAGGTGCTGGAATTCATGCAGCGCCCGGCGGATAAGATCGCATTCGGCTTTCAGGGCACGGCAGGCCGCCGTGAACACGACCATGTGGTCAGTGTGTACGCCAGTGCCGGCATGACGGTGGGCGGTGCCACAACTCCGCTTTCTGGCACCTTCCGAACCCGGCTCAAGACCGCCTTTGACGGTGCAAAATACAAGCTGACCTTCTATGGCGATATGGATGAATGGCTCAAGTGCCACATTGCATTCGTTCTGCCGGCGTGCTATGTGTGCTATGCCTGCAACGGCGATCTGCACCGGGCCACCAAGCAGCAGCGCGGCGCCATTCTGGATGCCGCCTATGAAGCCTGCCTGATGCTCAAGGATGCGGGCATCCCGGTGAACGATGCCAACAACACCGATAATTTCCAGCCCGGCACATCGGCCCGCCGTAAGATGGAAGCGATGGTGTTTACCATGACAAAAACACCGCTGGGCAGATTGTGCGTTTCGGATCACGCCATGCACGCAGTGTCCGAAATGAAGTATCTGGACGAAGCGTTCGATGCTCTGCGCAGGCAGACCGGCACGGCAATGCCCATGTGGGAAAAGCTGCGCAATGAAATGCCCTCGTGGGATAGCCTGCAGCAGAACCGGAAAGCAGCAAAATAAAACAAAAAAGAAGCAAAGGCACTGCCGCTCCTGTTTTGGGTGCGGCAGTGCCTTTTTGTTTGGGTCTCATTTATTCCAGAAGTCCTGCAGGGCAGCGGCCAGTTCTTCGCAGCTGCGCAGATAGCGGATATGCCGCCAGTGAGGAGGGAACAGCCGGATGTATTCCTGCTGGGCAAACCGGTCGTCCAGCAAAAGCACCGCACCTCTGTCTTCCGGCGTGCGGATCACGCGCCCTGCGGCCTGCAGTACCTTGTTCATGCCGGGATAGCGGTAGGCATAATCAAATCCAAAGCCGTTCTGTGCGTCATAATAACGGCGCAGCATTTCCTGCTGCGGATTTACCTGCGGCAGGCCCACACCCACAATGGCGCACCCGATCAGGCGGCTGCCTGCAAGATCAACTCCCTCACCAAAGATACCGCCCATCACGCCAAAACCCAGAAGTGTTTCGGCCGGGTCCGGCACAAACTGAGCCAGAAATTCAGCCCGAGCGGCATCATCCAGACGGCTTTCCTGCACAAGGGTGCGAATGCCCGGGTAACGTGCTGCAAAATCTTCGTGTACCTGCCGCAGATATGCGTAGCTTGGGAAAAAGGCAAAGTAGTTTCCCGTTCTGGCCTGCACCAGCTGGGCCAGTGCATCCGAAACTGCCTGCACGCTGGCTTCGCGGTCGCGGTAGCGGGTAGAAATATTCGGCAGGCAATACAGCCCCAGATTTTCAGCCGGAAAGGGACTGTCCAGTGCGACGGCACGTGCATCGCTGCAGCCCAGAACACTGCGGTAGAACGAGGGCGGAGCCAGCGTTGCACTGAACAGCGCTGCGCTGCGCCCTGCGGCAAGGCTGGCATCCACAAAAGGTGCCGGGTCCAGACACAGCAGCTGCAATTCAAGCTCTCTGCCGCGCGCGGTAAGCTGAGTGACAAAGTGGCTGTCGTATCGTTCAGCAGCACGGGCGATGTCCTGTACAGCAAAATAAAGCTCCAGCAACTGTGCATGTACTTCGGCATCCGGGTTCGCTTCCAGCCAGTCCTGCAAAGGTGCCTGTACGGCCCGCAGCGGACTGAGCAGGGCAGAGGGCAGCTCCTGCAAAAATACAGTACTGTCCTGTGCATACAGCGGTTCGGGCAGTTCCAGTGCGGGGACAGTGTTTTCAGGCAAAAGACTGGTCTGTGCCGGGTCTGCGGCATCGGTCTGGCTGCTGTGCCGGGGTGCAAGCTGTATGCAGGCTTTCCGGGCTTCCAGCAGGGCTTTGTCTGCTTTGGTCAGAGCGGTCTTTAAAGCACTTTTGCCCTTGCCCAATGCGCGTTTTGCCTCGGTCAGGCTGCTTTTACAAAAGCGTGCAGAATACATTGCTCTGGCTCTGTCGGGCAGATTATGTGCTTCATCGACCAAAAACAACCAGTCGCCGGAAGAATCAAAGAACCGCTTCAGGTGCACCACCGGATCGAACAGGTAATTGTAATCCCCAATGACCACATCGCACCACTCGCTCAGGTCTAGCCCCAGTTCAAAGGGACACACCGAAAAACGCTTTGCCGCCCCGGCCAGCGCTGCGCGGTCAAAGCTGCCGGTACCGTCCAGCAGAGCTGTCAGTGCATCCTTGATGCGGTCGTAGTAGCCGTTGGCGTAGGGACAAAGCTCCGGCAGGCAGGCGGGATGTCCCTCTGCGTCCGGATGCAGGCAGACCTTTTCCTTGGCGGTCAGCGTCACACTGCGCAGGGCAAGCTCTGGCTGGGCCGTATGCAGCCGGGTCAAGGCATCCTCGGCGGCAGTCTGGGTCGTGTTGCGGGCCGTGAGATAGAACAGCTTTTCTCCGTTGCCTTCGCCCATGGCTTTCAGCGCGGGGAAAAGCGCGCTCATGGTCTTGCCAATGCCGGTAGGAGCCTGACAGAACAGCCGCGTACCGCCCTTGCAGTCGGCGGTCTTGCCAGCGCGGCAGGCGCGGTAGATCTCGCCCGCCATAGCCCGCTGTCCGGGCCGGTACTGCGCAAACGGGAACTGCAGTGCCTCAAGGCTCTGAGTACGCTTTACATCCCACTCTATCCGGCGCTGCGCCCACGGAGCATACTGGCACAATAATTTGTCAAGAAATTCATCCAGCTCCTGCTGCGTAAAGCGGCGGATAAAGCGGATGATCTGATCGGTGTCTATCTGATAATAAGTCAGCCGGACGTTCAGTTCCGGCAGGCTTTGCTGTGCGGCATAAATGGCACCGTACACCATGCCCTGTGCCCAGTGGCAGGGGTTCATATCCTCAGTGATCTCTTCCGGCGGCACAGTGGTGGTCTTGATCTCATCAATGACTACCGTGCCAGTCTCATCGGTAAAAATGCCGTCAGCCCGGCCCTCAAGGGTAAAATTGATGTCCTCTGCCTGCCGTTCTACGGAGAGAAATATCTCAGCCTGATAGCCGTCTCCGGCAGCTTTTTGCAATTTGCGGTGGATGTGGGCACCTTCCAGTGCACGGTCAAACCCTGTAAACCGGCTGTCAATGCTGCCGGTCCGCAGCAGAAATTCCACCAGCTGCCGGATGGGCAGATGAACCGTTGCCAAAGCATTTCACCTCCGCTTTTGGGATACACTGACGAACCGGTAATTTCTCTTTTCAGACACGATTCAGGCCATTCCATCGCCCGCCCGATTGCCTCACGGCAACAGGTCCCATCCAAGCGGACGGTCTTCAGAGAAACTCCCGGTTCGTCGACGTAAACTGATTATTTCAGGCCGAACATCTCCATGCATTCTGCTGCCGCTTCATCCACTTTGCCAAAATCCACCGCTGCACGGTAATAGGTCTCCAACTCATCGTGGCAGCTCTTGGCCTGCGCCATCAGGGCACTGGCCTGTTCCAGCAGTTCGGCGGCAGCACGCTCGTTAAAGCGCAGCCGTGCCCGGTACGCTGCCAGATTTTCCCTGTCAAGGAAGCGGGTGCACCGCACAGCCTGCACACTGGGCAGATGCACCGGATGCCAGCGATTATCCGTCAGGAAGGCAAGCTTCAGCTCCGGGATCAGGATATGGTCGATCTTATCCTCCGGGTGCATGGCGCATGGACAGGTAATAATGTGGTAGCCCCGCGTCAGGGCTTCGGCGCGGATCAGCTCCAGCAGCAGGCGGGACACCGCGCCGTAATCATCCCGGAACACGATAAACTTATCCGCCAATGCCTGTGCAGTGCCTGATAAAACATTTCACCCTTGGGGGTGACGGCGGAAAGCAGGCGCAGCTCTTCGCTGCCAATGCCTTCCGTGCGCGGCATCACCCGGGTGCACAGCCGTTTGACATAACGGCGCACCTTGTCGAAATTGGCGCTGCAGGCTTCGGCGCGGCGGCTGTCCAGCAAAAGGCTGCCTGCCGATGCAATATATCGTGCAGCGCGGCTGCGCAGCAGGGCGTTGCGGGCAAACAGCGCCTTGACCTCATCGGTGCACTGGTGCAGCTTTTCTGCATCGATGGTGTGGTACAAACTCACCACCACTTCGTCCGCACCGGGAGCATCCGGCTCCACCACATGGGGCGCAGTGGCATCCACGATGGCCCTGTGCTGCCCGGGCAGGATCACGCCGTCCAGACTGTCCGGGTCGCTGGCACAGTGGATGCGCTGCGTCAGTTCGCCGCGCTGTTCGGCAGCACGGGCAAGCCGCTTCATCAGGGTGGATTTGCCGCAGCCCGGCCCGCTTTTGATCAGGTACATCTGCATACCGGGTTCGTGGCGCAGCGGTTCAAAATAGCCCTTGAAACCGGCAGGCGTTGTGGCACCCAGAAAGAAATCAATGGAATCATGTCGTGCAGTTTCCATAATCGAACACCTCTCTTTTTGTTTTAGAGTATGCAAAAGGAAGGTGTTTGGTTCTTGCAGCGGGAATGATTCAGTCTTTATGATAGGTATGTTTGCACACCGTTTCAATGTTGTCCCGCAGGGCAGTAAAATCAGCAAAGGCTGCAGGCTTGTTCTGCGGGCTGCGCAGCAGAGCGGCAGGGTGGAAGGTACCCATGAACAGGATGCCGCCCTTTTCGTACAGCTGGCCATGCTCCTTGGTCACGGAGAAATCCTTTCGGATCATCCGCTGGGCGGCAATGCGGCCAAGGCAGACCACGATCTTTGGCTTCAGCAGGCGGAACTGCTCCCGCAGCCAGGGCATACAGGCTTCGCTCTCAGCAGGCTGGGGGTCACGGTTCTGCGGCGGGCGGCACTTGACGATGTTTGCAATATAGCAGTTCTTCGTGCGGTCAAGGTCGATGGCAAACAGATATTTGTCCAGCAGCTGGCCGCTGCGCCCCACAAAGGGCAGACCCTGCTCATCCTCATTCTGGCCGGGGCCTTCGCCCACAAACAGAACTTCGGCATCTTCCACACCCTGACCGAACACCACATTGGTGCGGGTCTTGCACAGCTCGCAGCGGGTGCAGGCAAGACAGCTTGATCTTAAAGTTTCCCAATCCATGGCAGCTTGATCTCCTCTTGAAACGGTATGATACTTAGTTCACAAATCGGAACAGCTTTTCTCCTAAAATAATAGTACAAAATCTAGGATGGTACGATGCATTGCATGAAGTGACGAATCCACTCAATGCCTCTTTTAGTATACGACTTTTCGGCAACATCATCAATACAGTGGCCGACAATCTTTTTAATGACATGCTCATCCATACCGGCTTTCTTTGCGTGGTGACGAACTGAACACGACCATCATGAGGACGATGCCGGGGGGGACAAGGCCTAAAGCATTCACGACGAATGCGTTGCCCTTTCTGTGTGTTTTGGCTGGCGACTTAACGATACCATAGGACGATTCACTCGTCATGAATGCGTAGAAATCACACGATAATACGTTGTTTTATCAAAAGAATAAACAAAGAGTATCTCCACATGTTGATTTTAAATCAATCTGCAGCGATGACTGAAAACGATTACACGTGCGGATTTCAAAGCACTTATACAAATTGTATTCCGCTTTTCTCTTTTGCAGAGCGCGGCTGGATGTGTTTATAATCAAAATAGTTTTTCTGCGATGCATTTTCAGGCGGTAGTGCCGGACGCAGCGCGGGAG
>ENA-OQAJ01000007-OQAJ01000007.1-human-gut-metagenome-genome-assembly--contig:-NODE-7-length-53998-cov-6.992760_pt1 | contig 53998 bp, 57 predicted proteins | sample MGYA00242736_ERZ504529 | MGnify/ENA primary metagenome ERZ504529 (study PRJEB26092, sample SAMD00036275) | human gut metagenome | host: Homo sapiens | study: EMG produced TPA metagenomics assembly of the...
CAAACGAATTAAAAAATATAAAGAGAAATGGTGTGCATAAAAATACCTACACTCCAAAATGAAATGTAGGTATTTTTGTCGCTTACCTTTAGATATTTCACCTGTCTACTTGACAAGGGGCATATCACAAAACGCTTGTGGGAACACTCCGGCTATTTTTTGAAAAAGAGGTTAATTACAACTAACAGATGCAATGGTTTTAACGGGGCTGCTCATCCCCTTTGCGGGAACAAGCCTTGGAATCCTTTGTGGATTCCAAGGCTTGTTCCCGCAAAATCCGGCTGTGTTTGTAGAAATAGACGATATTTTCAACGTTTCAGATACACCCTAGATAGGGGTATTATTGAGGTAAATGGTGGGGTAGAGGTGCGTTTAGATAAACCAAAAACCCGCATATCTTACGCAGATACGCGGGTTTTGTTGGCGGAGTAAGAGAGATTTGAACTCTCGCGGCCCTTTCGGACCCTACGCCCTTAGCAGGGGCGCCTCTTCGACCTCTTGAGTATTACTCCACAAGTCAAAGTGATAAACTATTCACTTTTTCACACAAAATGGCGGAGAGGATGGGATTCGAACCCATGGTCCGCTCGCGCGAATCGCTGGTTTTCAAGACCAGTTCCTTAAACCACTCGGACACCTCTCCACAGTGGCCACCACCAAGGTGCGGTAATTATATTACCATAAGCCCTGCAGAATGTCAAGCATGAAAATGAAAAAACAGCAAAAGAAATTGCAAAAATTAAAAAGAAAAAGAGAAATACAATAAAATCACGCCAAATCGTCCAACACTTGGCGCGCGGCACGCACGGACGCTGTATCCGTCTGCTGGATATGCCACTCGTCCAAACCGGGCAGCCCCATGGAAACGCCCTCGCGGCGGAACACCATCCGGCTTTCCAGTTCCACTTTCCCACTCATGTGGTAAGCCCTTGCGCCCGGCAGGGCAGCCGAAAGCTGCCGGATCACCCCAGCGTTTACCCCGGCACCGATCAGTACTTCCGGACCATTGGTGCGGTCACGCTCTGCCAACAGGCTGCACAGAACGTCAACACCCTGCACACAGCTGGCGGCGGCACCGCTGGTCAGCACGGTATCAATTCCAAGGGCGGCGGCGTCGCGGTAGGTTTGCAATGGGGCGGCAGATACATCAATGGCGCGGTGTAGGGTGAGCCCAGCACCATTGGCGGTCTTTGCCAGCCGTGCGGTTGCGGTGCAATCCAGCGTGCCGTCCGGGTTCAGGCAGCCAATCACAAAACCGTTAGCCCCGGCACTGCGCAGCTCGGTGATCTGCGCGCACATCATCTCAATCTCTTCCGGCATATACAGAAAGTCCCCTGCACGCGGGCGTATCAGGCAGCGCACGGCAATATCGCTTTCGTGTCGGATCTGACGCAGCAGCTCGGTATAAGGGGTCAGCCCACCGGCCAGCAGTGCACTGCACAGTTCCAGACGGTCCGCCCCACCAGCAATGGCAGCGCGCGCCGATGCAAGGCTATCCACACAAACTTCCAGCAGCATAATGACCCTCCAAAACGATTTTTCTTACTTAACTTAATATAAGAGTAACACATTCCGGACGGGGTTACAATGCCTTTGCGCTACCAAAGAGCGCCGACAAAATTTAAACGGCATGCCCACCGCGCATAACGCGCAGGGGTGGGGTGCTGCTTTGTGGGTGTGGCTGCGGGGCAATGGTTACGCTCCGCTTTTGCGTATTGGTATTGCGCAGGGCAATGCGTACCCCAGCAACTGCGTTAAAGGTGAAGCACAGCACGGCCCCAATGGCGAGGGCTGGCAGCAGGGAAAGCTGACCTTCTGCCACGGCGCAGACGACCATCAGCCCGCCAAAACCGATGGAATACAAAAGGACATTGCAGATAAGCTCGGTAAATAGATTCATTTTCATAATTATGACCTCCGGGATCGTGCCGCAAATTAAAAAAACAGTTGCGAAAAATGCAATAAAAGTACAACGACAAATGCATAAGAACAACTTAATGTTGTTTTATGAATCTAGAATAGTACAACTAACGGTTGTTGTCAAGGGGCGCAAAACAACTTTTTCTAGAATATTTTTTCACGGAATCTCTTTACAAATACTACCTTGGGTTGTATAATGAAACCATAAAACTTGGCGAATGCCGCGGCTTGGGCTGGTGCATGGGTGCATCGCTTGACTGCTGCTTTATGTACAGCGCGGCAACCACAGTGAAAGTAGGAAAAACCATGTTTTCAGAACGACTGAGAGAAGCCCGTAAGGCGAAACATTATAGCCAGGCAGAAGTTTCGCGCCTGCTAGGCGTTACCCAACAGGCTGTTGGCAAGTGGGAGACTGGGCGCTCTACCCCGGACCCACAGACGGTTGCCCGGCTGGCAGAAATTTTAGATACTACCGCAGACATGCTGCTTGGCCTGCAAAGCAACGCAGACGCGCACGGCGCCGTTGGGCAGCGTGCGTTCAGCCAGTATACCCAGTGCCCAATTCCTGTTGTGGGGACGGTGCGCGCAGGGTACGATGCCCTTGCTTTTGAGGAAGATTACGGCACAGAATACGCCAGCGTAAAGGACCCGCAGAATTATTTCTATCTTGTGGTTAAAGGCGACAGTATGGAACCGCGCATTTCGGATGGCGATCTGGCCCTTATTCACCGCCAGAATACGCTGGATAACGGTGACCTTGGCGTTATGGTGTATGGTGATGGCAACGGTACCCTGAAAAAATACATCCAGCGCGGCAACGCTGTTGTGCTGCATCCTTTCAACCCGGATTATGAGGATTTGATCATCCGCGGGGAAGAATTGGACCATTTGTACATTGCCGGTAAGGTTGTGGAGACCAAAGCCAAGTGGTAAAAAACCGCAGCACGTTCCCGCGGTAATGCGGATGAGGCCAGCAGATAACTGAATAAAATTTTTCCTACACGCCGTCTGCAAAACAATGCTTATGCGGCGGCGTGTATTTCTTATACCATTTTTTAGGGCACGTTATAAAACCGTGCTGGCTAGTAAGAGGAGAACGAACCATGCAGCTGGAAGATAAACTTGCGATTTTGGCGGATAGCGCCAAGTATGATGTGGCATGTACTTCCAGCGGTGTGGACCGCGCCGGGGTACACGGCAAGTTGGGGTGCAGCGTGGCGGCGGGCATCTGCCACAGCTTTACGCCGGATGGGCGGTGTATTTCGCTGCTGAAAGTGCTGTATTCCAACGCCTGCTGTTATGATTGCGGTTATTGTGTCAACCGCCGCTCCAACGATGTACCCCGTGCGACCTTTACCCCGCGGGAGCTTGCAGAACTGACAATCGGCTTTTATAAGCGTAATTACATTGAGGGGCTTTTCCTTTCCAGTGCGGTCATCGGTACGCCGGATTATACGATGGAACGCATGATCGAGGCGCTGCGCATTCTGCGGCAAGAATATCATTTCAACGGCTATATCCACGCCAAAACCATCCCCGGCGCGGACGCGGAATTGGTGCGGCGTATCGGTCTTTTGGCGGATCGGCTTTCGGTCAATATTGAACTGCCCAGCGAAGCCAGCCTTTCCTTGCTGGCTCCCGATAAAAAGAAGCAGGCGATTTTGAAGCCGATGGGCCAGATCGCTGTACAGAGTGCGCAGAGCAAAAAGGAGCTGGTGCTGTACCGCCACGCCCCGGCGTTTGCACCGGCAGGGCAGAGCACCCAGATGATTATTGGAGCGACGCCGGAAAGCGACCGCCACATTATGGGATTGGCGGAATCTTTATATAAAAAATACTCGCTCAAGCGCGTGTTCTTTTCGGCGTATCTTCCGGTTAACAGTGATTCCCGCCTGCCTGCGCTGGATGTGCGCCCGCCGCTTTTGCGGGAACACCGGTTGTACCAGGCGGACTGGCTTTTGCGGTACTATGATTTTTCGGCTTGGGAACTGCTGACAGAGGAAGAGCCGAACTTTGACCCTTATCTGGACCCCAAATGTACCTGGGCAGTGCGCCACCCGGAATTTTTCCCCGTGGAGATCAACACTGCGCCAAAGGCGGTCCTGCTGCGTATTCCGGGTATCGGGCCCAAAAGTGCATTGCGGATTTTGTCCGCCCGCCGCCAGCAGCACCTTGGAATGGCGGAACTCAAGCGGATGGGGGTTGTGCTGAAACGTGCCCAGTACTTTATTACCTGCAACGGCCGCGCCGCAGCCCACGGAACCCGGCAGGAAATCGCCGCGGCGCTGCTGGACCCCAAGGCATTTGCCGTGGGTACGCAGCAGCTTTCGCTGGATGACTTTACCCCGAAGGTTCTGCCGGATGCAGCGCCCGCTGTGCAGAAACTGGCCGCGGCGGGGATGCCCGCCCGCCAGGCAGCCTATGAGGTAAAACAGGAGGCTTTGCAATGTCTTACCCGGCGCATGTGACCGACACGGTGTACCGCTATGATGGAACCTTCCAGGGCTTTTTGTGCTGTATTTTTGAAAGCTATTCCCGCAAAGAGATCCCTGCCGCCGTCTGCGCACCTGACCGCGGGCAGATCAGCTTTTATGATTCGTGCGAGATCGTAACAGACCCTGCCCGCGCCCAGCGCGTTGCAAGAGGATTGGAGCGGCTCGGACCGACGGTAAAGGAACGCATAACAACAGGATTTTTATCGGATGACCCGGAACATGAACTGATCCTGCTGCGCTTTGCGCGTATCTGCTTTGAAAAAGGCCCCGCTGCCGCGCGTGCAACAGGGACCCGGATATCTGTGCGGCGTTTGACCTAGAACGGGCGGTCAATAATGAAGCCTGCAAGTATATTGAGTTCATCCGCTTTGAACAGCGTGATATGATGCTTGGCACGGTGATCCACCCCAAAAACAGGATTCTGCCGCTGCTGCGCGGGCACTTTTGCAGTCGGTTACCGGATGAAGACTTTATGATTTTTGATGCGACCCACGGCATCGCCATGCTGCGCAGGGACCGCAAAGTGCAGTATATGGTCATGGAGCATTATGATAAAAACACCGGGCAGGAGGAACTGGACTGGCAAAAGCTGTGGAAACGCTTTTTTGATGCCGTTACCATTGAACAGCGCCGCAATGAACGTTGCCAGATGACCCACGCTCCCAAGCGCTATTGGAAAGATATGTGCGAAATGGCGCTGCTGGGCCGGGGAACCGCTGGTAAGGCGGAGCAAAATGCGGAAGCAGCCCGATAAAAACAGCAGCTTTACCCCCTGTGCAGACATAAAAATTTGTGGTATACTAATATCTATATATTATTTGTATGCGTGTGTAAGATCACGGGCCGGAAGCAGGCAGGAAATTTGCCCTGCGGCAGACGGTAAAACAGAAAAGATAGGGGAGTTTCTGCATGATGGAAGAATTGCTGCATATTCTTGAAAAAAAAAAATGCCCGCCTGCCGGTGGAAGATATCGCCGCTATGATGGGCAAAACGCCTGCCCAGGTTGCCACTATGATGGATGAGGCGGTTGCCAAGGGGTATATCCGCGGTTTTGAAGCCATGATCGACTGGGAACAGGCTGGTATCAATGTGGTGGAAGCAGTGATCGAACTGCACGTTTCCCCGCGCAAGAGCCGCGGCTTTGACGAGATCGCATCGGTGATCGCCAGCTTTGACGAGGTGGACAGCGTTCTGCTGATGAGCGGCAGCTATGATCTGCAGGTCATCATCAAGGGCCACAGCTTCCAGGAAATTGCCCTGTTTGTGGCAAAGCGCCTTTCTCCGCTGGACGATGTACTTTCCACGGCAACCAGCTTTGTGCTACGCCCGTATAAGCGCGGCGGCAAGCTGTACCTGAACGAAGAAGCCGACGAAAAGAGAGTGTACCGTACTGTGATGAATTACGATGAACTGCTTGCGCCGGCTGCGAAATCCATGCGGCCTCGGGGATTCGCAAGTTTTTTTTGATTTGGCCGCCGAAATGCCGCACTGCATTAGCCTTGGCGTGGGCGAACCGGATTTCAAGACGCCGTGGACCATCCGGGATGCGGGCATCCGTAGCCTGGAACAAGGCCGTACGCGCTATACCGCCAATGCGGGTATCAAAGAGCTGCGCGCCGAAATTTGCCGCTACTTGGCCCGCCGCATGGAGCTGAACTACCAGCCCAGCGAGGTGCTTGTTACCGTGGGCGGCAGCGAGGCCATTGACCTGACCATCCGTGCACTGGTCAAACCGGGGGATGAAGTCATCATCCCGGAGCCTTGTTTTGTCTGTTATGAACCGATCACTTCGTTGACCGGCGGCGTGCCGGTGCACATTGCCACCAAAGTGGAGGATGATTTCCGCCTGCGGGCGGACCAGCTGCGCGCCGCCATTACGCCGCGTACCAAACTGTTGATCCTGCCGTATCCCAACAACCCCACCGGCGGCGTGATGGATGCGGCAGATCTGGAAGCCATTGCGGAGGTGCTGCGCGGTACCAATATTATGGTGCTTTCGGATGAGATTTATGCGGAGCTGACCTATGGATTGGAACGCCACATCAGCATTGCCACACTGCCGGGCATGAAAGAACGCACCATCGTAGTGAACGGCTTCTCAAAAGCGTATGCCATGACAGGCTGGCGCCTGGGATATGCGGTTGGTCCGGAACCGGTGATCAAGGTGATGACCAAAATTCACCAGAGCTGCATTATGTCGGCTCCCACCACCAGCCAATATGCAGCTATCGCAGCGCTACATTCCTGCGATGATTCTATTGAGATGATGCGCGATGAATATAACCGCCGCCGCCGCTATGTGGTAAAGGCGCTGAACGATATGGGCCTGACCTGCTTTGAGCCGCGCGGGGCGTTTTATGTGTTCCCCTGCATTCGCTGCAGCGGGCTGACCAGCCAGGAATTTTGCGAAATGCTGTTGAAAGAGCAGGAGGTTGCCATTATCCCCGGTGATGCTTTTGGCGCCAGTGGGGAAGGCTATGCGCGCATCAGCTATGCCTACAGCGTGGAACACCTGGAAACTGCCATGCGCCGCATCCGCACTTTCCTGAAAGACCACGGCTGGCTGGCAGAATAAACGGCAAAAACAGGAGCTGAACAGGATATGGTATATCAAAAACAATTGGTCGTGGTGTTGGCGCCTGCCAAGCTGAACCTTTCGCTAGATGTGGCTGGACTGCTGCCAAACGGCTACCATGACCTTGACATGGTTATGCAGACCATTGACCTGTATGAACGCATCACCCTGCGCCGCAGTGCAGACCTGACCCTGCGCCTGCCGGGCAGCTTTGTTCCGCCCAACGATAAAAATACAGCGTACAAAGCGGCTGTGGCGTTTTTCCATTATACCGGGCTGCTGGCCGGGGTGGATATCACAATCCAGAAGCATGTGCCGGTGCGGGCTGGTATGGCGGGCGGCAGTGCGGATGCTGCCGGTGTGCTGGTTGGCCTGAATGAGCTGTACAACGCGCAGCTTTCAATGAGCGAGCTGTGTGCCATCGGTGCGGGCATTGGCGCGGATGTACCCTTTGCCCTGATGGGCGGAACCTGCCGGGTAAAGGGCGTGGGCGATTTGATTAAGCCGCTGCCGCCCTGCCCGGACTGCTGGTTTGTGGTGGTTATGCCCAGCGTTGGCATCTCCACACCGGAGGCGTTCAAGCGCTATGATATCATGGGAAGCCCGGTTCACCCGGACTGTGAGCGCCAGGAACAGGCCATCCGCGAAAACAATCTGGCTGCTATGTGCACCGCTGCAGGCAATGCGTTGGAACATTGCAGCGGCGCGGTGGAAACAGCCGCTATCTGTAAGCAGCTGAATGCCCAAGGCGCAGTAACCAGCCTGATGACTGGTTCCGGCGCGGCGGTGTTTGGTGTGTTTGATGATGGGCAAAAGGCGAAACAGGCCCAACAGGCATTGCAGGCCGGGTATGACCAGGTTTATCTGGCCCGCCCGGTGCGCGGCGGTGCGCGCGTTTTGCCGCGCCCTGCCAAAAAGGACCACACACCCAAGCGGGAAAAATAAGCCTGTTGGTTGCAGGTCTGCAGCATGTGATCTGCCAATAGCTTTTGTGTCTTTGATTTTATGCCTTTTATGGTTTATAAAAACTATATAGACAAAGAAAGTATAGTGGTGTAGAAAAGTACATGGGCACATCACATAAAGAGTAGATAACGTAAAATAATTGAATAACAGCTTTCCTTTGGCCCCATACTGCTTGTAACATCAAGCCGTCAAGGGGCAAGGCACGGCGCAGGGAACTGCGCAGCGTGCAGACAAAAGCATTGCCGGCCACCGGGCGTTTGTTGGCCGGGCCTGGCTTTTTGCTTTGCAGCAAAGGGGGAAGCGCTGATGAAAAAACTGCTGCAAAAATTACCATCTGCCGGGGCTAGCCCGCTAAGGATTCGCAAAATTCTGGAATGGGGCTGTGCCTGCGGCCTGCTGCTGACCATTGTACTTACTGCAGCGGCTGTGCGGTATCAAACTGTGTGTGCCCGTGTGTGCGGGGATACGCTGCGGCTGCACATTTTAGCCAACAGCGATACAGTGGAGGATCAGCTGCTGAAATTGCAGGTGCGGGATGCTGTTTTGGAACAGGTGACAGCCGCAACGCAGTATGCCGAAACCAAGCAGCAGGCGGTGCAGACCCTGCGCACAGCCATGCCGGACCTGCAGCGCACAGCCCAACGGACGCTGCGCCATGCGGGCAGCAGCCAACAGGTACAGTGCAGGCTGGAAGAAATCCCGTTTGCAGCCCGCCGCTATTCCGGCTTCTGGCTGCCGGCGGGTACTTACACGGCGCTGCGGATCGAACTGGGCAGCGCCCAGGGGCACAACTGGTTCTGTGTGCTGTACCCGGCGCTCTGCGTGGGCAGCAGCAAAGCCAGGTATGCGGATACGGAAGAAAAACGCGCTGGTGTTTGGCGGCTATCAGGTGCGGTTTGCTCTGTTGGATACCGCCCGCAGCGTGTGGCAGAAAATAACGGATTGACAAAATGGCGGCAGGGCGTGCAAGAAGAAGCTCTGCAAAAGAAAGAGGAACACCATGCTGACCTTAATCCTTGGCCCTTCGGGCAGCGGAAAATCGGTGCGCCTGCGGGAAGAACTGCGCCAGCGTGCGCGCAGCCGGCAGCGCAGTATCCTGATTGTGCCGGAGCAGTTTACATCTTCGACCGAAGGTGCGCTTTACCACGCACTGGGGGATGAACTTTCTGCCTATGTGGAGAGCTATTCCTTTACCTCGCTGGCCGAAACCCTGCTGCGCCGCTATGGCGGTGCGGCGGTGCCCACGCTGAGCGAGGCCGGACGCGCCGTGCTGGTGCGCCGCGCTATGGATGAAATGATGGACAAGGTGGTGTATTACAGCCGCCAGCGCCGCAGCGCTGCGTTCTGCCAGAAGGCGGCGGAAACCATCAGCGAGCTGAAAAGCGCGGGCATCCGCCCGGAGACCCTGGCGGATTATGCCAACGCCCCCGGTGCGGACAAAGATAAGCTGGGGGAACTGGCCCTGATTTTTGGAACCTATGAAACCCTGCTGGCCCAAACGGCCATGGACCCCGGCGACCGCGTGGAGCTGGCGGCCAAAAGCCTGGACCAGGCCTTTTTTGCGGGCCGCACGGTGTACATTGATGAATTTGATACATTCAACCACTCCAAGCGCGCCATGCTGGCGGCCATGCTGCCGGTTGCCGATGTAACGGTAAGCCTGTGCTGTGACCAGGCTCCGGACCAGGCGGACGATGGCGTGTTCAGCGGTGCGCGGCGGGTGGCCAATACCTTGAAATCCATGGCGGCCAGTGCGGGGGTGCCCTGTAAAGAAATCCGCCTGACCCAGGACATGCGCCACAAAGATGCCCCTGTGCTGGCGGAGCTTGGCCTTTTGCTGGCGGATCCGACCTATACGCCGGAGGCAGAGGTGGACCCCGCCGCCCCGGCTATTACCTATTATAAGGCGGACAGCCGCCAGGCGGAGGCCAAGGCCGTGGCGGCAGCCGTCAAAGCGCGTGCCCGTGCGGGTGTGCCGTATAACAAAATGGCGGTGATCTGCCGCACGGTCGACCAGTACCTGCTGCAGATCCGGTATGAATTCCGGCTGCAAAATATCCCGTTGTTCTGTGATGAACCCACAACGCCGGAAAACACCGCCCCGGCCCGTGCGATCCATGCAGCGCTGGATCTGCTGCGCGGCGGTCTGACCACCACGGCGCTGCTGCGCCTGCTGAAAACCGGCTTGGTGGACCTGGACCGGGACAGCCAGTGCGCACTGGAAAACTATGCCTATACCTGGCCGCTGCATGCGCAGGACTGGCGGGAACCCTTTACCCGCAACCCGGAGGGCTACACCGACCGGATGAGCGAGCAGAGCCAGCAGGACCTGCAGCGCGCCGAGGAAGCCCGCAGCTTTTTGGTGCCGCGGGTACAGAAATTTATGGACCGTGCCCGCAATGCGGATACCGCCACCCTGACGGCGCAAATTTACTACTTTTTGCAAAGCCTGGGGGCGGAGGAGGCCCTGCAGAAGCTGACCGATGGCCTGCGTGCATGCGGGGACCTGCCCAACGCGGACGAAGCCCTGCGGGAATGGAATGTGATCACCGAGCTGCTGGACCAGATGGTGCACCTGCTGCCCGCAGGAGAGCCCATCACCCCAGCTGATTATGATGACCTGTTCACCCTGCTGCTGCGCACCACGGATATGGGGCATATTCCGCAAAGCATGGACAGCGTGATCTTTACCACCGCTGGCCGCATGCGCCTGCCCGAAACCGAGGCCGTGTTTGTGATGGGGCTGGCGGAAGGGGAGTTCCCCCAGACACCGGGGGATACCGGCCTTTTGAGCCACGCTGACCGCGATACCATGATCGCGCTTGGCGCGGAACTGCCCGACTGCTTTGAAAACCGTGTGATCCGTGAGCAGGTCTGCTTTTATAAGGCACTGACGGTGGCGCAGAAATACCTGTGGCTCAGCTGGCCGGGCGGCGCTGCGGGCCTGCCCGGCACGGCGGCATTGGCCCCGGCGCTGGAATTGCTGCGGGTGCCGCCGGCGGTGGTGCAGCCGGAAGAGCTGGCCGCAACACCCGCCGCTGCGCTTGACCTGCTGGGGGATGTCTGGCAGCAGAACACCCCGCAGCGGGCATCGGTGCAGGCAGCACTGGCAGCCGTGGAGGGCAGCGCGCAGGCCGCACCCGGCTATGCCGCCGTGCAGCGCGCCGCCCAGCGCAAGCCCGCCCGCGTGGAGGATGTCAAGGCACTGGAAAGTATTCTTGGCCCCAGTGTGCGCATCAGCCCCACGCGGTTTGAACGGTACATCAGCTGTCCGTTTGCCTATTTTATGCAGTATGTGCTGGGGGCGCGCCCGCGCCAGAAAGCCGAACTGGCCCCCAATATCAGCGGTACGCTGACCCACTGGGTGTTGGAGCAGGCCCTGCGCCGGGAGGGCAGTGCCTTTGCCAAATTGACCCAGCCGCAGCTGGAACAGCTGGTGGAAAGCCTGGTGCAGGAATACACCGCCGCCAACCTGCCCGGTGCGGGGGTGCGGATGAACTACCTGCTGGGGCGGATCCAGCGCAACCTGGTGGGGCTGCTGGGGTTCATCCAGCGGGATGTGCGGCAGTCCGGCTTTCAGCCCGTGGCGTTTGAGCTGCGCATTGATGACCGCCCGGACAGCGATGACCCGGATGCCCCACGCGTGGACCCCGTTCAGCTGGACGATGGCAGGGGGCACACGGTGCGTATTGTGGGTACGGTGGATCGTGTGGATACCATGGAACTGGGCGGCAAAACCTACATCCGTGTGGTGGACTATAAGACCGGAACCAAAAAGTTTGACCTGCGGGAAGTGTATTACGGCCTGGACTGCCAGATGCTGCTCTACCTGTTTACCCTGGAACGCAACGGCGGGCATCTGTTCTCGCAGGGCACGGCAGCCGGGGTAGAATACCTGTGGGCGGATCCCGCGCCGGAAAATATCATTCGACCGGAAACAGATGATGCAGAACCTTTGCAGGCGCAGAACTACCCGCTGGAAGGACTGCTGCTGGATGAGCCGAGCATTTACCATGCCATGGATACCAGGGGCACCGGTGCCTTTGTGCCCCTCAGCTTCAGCGCCAAAACCGGGGAGCCAACGGCACAGTCGGCCAAAGCGCGGCTGGCTGACCGGGAAAAGTTCAACCGCATCCGGGACCACCTGGATGGAATGCTGACCGATATGGCCAAGAACCTGTACAGCGGTGAAATCGACGCGGCCCCGCTGGTGCCCAATGCAGGCAAAAGCCCCTGCCTTTGGTGTGAGTACCGCACCGTCTGCCGTCATGCGGACGGCGAAGGGGAGCGCACACCGCTTAAACCGGACGACCCGTTTGGCGCAGAGTAAACCGGCGGAGCAGCTGGAAAGTCAAGAATTCAGCCTCTTTCGACCAAACACAGCTGAATTCTGTGTTAAAAAGCATTGGAATTCGTCTTGTGTTTGTAAAATTGTCGTTATTTTCTTTGCTTTCAGATATACCTTAAAATGCAAAAACGCCGGATAAGGAGACAACAATGGCGGAAGCGAAAATTCAATTTACCCCGGCGCAGGCCGCGGCCATTCAGGCCCGCGGCGGCAGCCTGTTGGTTTCGGCTGCGGCCGGCTCCGGCAAAACGCGGGTGCTGGTGGAACGTGTGGCGGGGCTGATCGCCGACCCGGACCACCCGGTGGATGCAGATTCTCTGTTGATCATGACATTTACCAATGCGGCAGCGGCCAAGCTGCGGGCGGATATTACCAAGCGCCTGGCAGCAGAGATTCGCCAGCATCCACAGGATGTGCGCCTGCGCCGCCAGCAGATGCGGCTGCAGCGGGCATCCATCGGCACAGTGGATGCGTTCTGCCTGCATTTTGTGCAGCAGAACTTTTCGGCTCTGGATGTTCCGCCGGATTTTACCATTGCGGATGACGCTACCCTGGTGCGCCTGCAGCAGGAAACCCTTTCCACCGTGCTGGAACAGGCATATACCGATCCTAACTTCTGTGCCTTTGCGGACCTGTATGACCGCGGCCGGACGGATGATACCACAGGCCGGGCGGTGCAGGAACTGTATCACTTTACCCAGGCGCTGCCACACCCGGCGCAGGCGCTGCAGCGCTTTGTTGAAATGTGGCAGAGCGATGCCCCGCCGGAAAAGACCCAGTGGGGGCAGGCCGTTCTGCGGGAAACCTCTGCGCGGATCAAGGGCGTACTGCGCCTTTTGCGCACGGCGCAAAAAATTGCAGCGAAGGACCCGGCGGCGGATAAAGCCCTGACAGCCGTACTGATGGATGACGAAGACCGCATGCTGCTGGTGCTGGATCGGCTCGATCACGGCGCGTGGGACACCGTTCCGGAAGCACTGGATAACGCAGATAACTGGCGCAGAGCCGGGCGGGTGCCCGGTGGGATCGCATCCAACATAGCGGCAATGTCGGCCAATATGCTGCGGGACCGCGCCAAAAAACAGATAGCGACCCTGAGAACGGACTTTTTGCTCTGCCCGGCAGCTGACTATCAGGCAGACCGCCGCCGCGCCGCCCCGCTTGTGGCTGCGCTGGTCCGCGCAGTGGAGCAGTACCGCCGCACACTGCTGGAAGCTAAACTGGCAGAAAAAGTGCTGGACTATGCAGACCTGGAGCACATGACGCTGGAACTGCTGCTGACACCGGAGCACGAGCGCACCAGCCTGTGCCGCACCGTCAGCGCGCGGTACTCTGCTGTGCTGGTGGACGAATACCAGGATACCAACGCGCTGCAGGATGCCATCTACTTTGCCCTTGCCGCGCCGGATGCTTCTAACCTGTTTTTTGTGGGGGATATCAAGCAGAGCATTTACCGTTTCCGCCAGGCGGACCCCTCCGTCTTTGTGGGCAAGCAGACGGCGTGGCAGCCCTACCCGGCCGATGCCCCGGTACCTTACCCGGAACCGGCCACCATTGCGCTGGATGCCAACTTCCGCAGTGCGCCGGATGTAATCCGGGGGATCAACTACTTTTTTGAAACGTTTTTTCTCCCGGCGGCTCGGCGGCATTGATTACGGCGATGGCCAGCGCCTTGTGGTGGGCAGAAAAAGACGAAACCTACCCCGGCCTGTGCGAGCTGGATGTGATCCGCGAAGCCGATACCGCGGCAGATGCCCGCACCATTGCTGCACGCATTGCCCAGATGATGGCGGATGGTTACCCTGTGCGGGACGCCGAACCCGGAAAACCCGCCCCTGCCAGTATGACGATTTCTGTATTCTGCTGCGCGGCCGTTCGGACTTTGCGCTGTATGAAGCTGCCCTGACCGCGCTGGATATCCCGGTTTATGCCGATGTGGCGGCTGACCTGCTGGACGCCCCTCATGTGCGCCCCTTTGCCGCACTGCTGCGTGTGCTGGATAACCCGGCACAGGATGTGGAGCTTTCCTCTGTGCTGCTCAGCCCGCTGTACCCTTACACCCCGGATGATCTGGTGCAGCTGCGCGCGGCTGTGCGCGGCGGCAGCCTGTATGCGGCGGTGCTGCACGGCAGCGACCCGCGTTTTGCACCGTTTTTGCAGGATATGGAGGTTTACCGCGAGCTGGCCCGTACCCTGACGGTGGGGCAGCTGATCGAAGAGCTGTTTGCCCGCACGGGTTACCTGGCGGCGGTCGGCGCCATGCCGGACGGTGCCCGCTGCCGGGATGACCTGCTGGCATTTGCCGCGTGGGCAGCGAACGCCGGGGCGCGAGGTCTTTCGGCCCTGGTGCGCGCAATGGATGCCGCCAAGGCGGGCAGCGGGGTGCAGGCGCTTCCATCGGCCAAAGCCGCCCCGGCTGCGTGAGCATTATGACGGTCCACCGCTCCAAAGGGCTGGAATTCCCGGTGGTGTTTGTGGCCAACACCTCCCACAAGTTCAACCAGAGCGATGCCATCTATCCGGTGCTGTATCATAAGAAGCTGGGCATTGGCCTGATGCTGCGCGCGGGCAGCAGTGCCAGCCGCTACAAAACGCTGCCTTATACCGCCGTGGCGCAGACGATCAAACGTGAAACACTCAGCGAGGAAATGCGCATTTTATATGTGGCGCTGACCCGTGCGCAGGATGCGCTGATCATTACGGTACCGCTGAAAAGACCGGAAAGTGAATTGAAAAATCCGGCCATGTTTGCCAGCGCCGAGGCAACGGATGCCGAAGCCATGCTGGGGGCACAGAACTGGGCGCTCTGGCTGCTGACGGCAGCTATGCTGCACCCGGCCAGCGAGGAACTGTGGAAATACAGCGAACTGCTGCCCCATCATATTCCAACGGAAGCGCCGCTGAACATCCGCCTGCTGGACCCGCCCCCCGCGGTGCAGGCAGCGGAGCCGGAAGCCCCGGCCCTGCCGGACGATGCCCTGACCGAACGTCTGCTGGAAGCGTTTACATGGCAAAGCCCCAACAAAGCGCTGGAAACCATCCCGGTTAAAGTCAGTGTCAGCGCCGTGACCCACGCCAAACAAGAACTGACCCTGCGCCGCCCGGCCTTTTTGCAAAAGTCCGGCATGACCGGGGCGGAACGCGGCACGGCCATCCATGCGTTTTTGCAGAGCGTCCCCTTTGGCCCGCAGCCGCCAGCGCTGGAAGCCGAAGTGCAGCGCCAGCTGGACCTGCACCTGCTGGACCCGGAGCTGGCCAAAGTGCTGGATCTAGAACAGGTACGCCCGTTTTTTGCCAGCGGGGTATGGCAGCGCATTGCCGCTGCCCGCCAGGTCCTGCGGGAAGAACCGTTCATTACCGCGCTGCCGGCCGGAGAAGTCGTCCCCGAAGCGGCGGGGCAGGGGAGAGCGGCCAAGGCCCCGGTGCTGGTGCAGGGCATTGCCGATGTGGTGCTGGTGTTTGACGACCACGCCGAAATTCTGGACTATAAAACCGATAAAAGCCGCAATGCCACCTATTATATTGAGAGCTATGCTGCGCAGCTGCGGCTGTACCGCCGTGCGTTTGCCCTGCGTTTGCCGGTGCCGGTAACAAAGCTGACCATCTACTCGTTCGCCATGCAGGATGAGATCGATATCCCGCTGGAATAGGCGATAAACTTTTGGGCAGATAACGTGATTTTTTTCTGCCTGCCCCCCTTGACGCACGGGGGTTGGTATGCTATTATAGTAATACCTCTTTTGCGGGTCTATTTTTTGTGCCCATTTTTAGGCACAGGGCCCGCGGGCGCAAAGGGCGGCAACCCTTTGCACAACGAGGGAGGCCTTTGGGCGCAGCGCAAAGCATCAAGCTTTAACTTCGGTGCTGCACCCGTATAAACCGTTAATTGGAGGTGCCGAACGAATGACTGTCAAGATCACCCTGGCCTGCACCGAGTGCAAGCAGCGTAACTACAACAAGGAAAAGAACAAGAAGAACAATCCGGATCGTCTTGAGATGAAGAAGTATTGCCGTTTCTGCAAGAAGCATACTGTTCACCGCGAAACAAAGTAAGTTTGAAGGAGCTTTTAAGATGGCTGATAACAAAGCGGTAAACCAGACCGCCGCCAAGCCGGAAGAAGCTAAAGCCGACAAAAAGGCTAAGGCAAACGACGGCAAAAAGAAGGTTCCCTTCACTGCCAAGGTCAAGAACTTTTTTGGCCGTATCACCAAGTATTTCCGTGATACCAAAAGTGAGCTGAAAAAGGTTGTGTGGCCCAGCAAGGAAGACACCCGCAACAACACCATTACCGTTATTGTGGTTGTGGTAATCGCGGCTGTTGTGCTGGTGCTGCTGGACATGGCGTTTGGCGGTATCATTCACCTGCTGATCGGCGCGTGAACCGGCTTTTGAGCGGAGGCAACTATGGCTGAACAAGCATATTGGTATGTTGTGCATACCTATTCCGGCTATGAAAACAAAGTCGCAACGGATCTGATGACCATGGTGGAAAACCGCCGCATTCAGGATCTTATCTGCGATGTCAAGGTCCCCACCGAGACCGTGATGGAGGATCAGTTTGATAAAACCGGCAATAAGATCGGCGAAAAAGAAGTTCAGCGCAAGATCTACCCCGGCTATGTCTTTGTCAAAATGGTCATGAACGATAATACCTGGTACATTGTCCGCAACACCCGCGGCTGCACCGGTTTTGTCGGCCCGGCTTCCAAGCCGGAACCCCTCTCGGAGGAGGAAGTCGCCAAGCTCGGCGTTGATAACGGCGTTGCCGCGCCCGAAGTCGATTATGCCGTGGGCGACAATGTCGAGATCACTTCCGGCACAATGGAAGGTTCCATCGGTACGGTGGAAGAGATCAATCTCGACGAACGCAAGGTCCGCATCAAGATCAACATGTTTGGCCGCGAAATCCCGGCAGAACTTGGTCTGCACGAAGTCAAACTTCTGTAAGCGGAACTTAGCGCAAATCGCCTGGCAACAGGCAAGTAATTCCGGTAGAAACTGCGCATGAGCAGTTTTTATAGAGCGTGCGAGGGTCGCATGCTCGTGGGAGGCCTGCACCGCGGGCCGCAACTCACCACAAATTTTGGAGGTGCAATTTATCATGGCACAGAAAATCACTGGCTACATTAAGCTGCAAATTCCCGCCGGCAAGGCAACTCCGGCTCCCCCTGTTGGTCCTGCTCTGGGCCAGAAGGGCGTTAACATCATGGCGTTCACCAAGGAGTTCAACGAACGTACCAAGGGCCAGATCGGCATGATCATCCCCGTTGTCATCACTGTTTACGCTGACCGTTCCTTCAGCTTCATCACCAAGACCCCGCCGGCTCCGGTCCTGATCAAGAAGGCCGCTGGCATCGACACCGCCTCTGGCGTGCCCAACAAGAACAAGGTTGGCTCCATCACTCTGGCTCAGGCCGAAGAGATCGCCAAGACCAAAATGCCTGACCTGAACGCTGCTTCTCTGGAAGCTGCCGTCAGCATGATCAAGGGCACCTGCCGCAGCATGGGCGTCACCGTCGAGGGCTGATTAAGCTCTTTTGCGTGGGAGGATAAATCCGATAACTACCACAATGGAGGAATAAAGTAATGAATCACGGTAAACATTATGTCGACAGCGCTAAGCTGATCGACCGTACCAAGACCTACGAGCCCCAGGAAGCCCTGGAGCTGTGCTGCAAGACCGCTAAGGCCAAGTTCGACGAGACCGTTGAGCTGCATGTCCGCCTTGGCGTTGATAGCCGCCATGCTGATCAGCAGGTCCGCGGCGCTGTTGTTCTGCCCAACGGCACTGGCAAAAACGTTCGCGTTGTTGCTATCTGCAAGGGCGACGCTGCTAAGGCTGCTGAGGCTGCCGGTGCTCAGGAAGTTGGCGATGATGATCTGATCGCCAAGATCCAGGGCGGTTACCTGGACTTCGACGTTCTGGTTACCACCCCCGGATATGATGGGCCGCGTTGGCCGCTTGGGTAAGATCCTCGGACCTCGTGGTCTGATGCCGAACCCGAAGGCTGGCACCGTTACCCCCGATGTTGGCAAGGCTGTTACCGATGCCAAAGCCGGTAAGATCGAGTACCGCCTGGACAAGCAGAACATCATCCATGTTCCCGTTGGCAAGGCTTCTTTTGGCGCTGAAAAGCTGATGGCCAACCTGGACACCGTCCTGGAAGCCATTGCTAAGGCTAAGCCGGCTGCTGCCAAGGGCCAGTACTTCAAGAGCGCAACCATCGCCACCACCATGGGCCCCGGCGTTCGCGTTGCCACCAACAAGTATGGTGTATAAGAGAATTTTCTCTTAAAAAATGCTTGACAAACGCACATTCCCGTGCTATTATAATTAAGCTGTTTTTAAGACAGCAGGCGCCCTTTGGGGCCTAACGGGTTTGACCCACCTGCCGAGAAACGTGCGTTTTTGAATTTGCTTCAAAGCCCATTTTCCCCGGCAACGGGGAAAGTGGCTTTTTTCTTTTTGATAGAGCCGCTTGCCTGTATATCTTACAAGCGGAATGAGGTGAAAACAAATGCCCAGTGCAAAGATTCTGGAAGCCAAGAAGGCTTATGTTGCAGAACTGAACACCAAGATCGCTGGTTCTCTGGCTGGCGTTGTCGTTTCTTACAACGGCATCAGCGTTGCTGATGATACCAAGATGCGTAAGGAACTGCGTGAAGCTGGCGTTGAGTACATGGTTGTCAAAAACACCATGCTGCGCCGTGCTGTTGCTGGCACCCAGTACGAAGCTCTTGCTGAGTACTTCAAGGGTGATACCGCAATTGCTCTGTCTGCTGAGGACCCGGCTGCTGCTGCCCGCATCCTGTGCAAGGTTGCTGACGCAGACAAGTCCAAGCGCTTCACTGTTAAGGGTGGCTTCTGCGACGGCCAGGTGCTGGATGCCGCTGGCGTCAAGAGCCTGTCCACCATGCCCAACCGCGAAGGCCTGCTCTCTATGCTGGCTGGCTCCCTCAACGGGATCATCGGCGGTCTGGCTGTTGCGATCCAGGGGATCGTCGACAAGCAGGAAGAAACCCCCGCTGCCTGATTTATCTTGCAGCATGAGGAAAGCGGCGTAAACCTCAACAAAACCGCCGCACACAAACAATTATAAAAATTATGGAGGTAACTACCATGGCTTCTGAAAAGATCACTGCCATTGTCGAGTCTGTCAAGACTATGACCGTTCTCGAGCTGAAAGAGCTCGTTGATACCATTTGCGAAGAGTTCGGCGTTTCCGCTGTTGCTGCTGCTGCTCCGGCTGCTGCTGGCGCTGCTGCTCCTGTTGAGGAAGAGAAGACCGAGTTCGATGTCATCCTGGCTGATGTCGGCGCTAACAAGATGCAGGTCATCAAGGCTGTTAAGGAGCTGACCGGCGCTTCTCTGATGGAAGCTAAGAAGCTCGTTGAGACTGCAACGCTAAGCTGAAGGAGCAGGCTTCCAAGGCTGACGCTGAGGAAATGAAGAAGAAGCTGGAAGAAGTCGGCGCTAAGGTTGAGCTGAAGTAATTCTTCTTACTTGAATCTTTTCCAAACCGCCCCGTGGTGTAAACCGCGGGGCGGTTTTTGTATGTCAGCCACCTGGATCCCCTTTGCGCGAAATACACAAATCACGGTTTCATTTTTGTACAAAAACGAGAATTTGACAGTGTGATTTTACAAATGTTCAAGATATATCCATTTCTTTCTGACACAAAAATCCTTATAATAAAAATGATATAAATAAAGTGCTCTCTGCGCCCGGTTCCATATAAAAATAGGGCAGGAGAGTGCCGATAAAATTATTGGGTGTTAAGTACGGGAAAGGTACAGCCACACACCGTGCACCGGCAAAACATGCACGGTGCTGTTGGTTTTGTGCTTTTGGTACTGTGGTTAATCAGGTAAGGAGTGTGTATATGGAGGAGCAAAAGCCAAAAGGCAGCGGTATGGAAAAAATCGCTACCTTTATTGTGGATAAGCGCAACCTGTTCTTTCTGCTTTATGCATTTGCGTTAATTTTCAGTATTGTAGCAACCGGCTGGGTCAAGGTGGAAAATGATATTACTACCTACCTGCCGGAGGATACCGAAACCCGCCAGGGCCTGACCGTGATGAATGATAACTTTGTTACATACGGCACAGCCCGCGTGATGGTTTCCAATGTTACATATGAAACCGCCGAGAATATCTGCAGTGACCTGGAAAGCATTGATGGCGTTACCAGCGTGGATTTTGATGATACCACGGATCACTACAAATCCGCTTCGGCGCTGTTCAGCGTAACGTTTGACGGTACCACAACGGACGATATCAGCGTCCATGCGCTGCATACCATCCGGGATATGCTGGCCGGGTACGATACCTATATTGATACCGAAGTCGGCGTGGATACCTCCGCAGACCTGCAAAGCGAGATGAGCGTCATTCTGGTACTGGCGGCCATCGTCATCGTGCTGGTGCTTACCCTTACGTCCCGTTCCTATGCCGAGGTTCCGGTTCTGATTATGACCTTTGGCGCGGCGGCTTTGCTGAATATGGGCACCAACTTCCTGTGTGGCACCATTTCCTTTATCTCCAACTCCGTTACCGTTATTCTGCAGCTGGCACTGGCCATTGACTACGCCATCATCCTGTGCCACCGCTTCTCGGATGAGCACGAAACCAAGGATACGCGGGAGGCCTGTATCGCGGCATTGTCCAAGGCAATCCCCGAAATCAGCTCTTCCTCTCTGACCACCATTTCCGGCTTGGGGGCTTTGGCGTTCATGCACTTTGGCATTGGCCGCGATATGGCAACCGTGCTGATCAAGGCTATTCTGTTCAGCTTGCTGTCGGTGTTTACCTTGATGCCCGGCCTGCTGATGGTGTTCAGCAAAAAGATCGATGCAACCCGCCATAAAAACCTGATCCCCAAGATCACCTTCCTGGGCAAGTTTGATGTCGCCACCCGGTTTATTGTCCCGCCGATTTTTGCCGTTGTGGTTGTAGTCACCGCAGTGCTGGCTAACAAGTGCCCCTACTGCTACAGCTATACAGACCTGGTCACCGCCAAGCAGAGTGAAAGCCAGATTGCCCACCAGAAAATCAAGAACACTTTTGGTGTCAACAACATGGTGGCAGTGATCGTGCCGACAGGGGATTATGATTCCGAACGCCAGCTGCTCAAGGACCTGGATTCCTGCGCGGAAGTAAAATCCACCCAGGGCCTGGCCAACATTGACGCTATGGATGGCTACAAACTGGCCGATGCCCTGACCCCGCGCCAGATGTCGGAACTGGCCGGGCTGGATTACGAGGTGGCCGAAGCCCTGTACGCCGCCTATGCCGTGGACCAGAACGAATACGGCAAGTTGATCAGCGGCCTTGGCGATTATAAAGTACCGCTGTTTGATATGTTCATGTTCCTGCAGCGGGAGATGAAAGACGGCAACATTACGCTGGACGGCGACATTCAGGAAACGCTGGATGACCTGTTTGAACAGCTGAACAAGGCACAGCTGCAGCTGCAAAGCGATAAATACAGCCGCCTGGTTGTCTACCTGAACCTGCCGGAAGAAAGTGACGAGACCATGGACTTCCTGGATACGATGCACGCTATGATCGCCAAATATTACAGCAGCGATACCTACATTGTCGGCAACTCCACCAACGTCAAAGATCTGTCCAGCTCCTTTGGCGAGGATAATATGCTGATCAGTGTGCTGTCCGCTTTGTTTGTTGTCATTATCCTGCTGTTCACCTTCAAATCGGCCGGTCTGCCGGTGCTGCTCATCGTTGTCATTCAGGGCAGTATCTGGATCAACTTCTCGGTGCCGACCATCCAACATGAATCGCTGTACTTCCTGGGTTACCTGATTGTCAACTCCATCCAGATGGGTGCAAACATTGACTATGCTATCGTTATTTCCAGCCATTACAGTGACCTGAAAAAAGAAATGCGGCCCAAAGAGGCAATTATCGCCGCATTGAACGAAGCGTTCCCTACCATCTTTACATCCGGCACCATTCTGGCGGTGGCCGGTTCGCTGATCGGCGTTATGACCACCAATCCGGTCATCGCTGCCATCGGCACCTGCCTGGGCCGCGGCACGGTCATTTCCATTGTGCTGGTTATGGCGGTTCTGCCCCAGATCCTGCTTATCGGCGATACCATTGTGGAGCGCACCAGCTTTGATGTAAAAGTTCCTGTGGATCTGTCCCGCGTCAACCGCACGGCCAGCGGCAACATGCGCGTCAGCGGCCGGGTGCGCGGCTATGTGAACGGTGTGATCGATGCCGAGATCAAGGGTACGTTGAACGGTACGTTGAATGCCTCTGTTACCAGCGGCACAACGATAGAACCAACAAAGCCTGATTTTTATCTGCCGGAAAGCAAGGAACAAGCGGCGGCTGAATGGGCAGAAAATTATACGGAAGGGGAGGAAGTCTGATGGAACGCAATACAGCAAAACGCACGCTGGAAAAACTCCTCTCTGTGTGTATCTGCTTGTGTATGCTGGGGGCCATGCTGCCCGCCCAGGTGTTTGCCGAGGAAGCCGACACCGCCCAGACCGAAACCGTGCAGGATACGGTCCCAAAAGATACGGTCTACCTTCCAGCGCGGATGACCTGATCCAGCTGGCCAAGAACTGCCGCCTGGACAGCTGGAGCCAGAACCGCACCGTTGTGCTGGAAGCCGATATTAACCTTTCCGGTGTTGACTTTAACGGTATCCCCAGCTTTGGCGGCACATGGGAAGGCCAGAACCACGCCATTACCGGCCTTTCCCTCAGTCAGGACGGCAGCGTGCAGGGCTTATTCCGCTATGTGCAGCAGGGGGCCCTGGTGCGCGATATGACGGTAAAGGGCCGTATCAAGCCGGGCGGCACCCGCGCCAGCGTGGGCGGCATTGCGGGCAGTAACGCCGGTACGATTGAAAATTGCGCGTTTGACGGCGTGGTATCCGGCACCAGCCAGATTGGCGGCATTGCCGGTGTCAATACGGTCAAGGGCAGTATCAACGGCTGCGCGGTAAGCGGCACAGTGTACGGCAGCCACTTTGTGGGCGGCGTTGTGGGCCAGAATGACGGCGTGGCTGCCAACTGCACCAATGCGGCCAGCGTGAATACCACCGTGAGCCAGAACGAAGTCAAGCTGAATGACCTGACCCTGGACGATGTGCTGAAAACCGAAAAGGCCAACGATGTGACCGATGCAGGCGGCATTGCGGGCAACAATGCCGGTGTGCTGCGCGCCTGCATCAACCGCGGAACCATTGGCTACAGCCACATTGGCTATAATGTCGGCGGTATTGCCGGCAGCCAGACCGGCTATGTGGAAGGCTGCGTGAACTATGGCACCGTCAACGCCCGTAAGGAGGGCGGCGGCATTGTGGGCCAGATGGAACCCTCCAGCGTGCTGCAATATAACCAGGATACCTTACAGGAATTGCAGGGCGAACTGGATACCCTTTCTGCCCTGATGAACAAGGCCACCAACGATGCCTCGGCTTCTTCCAGTGAGCTGACCAGCCAGCTGAATGACCTGACCGGCCGGGTGGACAGCGCGCGCGAAGCCGTGGATACCCTGATCGATAAGACGGTCAACGGGTTTGATATCGGCACCCAGACCATCAACATTACCAACCTGACCAAACTGACCGGGCAGGGTACGATCAATGGCAGCGGCAACGGCAGCGCCAACGGGTCCGGCAATGGCAACATCAACGGCACCATTGAGCTGGTGCCCACCCCGGAGCGACCGAAGAACCGGAGGAAACCCCGGAACCCACCGAAAACGCCGGCTGTGACGCAAGCGCCGGCCGTGACGGAAGCCCCCACCGCGGCCCCTGACCCGGATCCGACTGCGGCGCCTGCTCCGGAGCCGGACCAGCCTGACGACCAGCCCGCAGAGCAGAGCGAGGACGACCGCGAGGGCGAAGCACATGGCCGCCCCCGCCGCAATGAACCCACTTTTGATGTGGATCTCGATTTTGGCGGGGAAGGCGACGGTGACGCTGGCGGCGATGCGACCATCGACCATGGCGGCGAAGGCCAGATCGACAGCAACATTGACCTGACGGTGCCCAGTATTACGCTGAGCGACCGCGATTCCATCACCGCAGCCCGCAGCAGCCTGAACGGCAGCCTGGCTTCCATCATTGACGGTGTCAGTAGCCTGAACACCAACACCGGCAGCCACACCCAGGCTTTGATCCAGGATGTGCAGGCCATCAGCAGCCAGCTGAACAAAATTGGCGATACACTGGCTGGTGCTGCAGACCAGAGCGAGGACGATAACAACCTGTTTGAAGATGTTTCAGACAGCGATACCGATGGCGATACCGAAGGTAAAGTGTTCAACTGCATGAACCTTGGCGAGGTAAACGCCGATATCAATGCAGGCGGCATTACCGGCGCATGGCCCGTGAAAACGACCTGGACCCCGAAGATGATACAAAAACCAGCGGCAGCAGCTCGCTGAATGTGACCTACAAGACTCGCATCGTGGTGCGGGACTGCATCAATAAGGGGGCTGTCAATGTTAAGAAAAAAGGCGGCGGTGGCATCGTTGGCAGCATGGATATGGGTTCGGTGCTGCAAAGCTATAACTTTGGCAATCTGGAATCGGACGATGCGGATTATGTTGGAGGTATTGCCGGGCAGAGCAAGTCCATCATCCGCCGCAGCGCAGCCAAGTGCCGCCTGAGCGGTGATAACTATGTCGGCGGCATTGCGGGCAGCGGCTTTACCATTACCGGCAGCTGCAGCTTTGTGCTGGCGGATGGCGACGAGTATGTCGGCGCAATTGCCGGTGGGCTGGAAAGCAGCAATTCCATCACAAACCTGAACAGCGCACTTCAGGATTCCGAGTCCGAGCAGAGCGGCAACTATTTTGTCAGCGAAACGCTGGGTGGCATTGACGGCGTAAGTTATGCAGGTCAGGCGGAACCGCTTTCGTTCCAGGAATTCTGTGACCTGACGGCACAGGAGGGCATGCCGGATGAATTCCGCAATGTTACCCTGAATTTTGTTGCCAGCCAGGTCACGGTGGCAGCCGTTACGGTAGAGTACGGTGCGGCCTTTGATATGGCCAATGCGCCGGAGCTGCCTGCCAAGGGCGGCTATACGGCAGAATGGTCGGACTTTGACCATGATCATGTTGTGTTTGACCAGACGATTGAAGCAGTATACACCCCGCTGGATTCCGTGGTGCAGAGCGGCGATACCCGCAACGGCCTGCCCATCCTGTTGGCAGAGGGCGCTTTTGGCACGGCGGAAGTAACGCTGACCCCGTCCAGCGAAAGCCCCGGCGCGGTGGGAACGCTGCTGGAATGCTGGGAAATCACCCTGCCGGAGGACCGCTCCGACAGCCATGTGCTGCATTATCTGGCACCTTCGGACAATACTGTGGTATACCTGCGCGATGCTGACGGCAGCTGGCGCAAAGTAGACACCACCGAGGACGGCAGCTATCTGGTGTTTACCGCCATGACGGACGAAACGACCCTTGCCGCAGTAGAAAAGCCCGGCATTCCGCTGCCGATTCTGATCGGCGGCGCCGTGGCAGCGGTGCTGCTGGTTATCCTGTCCATTCTGGGCCACAAACACCGCAAAAAGCGCCTGACCGAAAAAGCAGAACAGGAACGCAAACGAGCCGAAGAAACCGAAAACGGCTGATTCTACTAAAAAATAAAAAGCGCAGAACTTTCAACGTTCTGCAAAAATAAAGTTGAAACATCCCCCGCAGGTGCAGCAATCGCTGACTTGCGGGGGATGTTTTGCGCTTTTAGTTTACAGTTTGCGGATGAACAGGAAAGTTAAAAATATAAGGCAATACCGCATAATTCTAAGTGCCGATACGGCGAGCGAGGTGCGGCAGCTGCTAAGCCAAAAGCGCAGATAATACTATGTGTATTATCGAGCATTTTGGCAACGCAGATGCCGTGCCGCAGCGCCGGAGCGGTGCTTAAGCCGTAAGGCGGGAATTGTGCGGTGTTGCCATAAATGTCTTGGTAAGGGCGAACATCGTTCGCCCACGGCTGTTTGCTGTGTGTACGACTTGTTAAAATATGTGACGTTTTTGCGTTGGCATTGATATGCCGCCAGGTTGGCGGGCATACAATGTGCGCCCCGGTGGTCACGGTGGAATAAAACACATTAAAAATGCAGTGCAAACAAACGGATTTTCTTAGGCAATACCGCATAATTCTAAGTGCCGATACGGCGAGCGAGGTGCGGCAGATGCCAAGCCAAAAGCGCAGATAATACTGGATGTCTTATCGAGCATTTTGCAACGCAGATGCGTGCCGCAGCTGCCGGAGCGGTGCTTAAGCCGCAAGGCGGGAATTGTGCGGTGTTGCCATAAGCGCCGATACAGCGGGAATCATCTGGTATTGCTCTATCTCACTTTGCACGCTGAGCGCACAAATAGGCATCAATATCAAAGTCCAGCAGCTGCGTATCCTTTTTTAAGTACAGCGGGTGGTGCGGCTGGCCGGATTTTAACAGCGGGCCTGCCGTGTACCACTTTGCGCCTGCCGCTTTGCCGTCGGCGGCAAAATCCCGCATACAGTCCATCAGGTAATCCCGTTTCAGGATGATGTTCCCCCACGCTGCCCACACGGCAGGCTGGTCCGATAAAGACAGCAGATACCGGAACGCCTTGCGGTTTTCCGCGTGCAGGGCGGGGTTCAGCGCATGCTCCATATCATCGGGGCGGGTGGCGCGCTGGGCGTACACGTTGAACATCAAAAAACTGTCATACCCGTTAGCCAGGGCAATGCGCTGGGCGCTCTGCAAGGTGGGGTCCAGGGCATCCGGGGCCGCGGTGGATGGGTTGATGCCTACGCAGATCAGCGGCTTTTTGCCGCGGGTGCCCAAAATGTAACGGTACTCGGAGTAGGTATTGGGCACATACAGCCAGCGGGCCGCATCATAATCCGGGGAAGGCTGCAGCGCCGCCTGCAAAGCGGGTTCAAACAGCGCCAGTTCCAGCCCGGCGGTGGGGCCTTTTGGGATATGCATACAAGAAACCTCCTGAGGTACAGTTAAAAAGCTGCGTTTTGGACTGCATCGTAATTACTATACCACCGCCGCACACCTTGCGCAAGAGGGAACCGCGTGATATAATACCCTTTAACCTTTCAAGATTTTATGCAACAGACTTTCTCAAAAAGGACGTGTTAAGATGGAAAAGCGCCACAATTATGCGGCTGCCGGATTCCTGCTGCTGGGGATCGGCGCAGCGGGGCGGGCGTTCCTGGGTGTGCCGGAAGGCGTTACCATGGCGGAACTGAGCCTGACCGTGCTGCTGGTGATCGGTGCCCTGCTGCTGACACGGCAGGGGCTGGCTGCGCTTGTGTGCGGGTTGGCGGCCACGGCACTGGAGCTTGTTTTGTGCGGTTCCTGGGTGCAGGCCGGCGGGGCTTTGGCCGCTGCTGCGCCGTTTTTGCGGCTGGCTGACCTGTGGCTGCTGCTGGGCCTTGTGTGGGGCAGCCTGCCTGTGGCCCGCCGCGCTGTGGACGACCTGAAATACACCCGCTCCACCCGCATGATGCTGGTTGCCTGCGGGGTGCTGCTGGCTGCCCACACGGTGCTGCGCATTGCCAGCCTTGCCGCGCCTGCCAGCGTGCCGCTGGGCAAGGCTTCTTCCGGCAGCTTTGTGGTATTTTCGGTACTGCTGCTGTGGTACACCGTGCTGATGGTCAAAGCCTACAACGTTCAGCGCACCAAACATTGAGCATACGGCCGTTCTGCGCCCTTTGGGGCGCGGGATGGCCGTATTTTTATTCTATTATTTTGCGCGGAATCTCTTTACATCTTTAATGCATAAAAGTATAATAAATTCATCTATTCCCGCGTAACTTGGTGGGTTGTGGATGAAGAGGAATGGAAGAGGTTCGGAAGAGATTAAAAGAGGAGAGTATATTCATGCAACTTGATCTTTCCCGGTTTTCACCGGTTGAGCGCAGCACTTTGCAGCTGCGTGTATTATACGAGGGTGCAGGCTACCGCAAATTTCGCTGCTCCCATTTTGAGGAATATTCGCTCTATCAGCAGAATGAGCGCTTTCTTTCGGATTCTCAGGTCATTACTTTTACCGACCTGGACGGCAAGCTGCGCGCCATCAAGCCGGACGTAACGCTTTCGATCGCCAAGAACGCCCAGCCCGCCGCCGGGGAATGCAAAAAGTATTATTATACAGAGCAGATCTGCCGCCCCAGCCGGGAAAGCCACACCTTCTCGGAGATCAGCCAGATGGGCCTGGAGTGCATCGGTGCGGTTGGCGCTGCCGAACAGGCCGAGGTTGTGCGCCTTGCGCTGGAAAGCCTGGCCAGCCTGGAAGTTCCCACCGTGCTGGAGGTCAGCCATATGGGCTTTGTGACCGCCCTGCTGGACACCCTGCATGTGGATGCCGCCGCCCGCCCGCGCCTGCTGGAGCTGCTGCGCGACAAAAACGCCCACGAGCTGCATGCCGCCGCGCTGCAAAGCGGGCTGGATGAAGCCGCCGCCAACGCGCTGACCGCTATTTTAAGCCTGCACGGTCCCTTTGGCACCACGCTGGCCGCCGCCCGCAGCCAGTGCCAGTGCGAAGCCCAGCAGGACGCCCTGCTGGAACTGCAGAGCCTGCAGAATGAACTGGGCGATGCCGGACGCGGCATGCAGCTGGATCTGAGCCTTGCCGGTGATATGGAATATTACAACGGCTGGTGTTCAGCGGTTATGTGGCCGGGGTGCCCCGTGCCGTGCTGAAAGGCGGCCGGTATGACCTGCTGGCTCAGCGCTTTACCCCCGGTGCCTGCGCCCTGGGCTTTGCCCTTTACCTGGACGAGCTGGAACGCCTGAGCGCTCCCCTGCCGCCGGTACAGCAGCAGGGCACCGAGCGCCAGTGGCTGAACATCGCCCTGCCCAAAGGCCGCCTGGGCGATAAAGCCTATGGCCTGCTGGCCGCCGCCGGGTATGAAGCCAACGAAAACTATAACGAGACCCGCAAGCTGGTGGTGGAGAACCCCGAAGCCGGGGTGCGGTACTTCCTGGTCAAGCCCAGCGACGTTGCCATTTATGTGGAGCACGGCGCTGCCGACATTGGCATTGTGGGCAAGGATATCCTGACCGAATCCGGTGCCGATGTGTACGAACTGCTGGATACCGGCATGGGCAAGTGCCGCATGTGCGTGGCAGGCCCCAGGAACTTTGTGGACGATGAAAGCCGCGCCCTGCGCGTTGCCACCAAGTTTGTGAACATTGCCCGCGCCCATTACGAGAGCATTGGCCGCGATATTGACATCATCAAGCTGAACGGCTCCATTGAGCTGGCTCCCATCCTGGGGCTTTCGGATGTGATCGTGGATATTGTGGAGACCGGCACCACCCTGAAAGAAAACAATCTGACCGTACTGGAAGAGTTCATGCCCATTTCGGCACGGTTCATTGCCAACAAAGCCAGCTACAAATTCAAGTACGCGCAGCTGACCGAACTGCTGAACAAGATGAAGGAGGCGCTTGCCAAATGATCCGCATTTTTGAGTTTGACGCTTTGAAGCCTGAAGAAATCCTGAACCGTGATATCCGTGCGGAAGCCAGCGTGGAAGCAACCGTGGATGCCATTATCGCCGATGTGCGCGCCCGCGGTGATGCCGCCCTGAAAGATTACGCTCTGAAATTTGACCACGCCCAGCTGGACGAGCTGCGGGTGAGCCAGGCGGAAATTGACGAAGCCTTTGAAGCCGCCGGTGAGGATTTTGTGACTACCCTGAAGATGGCCGCCGCCAACATCCGCGCCTTCCATGAGCACCAGGTCCACAAGAACTTTGTGATGAACGATACCCCCGGCATTGTGCTGGGCCAGAAATATACCCCGATTGAAAAAGCCGGTGTGTATGTGCCGGGCGGTACTGCCGCTTACCCCAGCACCGTACTGATGGATGTGATCCCCGCCAAGGTGGCCGGTGTGAAGGAGATCGTGATGACCACCCCCGCCGGGCCGGATGGCAAGGTGAATCCCTCCATCCTGGCTGCTGCGGTGATTGCCGGTATTGACAAGATCTTCAAGACCGGCGGTGCCCAGGCCGTGGCCGCGCTGGCATACGGCACCGAGAGCATCCCCGCGGTGGATAAGATCGTCGGCCCCGGCAATATTTACGTTGCCACCGCCAAGCGCAAAGTGTTCGGCAAGGTTGGCATTGATATGATCGCCGGGCCTTCGGAGATTCTGGTGCTGGCGGATGGCAGCTGCAACCCCGCCTGGGTGGCAGCTGACCTGCTGAGCCAGGCCGAGCATGACAAGCTGGCCAGCCCCGTGCTGGTAACGGACAGCGCCGAGCTGGCCAAGGCCGTACAAGCCGAGCTGGAAGTGCAGATCCCACAGCTGCCCCGCGCCGCCATCGCCCGCGCCAGCGTGGACACCAACGGCAAGATCATTGTGACGGACGATATGAACAAGGCCATTGACGCCGTGAACATCATTGCCCCGGAGCATTTGGAAATTTGTGTGGACGACCCGTTCGCCGTTTTGAACAGCGTAAAGAACGCGGGCAGCATTTTCCTGGGCAAGAATGTGCCGGAAGCGTTGGGCGATTATTTTGCCGGCCCCACCACACCCTGCCCACCAGCGGCACGGCACGTTTTTTCCAGCCCGCTGGGCGTGGACGATTTTGTGAAAAAGTCCAGTTTCATTTATTACACCCGCGATGCCCTGGGCAAAGTTCAGTCCCGCATTGCCGATTTTGCCGAGCATGAGGGCCTGCACGCCCACGCCAAGAGCGTTACCATCCGTTTTGAAGACCAGTGAAGGATGGGGTACCGGAGCGGAAGGCCAACCGTTTAGCGACATATAATTACAGCCAATCCGGTGTGTATTTCGTTACGATTTGTTCCAAAAACAAGCGTTGCACCTTTGGAACGATTGTAGGGGGCGGCGTCCCCGACGCCCCGCGAACCCGATTGTCACCAACCGGTAAAATTGTTGCACGGCAGTTGGGGAATATGATTGCATTTTATCCCCATGTGCGGATTGAAAAATATGTTGTAATGCCCAATCACATCCATTTATTGATTGCCATTCAGCAAGGCCCATCCGGGGCGTCGAGGACGCCGCCCCCTACATCCGCCCGCGCAAGCCAGGTCATCCCGATGTTTATCTCCACTTTGAAACGGCTGACCAACAAAACTGCCGGGCATGCACTCTGGCAGCGCGGATATTACGACCACATCATCCGCTCCCCGGACGATTACAACACCATCTGGCACTACATCGACACCAACCCCGCCAAATGGGCGCAGGATACACGTTATGTCACGGACTTTCCTGATCCGGTGCGGCGGCCCGGCTGCTGCACCAACAAAGAGGTGACCCAAATGAGCCGTTATTTTACCAAAACGCTGGCTGCGCTGGAGCCTTATACCCCCGGCGAGCAGCTGAAACTGCCTGACCTTGTCAAGCTGAACGCCAACGAAAACCCCTACCCGCCTGCCCCCGGCGTGGCGGCGGCGGTGACCGGAGCAGTGCCGGGGCTGCGGCTGTATTCCGATTTGACCGAAGCCGCGCTCTGCGCCGCCATTGCCTGCCACTGCGGCGTGCAGCCGGAAAATATTTTGTGCGGCAACGGCAGCGATGAAAACCTGCTGCTGGCGCTGCGCGCTTTCTGCGATGAACCCACCCGCTGGCATTTGCCGATATCACCTACAGCTTTTACCCGGTTTTGTGCGATTTGTTGCACATTCCGCAGCATGTGATCCTGGTGGAGGAAGATTTCTCGCTGGATTTGAGCAAGTACCACGGCCTGAATGAGACCATCGTGATTGCCAACCCCAACGCCCCCACCACCCTGCTGCAGCCGGTGGCCGCCATTGAGGAAGTGGTGCGCACCAACCCCGACAGCATTGTGATTGTGGACGAGGCGTACATTGATTTTGCCGGGCCAAACGCCAGCTGCGTTCCGCTGACCAAGAAATATGACAATGTGATTGTGGTGCAGACCTTCTCCAAATCCCACAATCTGGCCGGTGCCCGCGTGGGCTTCTGCGTGGCAAACCCGGAGTTGATTGCCGATATGAACCGCATCAAGTTCAGCTATAGCCCATACAACGTCAATTCCCTCTCCCAGGCTGCCGCCGTGGCCGCCATGGAGGATGAGAATTACTTCCGTGATACGGTGGGCAAGATCTGCGCCACCCGCGCCGACACAATGGCCAAGCTGCGGGAGCGCGGTTTTACCGGGCCGGATTCCGCCACCAACTTTTTGTTCGTTACCACCAGCCGCATGCCCTGCAAACAGATTTTTGAGCGCCTGCGGCAAAAAGGCGTGCTGATCCGCTATTTCAGCGCCCCGCGCCTTTCCGATTATCTGCGCATCACCATCGGTACCCCGGAACAGATGCAGCGATTCTTTGAGGAGCTGGATTTGATTTTGGGGTAAAGTGGCATGGGGACGGAATTACCAGACCGCAAAGGGAACCGGTTAAAGGGGTATGATTACAGTGCCCGCGGCGTGTATTTTGTTACCATATGCACCCAAAACCGTGTATGTAACCTTGATTCCGTTGTAGGGGCCGATGCTCGCATCGGCCCGCATGACGGGCTCAACCCTGATGTGCATATTGAATTATCACCGCTGGGCCGCATTGCTGAACAGGCATTATTGCAAATGGATGGTTTGCTGCATTATGTAATTATGCCAAACCATATTCATTTTTTGGTGGGCATCCAACCCAAAGCGGACGGGACGATGCAAGCATCGTCCCCTACAAATATTTCCCAGGTTGTCCGCACTGAAACCGATTACTGGGCCATTGTGCAATAAAACCCGCTCAAATGGGTTTTGGACCCACTGTATCAGGAGGGAACACCATGAACCTGTATGACAGAATTAAACCCGGCAAACGGCGGCGTGGCTGGGGCGGGGCGGTGTTCCTGGCGGTGGCCTGTGTGGTTCTGGTAATCTGCATTGGCACCATTGGCTGGGCGGCGCGTTACCACCAGCGCTACCGCAGGTTTTCCACCGATTTTGCCGCCAGTGTGGAAAACGCGGGCAAGATCGGCGCTGCGCTGACCCGCAACGGCGAAACCTCCTCCCTGGACCCGGATGCCAGCAGCCGGTTATGCCGGTTGATCTGCGCCGCCGGGGCGGGCAAAGTGCAGCCAAGCTGCCCGCAGGGGGAGCCGCTCACCGTCCGCTACCACAGCGGCGCGGTGCTGGACTTGTGGGAAGTGAAAATACCCGAAGAGACCGCCAAAAAACCCCACCGGCGTTTTTTGTGCGTTATACCTTTGCCGATGGAACGGTTTACCAATATGACACGGACCAGATCCAAATGAACGAGGTCCGGCTGGCCCTGGGGCTACATTAACCCCAGGTATTAAGAGGGGCGCTGCAACAGCAGCATACAAAAAGGGGGAACGTATATGATCGCAATTATTGATTACGGCGTGGGCAACTTGTTCAGTCTGGCTTCCAGCCTGAAAAGCCTGGGGCTGGAAACCAAAGTGACCCGCGACGCTGCCGCCATCCGCGCGGCGGACCACATCATTCTGCCCGGTGTGGGCGCGTTTGCCGATGCCATGGCCAAGCTGGAAGCCACCGGCCTGGTGCCCGTTATCAAGCAGGAAGTGGAGCACAAACCTCTTTTGGGCATCTGCCTGGGCATGCAGCTGCTGTTTGAAAAAAGCTATGAGTACGGCGAACACACCGGCCTTGGCCTGATTCCCGGCGAAGTGTGCCCGCTGGCAGACGATTTGAAGACCCCAGCCTGAAAGTGCCGCACATCGGCTGGAACCGGCTGGACATTGTGCCGGGGCGGGAAAACGACCCGCTGTTCAAGTACACCAAACCCGGTGAGTATGTGTATTATGTGCACAGCTTTTACGCCAAAAACTGTGCCGCCAACACGCTGGCTGCCAGTGAGTACAGCATCCCGGTAACGGGCGCTGTGAAAAACGGCCTGGTATACGGCACGCAGTTCCACCCCGAAAAATCCGGCGATACCGGCCTGCGCATGCTGCGGGCCTTTGCAGAATTGTGAGGTGCAGCCATGAAGTTATATCCTGCCATTGATCTGCGCGGCGGGCAGGCCGTGCGCCTGTACCAGGGCGATTACGACCAGATGACCGTTTATAATGCAGACCCCGCCGCCCAGGCACGGGAGTTTATTGCCGCCGGGGCCAAGTACCTGCATGTGGTGGACTTGGACGGCGCCAAGGATGACACCACCGCCAACATGACCACCATTGCCGCCATTGCTAAGCAGAGCGGGCTGTTTATCGAGGTCGGCGGCGGCATCCGTGACGAAGCCCGCATTGAACAGTATCTTTCCCTCGGCGTGGGGCGCTGCATCCTGGGCACCATTGCCGTAAAGGATTTTGATTTTACCGCCCGCATGGCGCAGAAATACGGCCCCAAAATTGCCGTTGGCGTGGACATGCGCGATGGCCTTGTGGCTGTGAACGGCTGGAAAGAAGTCACCCCCGAACCGGGCGTTGCTTTCTGCCGCCGCTGTGCCGAAGCTGGCGTGCAGGCGATCATCGCCACCGATATTTCCCGCGACGGCACAATGCAGGGCACCAACATGGACCTGTACCGTGAGCTGTTGCAGATTTCCGGCCTGGAGATCACGGCATCCGGCGGCATTGCCCGCATGGAAGAGCTGGCGGAGCTGCAGGCCATGGGCTGCCACGCCGCAATTTTGGGCAAATCCATCTACACCGGCGCCATCGACCTCAAACAGGCTGTGGCACTGTATCAGGAATAAGGGGGCTGGGCGCATGATTACCAAACGCATTATCCCGTGCTTGGATGTAAAAGACGGCCGTGTGGTCAAGGGTGTCAACTTTGCCGGATTACAGGATATGGCCGACCCGGTCGAGATGGCCCGCTATTACAACGCGGCCGGGGCTGATGAGCTGGTGTTTTATGATATCACCGCCAGCGTGGAGGGCCGCACGATTTTTACCGATATTCTGCGCCGCGTTGCCAGCGAAATTTTTATCCCGCTGACGGTCGGCGGCGGCATCGGCAGCCTGGAAGATTTTGACCGGGTGCTGAAATGCGGTGCCGACAAAGTAAGTGTCAACTCCGGTGCCATCAAGAACCCGGCCATTATTTCCGCCGCTGCCCAGCGTTACGGCAATCAGTGCGTGGTGCTTTCTGCGGACATCAAGCGGGTGGATGGCAAGTTCAAGCTGTTCACCAAAGGCGGGCGCGAAAACACCGGCATTGACGCGCTGGACTGGCTGGAGCATGGCGTGAAAAACGGCGCGGGCGAGCTGGTTGTCAACTCGATTGACACGGACGGCGTAAAGAACGGCTTTGACCTGGAGCTGCTGGACGCCGTGGCCCAGCGCTGTGCCGTTCCCATCATCGCTTCCGGCGGTGCTGGCAAGATGGATGACTTCAAGGAGCTGTTCTTGAACCACCCCCGCGTGGACGCCGGGCTGGCAGCCTCCATCTTCCACACGAAGCAGGTGGACATCCGCGATTTGAAGCTTTACCTGCGTGAAAACGGCGTGGAGATGCGGGTATAACAGGCAAAAGCAGCCCATATAATTGGGGCTTGCCAAACAACGCAAAACACGCTAAACTATACTTATAATTTTTTACTGAGAATGGGGAAACTTTTGGGAATCCGGCTGTGCGGTTCGCATGAATCTGCGGCCCGGCAGAGTGTACCCAGCCTTTCGCCGTTTTAGATAAGGAGTTCGCCATGGAAATCACCGAAAATTCCAAAACTCTGAAATTTGATGCCAACGGCCTGATTCCGGCCATTGTGCAGGATCACTACACCAAAGGGGTTCTGACCCTGCTTATATGAACGCCGAAACCCTGGCTTTGACGATTGCCGAGGGCCGCACGGTGTTCTGGTCCCGCAGCCGCCAGGAGATCTGGCGCAAGGGCGAAACCAGCGGCAATGTGCAGCGCGTGGTTTCCATCACCGCAGACTGCGATAAGGACGCTTTGGTCGTGGATGTCATCAAGAGCGGCCCCGCCTGCCACACCGGCGCGGAAAGCTGCTTCTTTAACCCGGTCTATGTTTCCGATGAGCTGAAGCAGTTCACCTGGCAGGGGCTGTATGAGCTGATCGAAGGCCGCAAGACCAACCCCAAAGAGGGCAGCTACACCACCTACCTGTTTGACAAGGGTCTGGAAAAGATTCTGAAAAAGGTCGGCGAGGAATCCACCGAAGTGATCATTGCAGGCAGCAAGCGCGACAAAGAGGAAACCGTTTACGAGATCAGCGACCTTGCCTACCATGTGATGGTTTTGATGATTGAACTTGGCATTTCCGTAGAAGACATCACCAAAGAGCTGGAAAAGCGCCATGTTATTGACCATAAAGTGAAACAGGAGAGGATGCAGTAATGGCTAAGGAATATCTGCTCAGTTCGGTTCATGTTCACACCAAGCTGTGTGACGGCAAAAACACCCCGGAGGAGCTTGCCCTGAGCGCCTGGAAAGCCGGGCTGAAAACGCTGGGCTTCTCTGGCCACAGCCACACCCCGCACGACATTGAGTATTGCATGACCAATGCACGCACCCAGCTGTACCGCGCCCAGGTAGCCAAGCTGAAAGAGCGCTATGCCGGCAAGCTGGACATTTTGTGCGGCCTGGAATGGGATCTGTACAGCGATGACGACCCGGCTGCCTATGATTACTGGATCGGCAGCGCCCATTATGTCAAGGGCCCCAAGACCGGCAAATATTACGAGATTGACTGGCGCGAAGCGGACCTGGCTGCCTGCATCCAGGACGACTTTGACGGCGACGGCCTTGCTGTGGTGGAAACGTATTTTGCCAACGTAGCCGCAGTTGCCGCCAAAAAGCCCACCATCCTGGGTCATTTTGACCTGATCAAAAAGGTGAACGGCCGCGGCAAGTTTTTTGATGAATCGACCCGCGCTACACCGTCGCTGCCCACAAGGCACTGGAAGCCGCTGCACAGGCTGGCTGCGTGCTGGAAGTGAATACCAGCTCGGTTTATCGCGGCTTCCGCGAGGATTACTTTCCCTCCCCGGCCATCCTGAAAGAATGGCTGACCATGGGCGGCAATGTGACCATTACCGCCGATGCCCACGAAGCCAAGGCCCTGACCTTTGGTTTTGAGGATGCCGCCGCACAGCTGAAAGAACTGGGCTACACCCGTGTTCTGGTGCTGGGCAAGGACGGTTTTGCCCCCTGTGAGCTGTAAAACGCAAAACACACCGCATTTTGCCGGGTGCGCACTTGCCGCACCCGGCTTTTGCTGTTATAATGGGAAAAAGCGTTTTTTCGGGAAAGTCGGAAAGCCATATATGTTGCCCGTAACCCGTAGGGGCACGCGCATAGTTCAGGGTGAAATATGCCGCAAAGCCTAACACGCGGGACGATGCCGAGCATCGTCCCCTACAAATTGTTTGCAACGTTTATTGCAAGTATTTACGTTTTTCCCCCGGCGGGGTCAGTGACCCCGCCCTACATATAAATTTATCATTCATTCCAATTTCTAATTTCTCATTCCTAATTCCTAATTAACTCCTCCCTCCTAACCCCTGACTAACACGAAAGGTGTACACTAATTTATGAACTTCACTGAACTTTCTTCCTCCGTGCGGCCGGAGATCATCCGGGCAACACAGGCAATGGGATATACCGAGATGACCGAAATCCAGCAGAAGGCCATTCCCCTGATGCTGGCCGGGCATGATATGATTGCCAAGGCCCCCACCGGCACCGGCAAAACCGTTGCGTTCGGCATTCCCATTCTGCAAAAGGCCGCTGGTTTCCCGGCAGGTGCGCCCAAGGCCGTTGTGCTCAGCCCCACGCGTGAGCTGGCACAGCAGATTGCACAGGATCTGACTAACCTGGCGCAGTTCCTGCCGGAGATCCGCGTGGTGTGCGTGTACGGCGGTGCCGGGCTGGAAAAGCAGCAGAAACAGCTGAAAGCCGGCTGCCAGATCGTGGTTGCCACCCCCGGCCGCCTGATGGACCACTACCGCCACCATGCGCTGGATCTTTCGCAGGTGACGACCATTGTGCTGGACGAAGCCGACGAAATGCTGAACATGGGCTTTTACAAGGATGTGCGCGGCATCATTGACCTGCTGAAAAGCAGAGAGTCCCTATCCATGTTCAGCGCCACCATCAGCCGCGAGGTACTGGATATCGGCTGGCTGTACCAGCACAACGCCGCCGAAGTAGACGTTCAGCCGGTGCAGGAATCCAGCCCCAAAATTGCCCAGTACAAGCTGCTGACCACCGGCCGCGACAAGCTGGCTGACCTGGCCCAGATCATCATCAGCAAGGATTACAAGCGCGTAATGGTGTTTTGCAACACCAAGTACAACACCGGCATGCTGGCAAACCAGCTGGCCCGGCTGCATTTTAATGTAGACTGCCTGCATGGCGATTTGAGCCAGGCGGAACGCAACCGCATCATGCAGCGCTTTAAGGCCGGCGAGATCAATGTGCTGGTTGCCACCGATGTGGCCGCCCGCGGCATCGATGTTTCGAATGTGGACGCCGTCATCAACTATGATGTGCCCGAAGAGAACGAGCATTACACCCACCGCATCGGCCGCACCGGCCGCGCCAAGCGCGAAGGCGCCAGCTACCTGTTCTATACCAAGGACGAGCAGAAGCGCGTGGACACCCTGCTGCGCCTGACCAGCAATACGGATGACTGCCGCAGCGTGCATTTTGACTTCAACCATGAAAAACTGGTGGTGGAAGAAAAGCAGAACGTGGATAAGTTCAACATCAAGTGCTATTTCTGATCTTATTTCTGCCAATATAAAATAACGTGGGGCGGTGCTTGTGCATCGTCCCACGTTTTGTACCTTTTTGTCGGCCAGTCCCGTGCGCGTTTTCTATCCGGCGCTGGGGCAGCCCCAAACTAAAGGCAACACCGCACAATTCCCGCCTTGCGGCTTAAGCACTGCCCCGGCAGCCGCTGCAAAGGCGAAGCACACCGGAACACACCACGCTCTTTGCACAAGATAGGCCATAAACAAAGGACCAGAGCCGCACGCTTTTCAGCTAATGGCTTTGGTCCTTTTCAATTCTATCGTCGCCGGGTATCCGATTCCGGGGTTGGGGCTGTTACTCGGTTTTGCCTGCAGGCAGGGTAAAGGTGAAGCGGCACCATTTGCCCATCTCGCTTTCGGCCTTGATCTGGCCGCCGGACAGGGTGATCAGCACCTTGCAGATATGCAACCCCAGGCCGCTGCCGCGGGTGTTCAGGCCGCGGGAGCGGTCCTCCTTATAAAAGCGCTCAAACACAAAGGGCAGGGCATCCGGCGCAATGCCGTCGCCGGTGTTCTCGATGGTCACCCGCACCATGTCGTTTTCCTGCTGGATATCAAACTTGATGACGCCATCCGGCGGGGTAAACTTGATGGCGTTATCCACAATGTTGTAGACCACTTGATGGATAAAGTCCGGGTCGGCATACACCATGGTGCCCGTGGGGCCAAGGCCCTGGATATCGATCTTGCCATCCTCAATGCGACGCTCATCCGAAAGCACCACGTCCGTAACGGTGGACCAGATATCGTAATTTTTGGGAGTACCTTTCACCTCGCCGGATTCCAGTTTGGTGATATCCAGCATGTTCTGCACCAGCCGGGCCAAGCGGCCGGTTTCCTGCGATACCACGCCAAGATAATGCTTGTACTCGCTTTCCGGGATGGTGCCGTCCAGCATGCCGTCAATAAAGCCCTTGATGCTGGTCATGGGGGTGCGCAGTTCATGGGCAATGTTGCCCATAAACTGCCCGCGGGAGTTATCAATGTTTTGCAGGCGGCCCGCCATGTTGTTAAAGGTCGTGGCAAAATCCGCCAGCTCCTGACAGCCAGTTACGGGGGCGCGTGCGGTGAAATCGCCGCTGCCCAGCCGTCTGGCGGCCTGGCTGATCTGTTCGATCGGCCAGGTAATGCGCCGCGCCAGCACCATGCACAAAATGCCGCAGACAATCAGGATGACCGCCGAGGACAGCAAGAGCATCGTCAGGATGGAGCGGATATAGACCGCCAGCGCATGTACCGGTGTTGCAGCAAACAAATAACCCTCGCTGCCGCCCAGATTCACGCGGCGGCCCGCAATATAATACTTATCGTGCAGGGTATCGTCCATGGTCCCCATAAGAAAGATATCCTTGCCGCTGTCCATCTCTTCCTGCAAGTTCTGCGGGATCTTTGCACTTTCGGCTACATCTTTGCCGGTGTGCATCAGGATGTTGCCATCCCGGTCTGCCACAAACACAAGTGCGTCCGATGATGTATTGAACAGTTCAAAGCCGGTCTTGGCTCGCTCCACCAACTCATTGTCCCCGCCGGGCAGGGTCACAATGTTTCCTTCCGAAGCATAGGTCTCCGCCATGGCAGTAGCACCGTCCAGCACGGCAGTCAGGGCATTTTTGCGTTCCTGGGCAAAGTACGCGCAGGAGAGCCCCGTTTGCAGCATGCACATCAACACCAGCGCCACCAGCAGCAGCGAGGCGAAGGTTGCAAACACTTCCCCGCTTACGCTGCGCAGCGGGGCTGCCCCGTTATTCTCTTCTTTTTTGGCGCGGCACATTATTCTTTAACCTCAAACTTGTAACCAACGCCCCACACGGTTTTCAGGTTCCACTGTTCCGAGGCTCCCTCCAGCTTTTCGCGCAGGCGCTTAACATGGACGTCGATGGTGCGGGAGTCGCCATAATATTCAAAGCCCCACACTTCGTCCAGCAGCTGGTCACGCGTATAGACCCGGTTGGGGTGCCCAGCCAGGCAGGCCAGCAGTTCCAACTCTTTGGGCGGCGCATCCACCACTTTCCCCTTCACTTTCAGCTCATAGCGGTTCATATCCAAGTGCAGGTTGTCAAAGTCATAAACGCCTTTGTTTTCTTCATCCTTGCTGCCGCAGCGGCGCAGAACAGCCTTGATACGGGCCGTCACTTCCTTGGTTTCAAAAGGCTTTACGATGTAATCATCCGCACCCAGTTCCAGGCCCAGAACCTTATCATAGGTTTCGCCCTTTGCCGTCAGCATAATGATGGGGGTCTGGTTGTTCTGGCGGATCTTGCGGCAGACTTCCCACCCATCAATGCCGGGCATCATCACATCCAACAACACAAGGTCCGGGTGCAGCTTATCAAATTCCTGCAGTGCAGCAGTGCCATCATTGGCAATGGTCACACCATATCCCTCTTTGACCAGGTACAGGCGCAGCAGTTCACAGATGTTTTTATCATCATCCACAACCAGAATTTTCTCGTTTGACATGGGTTTTATGCCCTCCTACTCTATGTTTTCCCGCGCCGGACAGCCGGTACGGGGGGTATTTTGATTCGACCTTTTAACATTATAAGGCATAAATGTGGAAAAATAAAGAACAACCGGTGGTCAAAACAGGTAAAATGTGTAGAATTGCGCAAAATTATGAGCATGGCCGCGCCCTGCCCTTGCACGCAGTGCGCTGGTTGGGTATAATGATAGACAGTCAAAATATTCCGTTAAGGAGAATGAGTACAAATGAAATTAGGTATTGTCGGTTTGCCCAATGTTGGCAAATCCACTTTGTTCAATGCGCTGACCAGCACCCAGAATGCTCAGGCAGCCAACTATCCGTTCTGCACCATTGAGCCGAACTCCGGCATTGTTCCGGTTCCTGATGCCCGGCTGGACAAACTGGCCGAGATCTGGCAGACAGACAAAAAGACCCCCGCCATTGTGGAGTTTGTGGATATCGCCGGTCTGGTCAAAGGTGCCAGCCAGGGCGCTGGTCTGGGAAACAAGTTCCTGGGCCATATCCGCGAGTGCGATGCCATTGTACATGTGGTGCGCTGCTTTGACGATGACAACATCATCCATGTTGTGGAGGATGTGAACAAGCCGGAAAGCGTTGACCCCATCCGCGATATTGACGCCATCGACCTGGAGCTGATCCTGGCCGACCTGGAAGTTGTCAGCAACCGCCTGGGCCGCCAGCAGAAAGCCGCCAAAACCGGCAATAAGACCGCTGCTGCCGAAGCTGCCTGGCTGGCAGAGCTTGCCGCTCATCTGGAAGGCGGCAAGCCCGCCCGTTCCTTTGCCTTTGACCCGGATGACGACAGCCAGAACACCGCTCGCAAAGAACTGGGTCTGCTCTCCGCCAAGCCGGTGATTTATGCCTGCAACGTGGGCGAGGATGACCTGCTGGGCGGGTTGGACGAGAACCCGTACTATCCGTTGGTTGCCGCCCGCGCCAAAGAGGAAAACGCACAGGCAATCCCCATCTGTGCCAAGACCGAGGAAGATATCGCCGGTTCCAGCCAGGAAGAAAAGCTGGCGTTCCTGCACGAGATGGGCATTGAATCCACCGGCCTGGATAACCTGATTAAGGCAAGCTATGATCTGCTGGGCCTCATCAGCTTTTTGACGGACGGCAAAAAGGAATGCCGCGCCTGGACCATCAAGCGCGGCACCAAAGCCCCGCAGGCTGCCGGCAAAATCCATTCCGACTTTGAGCGCGGCTTTATCCGCGCCCAGGTCATCAGCTATGACGCACTGGCCGACAACAACTTTGACTATGCTGCGGTTAAGGCCAAGGGCCTGCAGCGCACCGAGGGCAAGGAATACGTTGTGAATGATGGCGATGTGATCGAATTCCTCTTCAACGTCTGATAAAAAGGAGCAATACCATGATCATTGGCATTATGGGCGCTATGCCCGATGAAGTTGACCAGCTGTGTGCCAAGCTGGAGCAGGTGACCAAAGAAACTTACGCCGGGGTGGAGTACCACCAGGGCATGCTGAATGGCCGCCAGGTCGTTGTGTGCTGCGCCGGTATGGGCAAGGCAAACGCCGCTTCCACCGTACAGGTTCTAATTACCAAGTACGGTGCCGAGAAGATCATCTTCTCCGGCATTGCAGGCAACATGACCAGCAAGATCGGCATTGGTGATGTCTGCGTGGGCGAAACCGTGGTATATCACGACGCCCAGAATGACATGATTGCCCAGAGCGCACCGTTCACCGCAGAGTACCACGGCGACCCGGCCCTGGTCAAAGCTGCACTGGATGCCTGCAACGCCTGTGGTGTTAAGGCCATTGCCGGCAAGATTGCCACCGGTGACCTTTTTTGTTGGCGATGCCGCCACCAAAAAGGCTATCGAGGACAAATGCCAGCCCGACTGCGTGGAGATGGAAGGCGCTGCTGTAAGCCAGGTTGCCGCCCGCAACGGCGTACCCTGCGTCATCCTGCGCGCCATGAGCGACAACGCGGACGAGAGCGGTTATGAAGTTCTTGTCGTGAAAAAGTTCAGCATCGGCGAATACATCAAAACTGCCACTGCCATTGTGGCAAATATGATCGAAGCACTGTAATTGGGGAAAACGCTTTTAGGAAAAGTATAAAACACTTTTAGGGAAAGTATAAAACAGATGAAAATTACACGTGAAGAAGAAAGCGAAATAAAAGGCACACCTGAGGTTTCTGCTCCGGCCCCGACTGAAACGCCGGAACAGCCCGCAGCGGCCGCAAAGCCTGTCACGCGCTGGGCGGCTATTCCGCTGTGGGGGCGGGTACTGCTGATTCTTGGCATTGCACTCCTCTTATTGGTATTCGTTGGCTATGCCGCTTTGCAGGGCATGCTGGGGCGCATCCGGCGTGCATCGGCCACCGAGGCAGTCTCCCAACAGGAAGAGACCTTTGAATCGGACGAAAACGCCGATGATACCTTGAGCCCGGAGGATGTAATCTGGAACGGGGCCGACACCAGCGTGATGCAGGACAAAGACATTGTGAACCTGCTGCTGATTGGCCAGGACCGCCGCGAAGGCCAGGACCGCCAGCGGGCCGACAGCATGATCATGGTCACGCTGAACAAAAAGACCAAACAGATCAGCATGACCTCCTTTATGCGGGACCTGTATGTACAGATTCCCGGCTACAGCGACAACCGCATCAACGCAACCTATGCCTTTGGCGGCATGGATCTGCTGGACAGCACGCTGAACACCAATTTTGGTGTAGAGATTGCTGGGAATGTGGAAGTTGACTTTGGCGAGTTCCAGACCTTGATCGACAGCATTGGCGGCATTGACCTAGAACTGACCCAGGACGAGGCAGATTATATCTGCGGCAGAAAGCGAGATGTAACCTACCCACAGCAGCTCCGCACGGACTGGAACCTGCATGAAGGAGTAAACCACCTGACCGGCGAGCAGGCCCTGATCCATGCACGCAACCGCTCCCTGGGCAACGATTATGCCCGCACCGACCGCCAGCGTGCTGTGCTGATGGCGATCACCAATAAAGTGAAACAGATGGATGCTGTTTCCATCGTCAACTTTATTAACCAGGTTCTGCCACTGCTGACCACCGACATGACCTCCGGCGAAATTCTGGGGTATGCGATGGAAGCTTTGCAGATGAATTTTGACAGTGAGCACTCTTACCGCATCCCGGCAGAGGGCACCTATACCGGCGCGGTAATCCGCGGCATGCAGGTACTGGTACCGGACCTGGCTGCCAACCAGACCTACCTGATGGATGTTCTGTATCATACAGACAACAACCAATAAACACATTACAAAAATATCGCCCGCGTGGAACTGCAATGTTCCCGCCGGGCGGTTTTGTTTTGAATTATGCGCCTGCCCGCGGCATGATAAGCACGGCGGCAAGGTACATAATATAAAGTATCAGGCATACCCTGCCCTGCCAGCGGTAAAGCCGCTTTTTGACCAGCGGCGGCAGCAGCAGGATCAATGCCATCAAAACGCAGAACGGGATATCATACTGGCGGAACTGTTCACCCACCGGCAAGCGGCGGCGGTACATCAGGCTGGAAACAGGCAGCACCAGCGTGATGCTCAAAATGGCGCTGTTCAGCACCTGCATGGGCAGTGCCTGCGGCGGGTAGATGCGGCATTTTTCCGCAAATCGCTTCCAGGCAGAGCCAAGGGGATGGTCGAACACTTCCACCAGCAGGGGCAGACAGAGGCCAAAGGAAATCAGGGTTGCCGCCCACTGGGCCTGAATGGTGCCAGTCAGGTTGGCCAGCGCCACGGCGCTGTTCAGCAGGGCCCACGCTCCCACGCAGAGCACTGCCATGCCGCCCACCACCCCGGCCAGGTTGCGCAGGCTGGTGCGGATGCTCATAGCCGGGAACAGAACGGTCCGCCCGGATGGGTCTTCCGGCGGGGGCTTTTCGCCTTTTTCCTTCTGGACAGTGATAAGCTCCAGCCCCTCCCGGAACGCAAAGCGGTACTGGTAGGCGATGCTCTGCATGACAAACAGAACAAACAGGCCCATCAGCAGGCCGGTACCGGTATAGCTCAGGGTGCCGTCCCGCACAAACAGGGCCACCACGCCGCAGGCCACCAGCAGCAGGGCACATTTGCGCAGCAGCTCGCCGCGGTCCACCGTGACATTACAGCGCAGCAGGCAAAGCGCCAGTACCAGCCCCAGCTGGGTGACAGCGCCCGCCAGAGCCGTACCAACGGCCAGCGCAGTAACGGACATACCTGCCGCCAGAAACGCCAGCACCAGCTGCGGCAGCGCCGTACACACCGCCACCAGCGTGCCGCCCACCATCCACATAGGCAGCCCGCACAGCGCCCCGCACCACGTTGCGCAGCGCGAAGCCAGCCTGCTGCCGATACCAGTCAGCAGCAAGCCCAGAGCATAGAGCAGCAATGTAGGGAGAAGAAGCATAGTTTTTTAGTTAGAAGTTGGGGGGTGGCGTCCTCGACGCCCCGGACTGGTATGAAAATTACCGGACATTTGCCATTTATTGCGCGGTAGGGCGGCCAGCCCTCTGGCCGCCGGAAAGCTGGAACATAGCATATATTTTAGGCTCTACACAGGGAATCACCCTTCCGTCCGCTGCGCGGACAGCGCGCAAACAGCGCCCGGTCCCCTCTGTCGCTTCGCGACATCTCCCCACCCCGCGGGGAGTCACCCTTAAGGCAAGCCAACGCATATCTTCGGATTGATACCAAAATCACAAAGACATCTCTCACAAGTCCCGGAACGGTCACTGCGCCCGCAGGCGCGTTTCGGAGGTCAACCGGGATTTTAATCCCGGCTCTTAGGCCAGAGATAGACCGTTCCCTACGGACTATTTTGTAATGGGCAACAAAAATCAAAAATAGCCACACACCGATCGTGGCACAACAGCGGTGCCCTATATATACCCTGAGTTTCCCAAAAAACACCCGTTTCCCCATACAAAAACCGGCAGTGCCGCATAAAACAGCACTGCGGGATTGGCTTAGTATGCGATGCCCCAGACGACCATGCTCTTGGCGGGCTTGCCGCAGACCGGGCATACGTCGGACAGGTGTTCCTGCTCGAACGGCATGCAGCGGCTGGAAAGCCCTGCTTCGGTCTTCATGGCTTCCTCACAGGCCAAGTCACCGCACCACATGGTTTTGACAAAGCCGGTCTTTTCGGACACGATCTTTTTCACTTCGTCCATGGTGGTGGCGCTCCAGGTGCGGTTTTCGCGGTTCTGCAAAGCGCGGTCATACAGATCCTTGGCCAGAGCTTCCATTGCGGCGGGAATTGCGGTGGCCAGATCTTCAAACTTCACAAACTGCTTTTCGCGGGTATCGCGGCGGACCAGCACGCACTGGCCGTTCTCGATATCGCGGGGGCCGACTTCCAGGCGAACAGGCACGCCCTTCATTTCCCACTGGGCAAACTTCCAGCCGGGCTGCTTGTCGGAATCGTCCAGCTTCACGCGGGCATACTTACCGATTTCGGCAGCCAGTTCGCGGCATTTGTCCAGTACGCCGGGTTTGTGGGCGGCAACGGGAACGATGACCACCTGCACCGGGGCAATGGCCGGGGGCAGGATCAGACCGTCGTCATCGCCGTGGGTCATGATGATAGCGCCGATCAAACGAGTAGAAGCGCCCCAGCTGGTTTGGAAGGGGTACTGCAGGGTGTTGTCGCGGCCGGTAAAGGTAACGTCATAGGCGCGGCTGAACTTATCGCCAAAATAGTGGCTGGTGCCGCTCTGCAGGGCTTTGCCGTCCTTCATCATGGCTTCGATGGTGTAGGTAGCTCGGCACCGGCAAACTTTTCCTTATCGGTCTTGCGGCCTTTCAGTACGGGGATGCACAGATCATGCTCGGCAAAGTCGGCATAGCAGTTCAGCTGCTGCTCGGTCTCAGCCTTGGCCTCCTCAGCAGTCTCGTGGATGGTGTGGCCTTCCTGCCACCAGAACTCACGGGTGCGCAGGAACGGGCGGGTGGATTTTTCCCAGCGAACCACGCTGCACCACTGATTGTACAGCATAGGCAGGTCACGGTAAGAATGCAGCACATGGCTGAAATGGTCGCAGAACATCGTTTCGCTGGTGGGGCGCACAGCAAGGCGCTCTTCCAGCGGGTCAGAACCGCCTGCAGTGACCCAGGCAACTTCGGGGGCAAAGCCGTTTACCAGCTCGCCCTCCTTTTTCAGCAGGCTTTCGGGGATCAGCACAGGCATGGCCACGTTTTCGTGGCCGGTTGCCTTAAAGCGGCCATCCAGAATTTTCTGGATGTTCTCCCAGATTGCATAGCCATAGGGGCGCAGCACAACAAAGCCCTTGACGCTGGAATATTCAACCAGCTCTGCCTTGGTGCAGATATCCGTATACCACTGCGCGAAATCAACTTCCTGCGCGGTGATTGCTTCGACCATTTTTTTCTTATCGTTTGCCATTGGTTCCCCTCACACTTTCTTACAAAACTGCATGCTGCCATGCCGCATTACTGCATATGCTCTTCCACATAGGCAACCACATCGCCCACGGTGTGGAAATTTTCGATCTCCTCGTCCGGGATCTCGACCCCGAACTCGTCAGACAGGGTAGTGATCATATCGATCACATCCAGGCTGTCTGCGCCAAAATCATTGATAATATCGCTTTCGGGGGTGATTTTTTCAGCCTCGATGTCAAGCTGGTCAGCCAGATAATCGCGGATGCGCTCAAAAACTTCGGATTCCATAGCTTTTACTCCTTACCCGTATCAATATCGTATTTCTGCCATGCCGGTATCAGCACGCAGGGCACACATATACAGAATGTCATAGTACTTTTATATCGTATCTGCACAGCCTTGTCAAGTTTCCCGGCAACTTTTTTTTATCCGGGAGCTTTCACATCCCTGTACGCCGGTGCAGCGGGATGCTATAATATAGGATTAGAAGTAATGGGCAATACCGCACAATTCTAAGTGCCGATACGGCGAGCGAGGCACGGCAGATGCTAAGCCAAAAGCGCAGATAATACTGGATGTCTTATCGAGCATTTTGCAACGCACGATGCGTGCCGCAGCGCCGGAGCGGTGCTTAAGCCGTCGAGGCGGATTGTGCGGTGTTGCCAATGAATAATAATGAATAAAGAATCATGTTGGTGCGCCGCACCGCGGCGGCGCGAATAAAACAGGTGGGCTGCTCTGGCTAGAATGCTTTTGCCGGAGTGGTTGGCCTGATTAAAATGTGACGCCATGGGCATCACACAACCATTATTCTTTTTTCTTTATTCTTTTATTTGATTTTTTCCACACCGCACAACAAGGAGGCACTTTATGCAACTGCACTTTACCAAAATGCACGGCTGCGGCAACGACTATATCTATCTTGACTGCCGCGAAACCGGCCTGCCTGCGGAGATTGCCGCCTGGAGCCAAAAACTTTCCCGCCGGCATTTTTCCATTGGGGCGGACGGCATTATCTGCATCTGCCCGCCGCTGACGGCGGACGGCGACGCCACCATGCGGATGTTCAACGCAGATGGCTCCGAGGGCAAAATGTGCGGCAACGGGGTGCGCTGTGTGGCGCAGTTTTTGTACACGCACGGCGTGCCGAAGGATGTGATCGAGATCGACACCCTGATGGCGGGCCGTAAAACGCTGCGCCGCAAAGGTGAAGGGCTGTGGCAGGCCGAAATGGGACATTTTTCTGCGATGGCGGACACCCTGCCCGCCGTTGGGTTGGGGGCTGGGCCGCTGGTTCACACCCCGCTGACGGCAGCGGGCAAAACCTGGGATGCCGCCTGCATCAGCACCGGCAACCCGCACTGCATCATTGAATGGCCGGATTGCGACACCTTGCCCACCGGCCATGCGCTGGCTGCCATCGGCCCGGAGTTTGAGCACCACCCGGCGTTCCCCGAAGGGGTCAACACCGAGTTTGTTTATATCGAAAGCCCCACCAGCGTAGTGATGCGGGTTTGGGAGCGCGGCAGCGGCGAGACGTTCGCCTGCGGCACCGGCTCCTGCGCCACGGTGGCCGCTTTGGTGCTGCGCGGCGTGTGCCCCCGCAATGTTCCGGTGGATGTACACCTGCTGGGCGGCATCCTTTCCATCACCATCACAGCGGATGACAACATCCTGATGACCGGCCCGGCGAAGACGGCGTTTGTGGGTTGCGTGGAAGTGTAAAGTTAGTTAGGGCAACACCGCACAATTCCCGCCTTACGGCTTAAGCACCGCTCCGGCGGCTGCGGCACGGCATCTGCGTTGCCAAAATGCTCGATAAGACATCCAGTATTATCTGCGCTTTTGGCTTAGCATCTGCCGCACCTCGCTCGCCGTATCGGCACTTAGAATTATGCGGTATTGCCTTAGGAGTTAGGAGTTTTCTCAAATTAGAAATTGGAGGTATGGCGAGGTTGACGGTAACACACTGAACCATATGAAGCCATATAAAATTAAAGAAATCTGGCGAAAATACTGTTTATCATAAGGGGTAGATTTTCGCGGTTTTTCTTGAATATGGCGGCGTTTTATGGTACCATACAGACATACATTCCATAGTATTAAATATTCCTAACCACCATGTTAAAATGCAGAGGGAGCGAAAGATGAAACTGAACAAGCATTATTCCGAGCTGAACGAAAGCTATCTTTTCAGCACCATTGCGCACAAGGTTGCTGCTTACCAGAAAGCTAACCCGGATAAGGATATCATCCGCCTGGGTATTGGCGATGTAACGCTGCCGCTGGCCAAAAGCGTGACCGACGCCATGCTGAAAGCCGTTGAGGAGCAGGGCAAGAAAGAGACTTTCCACGGCTATATCCCCAGCGAGCAGGGCTATGAATTCCTGCGTTCCGCTATCCAGAAATACTATGCCGGCACGGCGTGGAGCTGGACATGGCCGAAATCTTTGTATCCGACGGCGCCAAGAGCGACCTGGGCAACCTGCTGGATCTGTTTGATGTGGACAATACCGTGCTGGTTCCGGACCCCGTTTACCCCGTTTATGTGGATGACAACGTGATGGCCGGGCGCAAGATCCTGTACATGTCCGCCAGCGCCGAGAATAACTTTTTGCCGATGCCGGACGACAATGTTCATGCCGACATTGTGTACCTGTGCAGCCCCAACAACCCCACCGGCGCCACCTACACCGTGGACCAGCTGAAAGAGTGGGTGCGCTGGGCCAAAGCCAACAACGCCCTGATCCTGTTTGACGCCGCCTATGAATGCTTTGTCAGCGAACCGGGTCTGGCCCGCAGCATTTATGAAGTTGAGGGCGCTAAGGATTGCGCCGTTGAGGTTTGCAGCTTCTCCAAGATCGCAGGCTTTACCGGCACCCGCTGCGGCTACACCGTTGTGCCGCAGGCCATTGTCTCTGACGGCCAGAGCCTGAACAAGATGTGGCTGCGCCGCCAGACCACCAAGTTCAACGGCGTTGCCTATGTGGTGCAGCGCGGCGCCGAAGCCGTGTTTACCGAGGAAGGCATGAAAGAGATCCAGCACAACCTGGACTACTACCGCCAGAACGCTGCCGTGATTGCAGCAGCACTGGACGAAGCCGGTGTGTGGTACTGCGGCGGCAAAAACAGCCCGTACATCTGGCTGCGCTGCCCCAACAACATGGGCAGCTGGGAGTTTTTTGACTGGCTGCTGGAGACCGCCAATGTTGTTGGCACCCCCGGCGAGGGCTTTGGCGAGTGCGGCAAGGGGTATTTCCGCCTGACCGCATTTGGCGATGCCGCCAAGACCAAGGAAGCAGCCGCCCGCATTGTGGCCGCACTGAAAACCCTGTAATAATTACCCGGCTGCCCCGCAGCCGAACCTGATAACACGCGGATGATTGGAGGAGCAACCATGACCCCAAGCGAAGAAATTATGCAGTTTTTGAAGGACAACCCGACCTTTTATCTTGCCACGGTGGATGGCTATCTGCCGCGCGTGCGCCCGCTGGGCTTTGCCATGTGGTACAAGGACCACCTGTGCCTGGGCATCGGCAAGCACAAGGCCGCATACAAGCAGCTGTTGGACAACACCAACCTGGAAATCTGCGCCTGCAACGAAAAGGGCGAGTTTTTGCGCGTGCAGGGTACTGCCAACTTTGACAATACCCCCCGAAGCACAGGCCGCCGCATTCAAGATTATGCCGCAGCTGGCCGATATGTACAACGAGGAAACCGGCCTGAAGCTGGGTATTATCTACCTGGACCACCTGTCCGCCAAGCTGTTCTCCATGTCCGGCAGTGTAAAGGACATCATGGCCTATTAAGCGATAAGCAAAATAAGAGCAAAACCACGCCCGTGCGTTCCGTTTATGGGGAGCGCACGGGCGGTTTATTTTATATCAAAATCAAAGGGTCTTGAGCAAAATTTCTTCCATCGGGCGTTTGGGCACGCAGTAATCGCGGGCATCGTCCAGGTAATACTTTACATTGCCGTCCTGCATGGCAACCAGGTGGCTTTTATGGGTGGGGTAGCCGAACGCCACCACGCTGTGCAGGCGCAGATTTTCGCCCAGGCCCAGCAGCTCCTTGATGGCGGGGCGGTCGATCGCCCCCATGATGCAGCTACCCACACCGTGCGCCCAAGCGGCGTCCGTCATGTTGGCAAGGGCAAGTCCGGTATCGGTATCATTGCAGCCGGGCAGGCTTTCATCCTGGCAGACAGCCACAAACAGTACCGGGGTCTCATCCGGTTTGGGCTGGCCCTGCTCCGGCGGCAGGTAAGCAGCCCAGTGCACCAGCGGCTGCATTTTGGCAACCATCTCCGGGCTTTGCACCAGCACATATTTCAGCGTCTGGCGGTTGGCACCGCAGCTGGCAATGCGGGCGGCCTCCATAATTTCCCGGGCAATGGCAGGTTCCACCGGCTTTTGTTCAAAGCGGCGGTAGGTGCGGCGGGTTTTCAAAAATTCCATTATATCCATGGGGGTTCACACTCCTCTTTTTGCCGTTTCGGGTTCAGGCCGCGGCGGTGCCTATTTCGCGCACCGCCACCTGTCTTTGAGCAATACCGCATAATTCTAAGTGCCGATACGGCGAGCGAGGTGCGGCAGATGCCAAGCCAAAAGCGCAGATAATACTGGATGTCTTATCGAGCATTTTGGCAACGCAGATGCGTGCCGCAGCGCCGGAGCGGTGCTTAAGCCGTCAGGCGGGAATTGTGCGGTATTGCCCTTACTCTTTTGTCACAAACACCAGGCCTGCGCAGCCGGGGCCGGCGTGAGAGGCAATGACGGGGCCAAGGCGGGCAACGCGCCCGCCGGTCATGTGCAGGTTTTCGTGCATGTAATGGTGGAGGGGGGCCAGTACACCTTTTTCGTCCGAATACAGCAGAGCGTACCCGTACCGAGGGTCCACCCCGCCCATCTTTTCAATGTTCTTAAACATTGCCACAAACGCGCCGGGGCGGCCGCGGGCCGTGTCCGCCAGCTTGATCTGCCCATCCACGACCGAAAGCACCGGCTTGACACCCAGGGCACCGCCCACCAGCGCCACCGCGGCGGGCAAACGCCCGCCCTTGTGCAGGTGCTTCAGGCTGTCCACTACGGCCAGAACGCGGATGCGCTGCTTGAGCTGTTCCAGCTCAGCGACAATCGCGTGCGCGGGCAGGTGCTCCTCGTCGCGCAGGCGCAGCGCTTCGCGAATCAGGATGCCCTCGCCCTGGGATGCCGTGCGGGAATCCACAAAAAAGACATCCTCAAAATCGCAACTTTCCGCTGCCAGCCGCGCGCACTGATAGGTGCCGGACAGGTTAGAACTGATCAAAATGGCAATTACCTGATCGCCGTTCTCCTTGGCATCCTCAAAAATTGTCATAAAGGATTGGGGGCTGGGCTGGCTGGTGCGGGGGGGAACCTTGTCCACTTTCAGATGTGCATAAAATTCATCAGCCGTCAGCTCCACACCGTCCAGCCCGCCGGTGCCATCGGCAAAGGTAACGGACAGGGGCACAGTGTACACGCCGGGACGGCACTGTCGGTCGCGGTCAGATCGGAAGCGGAATCAGTCAGAATACGAATCATGCGGAAAAACCTCTTTCTGTGCGGCAGCGCCCCGGCGGTAAAAAAAACAGCGCTGGGATGCAACATGGTTGGGTGGTAAGCAATCGTGAATACACATAATTTTAACACAATAAAAAAAATATGTCAAATATTTGAGCAAATATTTACGAAAAGGTAAAAAACAGCCGCACATCAGCGTGCGGCTTGGGGAATATGAGCAATAAAATTTTAAAATCAGACAGCTGTACAAAATATTTTGTACAGACGTATAAAAGTTCGGATGCTGTTGGTGGATGGTTCAGATGTTGTGTGAGCGGCAAATTTCGCAATGCAGGGGGGATTGCATTAGGTTGACGGGCGGCCAATGAAAGTGTGTGGCTAGAAAGCCAAACGCACGACAGAGGAATGGTTTATTCCGCTGAATTTAAGGCAACACCGCACAATTCCCGCCTAGCGGCTTAAGCACCGCTCCGGCAGCTGCGGCACGGCATCTGCGTTGCCAAAATGCTCGATAATGTCGGGTTGCGGTACCCGCATCGTGCTTCGGGGGCAAA
>ENA-OQAJ01000008-OQAJ01000008.1-human-gut-metagenome-genome-assembly--contig:-NODE-8-length-52924-cov-4.508987_pt1 | contig 52924 bp, 62 predicted proteins | sample MGYA00242736_ERZ504529 | MGnify/ENA primary metagenome ERZ504529 (study PRJEB26092, sample SAMD00036275) | human gut metagenome | host: Homo sapiens | study: EMG produced TPA metagenomics assembly of the...
TGGATGATTTGATGCAGGAGGGAAGTATCGGCCTGCTGAACGCGATCCCTTTGTTTGATGCCGGACGGGGCATGAAATTTCTGACCTATGCAGCACCGGCGCTCCGCAACGCCATGACGGACTGCATGCCCAGCATCGGGCAGCCGCCGCAATTTTTGGCACGCAGTTTGCAATCCATCTTCCGCTCTCCTTTTTACCCATAAGGGTCATACAGATCATATTCTTCCGCTTCCAGATGCTTTTCCTCCAGCACCTTCATGGCCTGTTCCAGCTCGCTCTGGCCGCAGCCGCTCTCGCTCACCAGCGCGTGCACCGCCGCCGCAAGGTCGCCGCCAAAGAGGGTATCCAGCCGTTCCCGCATACTCCACACATTATAGGCGCGCTGGGTGATGGCCGGAGTGTAGGTGTTGCGGTTGCCATCCTTGCCGCTTTTCACCCAACCCTTTTCTTCCAGCCGGTAAAGAAAGTTGAGCACGGTCGCCGGTGCCCAGCCCTTTGCGCGCAGCTTTGCGTCGATGTCCCGCCGGGTGACGGGCGCACGGCAGGCCCACACCGCCAGCATCACCTGCTCCTCTGCCGCCGAAAGCGGCTTTACACTGTCCGGGATGCCATACATCCTGCTGTTCTCCCTCCTTTCCGCATCTTTTTTTGCTTTTACGTTTGTCTTTGTTTTATTATTATACCAATTTTCTGCGCCAAAGCGCAAGAGCCGGAAACGCCGATGAAATCAGGCTTTTTCAGCTATATTTTACATCTGTCTTTGTTTTTGTTTTTCTATCAAGGACATTTGTGTGCTTTGTGCCCGCACAGGGGCTTTTGCGCCGTATCTTTGTGCAAAGATGCTCTTGTTTTCATCCCTGCAAAACCGGTATACTACGGCTACAGCAATCAACAGAACGCACCGCAGAAAACCGCGGTGCTGTGCGATACAGGAAAGGGAGAGTTCATTATGGCACGAGTTTACAACTTCAGCGCAGGCCCCAGCATGCTGCCCGAGAAGGTGCTCAGGCAGGCACAGGCAGAGCTGCTCGAGTATGGCGACAGCGGTCAGAGCGTGATGGAGATGAGCCACCGCAGCAAGTGGTTCGATGCCATCATCAAGGACACCGAGGCCACCCTGCGCCGGGTAATGGACATTCCCGACAACTACAAGGTCGGTTTCTTTCAGGGCGGTGCCACCCAGCAATTTGCCATGGTCCCGCTGAATTTCATGACCACCGGCAAAGCAGATTACCTTGTCACCGGCAACTTCTCGAACCTTGCCGCCAAGGAAGCCGCCAAGTTCGGCGAGGTGAACATCGTTGCTTCCAGCAAGGACAAGAACTTCACCTACATCCCGGACGTGAACGCCATCAACTATGATAAGGATGCCAGCTACATCCACATCTGCCAGAACAACACCATCTTCGGCACTCAGTTTGTCGAGGTGCCGCAGGTGGAGGGTGTGCCTCTGGTAGCCGACATGAGCTCCATGATCCTCTCCAAGCCCGTGGATGTGACCAAGTACGGCTGCATCTACTTCGGCGTGCAGAAGAATGTAGCTCCCGCCGCATGGCAATTGCCATCGTCCGCGACGACCTGCTGGGCCATGCCGCCGACAATGTGCCCACCATGATGAACTACACCACCCTGCTGGGCAAGGACAGCATGTACAACACGCCCCCCTGCTGGTGCATCTATATGACCGGTCTGGTGCTCAAGTATCTGGAAAACGACATCGGCGGTCTTGCCAACATGCAGAAGATCAACGAAGCCAAGGCCAAAGTGCTGTACGACTATCTGGACGGTCAGGACTTCTTCACGAATCCTGTGGAGCACCGCTACCGCAGCACCATGAATGTCACCTTCACCAGCCCCAATGCAGATCTGGACAAGAAGTTCTGCGCCGAAGCTGCAGAAGCAGGCTTCGTGAACCTGAAGGGCCATCGTCTGGTAGGCGGTATGCGCGCTTCCATTTACAACGCAATGCCCGCCGAGGGTGTGGACAAGCTGGTGGACTTCATGGAGAAGTTCCGCAAGGAGAACGCATAAAACCCTCTCAGCCTCACTTCGTTCGGCAGCTCCCCCGAGGGGGGAGCTTTTTATCAGAGGGACAACTTGATCGAACCCGCTTTCTAAGCTCGCCCTTCGGGAGAGCTGGCACGGCGCAAGCCGTGACTGAGAGGGTTCCTGTATAATAGAAGGGAAATCTGGACTATGTACACCATCAAAACTTTGAACGCCATCAGCGGTGGGTCTGGCAAAGCTGAACAACAAGCAGTTTGACGTGGCTGTGGACACCGATACCCCGGACGGCATCCTCGTTCGCAGCGCCGACATGCTGAATACCGCCTTCAACGACAATCTTCTGGCCATCGCCCGCGCCGGTGCCGGCGTGAACAACATCCCGCTGGACCGCTGCAGTGAGCAGGGCATCGTGGTGTTCAACACCCCCGGTGCCAACGCCAACGCTGTGGCCGAGCTGGTGATCGGTATGCTGATTGCCGGCAGCCGCAATGTGGCTGTTGCTGCCCAGTGGTGTCAGGGCCTGACCGGCGACCCCGCCATGGCAAAGACCGTGGAAAAGGGCAAGAAGCAGTTCGTGGGCAACGAGATCAAGGGCAAGACGCTGGGTGTCATCGGTCTGGGTGCCATCGGCTCCCGCGTGGCCAACTGCGCCATTGAGCTGGGCATGGAGGTCTACGGCTACGACCCCTACATCTCCATTGATGCCGCATGGAACCTGAGCAGTCAGGTACGCCACTGCGTGAACCTGAACGACATGCTGCCCCTGTGCGAACTACATCACCATCCATGTGCCCTACCTGCCCACCACCAAGGACACCATCAACGTCCAGACCCTTGCCCTGTGCAAGGACGGCGTGAAGATCCTGAACTACGCCCGCGGCGAACTGGTCAACACCGAAGCCCTGCTGGAAGCCATGGAGACCGGCAAGGTGTCCGGCTATATGACCGACTTCCCGTCCGAGGCCATTCTGGGCAAGCCCGGCATCGTGTGCACCCCGCATCTGGGCGTTCCACCCCGGAAGCCCGGAGGACAACTGCGCCGTGATGGCTGCAAAGGAGCTGAGCGACTACCTGAAGAACGGCAACATCATCCACTCGGTGAACATGCCGGAGGTCAACCAGCCCAGAGCCGGCGGCAAGCGCATCTGCATCATCCACAAAAACGAGCCCGGCATGATCAGCCAGATTACCGCCCTGACCACCGAAGCCGGCCTGAACATCGAGAACATGGTGAACAAGAGCAAAAAGAACATGGCCTACACCATGCTGGATGCTACCGGTGCTGTGGACAAGAAGCTGGCCGAAAAGCTGGCTGCCATCCCCGCCGTGATCCGGGTGCGCATCCTGTAAAGCAAAACGGTTTAAAATGCCCGCCGCGTCGCTCTTGGCATCTTCAGCGGAAAACGATTTTTATTTTAGCAACCCGAAAAGTCTGCGGATTTTTTCCGGGTTGCTTTTTCACAGAGAAGGGCCGTGGCGGCAACCTGCATTTCCAAACCAGGATTTTTTACAAACTGGAAATTCTTTCTCGTCCCATCTGCCGGTTAGTTTCCATTTACAAACTGTAGTTTGTCTTAAAAAACGCGTTAGAGATAGCTTTTTCTAACTACACATCGTAAAAAGTTTTACATGTATTAACATTCAAGAAAAAGCTTGAAAATGGTAAATTCTGTGCTACAATAGGCTCGACAGAAGGGAAATGTCCACCCTGTTCTCCGGCTTTTGGGCCGGTATATTCATCTTACAGGTCCTGCGGTGCAGGGCCTCTGACAGGAAATAGAAAAGGTAGGGAAGTTACTATGGATATCAAGAAGATCGCACTGTTCGCCGCCGGTACTCTGTTCGGCTCTGCCGGTTTCAAGCTGCTGTCCAGCAAGGATGCCAAGAAGGTCTACACCCAGACCACTGCTGCCGTGCTGCGCATGAAGGACTCCACCATGGAGACCGTCAGCAAGGTCCAGGAGCAGGCCGGTGACATTCTGGCCGATGCAAAGGCCATCAACGAGGCTCGTGCTGTTGAAGCCGAGGCTGCTGTGATCGAGGATGCCGCCGAGGAGACCACCGAAGAGACCGCTGAGTAATTTTCGGTTCGTAAAGCACTGAAAGCCCCAACGTGGCTTTCGAGCCGCCTCGGGCGGCTCTTTTTTTGTGAGAGTGGGGCCGCAGGCGTGCAGGGTATAGCAGCCTGACGCTGCGGCAAAAAGATAGAGAAGGATATTTGATATATGAAATGTACCATTCTGCATGAAGGCAAAGGCCGGATGCGCGTGCATGTGGAAAACGTCCGCATGACTTTGCACCGTGCCGATGTGCTGGAAGCTTATCTGAACCACCATGATGCCATCGTCCATGCCGCCGTTTACGAGCGCACCGGCGATGTGGTCATTACCTATACCGGCAGACGTTCCGCTGCCATCGCTGTACTGGCGGGCTACAAGTTCGATGTGGCCGAGTATGACGCTCTGGTCACCTCCGCCGACAGCCGCAGGCTGAACCGGGAATATCAGGATAAAATGTTCGATCTGATGGCAGGCCGCTGCCTGCGCAAGCTGTTCCTGCCCGCACCCCTTGACGCTGCCTACACCGCCTTCCGTTCCATCCGCTTTCTCTGGAAGGGTGTGCGCTGCGTGCTGAGCCGCAGGCTGGAAGTGGAGGTGCTGGACGCTTTGTCCATCGGCGTCTCGCTGCTGCGCGGCGACTTTGGCACCGCCGGTTCTGTCATGTTCCTGCTGAATCTGGGCTCTCTGCTGGAAGAGTGGACCCGCAAGAAGAGTCTGGACGATCTGGCCCGCAGCATGGCCCTGAACGTGGACAAGGTGTGGGTGCGCAGCCAAGGCACCGAAGTGCTGGTGCCTCTGACCAAAGTACGCTCCGGCGATGAGGTGGTCGTGCGCAGCGGCAACATGATCCCGCTGGACGGCACCGTTCTGGAAGGCGAAGCCATGGTGAATCAGGCTGCTTTGACCGGCGAGTCCATGCCGGTGCGCAAGACAGAGGGGTCCACCCTCTATGCCGGCACCGTTGTGGAGGAGGGCGAGTGCGTCTTTATCGCCAAGGCCGAGGGCGGTTCCAACCGCTACGACAAGATCGTGGCCATGATCGAGGAATCCGAAAAGCTCAAGTCCAGCACCGAGAACCGTGCGCTGGTGCTGGCCGACAAGCTGGTGCATGGTGTCTGGGCGCAACGGTGGTCACCTATCTGCTCACCCGCAACGCCACCCGCGCCATCTCCTGCCTGATGGTGGATTTCTCCTGCGCGCTCAAGCTCTCCATGCCGCTGGCCGTGCTTTCCGCCATGCGCGAGTGCGGCAGCTACCACATCACCGTCAAGGGCGGCAAGTATCTGGAAGCGCTGTCTCAGGCCGACACTATCGTGTTCGACAAGACCGGCACCCTCACCCGTGCCACCCCGCAGGTAGTGGAGGTCGTACCCTTCTCCGGCTGTAACGAGCGCGAAGTCTGCAGCTGGCCGCATGTCTGGAAGAGCACTTCCCCCATTCCATGGCCAACGCGTGGTGCGTGCCGCCAAGGAGCGCGGCATTTCCCATGAGGAGATGCACTCCGAGGTGGAATACATCGTAGCCCATGGCATTGCAAGCCGCGTGGGCGGTGAGCGCGTGGTCATTGGTAGCCACCACTTCGTCTTTGAGGATGAAAAGTGCACCATCCCCACAGCCGAGCAGGCAAAGTTTGATGCCCTCAAGCCCGCGTATTCGCACCTGTACATGGCAGCCAGCGGGCAGCTGGTGGGCGTCATCTGCATCTCCGACCCGCTGCGCCCGGAAGCCGCCGCTGTGCTGAACGGACTGCGTGCGCTGGGCATCCGGAACACCGTCATGATGACCGGCGACAGCGAGCGCACCGCTGCCGCCATTGCAAAGCAGGTGGGCGTGGACCGCTTCTTTGCCGAGGTGCTGCCCGAGGACAAGGCAAACTTCGTCCAGCAGGCCAAGGCCGAGGGCCACACCGTGGTGATGATCGGCGACGGCATCAACGACTCCCCCGCCCTGTCTGCTGCCGACATTGGCATCGCCATCAACTCCGGCGCTGCCATCGCCCGCGAGATCGCAGACGTGACCATCAAAGCCGACAGTCTGGAGGAGCTGGTGGCCCTCAAGGCCATCGCCAACTCTCTGCAAAAGCGCGTGCACGCAAACTACCGCTTCGTGCTCACCTTCAACTCGGCCCTCATCGCGCTGGGTGCTCTGGGCATCCTGCAGCCGGCCTCCTCTGCCATGCTGCATAATCTCTCCACCATCGGCATCAGCCTGAAGAGCATGACCAATCTCCTGCCGGAGAACAAGGCTCCGCAGCTGAAAGCATAATTACCGCAAAAAATAACGCCGTGTCCGAACATTCGACACGGCGTTATTTTTTTATCTGTTATTCCAGCCCGATCTGCTGTGCATACTCTTCCAACAGCTCCCGCTCCAGGAACGGGGTCTTGACACCCTCGCGGTCACGGTAGGTTTCGTGGCCCTTGCCGATGACGGCGATCAGGTCGCCCTCCTGCGCGTGATCCACGGCGTAGTGCAGGGCATCCAGACGGTCCGGAATCTCCACGAACTTTGCGTCCGGGTTGCCCTTGTTCATGCCCACGCGGATATCAGCAAGGATGTCCTCCACCTTTTCAAAGCGGTTGTTGTCCTCAGTGAGGATGGAGAAATCGGCCATTTTGGCGCAGATCTCGCCCATGCCGTAGCGGCGCAGCTTGGAGCGGTTGCCGCCGCAGCCGAACACCACCACCAGACGGTGGGGCTTGTAGGCCCGCAGAGTGGTGAGCAGGCTTTCGGTGGACACCTCGTTGTGGGCGTAGTCCAGCAGGATGGTGAACTTCTTGCTGATGGGCACCAGCTCCACGCGGCCCTTGACCACGCACTTGCCAAGGCCGTCGTGGATCGCCTGATCCGGCAGGCCCAGCACCTTGCCCACCGCCAGAGCTGCCAGCGCGTTGTACACGCTGAACTCACCGGGCATGTTCACCTTCACATCCATCTCGTCCTTGCCGGTCACATGGAACTTCACGCCCAGAAAATCGTGGGTGCGCAGCAGTTCAAAGCCGGTCTCGCGGTAGTCCGCCTGCTCAGCGCGGCCATAGGTGACAAGGCGGCAGGTGTGGCCTTCCAGCAGGGCTTCGGTGTTCTCATCGTCAATGTTCACCACGCCCACGTCGCAGCGCTTGAACAGCTGGCCCTTCCAGCTGCGGTACTCCTCAAAGGTCTTGTGCTCGCCGGGGCCGATGTGATCCGGCGAAAGGTTGGTGAACACGCCCACATTGTAGTGCACACCGGCCACGCGGTCCATCATCAGGCCCTGGCTGGAAACCTCCATCAGCGCGGTGTCGCAGCCTGCATCCAGAAATTCCCGGAAGGTCTTTTGCAGCTCGTAGCTTTCCGGGGTGGTGTTGGCAGTTTCCTTGTGGCGGCCCATATAATAAATGCCGTTGGTGCCGATCATGCCCACCTTGCGGCCTGCAGCTTCCAGCACGCTCTTGATCATGTGGGTGGTAGTGGTCTTGCCCTTGGTGCCGGTCACACCGATCATGGTCATCTGGCGGGACGGGTTGCCGAAGAGGTTCGCGCTCATCAGAGCCATGGCATAGCGGCTGCTTTCCACCTTGACCACGGTCACGCCCGGCATGGCAGAAAGGTCGATGTCGTGCTGGATGACCAGTGCGCTGACACCCTTTGCCGCACAGTCGGCGGCAAACTCATGGCTGTCACGCTGGGTGCCCACGATGCACACGAACAAAAGGCCCGGTGCCGCCTTGCGGCTGTCGTAGATGATATCTGAGATCTCGGTGTCCAGACTGCCCTGCGCAAGGGTAAAGGGCACGCCTTCCAATAACTGTTCCAGTTTCATACTGCACACGCTCCTCAAAACATTTTGTCACATGGGGTTTTCTTCGTTATTTGCGGTCATGCGGGCAGTGTCGGTCAGCGGTGTTTCTTCCGCAGCTGCCGCCGTATCGTCCGCAGGCTGGGCCGCAGCGGCATCCTCTGCACCGTCTGCCGCAGTATCCTCGGCAGCAGAGGTATCAGGCTCTTCCGGCACGGTCTTTTCCGGCACAACATAACCGGAGGGCAGGGTCGGCTGGCCCTGTGCAAAGTAAATTTTACGGGTGCTGCCCGCGCTGACATGGCTGAAATCCAGTCTGCCGGTGTCGGTAGGGGCACAACCCTTGCCGTCGGCATTGGTCAGCACATAGCGTGCGCGGTCCAGCTTATAATCCAGATCGTTCCGTGTACCCAGAAGCACACTGACACGATCCTGATACAAAAATGCCATCTGGTCGGTGTCCGCAAATTCCATGCGGGTCACATCGTCCAGCATCCCATACTCTTCCAGCTTTGCCTGCAGCTCATTCAGCGCATCCAGACGGTCGTCCGTCTGCACCGCTGCCGAAGCTGCTGCCGAACCGGATGCATCCGATGCCGCTGGGTCTGCCTGCGTTGCAAAGGTCAGCTGGTCGCCGGGTGTCACCGACACCGGCTCGCCGCCGTATAGGGTCTTGAGTTCTTCCGGCTGGGCAGACTCGCAGGCCAGGATCTTGAACTGATCCGAGAGGGTCAGCCAGCCGCTCTTCGTCTGCATGGCATAGGTAGGCACCGCCTCGGTCACCTGCACCACCACCGTGTTGGGGTAATCCCGAACCACCCTGATGGATTCCAGCAGCGGGAACTGCTTTTCCAGTTCCGCTTCCTTGGCGGCGGGGTCAAAGCTGAAAATGTTCTCTTCGGTCTGCACACCCAGTGCCTGCAGGATCTGGCTGCTGGAATAGCCGCCCACCTCCTGCACCACGGTGCCGTCCGCCATCTGCACCTGAATGGTGCCGATCTTAAACAGCATGGTCATGGTCAGGTAAACACCGGCGGCGATCACGGCCAGCAGGGTCACAAAGGCCATCAGCCGCCGCAGCATCCGCCGCCGCTTCAGTGCAGCGCGGGTCAGGCGGCGCTTCTTGCGTTTTTCCCGCTGTACCGGGTCGCGTGGCTGCTGTTGTGCCGGGCGCAGACGCTGGTTTTTGTAGCGCTGCTGCGCTGCCTGAGCCGCTGTCTTGCGCGGCTTCTGCCCCTGTGAACGGCGCTGCTGCGGCTTGCGGGCCGTGCCGGATGCACGCTGTTCCGGCTGGGCCGTGCGGCTTCGCTGCGCGGTACGGTTCCGGTTCTGGCCGCTGGTGCGCCGGGTGCCGCTCTGTTCGGTGCGGCGCGGCTGCGAAGGGAACTCGATGCTGTTATCGGTACGGGTGCGGCGCACCGTACCATTGGCGGTGCGGTCCGGCGCAAAGCTCAGCGGTTCCCCGTTGAAGCCATAGCGCCCGTCCGCACTGCCGGAAGATCCTTTTGTTGTGAAGGCGGCGGAGTATGCTGCAGGTCTTTCCGCAGGTCGTAGATATTGCCGTTGTTTCTGTTATTGCGGTATTGCTGCATGGCGCACACCTCCTTTCCGGTTTAGGTTTTGTTTTACTTCTGCACCAGTTTCATCAAAGCGTCTGCAATACGGTCAAGGCTGTCATCCACCGACAGGCTGCGGGCATTTTTGCCCATCTCAGCCAGCTTGCCGGGCTGTGCCAGCATGTCGGACACCGTGCTCACCAGCTTTTCGCCGGTCAGATCTTTTTCCTCGATCACCACAGCGGCATCGGCCTTCTGCAGTTCCATGGCATTGAAGTACTGGTGGTTCTCAGCCACATTGGGGCTGGGGATGAGCACGGCTGCACGGCCAACAGCTTCCAGCTCGGCCAGCGTCAGCGCACCGGCGCGGCTGATGACAAGGTCTGCCGCAGCCAGCAGTTCCGGCATATTGTTGATGTATTCCTTCACCACAAGGCCGTCGCCCTCCGCGAAGTTCTTTTCCTTTTCCAGATCCTTGAACAGCTGCACACCGTACTGGCCGGTAGCGTGGAGATGCAGCACCGGCTTCTTCTCGTGCTGTTCCCATGCGCACAGGTCAGCCACCACCTCGTTGACGCGGCGTGCGCCAAGCTGCCGCCGAAGGAAAGGATCACCGTGCGGTCGCCCGCGCCCAGCTCAGCGCGGATGGCATCGCGGTCCTTTGCCTTGGTGAACACCTCCGGGCGCACCGGATTGCCCACCACGATGGTCTTATCAGGTGCGCCCAGCTTTTCCACAGCAGCAGGCACGGCGGCAAACACGAGATCCACATCCGGTGCCAGCAGCTTGTTGGTCACGCCGGGGAAGGCGTTCTGCTCATGAATGGCGGTGTGGATGCCCATTTTGGCGGCACAGCGCACCACCGGGCCGGACACATAGCCGCCGCAGCCGATCACAAGATCGGGTTTGACCTCCTTCATAATGGCCTTTGCCTTGGGGCCAGAGAGGGCCAGATTCCACAGCGTAACGATGTTGCGCTTGATGTTGTTCAGCGACAGCCTGCGCTGGAAACCGGTGATCTCGATATGGTGGAAGGGATAGCCCGCCTGTCCTACCAGGCGGTACTCCATGCCCTCCTTGCGGCCGGCAAAGTGGATCTCGGCAGAAGGGTCTGCCTTTTTGATAGCACCTGCAATGGCAAGTGCCGGGTTGATATGGCCGGCAGTGCGCCGGCAGCGATCAGAACTCGCATGACGATTCCTCCTCTATTATTAGTGCATCTGGTCAGGCCATCGGGGAGCTCCCCACTGGCCTGCGCCCTCAAAACAGTCGTTACAGTTCATTGCGCGCACGGCGGGCATCGTCCAGATTGATGGTACGGTCCTTCAGCTCCGCATCACGCTGAGCCTTTGCAGCCTGCCGCTGTGCGTGGGCCGCTGCCCTCTGCTGCGCCGCCCGCTCTCCGTTGCGCCCAATGTTCACCATCACGCCCATTTCTGCCAGCAGCAAGATCAGACTGGTGCCGCCGGACGAGAAAAACGGCAGGCTGATGCCGGTATTCGGGATGGTGTTGGTAACCACGGCGATGTTGCAGAACACCTGCCAGGCGATCTGCGCCATAATGCCAATTCCCACCATGGTGCAGAACTGGTTCTCGGCCTTATAGGCGATCATCAGGCCCTGCGCTATGAGCAGTATGAACAGCACGATGATGAGCACCGCACCGATGAAGCCCAACTCTTCGCACACCACACTGAAGATGAAGTCGTTGGTGCTTTCCGGCAGCCAGAGCTGCTTTTCCACGCTGTTGCCAAGGCCAAGGCCCTTCAGTCCGCCGGAGCCGATGGCGTACAAGCTCTGCTTGGTCTGGTCGTTCAGCGCTTCCAGATCATCGGACCATGTGTTCAGGCGGTCCTGCAGATAGCCAATGGATTCCACCAGCGTCAGGGCCGGTTTCAGCAGCAGAGCCGCCGCTGCGGCCCCGCACCATGTCAATACACCGCCGCAGCCGGTCAGCATGAGGATGGTGCCCACGATGGCGGTGGTCAGCAGGATGCCGGACATGTGCGGCTCTAAAAACAGCAGCAGCACCACCGGCACCAGCGGCAGCACCGGCACGATCAGCTGCCTTACGATGCGGATGAACAGCCAATCCTTTGGCTTGATCTTTTCTCTCAGTGACGGGCTGAACCGGCCGATTTGCGGCGCACTTGCCGCCAGATGGGACGAGAGCAGGATCATCTCAAACTTTGCCGCCTCAGAGGTCTGCAGAGTCAGGCCGCCCAGACGGATCCAGCGGCGGCAGCCGTTCAGCGGTGCAAAGGTCAGCGTGACGGCCAGCATGGCCAGCACCACCCAGTACAGCGGCTTGCTCGCCCAGCGCAGAAAGCGGTGATCCACATAGCTCATGACTACCATACAGCCAATGCCAATGGCCATGCAGATAGCCTGCTGCTTGATGTAGTGCAGGCTGTCGCCCATGCGCAGGTAGCCGGTGGTGTAGCTTGCGCTGTACAGCATTACAAGGCCGAACACCATGATAATGGCCAGCGTTGCCAGCCAGTTGAGCAGCAGCCGGTTCCATGGTCCCGGGTCCCGCTGCAGCGGCGGCGCCCATGCTACTTTCTTTTTGGTTTTTTATGTTGTCTGCGGGTGGCTGCCATTGCCACGCCCCCTTATTTTCAGAATCAGGCGCTCAGACCCAGCGTGCCAGACGCACGGCCAGCGCCAGCCCGCACACGCTCAGTGCGCACAGGCTGTAAAAAATATTCACTGCACTCATGCCGCGCTTTTCCAGCCAGCGGTGCAGCGGTGCCGCCGCAAACAGCGGCCTGCCCTTCCAGCGGCAGAACAGGACCTGCAGCACCACCATGCCGCCCTCCACCCAGAAGGGCAGTGCCAGCGGGATGCTCAGCTCTGCGTAGCCAATGCACAGCGGAATGCAGCCAATGGCTCCCGCTGCATACAAGCAGCCGCACCGGCCGGGGTGCAGCTTTGCCGGTGGAAAATCCCACAGCAGAAAGGCCATCAGTGCACCGGCCAGTGCCGCCGGGAATACTGCCAGCGGAAACCAGCCCAGCTGTGTTTCCAGCATCATCAGGCCCAGCATGGCCGCAAAGGCCGCGCCGCACACCGTGCCGTCGGCACCGTCGGCCACGCGGGCCGCCTCGGCCATCGCCACCAGCAGCACAGCCCACAGCAGCGGTGCCAGCGCACATTCCACATAGCCTGCTCCCGGCAGGATCAGCCCTGTGGGCAGGCACCCGTTCAGTGCCAGCAGGCCCAGCACCAGCGCTGCAGCGATGCATTCCAGTGCAAGGCGCTGTGTGCGGCGCAGGCCAAGGCCCAAACCGTTCGGGTAGCGGCCGCGGATGCGGGCCAGATCATCGGCCAGCCCCACTGCGCCAAAGGCCAGCGACCCCAGCAGTGCAATGAGCAGGCGGGAGGTCATCTGCCGGTCGCTGCCAAGCAGGGAAGGCTGTGCAGCACATGCGGCCAGCCAGCCCACGCCCACAGCGGCAAGGGTGCCCACCATCAGGCACAGCCCGCCCATGGTAGGCACCGGGCTGTCCGGGTCATCGCTGTCCGGCTGTGTACCGCGTGCCGCACGCTGCAGCTCCCGCAGCAGCGGCACCATCATATTGCCGAGCGCCGCAGTCAGCACAAAACCCAGCACCGACGCGACGACCAAGGCGAAACGAATCATTTTTCAATCTCCAAATTCATGCCAAAGGGTTATTCTTCGGCATCTTTCTGCTCTGCGTAGAAAATTTCCAGCACTTTTTCCAGCGCCATGCCGCGGCTTGCCTTCACCAGCAGGGCATCGCCCGGCTCTATCCGGTTCAGCAGAGCATCCGCTGCCTCGCGGTAGTTGTTGGCATGGAGGGTCTTGACCCCCTTGGCCGCAGCCACCACAGCCGTGCGCTTTGCGTTTTCGCCGTAGGTCACAAGGCAGTACAGATTACTCTCCGCAGCCAGACGGCCCAGCTCCTCGTGGCTTCGCGGGACAGCTCGCCCAGCTCCAGCATATCGCCCAGCAGGGCAAAGCGGCGCTTGCAGGGGAATTCCTTAAACATGGCAAGCGCGGCCTTCATGCTGTCGGGGTTTGCATTGTAGCAATCCTCAATGACGGTAACACCCTTGCTGTGCACCACCTTCTGGCGGCGGCCGGTCTGCTCAAAATTGGAAAGCCCCTTGATGACACCGCGCGGGTCGCAGCCCAAGCGGGTGGCGGCGCAGTAGGCAGCCAGAGCGTTTGCCACATTGTGCTTGCCCATGGCCGGGATCTTGACCACAAAGGTGCCCTCTTCCTGATCTTCCAGCACAAAGCTCATGCCGTCCTCTTCCTGCCGGATGGACAGTGCACACACATCAGCGTTCTCATCTGCCAGACTGAACCATACCGGCTTCACGTGGGCGGGCAGCTTTGCGGCGCGCAGGAACTTATCATCATAGTTCAGCACCAGCGGTGCACCCTCCGGCAGACCGTTGCAGATCTCCAGCTTTGCCTTGCAGATGTTCTCCTGACTACCCAGATTGCCGATGTGGGACACACCGATGCAGGTAATGATGCCCACATCCGGGCGTGCGGCCCGGGCCAGACGGTCGATCTCGCCCGCATGGCTCATGCCCATCTCGATCACGGCATACTCAGTGCTGCTTTCCAGCCGCATCAGGGTGCGGGGCATGCCCAGTTCATTGTTCTGGTTGCCCTCGGTCTTGATGGTCTCGCCAAAGCCTGCAAGGGCGGCGTAGGTCATCTGCTTGGTGGTGGTCTTGCCCACGCTGCCGGTCACACCCACCATCTTGGGGTGATACTGGCTGCGGTAGTTCGCGCCCATCACCATCATGGCATGGTAGCTGTCCGGGCAGAGGATGGCCTTTTCCGCAGGCACGCCCTCCACCGGGTGGTTCACCACCACATAAACAGCACCGTTCTCCAGTGCTTTGGCCGCAAAATCGTGGCCGTCAAATTTTTCACCCGGGAACGCTACAAAAATGCAGCCGGGCCGCACCTCGCGGCTGTCGGTGGTCACCAGTTCCACCTGCACCTCTTCCCGGATGAAGTCTGCGGGCACCAGCCCTGCCAGAAGCTTGCTTGCAGAAATTTTTTTTTCCATTGTTCATGTCCCCCTCTCTTTTTATCTTGTAAAACCTCTCAGTCAATGCCTGCGGCATTGCCAGCTCCCCCCGAAAGGGGAGCTCTTTTGCATCTTACGATAAAGTGCAGTTCTTCAGAAGATTCACTTTACCGTGCCCACTCATAAAGCTCGCCCTTCGGGAGAGCTGGCGCGCAAGCGCCTGAGAGGGTTCTTGTTACCCACAGGTAATGATCACGATGGTGCCGCGCTGCACACTGGAACCAGGGTCTGCACTCTGGGCCTGCACAGTGCCGTTCGCATTGCCCTCCACCACACAGTTCAATCCGGCGGCAGACAGCATCTGGCGGGCAAAGTCCGCGCTCTTGCCGGTCACATCCGGCACATCGGTATGGCTGCCCTCATAGGTATCGGTATACAGGTACACGGTGGTGCCGTAGGCCACCTTTGCACCCGCGTGCGGATACTGGTAGGTGACAGCTGCTGCCGCCTGACTGGTGGTGCTTTCGGCCAGCTGATGCCTGAGGCCCTTGATGTTCAGCTGCACCTGCGCACTGCTCCACTCGGTGCCCACCAGATTCGGCACAGTGACCACAGTCTGGCTGCGATCCTCGCCGTCGGCGGCAATGCCAAGGTAGGGTGCGATCTCGCTGATGATGTTGCCCACAACGGGCGCTGCCAGCAGGGACGAGTAGTCCGTTCTGGCGTTGTTGGGGTCATCCAGCATCACATAGACGATGATCTCCGGGTCGTCGGCGGGCAGGACAGCGGCAAAGGATGCCACCTTCTTGTAGTCGCCGTCGGCACGGCGGTCCATGTTCAACTGTTCGGAAGTGCCGGACTTGCCGCCGATACGGTAGCCGGACACATAGGCATACTTGCCGCCGCCGGTGCCGTTGCCCACCTCATATTCCATGATCTGGCGGATCACATTGCTGGTACTCTCGCTGATGACCTGACGGCGCACATTGGCACCGATCTCCTCGATCACGTTGCCATTTGCATCGGTGATCTTATCCACCACATGGGGCGTGACCAGATAGCCGCCGTTGACGGCTGCGGCCACAGCGGTGCACATCTGCAGCGGGGTGATGGCCATTGCCTGACCAAAGGCCGAGGAAGCCAGCTGCACTTCGCCCAGCTGGTTGGCCTTATAATACTGCATGAAGCCCGTCTCACTGGGCAGGTCCACGCCGGTGCGGCTGGTAAAGCCAAAGGCATCGAAGTAGTTATAGAAGGTCTGGGAGCCAACGCGCTGGCCCAGCTGGATATAGTAGATATTGCAGCTCTGGCGCAGAGCTTCGGCCAGTGTGATGGTGCCGTGGGCTTTGTGGCCTGCGCAGTGGTAGGTCTCCTTTGCCACGCCGTAAGCACCGGCGCAGGTAAAGGTGGTGTTGATGTTTGCAAGGCCGGAGTCCACGCCCATGGCCGAGGTGATCACCTTGAACACACTGCCGGGGTAGTACAACTCGGTGATGGCCTTGTTTTTCCACTGGATATCGCGGAAGTAGCCGGAGTAATCGCCCTCCTCGTCCAGAATGCGGTTGCCGTTTGCATCCTTCAGCTCGTTGCCGTTCTCATCCTTTTTGTAGATGCCGTACAGCTCCGGCTCAGCGCGCACCAGCTCGTTGAGGTAATCCAGATTTGCGCTGTAGTCCAGCGGGTCGTTGGGGTCAAAATCCGGCTTGGAAGCCATGGCAAGGATGGCACCGGTCTTGACGTTCATCACGATGGCGCAGCCGCGGTTTTCCACCGTGTTGGCTGCAATGGCTTCGTTCAGATACCGTTCCACGATCTCCTGCACATTCACATCCAGCGAAAGCACCAGATTGGAGCCATCCTTGGCTGCAAAGGTGGTGGCATTCTCGTCCGCAATGGCGTTGCCGTAGGCATTGCGCTGGGTAATGGTGCGGCCATCCACACCGGCCAGCGTGGACTGATAGGATTTTTCCAGACCGTAAGTACCAATGCCGTCCGCATCGGTAAAGCCCAGCACTGCCGCTGCAAACGCTCCGTAGGGGTAATTGCGCTGGAAGCTCTTCTCGCTGCCGACCGAGATGTTGCCCTTGCGGGAGGTCTCAGTGGCACGCTTGTGTGCCTTGTTGAACTGGGAAACGTAGGATTCGATGGACAGCTTGACAGCGTTGTTCACCTTGGTGGCCAGCACCTGATACTTGGTGTCCATCTTGGAAAGTGCATCGTAAACCTTCTGGTACTGGGTCTGGTACGCTTCCGAGGAAGTGTCCACCGCGTCCAGACTTTCACCGTCGCCGGAAAGCAGGCGCAGGGTCAGTTCCCGGCTGACCTCGGCGCACATGGCCGTGTCCAGCGTGCGCACCGTCTCCTCATCCTTGCCGGTGGTGGTATATAAGATTTTGCTGTTGTCCGGGTCGGCCCAGATGGTCCACACCACGCTGGTGGAGGCCAGCGTGATGCCGGAGGTATCGTAGATCTCACCGCGGGTGGCCTTGATGGTGGTATCCAGCAGCTGCTGCTTTGCGGCCAGTTGGCGGTAGGTGTCGCCGTTTTTGATCTGGATATCATACAGGCTGTAGGTCACACGGGCCGCAGCAAGGCCCATGACCACAAGGGCCAGACCGCCGCAGATCAGACTGGTTCTGGGGTTCATGCGGGCACCGGTGCTGGTTTCCGGCCAGGGGCCTTTTTATTTTTTTGATGAATTTTCGGAAGAATTTCCACATGGTATGCTCCTGCGGCAGCGGGCATTTGCTGCCTTCTGCCGCGCTTTTGTCAAATTTGGAACTGCCCTGCAAACAGGGTGTATAAACCGAAAAAGCGTGCGCTGCCGCACGCTTTCCCGTATTTGGTTCACTTTACAGTGCCAAGAATGTTCACGGCACCGTTGTAGATAAAGTCGGTCCACTGCCGCACAGCGGACTGGGTGCGCTCCAGCGTGTCGCTCTCGCCCAAACGGATGTAGGTGATCTGGCTCTGATCAATTTTCATCAGGCCCAGCCTGCCGGCCGTCTCTTCCACGCTGGTGATGTTGGTCTTGCTGTTCAGGGTGCTGTTATAGTAAGTATACTGGCTCTGCTCACTGACCAGCTGAGCCTTTGCGTCCTGAATCTGGTCGTTCAGCTCCACCAGCTTGGACTCGCTCCACAGCAGGCTGATGGCAAACCCCACCAGCAGTGCTGCTGCTACCAGATGCATGGCGTTGTGCACCGCTGCCTGCAGCGGCGAAAGCCGACGCTTGCCGCCCTTTGCTACCCGCAGATCTGCCTTGCGCTGTGTCTGCGGGGCTTTTCTGCGGCGTACCGCGTTATAATCATATGCTGCCTGACCCATGGTTTGCTCTCCTCCTCACACAACGGCTTCTGCCGTTCAGCATTTTTCCAAAACTCTCAGGTGGGCGGACCGCTGCGCCGGTTCTCTTCCAATTCCTGACTGTTTGCTTCAATGGGTTTGCGGGTGATCAGCTTCGCTTTGGCTTTGCCGCCGCATACGCACACCGGAAACTCCGGCGGGCAGGTGCACGCGGTGGACCAGCGGCGAAATTTGTTCTTCACCAGCCGGTCCTCCAGCGAGTGGAAGGTGATCACGCACAGCCGGCCGCCCGGCGCAAGGTGATCAAAAATAGTATCCAAGCCTTCTTCCAGCGCATCCAGTTCATGGTTCACTGCAATGCGCAGCGCCTGAAAGGTGCGGCGGGAAGGGTTCTTGTTTTTGCGGCGTTCCGCCGGGGGCATGGCGCTGGCCACGATGTCTGCCAGCTGCAGGGTCGTTTCGATGGGAGAATTCTCCCTTGCCTCCACGATCCTGCCCGCGATCTGCCATGCGAAAGGTTCTTCGCCGTAATCCCGCAGAATGCGTGCAAGCTCTTCGCGGCTCTCGGTGTTCACAAGGTCCGCTGCCGTTTCGCCCTGCTGGCTCATCCGCATGTCCAGCGGTGCATCCGCACGGTAGGAAAAGCCGCGGGCCGCATCGTCCAGCTGATGGCTGGAAACGCCCAGATCCAGCAGCGCGCCGTTGACCTTGTCGATGCCAAGGCTTTCCAGAGCTTGTCCCGCATAGCGGAAGTTGATCTGCACCACCGTAGCGGGCAGGCCCGCCAGACGGGAACGCGCGGTCTGCACAGCATCCGGGTCCTGATCCAGCGAGATCAGGCGTCCGCCCTTTGCCGCATCCAATCGCAGGGCGATCTGGCGGGAATGTCCCGCGCCGCCCGCCGTTCCGTCAAGGTAAGTGCCAGCCGGGTCAATGGCAAGACCCTCCAGACACTCGTTCAGCAGGACCGGGATATGCTCAAACGAGGCCGGGTCAAAGGCTGCTTGTGTTTCAAGTTCCATCGGTACGGCCTCCTTTCTTCGTTCATGGCTTTGTACATCAAAGGGCTGTGCGCGCAGTGCACGCTTTCACCCGATGACACAATTTTATTGTAGCAAATCAAGCCCTTGAATGCAAGGGTTTCCGTTTCCGTTTTTCCCGCAAAATGTAACAAAAAAAAGCCCCTGTCAGCCGTCATTTTTGCCTGCAGGGACTTTTGTTATTCCGGGGGATGTGTAATTTGTGTGTGAGCTTGTGGGTGCAGAGCCTCTCTGCCCGACTGTCTGGCGCTTTTGCTGCGGTGTCACATCATGCAGCCGCAGTTTATCCGTTTTTCTTGGCATTCTGGCGCAGATTTGCCCGCACATTTTTCACCTGTGCCGCATTTTCCACCATGGTCTCCTCGGTGTTGCGGAGCATATTGTCGCAGTAGTCCGTCACGGTCTGGCGCAGGGTGCGCACCTCATTCTGGGCTGCGGTGGTGATCTCCGCGGCACGCTGCTGCGCCGCCTTCACGATCTCCGCCTCGCTGGTCAGGATGCGGGCTCTTTCCTCCGCCTTTTTCACGATGACCTGTGCCTGCGCGTTGGCCGTTTCCACGATCTGGGCGCGGTCGTTCACGATCTGCTGGGCCTGCCGCAGCTCACCGGGCAGGTTTGCGCGGATCTCGTCCAGCAGATCACGGATCTGCTCCACGTCCACGATCTTCTTGCCGCCGGACAGAGGGACATTTGCGCCTTCCTCCAGTGCATCCTCAATGGTATCCAAAAGTTCGTTCACGTTCATAGTGCTTCTCCCTTCTGCTCATCACCGGCCGGCTGCATGGGCTTTGTGTACTTCCACAGCAGCACTCTGCCGTACTTGTACTGCTTGCGCAGGGTCAGGCCGCCTGCCTCGGCCGCAGCACGATGCCCGTCTCGCTCTCGCACAGCACGATGCCGCCGGGTGCGGTGCACTTGTCCACCGCCGGCAGGATCTTTTCCAGCGTACCATTGCGGAAGGGCGGGTCCAGCAGTACGATGTCGAACTGCTCCCGGCAGGCGGAAAGATACCGCGCAGCCTCGCCGATATTGACGCGGCTGCGGTCGAACACGCCGCAGGCCTTGCAGTTGCGCATGATGATATTCACTGCCTCGCGGTTCTCGTCCAGAAACACGCAGCGCGCCGCGCCGCGGCTCAGTGCTTCAATGCCAAGCTGGCCGCTGCCCGCATACAGGTCCAGCACCCGTGCGCCGGGCAGGTCGAACTGGACGATGCTGAACATCGCCTCCTTTACCTGCGAAAGGGTGGGCCGGGTCACGTCGGTCCCCGGCAGGGCCTCCAGACTGCGGCCCCGGGCTTCTCCTGCGATCACGCGCATGTTCTCTCTCCTCCTCCTTGCAGCCGGAAGATGCGGCTGCAAACACGTTTTTGTATCACTTTATTATCACCCAACTGCATATTCTTGTCAAGGGCCGCGCGTTGCGCCGTCTGTCGGTTTGTGCTACAATAAACCGGCAGCGCCGGGCTTTTGCGGCGCATTCTGGACACCAAAAAGGAGAGTATCTGCATGAAAGTTCTGCTCATCAACGGCAGCCCCCACGAAAAGGGCTGCACCTATACCGCCCTTTCCCTCATCGCAAAGGAACTGAACGACGCCGGTGTGGACACCGAGATCCTGCATGTCGGCGGCAAACCCGTGGGCGGCTGCATCGGCTGCGGCGGCTGTGCCGCAGGCAACGGCTGCGTGTTTGGCGGCGTGGTCAACGAGGCCATCGAGAAGGCCAAAACTGCCGATGGTTCGTGTTCGGCAGCCCGGTGCACTATGCATCCGCATCCGGCAACATGACCAGCTTCATGGACCGCCTTGCCTACGCGGGCGGCAGATATCTGGCCTACAAGCCCGCCGCCATCTGCTGCTCGGCCCGCCGTGCAGGCACCACCACCACGCTGGACCAGCTGGTAAAGTACCCGCAGTTCTTCCACATGCCGCTGGTGAACGGCTCCTACTGGGCCATGGTGCACGGCTCCAATGCCGAGCAGGTGCTGCAGGATGCCGAGGGCTGCGCCGTAATGCAGGAGCTGGGCCGCAACATGGCATGGCTGCTGCACTGCATCGAAGCAGGCAGGGCCGCAGGCTTTGAACACCCGCAGAACCCCAAGCGCCCCATGACCAATTTTATCCGCTGATCGGAAAATCAATTTCTGATCCAAAGGCTCAGAACAGTCCGTAAGCTGCTCTGAGCCTCTTTTCTTTGCAGTCCACGCCATTTCGTGCCAAAAACAGCAAAAAACCTTTTTCAAAGCGCCTTCCGCTTCTTTTTTCGTTCATAAGTTTGTGTTACTATAAGATGTAAAGTGATTTTAGCAGGATGGAGACCCTTGTATGGAACACTACGATTGGAACGAAGGCTGGCTGTTCACGCCCCGGTTCGACCCGGCACTGGTGCGGCCGGAGTGCGGACTGGAACTGGAACCGGTGCGCATCCCCCACACTGTGCGGGTGCTGCCCTACAATTACTGCAACGAAAATGAATACCAGTGCCTGTGCGGCTACCGGCGGGAGTTTTTTGCACCCAGAGAGTGGGCAGGCCGCACTGTTCTGCTCACCTTTGGTGCTGTTGCCCATGACGCGACCGTGTTCTGCAACGGGCGGCGGCTGTTCCACCACGCCTGCGGCTACACCGCCTTCACGGTAGATCTGACCAGCGCTTTGCATCTGGGTCAGAAAAAAAAAACGTGGTGGCTGTGCGCTGCGACAGCCGCGAGGATCTGAACATTCCTCCCTTTGGCGGGCAGATCGATCACCTGACCTACGGCGGCATCTACCGTGCCGTCAGTCTGGACATCAAGGAGCCCGCTTACCTGCGGGATGTGTTCATCGAGGCAAAAGCCGAGGGCGATTTCCGCATCTATACCTCCACCGTGGGTGAGACGGTGGGCTGCACACTGCAGGCCGAGATCCGCAGCCCTTCCGGCAGCCGCGCCGCCTACAGTGGCGAGCTTTCCCTGCCCATCACCGGCGTGCTGAACGGTGTGCACCCGTGGAGCATCGAGCATCCCACCCTGTACACCCTCACCGTACAGCTGATCCGCCCCGGCTCTGCCGGTCTGCCGGACCGTGTGCTGGACGAAAAGACCATCCGCTTCGGCTTCCGCACCGTGCAGTTCGTGGCAGGCGGGCTGTACCTGAACGGTCAACGCGTGGAGCTGCGGGGCCTGAACCGCCACCAGAGCTACGCCTATCAGGGCTATGCCATGCCGGACAGCATCCAGCGGCTGGATGCTCAGATCCTGAAAAAAAAAAGACCTTGGCTGCAACGCGGTGCGCACCAGCCATTCCCCCCAGAGCCCTGCGTTTCTGGATGCCTGCGATGAGCTGGGCCTGCTGGTGTTCACCGAGATGCCCGGCTGGCGGTACATTGGCGACGAGAGCTGGAAGGCGCAGGCCTTGCAGAACTGCCGCGAGATGGTATGCCAGTGCCGCAACCACCCCAGCATCTTTTTGTGGGGTGCCCGTGTGAACGGCAGCGCCGACGACGAAACATTTTATAAGCGCACCAACGAGGCCATCCACCGGCTGGACCCCACCCGCCCCACGGCAGCGCGCGGAACCACCGCAAGAGCCAGCTGTTGGAGGATGTTTACGCCTACAACGATTACTCTTACCGTGGCGCGGTGCCGCCTGCGAAGCCCGCGCCGCGGTGACTTCCGATCCCCGCAAGCTACCTCATCAGCGAATTCGGCGGGCAGCAGCTGCCCACCAAGCCCTTTGACGACGAGACCCACCGGCTGGTGCAGGCTCTGCGCTATGCCGCCGGGATCAACGATTCCATTGCGCAGCAGGGCGTGGCCGGCAGCTTTGGCTGGTGCATGGCCGATTACAACACCCACCGGGAATTTGGCAGCGGCGACCGCATCTGCTACCACGGTGTGATGGATATGTTCCGCAACCCGAAGCTTTCGGCGGCGGTATATGCAAGCCAGAAAAACGCCGCGTTCCCCCTCGGACATCGTGCTGGAAGTCTCTTCCGGCATGGCACTGGGCGACCTACCCGGCGGCGTTCCCACGGCCTGCTGGGTGTTCACCAACGCCGAAAGCGTACGGCTGTACCGCGGCAACGACTACATTGCCGAGTTCACGCCTGACCGGCACGGCCGTTTTGCCGCCATGACGCATCCGCCCATTGAGATCAACGATTTTGTAGGTTCTCTGTTGGAAAAGTACGAGGGCATGGACCCGGCCTCCGCCCAGATGACAGCCGCTATCCTGAACGAGATGCGCCGGGATGCCATGGAGCTTTCGCCGCTTTCCAAGGCGCGGATGCTTTCGCTGCGGCTGAGCTGGAACGAGGTAGCCCGCATGTATTACAAATACATCGGCGTGCTGGGCACACCGTGCGCAGCCTACCGTTTTGAAGCCGTGTGGCATGGCCGCACCGTGCGCACCGTGGTGCGGGAACCGGTGCAGAGCGTCCGGCTGGAATGCACCGTGCACAACCCCATCCTCACCGACGGCCCCACCTGGGACTGCGCCGCTGTCAGCCTGCGCGCCATCGACCAGAACGGCAGCCTGCTGCCCTACTGCGGCGAAGCCGTTCAGCTGAGCGTGGACGGCCCGCTGAAGATCATTGGTCCCAGCGTGGTGCCGCTGCGCGGCGGCATGGCGGGCACCTACCTTGCCACCACCGGCGAAGCGGGCCGCGCCGTGCTGCACTGCCGCATGGAAGGTGCGCTGGATACCGATGCCGTGGTGACCATCCGTTGCCGGGAAGCTTAATTTCCGTCCCTTCATGATAGATTTGCACTCTGTTCAAAATTTCATCATGGTTGACTGGTATCCTAAGAACTGTAAAATAACGGCGGGCGCGCCCGCTTTGATTCCAAAACAAAGGATGCAGGAGTTATGAGAGAAAAATTCCGTCAGTTTATGATCGGCCGCTACGGTACCGATGGCCTGAACCAGTTTTTGAGCATCGCGTCCATCGTGCTGCTGCTGATCTCGCTGCTCACCCGCTTCAGCCTGTTCACATGGCTGGGTCTGGTGCTGCTGGTGCTGTGCTACTACCGCTCGCTCAGCCGCAACATTTCCAAGCGCACGGAGGAGAACTACCAGTACTATGCTCTGAAGGACCGCGTAGACCGTAAGTTCCGCGGTCTGAAGGATCAGTGGGCCAACCGCAAGCTCTACCACTACTACCGCTGCCCCAAGTGCCGTCAGAAGCTGCGTGTGCCCCGTGGCCGCGGCCGCATCCAGATCTCCTGCCCGCGCTGCGGCACCCAGTTCATCAAAAAGAGCTGAGCGGCCATGTTTGGTTATGTTGTGCCCAATCAGGCCGCGCTTTCGGACGAAGCACAAAAGCGCTACCGCACCGCCTACTGCGGGCTGTGCCGCCGCATCGACGCACTGCACGGCCTGCGGGGCCGCTTTACGCTGAGCTATGACCTCACCTTCCTGAACCTGCTGCTGTGCAGCCTGTACGAGGGCGAGACCGAAGCTTCTTCCGGCCACGACCGGTGCCCCATCCACCCCTTGGGCGGTGTGGAATGGCGGGCAGCCTCCCCCACCGATTACTGTGCAGATCTGAGCGTAGCCTTGCACTACTACAACGCCGAGGATAAGTGGAAGGACGACCGCAGCCTGCTGGGCCTTGGATATGAAAAGCTGCTTACCGGCTGTAAGCAGGCTGCCGAGAGCCGCTGGCCCCGTCAGTGCAGCGCCATCCGCACCTGTCTGGACAGGCTGGCAGAATATGAAGCTGCCGGGAGCGAAGATCTGGATGCCGTGTCCGGCTGCTTTGGCGAGCTGATGGCAGAGCTGTTCGACTACCGGCAGGATCACTGGTCGCCGGAGCTGCGCAGCATCGGCTTCCATCTGGGCAAGTTCATCTACCTGCTGGATGCCTATGACGATCTGGAGCATGACCAGCGCAAGGGGGCCTACAATCCGCTGAAAGTACTCAGTCAGCAGCCCGGCTATGAGGAAGAGATGAAAGAGATCTTTGAGCTGCTGCTGGCGCAGTGTGCCCAGAGCTTTGAACGCCTGCCCTGCGTGGAGGACGCAGACCTGCTGCGCAACATCCTTTACTCCGGCGTATGGCTCAAATACAACTGCAAAACAGCCAAGCAGGCCCGCAGCCGTGGCTGAATGGCGGCTTTGTCTTGATTTTTCCACGGCAATACGGTAGACTATAAACATTGCGCGGCACTGTGGCTGCGCGAAATGAGACGTGAGGAAGTATATCCATGAGAGACCCCTATGAGGTGCTGGGCGTTTCGCGCGGCGCAAGCGATGACGAGATCAAAAAAGCATACCGCGCCAAGTGCAAGCGCTGGCACCCGGACCTGAACCCCAACGATCCTACCGCCGAGGAGCACTTCAAGGAAGTGCAGGCGGCTTACGATGCCATTACCAAGGGCGAGACCGGCCCCCAGATGGGCGGAAATCCCTACGGCAGCTACCAACAACAGGGTTACGGCCAGCAGAACTACCAGCAGCAGGGTTATCAGAACGGTTACGGCGGTTTTGACGGATTCGATGGCTTTGACCCGTTCGGTTTCGGGTTTGGCTTTGGCGGCTACCAGCAGGGTTACGGCCAGCAGGGCGCAAGCTATTCCGGCTCCGACAGCCCGGAGATGCAGGCCGCCCGCAACTTTGTGGCCAATGGCCGCTATGCGGAGGCCCGCCGCGTGCTGGACGGCATGACCGGCCGCAATGCCCGGTGGTATTATCTGTCCTCCCTCGCAAATCAGGGCTTGGGCAACCGCATCGATGCGCTGCAGGATGCCCGCCGTGCCGTGCAGCTGGACCCGGGCAACACCGAGTACCAGATGCACCTGCGCCGGATGCAGAACCCCGGCCAGACCTACCGCACCACACAGGCCACCTACACCAGCCCCGGCGGCCTGATGCAGTGGTGCTGGAGCATGATCCTGCTGAACCTGCTTTGCAACTGCTGCTGCGGCGGCTGGGGCTTCCATTTCCGCATGTGATCCCGTTTTTCTCATAAGATACAGCAAGACCCCGCACCTTCTGGTGCGGGGTCTTGTTTTTGCTTTACGACATCACTTTACGGTGATGTTGCGGCTGATCTTGCTGCAGGAGTAATTGCCGCCGATCTCTGCCGTCTGCACATAGGTGCCCGGCTCTGTGGGCAGCTCGCTGGTGGCATCACAGCCCCAGCCGGACTTCTTGTAGCTGTAGCGGATCTTATCGGTGGGCACCACCTGACCATCCACTTCCAGCACAGCCGCTTCATTGAAGCTTTGCAGCTCTTCGGCGGTCATGGGCTTTTCGGCCTGCTGTGCCCAGTACATGCGCACGCCGTTTGTCTTGGGCTTGATCTTGAACATGGCAAAGCCTGCGGTGTTCATATCGCTGCTTTCCAGCGCCAGTGCACCGGCCACATAGTTGCCGGCATCCACCGGCTGCTCGTCCAGATAAATGCGGCTGAACGCGCCCTCCGGCAGATACTTGCGGATCAGGTTCAGCGCAAGGCGCAGGCCGTTGGACACCTGATCGATGGTAGGCACATAGAAGTGCAGTACATCCATCACCGAGACGGCCTCATCGGCCACCCGCAGCAGCACGCTGACATCGTTGCCGTCGATCAGCTGCTTGAGGTAGCTGTACACATTGAACTCCTCTGCCTGATCCGGTGTCTTGGACATCTTCTTGGGCAGCGGGATCATCTTGAGCAGCGTGCGGATCTTATCCGACAGCACCAGCGTCACATAGCCATTCGCTTCGCCGCCAACGCCCACCACAACACCGATATACTGGGTATCGGCAGGGTTGGTCTGCACCTCCAGCTTGTAGTTGGAGCCATAAACAAGGTCGCCCGTGGCTTTGAGCCGGATGGAAACCATATCATTCTGCTGCTCCAGCGCTGCATTTTCCTGCGGCAGAGCTGCTGCGGCAAACACCGGCGTTGCTGCCGCGCTGAGCATGAACACTGCTGCCAGTGCAAGAGCTATCAATCGTTTGGCCTTCATTGCTTAAGACCTCCTTATTCTGTAAAGGGATCGCACAGCCGCGCCCCACGGCACACTGCGTCGGGAACCGGCATGATACCATGCCTGTTGCACCTCGATTTTACCGCAAAACGCTGTTTTGGTCAATAACGTGATTCAAGTAATTCAATTTTTTTTATATTTTTATGCAAAAAAAGAGGAACCTGCCCTCTTCCAGCGGTTTCTCCCTCAAGTTCATTCATCAATAAAATATTCCGGGTGGACGCTGCGGGCCTGCGCCACCGACTGCTTATACCGGCTCAGGTGGCTTTCCAGCGCTTCGCTCACGTCGTCCGCGCTGCCGTGCAGCAGTGCTTCCAGAATTGCCGTGTGCGAGGAGCAGACCGACTTGTTTTCCTCGGTCAGCAGGCTGAACTTGCGGATGCGCTCCACATGCTGCAGGCTGGCCAGCATGTGGTCGTAGTGAGCTTCCATGCCGCACAACTCAAAGGATTTGCGGTGGAATGCATTATCCAGCTCCAGCATACGGGCAGTGCGGTCCGGCTGGCTCATATCCGCTTCCAGCACACGGTATGTCTCAATGTTGCTGCGGTATTCTTCCTCCTGCCGGGGTGTCACACGGCCGCGCAGCCGGTTCAGGATCTCTTTTTCCAGTGTATAGCGGGCAAACTGCTCCATCTCCATCAACTTTAGGTTGATGGGTGCCACATGGGTGCCGCTCTGCGGTTTGATGTCCACCATGCGGGCCAGATTGAGCATCAGCAAAGCCTCCCGCATGGGCGTGCGGCTGATGCCCAGCTCTTCGGCCAGCTCCCGGTCATTCAGCGGATCACCGGGCTTCAGCTCCATCGTGATGATCCGGCTGCGGATCGTCTGGTATGCCGTTTCGCGCGCACTCAGTAATGACATGTGGTCTCTCTCCCTTCAACCTCCGGTGTAAAGCAAAAATTGATATACTAGTATTGAAGTTATCAAGACCATATTACCCAACCACAGGTCGGCTGTCAAGTGTGGCTGCAACTAAAAATCGCCAACATTTTTTCTCTGTTTTGTCAAGACAGGCCCCATGGCAGCACAAAAGCCTCCGGGTGAAGGGCTTTTGCTGCGTTTACTTTTTAGCGGAACGGTACACCACCGGCACCCACACAAAGGCTACGGCCAGACCGCACACCACATCAATAATGGAGTGCTGCTTGGTGAACACGGTGGACGCACAGATCAGTGCAGCCCACACCCAGGCCAGAATTTTCAGGGCCGGGCGCTTCTTTGCCAGCTTGCTGTGGCTGAACGCCAGTGCCATGCAGGCCGAGCTTTGGCAATGGATGGACGGGCACACATTGACCGAGGCATCCGCCCTCCAGATCAGCTGCATGATGCTCATTGCAATGTTGCTGCGGCCCACCGCATCCACTGTGGGGCGGATATCCAGACCGTTGGGCAGCAGCATGTACAGGATCAGGCAGAAGGTCATGCCGGAAAACATGGTCAGGCAGAGCTTATCGTAGCTTTGGGTGTCGCACCACCACAGCAGGGCCGTCACACCAGCCAGCAGCACAAACCAGCTGCAATACGGAAAGATGAACCACTCATTGAAGGGGATCCGGTCATCAAGCGGGGCGTGGATGATATATTTGGGATCTTTGATGGTCAGATCCAGCCAGAAGAACCAGATCAGATACACCACCCAGTACAGCTGGAACCACAGGTGCGGGCGGCGCCGGCTCCACAATTGTTTGGGATTCATGGTATTTCTCCTATATTTTCAATGTGATAAGATATGATTATACCACATCACGCCATCTTGCGCAAATCTTTCCGGTGCGAATAAAATAAAAGAGTGTTGTAAACTTGCGCTCTGTTTTTGAGCGTACCTATTATAAAAGGAGCCATTATGTTGCAAAGCTTTCCCCTTGTCCGCCTTGCCGCGCTGGATCTGGACGGCACCCTGCTGAACCGGAACAACGAGGTCACCCTTGCCACCCGTCAAGCCATTGCCCGCGCTGTAGAGCATGGCGTGGTGGTGGTGCCCGCCACAGGCCGCCCGCTGGCCAGCCTGCCGCCTGTTGTGGCAAAGCTGCCCGGCATCCGGTATGCCATCACCTCCAACGGTGCCGCCGTGTGGGACCTTGGCGATGACCCCATGGGTGCTGTGCACAGCCGCTATGCCAACGCTGCCCAGCGCCACACCAGCGAACCCGCCTGCCTGCTGCACCGCCTGATGCCGACAGAAGTGGCACGGGAAGCTTTTGACCTGTTCCAGCAGTACGATGGCGAGCTGAGCGTATTCAGCGACGGCCTTGCCATCAAGACTCCGGAGGGCATTGCAAAGCTCACCTCCCGCACCGCCCGCTTTCTCTCCTCCGAGGCGCGGCAGAACCTGACCGACGGCCGCTTTACCGTCATTCCCGGCATCGAGAGCTGGATGTCCCGCCATGCGCACGAGATCGAAAAACTGTGCATGTTCTTCGACAGCACCGAAAAGACCGCCGCTGCCCTGCCAAAGTTTCAGGCTATCCCGGGCGTGGCCGTGGTGCAGGGTTCGCCGGATAACATTGAAGTGACCGCTGCCGGTGTGGATAAGGGCAGTGCCCTGCTGGCTCTGGCCGACCTGCTGGGCATCCCCCACGAGAACACCCTTGCCGTGGGCGACAGCGAGAACGACCGCGCCATGCTGGAAAAGGCAGGGATCGCCGCTGTTATGGCCAACGGAATGCCCCAGATCAAGGCCATTGGCAGCATTGTGAGCGAAGCCGACTGCGATCACGACGGCGTTGCAGAGCTGTTCGGCAGGCTCGGCATCTGAGCAAACCGGGGCAAAACGGCCCTGCTTTTCAGGTCATTCGTCATTTTTGTGCAATGTATACAAGCTCTTATGCAAAACATTGTGCTTGTTGAGCATTACCAAACTTGTTTCCGTCGTTTATACTAATATTACAAGCGCACGATGGGTGTACCATGCCCAAACGGCAGCCCACGCGCACCAAGAGAGTTCAAACTAAAAGGAGAAATGCATTTATGAATCCCATCGTAGAAAAGGTCTATCAGATCGGCATTATCCCTGTTATCGCTTTTAACAGCGTTGATGAAGCCCTGCCCCTGTGCAAGGCTCTGGCTGACGGCGGTCTGCCCGCAGCTGAGGTCACCTTCCGTACCGCATGCGCTGAGGAGTGCATCCGCAAGATCCACGAGGAGATGCCCGAGATGCTGCTGGGCGCAGGCACTGTCCTGACCACCGAGCAGGCTGACCGTGCAATGGCAGCAGGCGCATCCTTCATCGTTGCTCCCGGCTTCGACCCCGAAGTCTGCAAGCACGTCATCGACAAGGGCGGCATCATGATGCCCGGCACCTGCTCTGCAGGCGAGATGCAGCAGGCTATGAACATGGGCTGCGAGGCCCTGAAGTTCTTCCCCGCTGAGGCAAACGGCGGTGTCGGCATGCTGAAGAACATCGGCGCTGCCCTGAAGAGCGCACGCTGGATGTGCACCGGCGGTGTCAACGCAAAGAACGTCAACGATTATCTGGGCTATGACCAGATCTTCGCTGTGGGCGGCACCTGGATGTGCAAGAGCGACGTGATCAAAGCCGGCGACTGGGCAAAGATCACTGCTCAGAGCAAGGAAGCTGTTGACACCATGCTGGGTCTGAAGCTGATGCACATTGGCATCAACACCGAGAACGAGGAAGAGGCCATGAAGTTGGCAAACCTCATCGGCAGCCTGCTGAACATGAAGGTCGCTCCCGGCAACTCCAGCATCTTCGTCGGCAACAAGGAGTTCGAGATCATGAAGAAGGTCGGCCGCGGCACCAATGGCCACATCGCCATCGGCTGCAACAACGTGGATCGTGCCATCTATCACCTGTCTCAGCGCGGTGTCAAGTTCGATCTGGACAGCAAGGTCGTGAAGAACGGCAAGACCATCGCCTGCTACTTTGCAGACGAGATCGGCGGCTTCGCATTCCACCTGGTTCAGGCCTGAGCTCCGGCTCCCCTATCCGTGAAAGCCCTGCTGCGCCGGGGATGCCCCGCAGCAGAAGGTCATAAACACCTGTAAATAAAAGGAGAATAACCAATGAAAGTCGTTACTTTTGGCGAACTGATGGTTCGTCTGCAGCCGTTCAACTACGAGCGTTTCGTTCAGGCTAACAGCCTGGAGTTCAGCTTCGGCGGCGGCGAGGCAAACGTTGCTGTTTCTCTGGCCAACTACGGTCTGGACGCAGCTTTCGTCACTAAGCTCCCCGCACACGCAATCGGTCAGGCCGCTGTCAACAGCCTGCGCCGTTACGGCGTTGACACCAGCATGATCACCCGCGGCGGCGATCGCGTTGGCATCTACTACAACGAGAAGGGTGCTTCTCAGCGTGGTTCCGTCTGCATCTACGACCGTGCCAACAGCGCCATCCAGCTGGCTCAGCCCTCCGACTTTGATTGGGATAAGATCTTCGAGGGCGTGGACTGGTTCCACTTCACCGGCATCACCCCGGCTCTGGGTGCAAATGTTGTTGAGATCTGCCTGGAGGCCTGCAAGGCTGCTAAGGCTCACGGCGTGAAGATCAGCTGCGACCTGAACTACCGCGGCAAGCTGTGGACCCGCGAGCAGGCTCGCGAGGCTATGACCAAGCTGTGCGAGTACGTTGACGTGTGCATCTCCAACGAGGAGGACGCAAAGGACGTGTTCGGCATCGAGGCCGAGGCTACCGATATCTACGGCGGCAAGCTGAATGCTGAGGGCTACAAGAGCGTTGCAAAGCAGCTGGCTGACAAGTTCCACTTCGAGAAGGTCGCTATCACCCTGCGTGAGAGCCACAACGCTTCCGAGAACGGCTGGAGCGCAATGCTGTACGATGTTGCTTCCAATGAGTACTGCTTCTCCAAGAAGTACGAGCTGAAGATCATCGACCGCGTTGGCGGCGGTGACTCCTTCGGCGGCGGCCTGATCTACGCTCTGCTGAACGGCAAGAGCACTCAGGATGCTGTTGAGTTCGCTGTTGCTGCTTCTGCTCTGAAGCACACCATCGAGGGCGACTACAACATGATGACCGTGTCCGAGGTCGAGAAGCTGGCTGGCGGCGACGGTTCCGGCCGTATCCAGCGCTAATTGCAGGAAGGAGTCCAGAATGGATATCCGCTACTCCTGCAACCAGAAGGATTTCAAGCGCTATACCACTGAGGAAATGCGGGACGAAATGCTCATCACCGGCCTGTACAAGGCCGATGAGGTCGTTGCTGTGTACAGCCATGTGGACCGAATGGTCACGCTGGGCTGCATGCCGGTGCACGAGACCGTGTCCATCGACAAGGGCATCGATGTGTGGGCAAACTTCGGCACCCACTACTTTCTGGAGCGCCGCGAGATCGGCATGTTCAACATCGGCAAGGATTCCACCGGTATCGTGGTGGCCGACGGCGTGAAGTACGAGCTGGGCTACAAGGACTGCCTGTACATCACCAAGGGCACCAAGGAAGTCACCTTTGCTTCCGCCGACCCGGAGCATCCCGCCAAGTTCTACATGGTATCCGCTCCCGCACATTGCTCTTACGAGACCCGCTTGATCAAGATGGCCGATGCAAACCATCGTCCTCTGGGCAGCGTCGAGACCTGCAATAAGCGCACCATCAATCAGTTCATCCACCCGGATGTGCTGAAGACCTGCCAGCTGAGCATGGGTATGACCGAACTGGAATCCGGTTCCAACTGGAACACGATGCCCAGCCACACCCACGAGCGGCGCATGGAAATTTATACCTACTTTGAACTGCCCGAGGGGCAGGTGGTGTTCCACATGTGCGGCGAGCCTACCCAGACCCGCCACATCGTGATGCACAACGAGGATGCTGTCATCAGCCCTTCTTGGAGCATTCACAGCGGCGTAGGCACCTCGAACTATACGTTTATCTGGGCAATGGGCGGCGAGAACATGGAGTTTGACGACATGGACAACATCGCTACCACTGACCTGCGCTAAAAAAGCACCATACACAAGCCCCGTACCGGGTCCACCGGTACGGGGCTTTTTGCTAAAAATTTAACTTGAGAAGGAGAAAATCATGGATCTTTCCGCTTTCAACCTGCAGGGCAAGGTGGCTCTGATCACCGGCGGTGCCCACGGCATCGGTTTTTCCATCGCCGAAGGCATGGCCAAGTGCGGTGCCGCCATCTGCTTCAACTGCTCTTCCGAAGCAAGCCTTGAAAAGGGCCTTGCAGCATACAAGGCAGCCGGCATCGACGCACACGGCTATGTGGCCGACGTGTCCGATGAGGATGCTGTGAACGCCATGGTTGCAAAGATCAAGGCCGAGGTCGGCCCTGTGGACATTCTGGTAAACAACGCCGGTCTGATGAAGCGGGTGCCCATGATCGAGATGAGCCACGCCGACTTTATGCGGGTCATCGATGTACATGTAGGCGGTGCCTTCAACTGCTCCAAGGCCGTTCTGCCGGACATGATGGAAAAGCGCGAGGGCAAGATCATCAACATCTGCTCCATGATGAGCGAGCTGGGCCGCGAGACCGTCTCCGCCTACGCTGCCGCCAAGGGTGCACTGAAGATGCTCACCAAGAACATCGCTTCCGAGTACGGCGAGTACAACATCCAGTGCAACGGCATGGGCCCCGGCTACATTGCCACCGCCCAGACCGCACCTCTGCGGGAGGTGCAGCCGGACGGCAGCCGCCACCCCTTCGACCAGTTCATCACCGCCAAGACCCCCGCAGGCCGCTGGGGTGAGCCGGACGACATGGTTGGCCCCTGCGTGTTTCTTGCAAGCCACGCTTCCGACTTTGTGAACGGTCAGATCCTGTACGCCGACGGCGGCATTCTGGCTTACATCGGCCGCCAGCCCAAGTAAAGCCATTTGGGTGCTGCGCCTTCCTTAATCTTCCGACCAGACAGCTCTGTGCAGGCCAAAGTCTGCATGGAGCTGTTTTTTACGAAGCGGCAAGCAGCCTTTCCTACAAAACTTTGCTTCATGTGAACTCATGTTAAAATGTTCCAATTTCATGTCAAATTGGTAACAGTTCCTGTTTCATCGTTCAAACTGCACATAGACGTCTTGATTTTTTGTCGAAATTCCCGTATAATCGTCCTCATCATCCATCACACCCTGTTGGTTGATCTGAATACGAAGAAATTTCAAAGGAGTATATTTCACATGAAACTCAAGAACATTGCGATCGTTGCTGCCGCTGCAGCACTGGCTGTTGGCATGACCGCCTGCGGTTCTTCTGCATCCTCCACCGCCGCTTCCTCTTCTGTGGCTTCTTCTGCTGCCGCTTCTTCCGAGGCTGCTTCCAGCGAAGCAGCTGAGTCCACCACCGCTGAGTACACTGTGTACAACACCACCGGTTCTACCGTCACCGAGCTGTATCTGTACGATGCAGGCAGCGACGAGAAGGGCGACAATCGGGCCGGCGAGAACGGTCTGGCTGACGGTGAGAACATCGTCATCACCCGCGATGTGGAGGCCGACAAGCAGTCCAACGTGACCTACATTCTGGAGTTCACCACCGAGGACGGCCAGACCCAGAGCTTTGAGACCCTGCACTACGAGGTCGCTCCCATCTCCCTGCTGAGTGTGGATGCCGCTGCAGGTGCTACCCCCATCGCTTTTACTGCACCGGAAAAGTAAAAACTGTTTCATCCTTGCAAAATGGGAAAGTCTGCGGGCTTTCCCGTTTTATTTTTTGCCAAAAGAGGGCTGAGGCTGTCATTTTCCCTTGCAATCACGCCAAAAATCCGCTATCATAGACGCAAATACGTTCCCTTGCGGCATAAAGGGAGTAAAGGAGTGGATTTTCTTATGGCAGAAAAAGAAGTGAAAGGCATCAAAAAGTTTTTTGAAGAGTTCAAGGCCTTTGCCATGCGCGGCAATGTGCTGGATATGGCAGTCGGCGTTGTCATCGGCGGTGCCTTTACCGCCATCGTCAACTCACTGGTGAACGACATCATCAACCCCTCCATCGGCCTGTTTTTCAACGCCGATTTCTCGGACGTCGGCATCCATGTGGGCGATGTGATGATCGGCATTGGTTCCTTCATCAATGCCATCATTAACTTCCTGATCGTAGCATTTGTGCTGTTCGTGGTCATCAAGACCATCAACGCCCTGCACAAGAAGCCCGCAGAGCCTGCTGCACCGGAAGCCCCCACCACCAAGGTGTGCCCCTACTGCCAGAGCGAGATCTCTATCAAGGCGGTGCGCTGCCCCCACTGCACCAGCAAGCTGGAGGGCTTCCCGGAGATCAACAATTAAATTTTGAATGGCCTCCGCTTTGCTCTGGCCATATTCAGCGGAATCATTTTCTAAATTACAAATCGGGAAAGTCTGCGGACTTTCCCGATTTGTTTTTTCACCCGCGGAGCCGCAAAGGCAAACAGCATAATCAACGCAAAACCTCCCTGCCCGGCCGCAGTCGCTGCGGTTCCAGAGCAGGGAGGTTTTATTTTATCCGGGAAAAATATGGAAAATCAGTCTGGTGAAGCTTTACTTGACCTTGGTCAGGTCGGCCAGCTTGTGGAAGATCTCGGTGTTGTCGAACACGCCGCCGAACTTCTCCGCACCCACGCCGTTGGCGTAGACGTTCACCATGGCACCGGTGTGGGCGTAGGTGGTATGATCCATGCCGGACTTGTGGTTGATGGTGTGGCAGATTGCCATGCTGAACGGGATATAGGTACCGTACAGCTCATAGTCCTGCTGAGACATGTCCTTCTGGCTGGCAGAGCCAACCTTCAGGGTGCGCTCGTAGGCGGTGCGCAGGTTCTGCACCTCGTAGTCGGTCAGCAGCAGCTTGCCGGCGTTGGCGGCATCCGGGTCGGTGGGCAGGGTCAGGCCGAAGTTTGCCTTCACATCCTGCATGGCAGCTTCAAAGGGGGTCTTGTTTGGCGATGTAGTTCTGCACATAGGTGGAATCAAACTTTGCGTAGGACATCTTCTGGTGGGTCAGGTTCGTCAGGAAGGTGTCGTAGTTGGTGGTCTTGTAGCCGATGGCCATGCCGCCGGTCTCGTGGTCGGCGGTGACGAGGATCAGGGTCTCGTTGGGGTGCTTCTGCTGGAACTCCACGGCAGCCTGCACGGCGTTGCTCATTTCCAGCACATCGTGGATGGAAGCAGCGGCATCGTTTGCATGGCAGGCCCAGTCGATCTTACCGCTCTCGGTCATGAGGAAGAAGCCCTTGGGGTTATCCAGCAGCTCGATGCCCTTCTTGACGTAGTCGGTCAGCTGCCACTCGCCTGCGGCGGCATCCATGGCGTAGTTCATGGCCTTGCCGTCGGCCAGATTTTCGGCAATGATCAGGGTCTTGCCTGCACCTGCGGTCAGGGCAGCAGCGCCTGCCTGCGTGGTGACCACATTGTATCCGGCCTGAGCAGCCACCTCGTGGTTGTTGGGGCCGGTGCCGTCGCCGTTCACCTTCTGGAACTCGCCGCCGGCAAAGTATTCAAAGCCGGAGTTTGCCAGCTCTACGCCGATCTGGTAGTAGTTCTTGCGGGTCTTCTGATGAGCGTAGAAGGCGGCGGGAGTGGCGTGGTCGATATTGACCGAGGAGATGATGCCCACCTTGTAGCCCTTCTGGGCGTGCAGCTTTTCGGCAATGGTCTCATAGGGCACATCGCGGGTCCACGGGCACATATTGATGACACCGCTCTCGGTCTTGTGGCCAGTGGCGATGGAGGTTGCGGTGGAAGCGGAGTCCGGGCAGAAAGAAGTGCTGTCGTAGGTGGTCACGCTGCCCACGGTGGGGAAGCTGGTGAAGCTCAGGTCGGCCTCGGTCACAGCGCCGTTGTTGTCCACGGTGCCCTTGTAGAAGCGGGCAGACTGGATCTGGGCAGTGCCCATGCCGTCACCGATGAACAGGAAGATGTACTTGGGTTTCTGGAACAGGCCCAGCAGGCAGTTCTCCTCGTCGCTGCGGCATCCGCATCCGGCTGTGCTGCGTTTTGCGGCAACGGGGTGCAGCAGCCATCATGCCGACGGCAGAAGCAGCTGCGCCAAACTTGAGAAAGCTGCGGCGGGAGATCTTGTTTTCTTTCATGACGTGATCCTCTCTTTTCATTCAATCAAACATTGCGGGCCTGCCTCAGGCCCCGTTTTTTGTCTTTCGGGAACGTCTTTATTGTAGCGCACCGCCTTGCGGGGAAAAACCATGCCGCCGCAAAGCTTTGGTAAAACCGGTGCGGCTGCATCCGCGCCAACGTAAAAAGCCGGAAAGGGATGTAAAATCCTGCTCAAGTGCCACCACTTTTTCCACAAACGTCTCTGCAAGGGTTGAAAGATGATGGCATTTCATTGTACAATAAGAGGGTAAGTGCTTTTTACCTTTATATAAATTGAGAGGATTTTATATGGCAGAGATCAAAGTTCTGGCACTGGATCTGGATGGCACCCTGACCAACAGCCAGAAAGAAGTTACACCCCGCACCCGCGCCGCACTGGATGCCGCAATTGCAAAGGGTGTCACCATCGTGCTGGCATCCGGCCGTCCCACCGCGGGCGTGCTGCCGCTGGCAAAGGAACTGGGGCTGGATAAAAAAGGCGGATGCATCCTTTCTTACAACGGCGGCAAGATCATCGACTGCCGCACCGGCGAGACTTTGTACCAGAAACAGCTGGATGCCCAGTACGTACCCGAGCTGTGCGCCTTTGCCGCCGCACAGAACGTGACCATTATCACCTATAATAAAGAGGGCGTTGTCACCGAGCACCCGGACGACAAGTGGGCACTGCGCGAGTGCTTTACCTGCAAACTGCCCATGACCGGCGTGGACGATCTGGCAAAGTATGTGGATTACCCCATCTGCAAAATGCTCATCACGCTGGACCCCGCCCGCCGGGACGAGGTGTGGGCCGCCGGCAGAAAACAGTTTGACGGCCGCATCGACCTGTACCCCTCCAGCCCGTTCTTTATTGAAGCCGTGCCGCTGGGCGTTGCCAAGGACGGCAGCCTTGCCGCCCTTTTGGAGCACATGGGCCTTGGACGCGAAAACCTGATGGCCTGCGGCGACGGCCTGAACGACCGCTCCATGATCGAGTACGCCGGTGTGGGCGTGGCCATGCAGAACGCCGAAGAGCCGGTAAAGGCCGTGGCCGACTATGTGACTGCGCCGACAACGACCACGACGGTGTGGCCGAGGCTGTGGAGAAGTTTATTTTAAAGTAACGAGAGGAACACAAAACAATGCCGCGCAATCTGGTTTTATTTGATCTGGAATGGAATATCGGCTACCAGCCGTATACCTTTAATTACCATGGCGTGCAGCAGACCTTCCGGGGCGAGATCGTGGAGATCGGTGCGTGAAGATCGACGAGGATGCCAACGTGCTGGACACCTTTTCCATCCATCTGCGGCCCCGCATCTTCCGTAAGCTGCAGCATCACATTGCTAAAGTCACCGGCCTGACGCAGGCCGATCTGGACAAGGGTGAGCCCATCGTGCAGGGCCTGCGCCGCTTTATGCAGTGGTGCGGCCCGGATGCCGAATTTGCCGAGTGGGGCATGGATGACGTACCGGTGCTCAAGCAGAACCTGTACCTGTGCAACATCGACGAATCAAAGCCCACCATCTGGTACGACCTGCAGCAGGTGTTCCTGCGGGAGCATCCCCGCAAAGAGGGCGAGGGCATGACGCTGGAAAGCGTCGTCACCCGCTTAGGGCTGCCCATGGAGCGGCAGTTCCACGATGCCCTTTCCGACACGCTGTACACCGCCGATGTCTGCCGGATGCTCGACCTGCGGGCCGGTCTTGCGGCCTACCCCACTGAGGAGGAATCCCTGCGGGCCAGCCTGTGCCCTGCCCCCGGCGACTACCGGGATTTTGAGGTCTTCCACGGCTATGTGGAGCAGTACACCTGGCGCACCGACCCCAAAATTTACATCATGAGCTGCCCGGAGTGCGGCGCACCGCTCAAGCCCGATGATGTATGGTTGAAAAAGGGCAGCAACAGCTGGTACACCCTGAGCCAGTGCCCCCACTGCGCCGGCAGCAGCAATGCCGCAGGCAAGGGTGTGTTCCAGCGCTACAAGCTGGCCCGCCGCGACGGCCTGCACTGGAGCTACGCCCGCTGCCTGCAGATCCCGGACGACGCTTCTCTTGCCCGGTGGGAAAAGCAGCGCACCGCCCAGCTGGAGCGTATGAAGGCCCGCGCAGAAAAGCAGGCTGCGGAGTAAAACAGCACCGGCAGCTTCGTAGTATCCCAAGGAAGCTGTGCACAGGGCAAAAAAATGTCGCTTTGTGTTCATGCTTGTGTCATACAATATGGATATACTACGGATAGAGGAACCTGCGGATGGGAAAGCGCAGGCGGAAGGGATGGATGTGCACAATGAACTTTTGTCTGCGCAGCTGGGAACGCTGGAGTTCTGGGAAACTCTGCTGGACAGTTTTGGCAACCTTGGCCCCATTGCCCCCATCATGCTGGCCATGGTGGAGTCGTTTTTTCCGCCGCTTCCGCTCATTGCCATTGTGGCGCTGAATGTAGCGGCTCACGGCGGCATTCTGGGTTTTCTGTACAGCTGGGCCGGTGTGGCGCTGGGCGGCAGCATCATGTTCCTGTTCTGGCGGCGGGTGGTCAAGTGCTTCTTCTGGAAGTTTGCCTCCCGCTCGCCCAAGCTGGAAAAGGCTCAGCAGTGGGTGAACCGCTTTGACACTTCGTCGCTGTTCATGCTCGCGCTGCTGCCCTTCGCGCCAAGCTCCTTTATGCATCTGGCCTTTGGCATCTCGGACTTTGACGAAAAGCGCTATCTCATTACCATGCTGCTGGGCAAGGGCGTGATGATTGCATGATGGCAGTGTTTGGGCAGTCGCTGGTCAGTTCCATGAAGAACCCGTTGTATCTGGTGCTGGCCGTTCTGCTGTGGGGCGGGATGTACTGGGTGAGCAAACAGTTCTGCAAAAAACACAATCTGGAATAATAATTTAGAATGCCCTCCGCTTCGCTCTGGGCATATTTAGCGGAAAAATATTTTTATAATAGGGCAACAGCAGACAGCCTGCGGGCTGTCTGCTGTTGCATTTTCACAGTAATGGCCCAAAAGGTAAACTCCATCTGTTGCGCTTATTTCCTTCGGAAATGACCGCGCAACCGGAAAATATGCCGCTTGCAACTACGGCCCCTTCCGTGAAAAAGCAAACCAGCAAGCCCGCAGGCTTGGCTGGTTTGCAATATAAAAAATAATATTTCATTATTTTATGCCCAGAGCAAAGCGGAGGGCATTTAAAATCGTTTCCTTCCCCTTGACATTCACTTTGACTGCTGTATAATATGTATGCTATCAAACAGTTTTATTTGAAACTGTTCAATGCCAAAACAACCATGAAGGACAAAACCATGATGTGTGACGAAACCAAAAACGAGTGCTGCAATCACGCCGATCCCCCTTGGGAAGGCCCACAGGTCATCCCGGCGCAGATCCGCCGGGTGGACAACCTGATCTTCCGCAAGATCAACCAGTTTGCCCGCGAAAATGACGTGGAGCAGGCCACCCCCATGCACGGGTGGATCATTGGGTATCTCTACCGCCACCGGGACACCCCCGTGTTCCAGCGGGACATTGAGCGGGAGTTCTCTATCACCCGCTCCACCGTGACCAACATCCTGCAATTGATGGAGCGCAAGGGGTATATCGAGCGGCGCAGTGTTCCGCAAGACGCCCGGCTCAAGCAGCTGGTGCTCACCGAAGAGGGCATCTGCTTCCACGAAAAAGACGATGCTCTGCTTCCACCAGACCGACGACTATGTGGCTGGGCTGCTGACAGCGGAGGAAAATACCGAGCTGCTGCGGCTGCTGAACAAGCTGCGGGAAGCACTGAAATGAACCCTCTCAAGCTCGCCTTGCTCGCCAGCTCCCCCGAAGGGGGAGCTATGTGCACCATAATACAAAGGGTGATGCGTCCAATTCAAAGCAGGTCGTATCGTTCAGAGCAAGAAAAGCTCCCCCCTTTGGGGGAGCTGGCAAAGCCGACAGGCTTTGACTGAGAGGGTTTGTCAACTTGCCTAAAATCGGCTTGCTAAATTAGTAATTATGAACATTTTTTGAAACGTCTTGACAATTAAAATGTTTTGTATAAAATTGTTCTGTACCAAACAAATAAAAAGTAACAGGAGGTAACTCAGATGATCAAAAAGTTAGTGTCACATCTGGGCGAGTATAAACGCGCCGCAGTCCTGACACCGCTCTTTGCCGCTCTGGAAGCCGTGATGGATGTGCTTTTGCCCACCATCATGGCCTTTATCATCGATCAGGGCATTGAAAAGGGCGATATGAACGCCATCCTCAAGTACGGCCTGCTCACCTTTCTGGTGGCTGTGGTCGCGCTGGCGCTGGGCGTTCTGGCCGGCAAATACGCCGCCGAGGCATCCACCGGCTTTGCCGGAAATCTGCGCGATGCCATGTATGAGAACATCCAGCATTATTCTTTTTCCAACATTGATAAATTCTCCACCGCAGGCCTTGTCACCCGTATGACCACCGACGTGACCAACGTGCAGAACGCCTTCCAGATGATCGAACGCATGTGCGTGCGCGCCCCGGTGCATCTGGTGTTCGCCCTGTTCATGGCCGTGATGATCGGCGGCCCTCTGTCACTGATCTTCGTGGTGGCTGTGGTCTTTCTGGTGGCGGTGCTGGCAGGCATCATGGTGCCCACCTTCCACATCTTTGACCGGGTGTTCAAAAACTACGATGCCCTGAACGCTTCCGTGCAGGAAAACGTCTCCGCCATCCGCGTAGTGAAGAGCTTCGTGCGCGAGGGCTTTGAGAACGAGAAGTACACCAAAGCCTGCCAGAGCCTGTACGACCAGTTTGTGAACGCTGAGAGCCGCCTGAGCTTCAATAACCCTGCCATGCTCACCGCCGTTTACGGCTGCAACATCGCCCTGAGCTGGCTGGGTGCCAAGTACGTTCTGCATGGTGCCATCACCACCGGCCAGCTGAACGCTCTGTTCGGCTACATCATGAACATCCTCATGGCCCTGATGATGCTGAGCATGGCCTTTGTCACGATCTCCATGTCTGCCGCTTCCGCAAAGCGTATTGTGGAAGTGCTGGACGAGACCACCGACCTACCCCCCGCAAAGCAGCCGGTGCAGCAGGTGAAGGACGGCGGCATCGAGTTCGAGCATGTCACCTTCAAGTATAAGCACGGCAGCGGCCAGCCGGTGCTGAATGATATCACCTTCAGCATCAAGCCCGGTGAGACCTTAGGTATCATCGGCGGCACCGGCAGTGCAAAATCCAGCCTTGTGCAGCTGATCCCCCGCCTGTATGATGCCGAGACCGGCACCGTGAAGGTGGGCGGCGTGGATGTGCGCGACTACAACCTCGACGTGCTGCGCCGCGAGGTGTCCATGGTGCTGCAGAAGAACGTGCTGTTCAGCGGCACCATTCTGGATAACCTGCGCTGGGGCGACGAGAACGCCAGCGAGGAAGAGTGCATCCGTGTGGCAAAGCTTGCCTGCGCCGATGAGTTCATCGAGCGCTTCCCGGACAAATACAATACATGGATCGAGCAGGGCGGCTCCAATGTGTCCGGCGGCCAGAAGCAGCGCCTGACCACTCGCCCGCGCCCTGCTGCGTAAGCCCAAGGTTCTGATTTTGGACGACTCCACCAGCGCCGTGGATACCGCTACCGATGCCAAGATCCGCAAGGCATTCCGGGAGGAGATCCCCGGCACCACCAAGATCATCATTGCACAGCGCATTTCCTCGGTGCAGGACGCTGACCGCATCCTTGTGCTGGATAACGGTAAGATCGATGGTCTGGGCACCCACGAAGAGCTGCTCAAGACCAACGCCATCTATCAGGAAGTTACAACAGCCAGACCCAGGGCGGCGGCGACTTTGACAAACAGGGAGGTGAACAGTAATGGCTCAGGCAAAAGAAGTTCGCGGCCCCGGCCCCCGCATGGGCGGCCCCCGGCCCAAAGTGGAAAACCCGGGCAAGCTGCTGAAGCGCATCATGGATGAGGTATTCCGGCACTATCTGCCCCATTGCATCCTTGTACTTGTCTGCATCGTGGTCAGCGCGCTGGCAAACGTTCAGGCCAGTCTGTTCTTAAAGACCCTGATGGACGATTACATCGTGCCCATGACCCAGCAGCAGGACCCCGATTTTGCCCCGCTGGCAGCAGCTCTGCTGCGGGTAGGCATCATCTACGTTATCGGCATTCTGGCCGCATGGCTCAACGCCCGCATCATGGTCAACGTGACGCAGGGCACCCTGCGCAACCTGCGCACCCAGCTGTTCACCCACATGGAGAGCCTGCCCATCAAGTATTTTGACCAGCATCCCCACGGCGACATCATGTCCGTGTACACCAACGATGTGGATACCCTGCGCCAGATGCTCAGCCAGAGCATCCCGCAGCTAGTGTCCAGCGCCATTACCATTGTTTCGGTGTTCTTCAGCATGTGCATGCTCAGCTGGCAGCTGACGATCGTTACCATGCTGATGGTGGCGCTGATGATGTTCTGCTCCAAAAAGATCACCCAGCAGTCCGGCAAATACTTCATCCAGCAGCAGCGGGATCTGGGCAAGTTGAACGGCTATATCGAAGAGATGATGGAGGGCCAGAAGGTCGTCAAGGTGTTCACCCACGACAGAAGGCGCTGGCCGCTTCCGCCAGCTGAACGACCAGCTGAAGGACAGCGCCAACAAAGCCAACAGCTTTGCCAACATCATGATGCCGGTCAACGCCAGCTGGGCAACATCAGCTATGCCGTCTGTGCGCTGGCAGGCGCAGCCATGGCCGTGAGCGGCATGGGCGGCACGACCCTTGGCACGGTGGTGGCTTTCCTGAGCCTGAACAAGGGCTTCAACATGCCCATCAGTCAGGTGTCCATGCAGGCCAACAGCATCATCATGGCTCTGGCCGGTGCCGAGCGTATCTTCAAGATGATGGACGAAGAGAGCGAGACCGACGAGGGCTATGTGACCCTTGTCAACGCAAAGTACGACCGCAACGACCAGCTGGTGGAGACGGACGAGCGCACCGGCCTGTGGGCATGGAAGCACCCGCACCACGACGGCACTACCACCTACCACAAGCTGGAAGGCAGCATCACCTTTACCGATGTAGACTTTGGCTATGTGCCGGAAAAAACCGTCCTGCACGATATCAACCTGTATGGCCGTCCGGGCCAGAAGATCGCCTTTGTCGGCTCTACCGGTGCCGGTAAGACCACCATCACCAACCTCATCAACCGGTTCTACGACATTCAGGACGGCAAGATCCGCTACGACGGCATCAACATCCACAAGATCAAAAAAGGCCGATCTGCGCCGTTCTCTGGGCATCGTGCTGCAAGACACCCATCTGTTCACCGGCACGGTGATGGAGAACATCCGCTACGGCCGGCTGGATGCCACCGATGAAGAGTGCATCGCCGCCGCCCGCCTTGCCAACGCGGATGGCTTCATCAAGCGCCTGCCGGAGGGCTACAACACCATGCTCACCGGCGATGGTGCCCAACCTGCTCGCAGGGCCAGCGCCAGCTGCTGGCCATCGCCCGCGCCGCCCGTGGCAGATCCCCCGGTGCTGATCCTGGACGAGGCCACCTCCTCCATCGATACCCGCACCGAAGCGCTGGTGCAGCGCGGCATGGACGGCCTGATGTACGGCCGCACCAGCTTTGTCATTGCGCACCGCCTGTCCACCGTCCGCAATGCAGACTGCATCGTGGTGCTGGAGCAGGGCCGCATCATCGAGCGCGGCAGCCACGACGAGCTGATCGCTAAAAAAGGCAAGTATTACCAGCTGTACACCGGCAACCTTGCCGAAAACTAAGCGTTTTTCTACCTCCTCAATGAAAAAGCGACAGCGTGCATCAAATTGCGCGCTGCCGCTTTTTGTGTTATACTGGCTCTGCGGCCCTTCTCCAATCCCCCTGTCGCGGAAAGGAGGTGGTAAACATGCCTAGCTTTATCGCGTTTTTTCAGACTGTCGCAGCAGAGGTAGTAGCCTACTATTTATGCAAGTGGCTTGACAGCCTGTTCTTCAAGGGCAGCAAGCACTAATGAAAAGAAGCACCCCGGTACTGGTTCTACCGGGGTGCTTCGATTTTTTACGTGGTAAACACGTTCGGCCTTATCGCGTTGCCTACCCTTATTATACGCACTTTCATGCAAAAGTCAAGAGGTTTCTGATTCATTTTTCTACTATGTTACGTCAGAATTTTTTATACTTTACAAGGCTTTGCCGTTGGTTTATACTGAAAGCTGAATGATTCTATCAAATTGAGGAGTTTTGCATCGTGGTTTCGGAGAGCACACTCACCTTGGATATCCTGCCGCTTTCGGCAGACACAGCCCGGCTGGTGCGGGTGTACGGCACAGAGCCGTGTATCGCGCTGCCCGGCACACTGCCAGCACCGGAGGGCGGCAGCTTTGCTGTTACCGAACTGGGCGACTACTGCTTTTCCGAAAAGCCGCGCAGCCTGCCTGCGGCAGACAAGACCTGCCGCTACGAGGCGGCCCCGGACGGCACGGCGCGGCTGATTCGGGCCTTTGGGCAGACGGTGGGCGGCACCTGCCGTCGGTATGACTTCGACTTTGACGCGCCCGCTGCCGGTTCGATGCAGACGATCTGCACCCGGTGTGTGGGAACTTTCTCGAAGAGCTGACCCTGCCGGACAGCTTACAGGTCGTCGGCAGCTGCGCATTCTACAACTGCCGCAAGCTTCGTCTGCTCACCGTGGGCACGGGCAGCCTGACCATGGGCAGCGATGTGTTTTTGAACTGCTTCGCGCTGGAGACCATCCGGGTGCAGGCAGGCCCTGAAGAACCCACCGGCCTGTTTGCCCTTGTGAACAACATCACCGAAGCGGTACGGGCTGAGTTTTGCCCTGCCGGTACAGCAGCCCCGCTGGCAGCGCTTTGGTATCCCGCCTACTGGGAGGATATCGAGGAGACCCCCGCCCACATTCTTCTACACACCTTTTCCGGCCAAGGATATCATTACCGGCAGTGTTTTTTAGAGAACAAATTCCTCCCCGCAGAATACGACGCGATCTTCCCGCAGGCCACGATGCCGACGATGCCAATGTGATGGCAATGCTCTGCTTTGACCGGCTGCGGTATCCGTGGCAGCTGACCGAAGCCGCTGCCGGGCACTACCGGGCATTTCTGGCAGCCAACACCGACCGGGTGCTGGCCCGCCTGCTGAAGGCGCAGGACAATGATGCCGTGCGTGCACTCATTGCGCTGGATGTGCTGGACAAAGACGGCTTTGCCGAAGCTTCAGCCTTGCCGCCAAGGCCGGGAACGCCGCTGCCGCCGCTCTGCTGGCGGATGCGGAGCACAAAAAGTATGCTCCTCAGCCCAAAAAGCAGCGGTACGATTTTGATTTTTAAACAGCAGAAAACTCCTTCCGTCGCACTTCGTGCGCCAGCTCCCTCTAAGAGGAAGCCTTTGGCAGTAAGGGTAAGCTTCCTGTTTCGCCAGAGGCCCCATCCTGAGGGGGCTGGCATCGCGCAGCGATGACTGGGGGAGTTTGCAGCAAGGCTGAGAGGGTTCCAAGTGAGGTGACACTTTTGCCCCAAACGATCCAAAAAGAAAAATTTTTTTGACCCGCGCAAGCCGTTCCAGTCCCAGCGGCCGGAGACCCACGAGGAGTGGCAGGCACGCATGGGCGGCGAGGTGCTGGCGGTGGTGCGCAGCGGGCTGTATCTGGACTTCCGCTTTCTGGATATAGCGCTCAGTGCCTTGTCCCCCGCCCCGGACGAGCGCTGCCGGGTGCTGGCTACGGATGGTCAGGTCCTGTTTTATCAACCCAGCCACCTGCTGCGGCTCTATCAGGACAATCCAAAATATCTCAACCGGTTGTATCTGCACACCATATTCCACTGCGTATTCCGACATTTGTGGCTGAAAGGCCGCCGGGAGCCGCAACTGTGGAGCCTTGCCTGTGATATCGCAGTGGAAAACGTTATCGACAGCCTGAACCGCACCAGCGTCAAGCGCCCGCTGACCTATGTGCGCCAGAACGCCTACCAGCAGATCACCGCCGAGGAAACCGTGGTGGCAGCCGCGCCGGTGTATCGGTGGCTCACCCGGCAGACCCCCGGTGTGCTGCGCCAGCTGGAGCGGGAGTTCGTGACCGACGACCACCGTCTGTGGCCGAAGGATGCGCCTGACCAGCCCCAGCAGATGCCCACGCCGCTGCCCCAGAAAACGTGGCAGAAGATCGGGGAGCGGATGCAGACAGAGCTGGACCTGCGGGATAAGGAAGCCGGGGACGGTGCCGATGCCCTGAAGCAGCAGGTAAAAGCCGCCAACCGCAGCCGCCGCAGCTACCGGGATTTTCTGCGCCGGTTCTGCGTGCTGCGGGAGGAAGTAAAGCTGGACCCGGACGAGTTCGACCTGAACTTCTACACCTACGGCCTTTCGGTGTACGGAAACCTGCCCCTCATCGAGCCTCTGGAAAGCCGGGAGAGCAAAAAGATCGAGGAGCTGGCCCTTGTCATCGACACCAGCTACTCCACCTCCGGTGAACTGGTGCGGGCGTTCCTTGCGGAGACCTACACTCTGCTGAAAGGACAGGAGAACTTTTTCCACCGGATGAACCTGCACCTGATCCAGGCCGATAACGCCATCCGGCAGGATATCCTGATCCACAATGAGGACGAGCTGATCCACGCCATGAACCACTTTGAGCTGCGGGGCGGCGGCGGAACGGACTTCCGCCCGGCCTTTGAATACGTGAACCAGCTGTGCGCCGAGAAGAAGTTCTCGAACCTGCGGGGCCTTTTGTACTTCACCGACGGCATGGGCACCTACCCCGCCAAGCGCCCGGCCTACGACACCGCTTTTCTGTTTCTGGGGGAGCGGTTCGACGATGCCAATGTACCGCCGTGGGCCATGAAGGTGGTTCTGGATGAAGAAGAATTTACCGGTGCAGCAGCCCGCCCGCAAAGCACCCTTGCCGACGCGCTGGCCGAAGAGGACGACCTGTACCGTGACCTGAACAATTCGTGAGGGAATTTGCTATGAATATCAAACGAGCCAAAGAAGAAATTGAACACACCGTAAAAGCCTACCTTGCCAAGGATGCTCTGGGCGAATACGCCATCCCGGCCATCCGGCAGCGTCCCATTCTGCTCATGGGGCCTCCGGGCATTGGCAAGACGCAGGTGATGGAGCAGGTAGCCCGGGAGTGCGGCGTGGCTCTGGTGGCCTACACCATCACCCACCACACCCGCCAGAGCGCCGTGGGCCTGCCCTTCATCCGCCAGCGCAACTACGGCGGCAAAGATGTCTCCGTGACCGAATACACCATGAGCGAGATCATTGCCAGCATCTACGCCAAGATGGAGGCCACCGGCCTCTCCGAGGGCATTCTGTTCATCGACGAGATCAACTGTGTGTCGGAAACGCTGGCCCCCACCATGCTGCAATTTTTGCAATGCAAGACCTTTGGCAATCAGGCCGTGCCTGCGGGCTGGGTGATCGTGGCGGCAGGCAACCCACCGGAATATAACAAATCTGTGCGCGACTTTGATATCGTTACGCTGGACCGCGTGCGCCGCATGGACATTGAGCCGGACCTGCCCGTGTGGAAGGACTATGCCCGCGCTGCCCACATCCACAGCGCCATTTTGAGCTATCTGGAGCTGCACCCGCAGAACTTCTACCAGATCAACGCCGATGTGGACGGCACCCAGTTCGTGACCGCCCGCGGCTGGGAGGATCTTTCCAATCTGCTGGACACCTACGAAACACTGGGTCTGCAGGCTGATGAAGACCTGATCCGCGAGTACATCCAGCACCCGAAGATCGCAGAGGACTTCTCCGCCTACCTCGACCTTTACTATAAGTACCGCGACGACTACGGCGTAGAGGAGATCTTGGCCGGACAGGCAAAGCCCGCCGTGTTCGCACGGCTGCTGCAGGCCCCCTTCGACGAGCGGCTTTCGCTGGTCAGCCTGATCCTTGCAGGCCTCGGCACCCGGTTCACGGCCTCCCGTCAGGCAGATGCAGTGGCCGACAGCTGCTATGCCTTTCTGCGGGAGACCAAAAAAGCCCTTGCCACCGTTCCGGAGGATATCCCGGACGGCTCGGCAGAAATGTTCCACCAGCAGATCATGGATTACGACACCGAAACACAGCAAAAGCGTGCCGCCGGGCTGCTGAGCAAAGATGCTCTGACCACTCGTCTGCAGGTCCTGGCCGTGCTGCGCGGCTGGGAGGGCGAACTGCGCCGTGCCAACGCCGCCGGCACACAGGAAGCCTTCGACCTGCTGCGCGGGCAGTTCCAGTCCCTTGCCGATGAGCGCGAAAAAGGCCCAGCAGACCGCCAGCGCCGCGCTGGAAGCCGCTTTCGACTTTATGGAACAGGCCTTTGCCGAAAGCCAGGAGATGGTGGTGTTCGTCACCGAGCTGACGGTGAACCCGGTGTCCCACGCCTTCCTCACCGAGAACGGCTGCGAACGCTACTTCAAGTACAACAAAGACCTGCTGCTGGACCACCGCAAAGCTGCCCTGCAGCAGGAGCTGGCGGCAGAGCAGCGCCGCCACGGCGGGGTGTGAGCCATGCTGGAAAATCTTCTGTTCAGCATGAACAGCACCATGCCGCTGTTCTTTATCATGCTGCTGGGCTATGTGCTGCACCGCACCGGTTTTCTGAGCGATGCGTTCGTGGCCGGGGCCAACAAGTTCGTGTTTTATGTGGCACTGCCGGTGCAGCTGTTCCGCGACTTGGCAAAACGATGTCCGCGCCACCTTCGATGGCCGGTATGTGCTGTTCTGCTTTGCGGTCACACTGGCGTGCATCCTTGTGATCTGGGCGCTGGCAAAGCTGTTTTTAAAGGGCACCGGCCTTGTGGGCGAGTTCGTTCAGGTGTGTTACCGCTCGTCGGCTGCCATCCTCGGCTCGGCTTTTCTGCAGAGCATCTACGGCGATGCCAGCATGTCCAGCCTGATGATCCTTGGCAGTGTGCCGCTGTATAACATCATGGCAGTGGTCATTTTGATGCTGGAAGCGCCCACTGCGCAGGCTCAGACCGGCAATATGGCTGAAAAGCTCAAAAAGAGTGTGAAAGGCATCCTGACGAACCCCATCCTTCTGGGCATTGCAGCGGGCTTTGCGTGGAGCATGCTGCACATTTCCATGCCTGCCATGCTGGATAAGGCCCTTTCCAATGTGGCCGGTCTGACCAGCCCTCTGGCCCTGCTTGCCATTGGTGCAGGCTTCAAGGGCAAAAAAGCTCTGGGATACCTCAAGCCTACTGCTGTGGCTACTGTGGTCAAGCTGATGGTGCTGCCTGCGCTGTTCCTGCCGCTGGCTGTGCGCTTTGGCTTTACCGATGAAAGCTGGTGGCCCTGCTGGTGATGCTGGGCAGCATCACCACCCCGGCGTGCTACGTTATGGCAAAGCAGATGGGCCACGAAGGTGTGCTTACCGGCAGCGTGTGCGTTACCACCACCCTGTTCAGCGCATTCAGCCTGACCTTCTGGCTGTTCGTGCTGCGGAGCCTCGGATATATTTTATAACATCTTTTGCATAGCACAACAGCGGACGGCCTGCAGGCTGTCCGCTGTTTGCTTTTCAGATGTTGCTTGGGGAATCAGGCCGCACCGAAGGGATGCAGCTTCTGCCCTTTATTCTGTCATTTCCAGTTCAGAGATCCATTCCCGCACGCGGTCCGGGCGGTTTGTGACGATGGCATCCGGCTGCAGGGGCCAAAGGTCTTTCACTGCCTGTTCCCCGTCCACCGTCCAGTATGCCGCCTTGATGCCCAGATCATGCAGCTTCTGCACCATGCTGGGCTGCTGGTAAGCGGTGTGATATTCGCAGCTCACCCAGTCCGGCTTGAAGTCCAGCGTCTGCACATACTTTACCGGGTCCCGCTGTTCCAGCAGGCGCTGGGCTACCTCTACCAGACTCTTGCCCGGAAAGTTCGCCTGCAGCATACTGATCTGATTGCCCATCCAGCGCAGGGCCCAGCTGCAGTTTTCGTCATCCACATTTTCCACCGACAGCGGCGGCAGCTGTGGAAAATCATCCTCTTCCAGCCCGTTCTGCAGGCCAAGCATTTCCCATGTGCTAGTGGGCAGCGCCATGGTCTCCAACGCACCGTAGACCAGCACGCCCACCTTCAGCTCCGGCATCAGCTGCTTTGCCTGCCGCAGCAGGTCGTGGTTGAACGAGATCACCACCAGCCGGTCGGTAATGTTTGCTGCACGCACCTCCTCGATCACGCGGGGGACAAAATCCGGGTCGTCATCGATGGTAGCCTTCATTTCCAGCTGAACGATGGTACCTTCCATTTCCCTGCACAGAGCCAGTGCCTCCTGCAGGGTAGCGATCCTCTCGTTCCGATAGTTCACATCCTTCCAGCTGCCAAAGTCCAGCGCCTTCAGCTCGCCCTCGGTCATGTCGTAGATCTGGCCACGCATATCGGTGTGCCAGTCAATGACAAAATCGTGGTGGATCACCAGCTTTTTATCGCTGGTCTGCTGTACGTCCATTTCCACGCCGTCCGCGCCGATCTCCATCGCCTTGCGGAACGCAGAAAGGGTATTTTCCGGCGCAAGATAGGACGCGCCGCGGTGTGCAATAATCTCAGGTGTCATAAATTCCAATTCTTTCTCACAAATTTATTTTTTCGCAAATTTCAGGCAAGGTCGGTGCCGTTTGAAGCAATGACCTTTTTGTACCAGTAGAAGCTGTCCTTGCGGCTGCGGGCCAGTGTGCCGTTGCCGTCGTTGTCCTTATCCACATAGATAAAGCCGTAGCGCTTTTTCATCTCACCGGTGGATGCGCTCACAAGGTCGATAGGGCCCCATGTGGTGTAGCCCATCAGCGGCAGGCCGTCCTCGTTGACGGCCTTTTCCATCTGCTCGATGTGGGCGCGCAGATAATCGATGCGGTAGCTGTCGTGGATGGAGCCGTCCGCTTCCACGGTATCCACCGCGCCAAGGCCGTTCTCCACAATGAACATGGGCTTTTCGTACCGGTCGTAGATGGTGTTCAGGGTCACGCGCAGGCCCACCGGGTCGATGGCCCAGCCCCACTCGCTGGCCTTGAGGTACGGATTCTTCACGGCATCCAGCACCGCATTGCCGTCGGCCTTTTTCTTCTGCCAGGATCTCCTGATCCGTGGTGATGCAGCGGCTGGAATAGTAGCTGAAGGAGACAAAATCCACGGTGCCTTCTTTCAGAACCTGCTCATCGCCCGGCTCGGTGTGTAGGGTGATGCCGGCCTTCTCCATCCGCTTTTTTGCCCACACCGGGTAGGCTCCCCGGGCCTGCACATCGGTAAAGAAGTAGTTGTCGCGGTCCGCTTCCTGCGCGGCACGGATATCCTCCGGTGCACAGGTGCGCGGGTAATACTGGCCTGCCGCCAGCATACAGCCCACCATGGCACCGGGCATCTTTTCATGGGCCAGCTTGACCGCCTTTGCGCTGGCCACCAGTTCATGATGTGCCGCCTGATACTCCACCTGCTGCACATTCTCTCCCGGATAGAACACTAGCCCCGCGCCGGTAAAGCAGATGCAGCAGCATGTTGATCTCGTTGAAGGTGAGCCAGTATTTCACCTTCCCCTTGTAGCGGTCAAACAGCACTTCACAGTAGTGCACATAGGCATCCACCATGCGGCGGTCTTTCCAGCCGCCATACTTTTTTATGAGGGCAATGGGGGTATCGAAGTGGCAGATGGTCACAAGCGGTTCAATGCCGTATTTGTGGCACTCATCAAACACATCCTCATAGAACTTCAAGCCCTCTTCATTGGGCTGGGCATCGTCGCCGTTCGGCAGGATGCGGGTCCATGCGATGGACAGCCGGAAGCACTTGAAACCCATCTCGGCAAAGAGGGCGATGTCCTCTTTATAATGGTGATACAGGTCAATGGCTTCATGGCTGGGATAATAGTGCTTGTCGTCACACTCCAGCATTTCCAGCGACCCAGCGCCACCGGGAAGCGGTCCGGGCCAAACGGGGTCACATCCACGGTGGCAAGGCCCTTGCCGCCTGCCTGCCATGCGCCCTCGCACTGGTTGGCAGCGGTGGCACCGCCCCACAGAAAATCTTTGGGAAAACTGCCCATATGTAAACCCTCCCTATTCTAATTTGTTGATTATAAGATACCGCACAATCGCCGGAATGTCCATGCCTACATTTTACAAAAAGGTGCTTCATTGTTGTGAAAGTACGACTTTTATCGTCAAATCGCCGAATTTTGATTCTATTTTTCGTACATTTTTCACGAGAAAAATGCAAAAACGGCCTGATTTTCCTTTCATT
>ENA-OQAJ01000009-OQAJ01000009.1-human-gut-metagenome-genome-assembly--contig:-NODE-9-length-52165-cov-4.769668_pt1 | contig 52165 bp, 80 predicted proteins | sample MGYA00242736_ERZ504529 | MGnify/ENA primary metagenome ERZ504529 (study PRJEB26092, sample SAMD00036275) | human gut metagenome | host: Homo sapiens | study: EMG produced TPA metagenomics assembly of the...
ATAATAGCCACGGGTCAGGTAACGATACTCTCCTCTATAATCATTTTTGTAACCGATAACATAGCCCGAGTTCGCACTGGTCAGCTTCAGGTTTTCTGGTATGCCTTTCCATTCGTGTATGTCGTGATTCGTCTGCCTTCGTAGGGATTTTGCACCTCAATTTTTGCCTCGCTCGTAAAGGTAGGGTCAATCGTTACATACGGATTTCCAAACTCCTCACTATCTTCCCCACTAGACAAATATATATCTGTATCGTTGCCCTCAAAGGTCACATTCTTTATGACCAGTTCGTGTTTCTTATCTACCTGACAGTTAACACCGTATTTACCGTTTTTAATCGTAATATTATCCAGCGTAACATCCGCATTCAGACCTCCGCCAAAAAACCACAGTCATTCCGCTCGCAAGCGCTTCATAAGTTCCTCCGTTTGTGATCCGTATCTCTTTCGCCGTATCATCATAAAGTTTTCCACATAAATCCAAAACTCTGCTGTTGTGACTTTCTTCACCCTTCGCGGATACGTTTACATTGTCAAGGGTAATCGTTCCTCCCTCAACTGAAACACAATATCCGTCATTTATTTTCCAAAGTACTGTTCTTAATTTCAACACTTCCGTTTTCACTACCGACGAATCCATTTTTTTTATTTTTGCACCGTCTATAATAACAGTTCCTGCCCTATCAATTCCAGCCCAAGGCCATGGTGCATTGTATACTATGTAATACCCATCTGCAGTTAATTCACCGCCATTGATATGAACTACACTGCCATTCAAAATCGGGAAAGACGTTTCTTCCGCGGCAATATACACGTTATTCAGTTCAAGTGTTCCCGCGACAACGGTAAAAAAAGATAGCGTTGTTCACCATCCAGATACGTCCGTTCTGAAACAACCACCGTTGCATTCGAGGCATTCAAATTCATAAAAGCGGCGGCATCTGTATTTTTCACATTTGCAACGACATCATACTGCCCTGCATTGATCTTCAAATCGCGGGCATCCTTCACATTCAGCAGTGCAGACCTCATATTGACATCCACATTACCAACAATGTTCAGCGTAACATTTTTTGTCGTATCGACCGTGATACTCTTTGTATAGGGTCCGCTCAGTTCATACACATCGCCATGCGCTGCTACAAATGTATCATTAACAGTCTCCCCGCCATTCAGTGGTAGGTTCCGTCTCTTCCTGCGCACTCACGCCATTTTCCTGTTCTTCCGCCCCCGGCTCCGCCGCAACGCGCCCACCGGCAGAACGACAGCATCATGCACACCGCAAGTGCTGCACTGAGAAGTCTCGTACTCTTTTTTCTCATGTTCTCTTCCTCTTTTCGTTTGTTATTTTGCAGGCACCCACCCAAAAGGCACCGTCTGCTCTTCAAGTTTACCCCCCCATACAACATATCAAGAGGCATTTTGGCAGAAAATAGGTTCGAGTTTTTTAGTGGAATTGTTAAAAATGTTTACGGTTTGGCCCGCTATTCCCGGGAACATTCAGAAGCAATGAAAATGCCACGCAAAAAAAGCCCTCTCCCATTGCTGGGAAAGGGCTTTTGAACACTGTATCAAACAGTCAGAGCAGATCAGACGAGCTCCAGAACTGCCATCTCAGCAGCGTCGCCGCGGCGAGCGCCGATCTTGATGATGCGGGTGTAGCCGCCGTTGCGGTCAGCGTACTTGGGGCTGATCTCATCAAACAGCTTCTTTGCAACATCTTCCTTGGTGATGTAGGCATAAACCTGACGCTTGGTGTGCAGGTCGCTTGCCTTGCCAAGGCTGATCATCTTCTCGGCCATGGAACGAACGTCCTTAGCGCGAGTGACAGTGGTCTCAATCTTGCCATTCTCTAACAGGTAGGTAACCATAGCGCGCATCATAGCGTTGCGGCTGTCGCTGGTTCTACCGAGCTTTCTGGTACCGGGCATCCCGTTTCACTCCTTAATTATTTTTAGTTATCGTCATCCGTGTTCAGCTTGAAGCCCAGAGAATCCAGCTTTGCCATGACCTCTTCCAGGCTCTTGCGACCGAGGTTGCGAACCTTCATCATCTCGTCCTCGCTCTTGCTGACCAGATCTTCCACCGTGTTGATGCCTGCGCGCTTCAGGCAGTTGAAGGAACGCACGCTCAGATCCAGCTCTTCAATGGTCATTTCCAGAGCCTTTTCCTTGTCGTCGTTGGTCTTCTCCACCATGATCTCAGCGCCGGCTGCCTCATCGGACAGGTTGACGAACAGGTTCAGGTGCTCGGTCAGCACACGGGCAGCCAGAGAAACGGCTTCCTGCGCATTGATCGTGCCATCGGTCCAAACCTCAATGGTCAGCTTGTCATAATCGATCGCCTGGCCAACACGGGTGCTCTCGACGTTGTAGTTCACCTTGAGCACAGGGGTGTAAATGCTGTCAACGGGAAGAGTGTTGATATCGTTCTTCTCGATGATAGCCTGTTTGTTGCGCTCTGCGGGCACATAGCCGCGGCCCTTATCGAAGGTCAGCTCCATGACGAGCTTGCCGCCCTCGCCCAGGGTTGCGATGTGCCACTCAGGGTTCAGAATTTCGATGTCGTCGCCCTGCTTGATGTTGTCAGCGGTGACCTCACAGGGGCCGACTGCCTCAACACGCACTGTCTTCGGACCATCGGTGTACAGCTTTGCAGCAATACCCTTCAGGTTCAGGACAATTTCGGTAACGTCTTCCTTGACGCCCTCAATGGTGGAGAACTCGTGAACCACGCCATCAATCTTGACGCTGGTCACGGCGACACCGGGCAGAGAGGAAAGAAGCACACGACGCAGGCTATTGCCCAGTGTGATGCCAAAGCCACGCTCCAGCGGTTCTGCCACGAATTTGCCGTAGCGGCCGTCCGGGGACAGGCTTGCCGTTTCGATTTTGGGACGTTCAATCTCCATCATATCTATGCCCTCCTTGTCAAACCGGCGCTGCCGCCGGCCCATTATTAAATTCTTTCAAAGAAAAGAATGCGAAAGTGAGCCGTCCACGGGGAAGGCCCAGCCTTCTTAATGGATTACTTGGAGTACAGCTCGACGATGAGGTGCTCTGCGACTTCGTAGTCGATATCGCTGCGCTCGGGCAGCTTTGCGACAACACCCTTCAGAGAACCGGTCTCACGGTTCAGCCATGCGGGCAGAGCAACAACGGGAGCCTCGGGGCCGGTCAGCTTTGCAAACTTTGCAGAGCTGCGGCTGGACTCGCGCACTTCGATCACGTCGCCAGCCTTCACCTGGTAAGAAGGAATGTTGACCTTCTTGCCGTTGACGGTGAAGTGAGCGTGGGACACCAGCTGACGAGCGTCGCGGCGGGTCTGAGCAAAGCCCAGACGGAACACGACGTTGTCCAGACGGCACTCCATGATCTGCAGCAGGTTCTCACCAGTCTTGCCGGGGCGGGCCTCAGCACGCAGGTAAGCATTGTGGAACTGCTTTTCCAGAACGCCGTAGATAAACTTGACCTTCTGCTTCTCCTTCAGCTGAGATGCGTACTCAGACTGCTTCTTGCGCATGTTGCCATTGGAGTTGCGGGTGGTATTCTTCTTTGCATAGCCCATGACCGCAGGAGAAATGCCCAGGGCCTTGCAACGCTTTGCGATAGGCTGCGTATTCTTTGCCATAATTCAATTTCCTCCTTCGATCAGACACGACGGCGCTTCGGGGGACGGCAGCCATTGTGGGGGATGGGAGTCACGTCCTTGATCAGGGTGACTTCCAGGCCGGTAGCCTGCAGCGCACGAATAGCGGACTCACGGCCAGCGCCGGGGCCCTTGACGTAGACCTCAACGGTCTTCATGCCATGCTCGATAGCAACCTTGGCTGCGGTCTCAGCAGCAGACTGGGCTGCGAACGGAGTGCTCTTACGGCTGCCGCGGAAGTTCAGGGAGCCGGAGGAGCACCAAGACACTGCATTACCCTGCAGGTCGGTGATGGTGACAACAGTATTGTTGAAGGTAGACTGGATATGAGCCTGACCAGCAGCAATGTTCTTGCGCTCTTTGCGCTTCATGCGGACATTAGCGCCCTTCTTGGCATTATTTGCACTTGCCATTTCTCAAATCCTCCTTACTTCTTCTTGTTAGCGACAGTGCGCTTGGGACCCTTGCAGGTACGTGCATTGGTCTTGGTACGCTGGCCGCGGCAGGGCAGATTCTTGCGATGGCGGGTGCCACGGAAGGACTGGATCTCAACCAGGCGCTTGATGTCCAGAGCAACGTTGCGGCGCAGGTCGCCTTCAACGATGATGTTAGCCTGATCGATGTAGTCACGGATCTTAGCCTCTTCTTCCAGAGTCAGGTCCTTGACGCGGGTATCGGGGTTGATGCCAGTTGCTTCCAGGATCTTGTTAGCAGTGGTCTGGCCGATACCATAAACGTAGGTGAGACCCACCTGAACGCGCTTCTCGCGGGGCAGGTCAACGCCGGCAATACGTGCCATAGTAGTTTCCTCCAAAAATCATCCCATGTCAGTGTCGGGGTCTGCGCCGGGACTCTACGCACTTGACCCCCAGGCGCCCGAATTAGCCTGGCGCTGCTTATGCTTGGGGTTCTGGCAGATGACCATCACGCGGCCTTTGCGGCGGATGACCTTGCACTTTTCGCAGATGGGTTTCACGGAAGGCTTGACCTTCATGATGTTGAACCTCCTTTTGGTTGATACCCTGGTGCTTATTTGGAGCGCCAGGTGATGCGGCCCTTAGAAAGATCATAGGGCGACATTTCCACGGTAACCTTGTCCCCGGGCAGGATACGGATGAAATTGGTCCGCAGCTTGCCGGAGATGTGCGCTAAGAGGATGTGACCGCTGGGAGTGAGCTTCCCGGTGTTCTTATCCTCGCTCAACATTTCCACCTTAAAGATGGCGTTGGGCATGGCTTCACGCACAATGCCTTCGATCTCGATAACGTCTTCCTTAGACAAGCTATTTGCCTCCTCATTGGATCTGCTCAGTTTGTCGTTGAACCTGAACCGGTGCCTTTGCCTTGGAACCCTGAAAGCGCCGCGGTTTTCACGTGCCTGCGCCCGTTTGACCGCAGCTTGCCGCTTCAGCGTTCTCCAGTTCCAGTGCCGGTCCACAGACGGACAGGCGGCGATGATCGCCACATACTTCATCTTTCGCGGCACAAAATCCGCAAAACGGGCAGAAAATCCCTGTCCGCCGAGGAAGTATCTGGCTTCCACAGCCATTTATAGATTATACACCTTTTGTTGTCAATTTGCAAGAGCTTTTTCCGTATTTCCGATAAAAAATTCTCGAAATTCAAAAGCTGTCCTTTCTCTCCCCGGTCTTGGTTTTTCTCCACCGCAAAGATGAAACTTTTCACCAAAAGTTGTCATAATTGCACAAACAGCAGGTCTGTCCCTGCAAAAAAACGCCGCCTGCGGCGGAGCATTTCTGCTCTTCACAGGCGGCGCTTCTCATATTTCAGGGATTAGCTTACTTCAGGCTGAACTTTTCCGGGTCAAAATCCGGGTCATCCCAGAAGCGGGTCATGATCTCAGTGTGATCCTTCAGGATCGCATTGGAGTGCTCAAAGTGCGCAGCCAGACCACCGTCCTTGGTCTTGACGGTCCAGCCGTCCTTGGACTGGGTGATCTTGCAGTCGTACTGGCAGATCATGGGCTCAATGGCAATGGTCATGCCGGGCACAAGGCGCGGGCCGCGGCCCTGATGGCCGTAGTTGGGCACTTCCGGGTCCTCGTGCAGCTCACGGCCGGTGCCGTGGCCCACGAACTCGCGGACGACCGAGAAACCGGCATCCTCGCAGTAGCTCTGCACGGCATAGCCAATGTCGCCGATGCGGTTGCCGGCCACAGCCTGCTCGATGCCCTTATACAGAGCAGCCTTGGTCACATCCAGCAGGCGCTGTGCTTCCAGATCGACCTTGCCTACCGCATAGGTGCAGGCATTGTCGCCGTTGAAGCCATCGATCTTTGCGCCAGTGTCGATGCTGACGATATCACCGGGACGAATGACGATGTCATGCGAAGGGATACCATGGATGATGGTATCGTTCAGGCTGATGCAGGCCGTGCCCGGAAAGCCATACAGACCCTTGAAATTGGGTGTGCCGCCGTGCTTCACGATGAAGTCGTAGATCAGCTTATCCAATTCCCATGTGGTCATACCTGCTTCGATATGCTCACCGCCGTACTTCAGGGCAGCTGCGCTCAGGGCATTTGCCTTGCGCATGCCGTCCAGCTCTTTCGCATTTTTGATCTGAATCACGATTATGCCTCCAAAGCCTTCATGACTTCAGCCGTGGTCTCCTCGATGGAGGGGCAGAACTTGATCTCTGCCAGCTTGCCGCGGGTACGGTAGAACTCCACCAGCGGCTCGGTCTGCTCATGATATGCTTTCAGACGATCCAGCACGGTGGCAGGCTGGTCGTCCTTGCGGATGACGGTCTTGCCGCCGCACAGGTCGCACACACCCTCGACCTTGCTCTTCTTGTTGACGATGTGGTAGCTTGCGCCGCACTTCTCGCAGACGCGGCGGCCGCTCATGCGGTCAACGATCACATTGTCCTCGACCTGCAGCTCCAGCACCTTGTCGATACGGATGCCCATGGTCTCGATGGCCTCGGCCTGAGCGATGGTGCGGGGCACACCGTCCAGGATGAAGCCGTTTGCGCAGTCCGGCTGAGCCAGACGCTCTTTCAGGATGCCGATGATGACCTCATCGGGCACCAGAGCGCCAGCGTCCATAAAGCTCTTTGCCTTCAGGCCCATCTCGGTGCCTTCCTTGACAGCAGCGCGCAGAATGTTGCCGGTGCTGATGGAGGGGATGTTCAGCTTGGCGCAGATGATCTCGGCCTGCGTGCCCTTACCAGCACCAGGTGCGCCCAACAGGATCAGATTCATAGGATCATTCCTTTCCTTTGTTAGAGGATGTAAACTCCAAAAAAGTAAAAAAGCACTGAAAAGTTCGAGCGTACTCTCCTTTCCAGTGCTTTCTCACATCTTAATTATTGTGGATCAACCAAGGAAGCCCTTGTGGTTGCGCATCGTCATGAAGCTGTCGAGGCTGCGGGTGGTATCAAGTGCCACACCGACCACGATCAGCAGGCTGGTACCGCCCAGCTGGATGCTCATACCGGTCAGGTTGCCCAGAATGATCGGCAGCACAGCCACCGCAGCCAGGAAGATGGCACCGATGAGGGTGATCTTGTTCAGGGTGCGGGTGATGAAATCGCTGGTCGGCTTGCCGGGACGGAAGCCGGGGATCGAGCCGTTGTTGCGGCGCAGATTGTTGGCGATCTCAACGGGGTTGTACTGGATGGCCACATAGAAGTAGTTGAATGCCAGAATCAGCAGCAGGTAGATCACAACGTACAGCCAGGAGGTGTAGTTGAAGGTGTGGAAGAATGCATACCACACCGGGTGTGCCTGCTGGTCGATCTGCAGGAAGCTGCCGATGGTGCCCGGGATGGACACCAGAGCCGAAGCGAAGATGATGGGCATAACGCCGCTCATGTTCAGCTTCAGGGGCAGATAGCTGTTCTGACCGCCCATCTGCTTGCGGCCTACCACGCGCTTTGCGTACTGAATGGTGATGCGGCGCTCTGCGTTGGTCATGACGACCACGAAGACCACAGCCACCAGTGCCAGCACGATCAGCAGCGGCAGGAAGAAGTAGTACTGGGGCTTGCCGGACGCTGCCTGAGTCAGCAGACCCTTGACAGAGGTGTACAGCGAAGACCAGTTGGAGACGATCGAAGCAAAGATGATGAGCGAGACACCGTTGCCGATGCCCTTGTCATCGATCTGCTCACCGCACCATGTGATCAGCTGTGCGCCGGCCACAAAGGTTGCGATGATGACGATGGCGGCAAAGATGCCGGCACCGCCGGAAACGTACTTCAGTGCGCCCATATTGCGGATCACGAAGTAGTAGCCGATGCTCATGATCAGAGCGACCACAGCACCTGCGTACCGGTTGATCTGCTGCAGCTTCTGCTGGCCGTCGGCTTCCTTTGCCAGATTTTCCAGCGCGGGAATTGCCACGGTGAGCAGCTGCACAATAATGGAGGCGTTGATATAGGGTGTCACACCTAACGCGAAGAGCGTGCAACGGGCCAGAGCACCACCGCTCATCATGTTCAGATAGGAGAGCATGTCGCCGTTTGCGAACATCTGCGTCAGCGCAGAGCCGGAAACGAACGGAACGGGGATGGCACAGCCCAGACGGTACACCACGAGGATCGCCAGCGTGAACAGGAGACGATTTTTAAGCTCGGGGATCTTCCATGCGTTACGGAATGTCTGGAACACCTTACATCACCTCAGCCTTTCCGCCTGCCTTCTCGATTTTCTCTTTGGCAGAAGCGGAATAGGCTGCGGCCTTCACGGTCAGAGCCTTGGTCAGCTCGCCGTTGCCCAGAACCTTAACGCCGTCCAGAGTCTTCTTGACCAGACCCTTTGCCTTCAGAGCCTCGGTATCGACGACATCGCCGGCATTGAAAGCAGCTTCCAGATCAGCCACGTTGACGATGGCGTACTGGGTAGCAAAGATGTTGTTAAAGCCAACCTTGGGCAGGCGGCGTGCCAGAGGCATCTGGCCGCCCTCGAAACCAGCGTGCTTCACGCCGGAACGGGCCTTCTGGCCCTTGCTGCCGAAGCCGGCAGTCTTGCCATTGCCGGAGCCAATGCCGCGGCCCTTGCGGGTCACAGCCTTGTTTGCGCCGGGAATCGCGTGCAATTCATGAAGTTTCATTATGCGTATACCCCCTGCTATTAGGCTTCGGTGACGCTGAGCATAAAGCCGATCTTTGCGATCTTGCCCTGCGTAGCGGCATTGTCAGGCTGAACGGTAACGTCGCCCGGCTTCTTCAGGCCCAGAGCCTCAGCGGTAGCGATCTGCTTAGCGCCGCGGCCAATCAGGCTCTTCTTCAGCTCGATCTTGAGCATCTTATCTGCCATGGTTTGTTACCTCCTTAACCCAGAATTTCTTTCACGGTCTTGCCGCGCTTCTCAGCGACAGACTCAGCGCTGACCAGGCCGCACAGACCTGCGAAGGTAGCAGAAACAACGTTGATGGGGTTGTTGGAACGCATAGACTTCGCACGAATGTCCTTGATGCCAGCAGCCTCAATGACGGCACGCACAGGGCCGCCGGCGATCATACCGGTACCAGGTGCAGCCGGCTTGAGCAGAACGGCGCCTGCGCCGTACTTGCCGACGATCTCGTGGGGGATGGTGGTGCCCTTCAGGGCAACCTTGTGCATGTTCTTCTTAGCAGCAGCTTCGCCCTTGCGGATTGCCTCAGGCACTTCGCCGGACTTGCCGATGCCGTAACCAATGGTGCCCTTGCCGTCGCCCACGACAACCAGAGCGGCAAACTTCATGATGCGGCCGCCCTTGACAGTCTTGGAAACGCGGTTGATGGAGACAACCTTGGTGATCATGCCGTCGTCTTCACGGTTTCTCATAGCCATAATGTGTTTCCTCCTCTCATTACAGCTTCAGGCCGCCCTCACGGGCGCCATCAGCCAGGGCCTTAACACGGCCATGATAAACGTAGCCACCACGGTCGAACACGACCTCGGTGATGCCCTTTTCCAGAGCCTTTGCTGCGATCTTCTTGCCGATCTCAGCAGCGGCCTCGACGTTGCCGCCGTTGCCGTTGAAGTCCTTGTCCATAGTAGAAGCCGACACCAGAGTCACGCCCTGCTCATCATCGATGATCTGAGCGTAAATGTGCTTGGCGGAGCGGAAAACATCCAGGCGAGGACGTGCTGCGGTGCCGCTGATCTTGTTACGAACGCGGCGATGACGACGAAGACGAGCTTCGTTCTTGTCGATCTGCTTAACCATTGTCTTTCACTCCTTACCTTATTTCTTGCCCTTGCCGGCCTTGCCTTCTTTGTGCTTGACAACCTCGCCCTCGTAGCGGATGCCCTTGCCCTTGTAAGGCTCGGGCGGCTTCTTGGCGCGGATCTCGGCAGCATACTGGCCGACCTTCTGCTTGTCAATACCGGTAACGGTGAAGTGGTTGGGATCCTGCCACACGATGGTGCAGTCCTCAGTATCAGGAATGTTCACCTGATGAGAGAAGCCCAGGTTCATGACCAGGTTGGAGCCCTGCTTCTGGCAGCGCAGGCCGACGCCCACGATCTCCAGCTTCTTCTCGTAGCCGTTCACAACACCGTTCACCATGTTGGCGATGTTGGTACGGGTCAGGCCGTGCAGGCTGCGGGCCTGGGGTTCGTCATTGGGGCGGGTAACCAGAACTTCATTGCCCTCGACCTTGACGGTCATCAGGGGATGATAGTTGGAATTCAGGCTGCCCTTGGGGCCCTTGACGGCGACGTGATGTGCTGCCTCATCGACAGTGACAGTAACGCCGGCAGGAATGACGATGGGTTTTCTTCCAATTCTCGACATTGTCTTTTACCCCTTTCTTACCACACGTAGGCCAGGACTTCGCCGCCGACGTGTGCAGCACGTGCAGCCTTATCAGTCATGATGCCCTTAGAGGTGGAAATGATTGCGGTGCCCAGGCCCTTCATGACCTTGGGCATATCCTCGCAGTTGGTGTAGATGCGCAGGCCGGGCTTGGACACGCGGCGCAGACCAGCGATAACGGGCTCGCCGTTAGCCTGATACTTCAGGGTGACAACGATGGTACCCTGAACGGTGTCGTTCTTGACCTGCATGCCCTTGATGTAGCCCTCGTCAACCAGAATCTGGCAGATAGCCTTCTTCATGTTGGAAGCGGGGATCTCCACAGAAGGGTGTTTGGCAGTGCTAGCGTTGCGGATGCGAGTCAGCAGGTCCGCGATAGGATCAGTAATCTGCATTTGCCACTAACCTCCTTAGATTAGCTCTCGTTTGTTTTATAATGATACCGCCCCGAAACATCGTTGCCCCGGGGCGGATATCCGACAAATTATCCGGCCCTCTGGCTTGATTACCAGGAAGCCTTCTTCACGCCCGGGATCTCGCCCTTGTAGGCCAGCTCACGGAAGCACACACGGCACACGCCGTACTTGCGCAGCACGGAGTGGGGACGGCCGCAGATGCGGCAGCGGGTGTATGCACGGGTAGAGAACTTAGCAGGACGAGACTGCTTCAGCTTCATAGACAGTTTAGCCATTGTAGAAATCTCCTCCCTTAGTTGTTCTCTGCGAACGGAGCGCCCAGAGCCTTCAGCAGCTCCTTGCCCTCTTCGTCAGTCTTGGCAGTGGTGACAAAGCAGACATCCATGCCGCGGACTGCATCGACCTTCTCGAAGTCGATCTCGGGGAAGATGATCTGCTCCTTGATGCCGCATGCAAAGTTGCCGCGGCCATCAAAACCGTTGCCGTTGATGCCGCGGAAGTCGCGGACACGGGGCAGTGCGATGTTGAAGAAGCGATCGACAAACTCATACATACGCTCACCGCGCAGGGTGACCTTGCAGCCGATGGGAGTGCCCTGGCGCAGCTTGAAGTTAGCAACGCTCTTCTTGGCACGGCACACAACTGCCTTCTGGCCAGTGATCTGGCCCAGATCCTTCATGACAGCTTCCAGGATCTTCTCGTTGTCCTTGGCTTCGCCGCAGGCAACGTTGATGACGACCTTGTCCAGCTTGGGGATCTGCATAACGCTCTTGTAACCGAACTTGGAGTTCAGAGCAGGAGCAATTTCATTGACATACTGTTCTTTCAAACGAGCCATTGTTCCTTACTCCTTTCTTACAGCTCAGCGCCGCACTTCTTGCAGACGCGAACCATCTTGCCGTCCTTCTCGACGTGGCCCACACGCACGGCCTTGCCGCACTTGGGGCAGATGGGCATGACCTTGGATGCGTACATAGCACCCTCAGCCTTGACGATGCCGCCCTGCTCGCCCTGACGACGAGGCTTGACGTGCTTGGTAACCATGTTCTGGCCCTCAACGATGACCTTGTTCTCAGAGGGGCTGACCTGCAGGACCTTACCAGTGTGGCCCTTGTCCTTGCCGCTGATGATCATAACGTTGTCGCCGTTTTAACATGAAGATTATTCATTTTTAAAACCTCCTTACAGCGATTCCGGAGCCAGGCTCAGGATCTTGGTGTAGCCGGCATCACGCAGCTCGCGAGCAACGGGTCCAAAGATACGGGTACCCTTGGGGCTCTTGTCGGCCATAACGATAACGGCGGCGTTCTCATCGAAACGGATGTAGGAGCCGTCGTCGCGGCGGACGCCATGCTGCTGCGCACGATGACAGCCTTGACGACGTCGCCCTTCTTAACGGAGCCGCCGGGGGCTGCCTTCTTGACAGAGCAGACCACGACGTCACCAATGTTTGCGTATCTCTTGCGGGTGCCGCCCAGCACGCGGAAGCACATCAGCTCCTTGGCACCGGTGTTGTCGGCAACTTTGAGATAAGTTTGCATCTGAACCATATCAGATATCTCCTTTCAAACTGTTCAAAGCAGCGGGCAAATTACTTTGCCTTCTCAACGATACGGACCAGGCGCCAGCGCACATCCTTGGACAGGGGGCGGCACTCCATGATCTCAACACGGTCACCGATGCCGCACTCGTTCTGCTCATCACGAGCCTTGAACTTGGCGGTACGCTTCAGGATCTTCTTGTACAGGGGGTGCTGCACGCTATCCTTAACGGCAACCACGATGGTCTTATCCATCTTGTCGGACACGACGACGCGACGCGGGTCTTTCTCAGATTACGTTCTTCCATCGTTTAACCTCCTTACTGCTTCTCAGCCAGAACGGTCATCACGCGGGCGATGTCCTTCTTGACTGCTTCGATGCGGCCGGGGTTCTCCAGCTGGTTGATGGCATGCTGGAAGCGCAGGTTAAACAGCTCGGCCTTCAGGTCTGCCAGCTTGCTGGTCAGCTCTGCGGTCTGCATTTCGCGGAGTTCATTAGCCTTCATTGGTGCCATCCTCCTTCACGGAGTCCTCACGGACAACAAATTTGCACTTGATGGGCAGCTTGTGCATAGCCAGGCGCAGTGCCTCACGAGCAGTTGCCTCATCGACATCTGCCAGCTCGAACAGAACGCGGCCCGGCTTCACAACAGCGACCCAGTATTCGGGAGAGCCTTTACCGGAACCCATGCGGGTCTCAGCGGGCTTTTCAGTCACGGGCTTATCGGGGAAGATCTTGATCCACACCTTGCCGCCACGCTTGATGTAACGAGTCATGGCAACACGAGCAGCCTCGATCTGGGTGGAAGAGATCCATGCCGGCTCCAGAGCAACAAGGCCGTACTGGCCCTGGCACACCACGTTGCCGCGGGTAGCCTTACCGGTCATGCGGCCGCGCTGGACGCGGCGGTACTTAACACGCTTAGGCAGTAACATTACTTGTTGCCTCCTTCCTTCTTCTGAGCGGTCTTAGCGCTCTTCAGGACTTCGCCCTTGTAGACCCACACCTTGACGCCGATGCGGCCGTAGGTGGTAGCAGCCTCTGCAAAGCCGTAGTCAATGTCAGCACGCAGGGTCTGCAGGGGGATGGTGCCCTCGTGATAGCTCTCGGTACGAGCGATATCAGCGCCGCCCAGACGGCCGGAGCACATTGCCTTGATGCCCTTTGCGGGAACGGTTGCGCGATCGCGGGGGCTCATGGCATTGCGCATGCACTGCTTCATGGCACGACGGAAGGTCACGCGGTTCTCCAGCTGACGAGCGATATCCTCAGCAACCAGCTGAGCGTTGGTAGCAGCGCTCTTGACCTCGATGACATTGACGATGACAGTCTTGCCATACTCCTTGGTCAGCTTGTTCTGCAGAGCAACGCGCTCTTCGCCGCCCTTGCCGATGACCATGCCGGGCTTAGCGCAGTAGATGTTGACAGTTACGCGAGGAGCGGAAGTGGACGGGTCCACAGTACGCTCGATCTCGATCTTGGGCACACCAGCATCCTTCAGCTGAGCCTTCAGCTCAGTGCGGATCTTGTGGTCCTCGACGAGGTTATCGCTGAAATCCTTCTTGGAGGCAAACCAGCGGCTGTCCCAGTCTTTAATAACGCCGACACGAATGCCGTGCGGATTTACTTTCTGGCCCATTGTTTTCCCTCCTTACTCTTTCTCTTTCAGAACAACGGTCATGTGGCTGGTGCGCTTCAGGATGCGGTAGCCGCGGCCCTGTGCACGAGGCATCATGCGCTTCAGCGTCGGGCCGGGGCAGACGTAGCACTCGGCGACGTAGAGGTTGTTCTTGTCCATATTGAAGTTGTTTTCCGCATTAGCGGCTGCAGACTTCACCAGCTTCAGAAGGGGCTCACAAGCTGCCTTCGGGGTGTACTGCAGGATTGCCAGCGCTTCGTCCAGGGGCTTGTTACGGATCAGATCCATAACGATAGACACCTTACGAGGACTAATGCGGGCATAACGAAGAATTGCCCGAGCTTCCATGTTGTGTTCCTCCCTCTATTACTTAGAATTACCAGTGTGGCCCTTGAAGGTACGGGTGGGAACGAACTCACCCAGCTTGTGGCCAACCATGTCCTCAGTCACATACACAGGCACATGCTTGCGGCCGTCGTGAACGGCAAAGGTGTGACCAACGAATTCGGGGAAGATCGTGGAGGCGCGGCTCCAGGTCTTGATGACCTGCTTCTTGCCGGAAGCGTTCATCGCTTCAACGTGCTTCATAAGAGCAGCCTGGACGAAAGGTCCTTTTTTAATGCTTCTACCCATTGTCTTAAACTCCTCTCTTACTTACCTGCACGCTTCACGATCAGCTTATCGGAGCGCTTATGATGCTTGCGAGTCTTGAGACCCAGAGCGGGCTTGCCCCAGGGAGTCATAGGACCGGAGTGACCAACAGGTGCGCGGCCCTCGCCACCACCGTGGGGATGGTCGCAGGGGTTCATGACGGTACCACGCTGCCGGGACGCACGCCCATGTGGCGCTTGCGGCCAGCCTTGCCCAGGTTGACGTTCTCGTGGTCGATGTTGGAAACCTGACCGATGACTGCGGTGCAGTTCACGGGCACGTTGCGCATCTCACCGGAGGGCAGACGAACCAGAGCGTAGCCATTCTCCTTAGCCATCAGCTGAGCCATGTTGCCAGCGGAACGAACCAGCTGAGCGCCGCGGCCGGGATACAGCTCGATGTTATGGATGATGGTACCGACGGGGATGTTCTCGAAGGGCAGGCAGTTGCCGGGCTTGATGTCGGCAGACTTGCTGCTGATGACCACATCGCCCACCTTCAGGCCATCGGGAGCAATGATGTAGCTCTTGACGCCATCGGTGTACTCGACCAGAGCGATGAATGCGCTGCGGTTCGGATCGTACTCGAGAGTCTTGACGGTAGCGGGCATATCGGTCTTCTGACGCTTGAAGTCGATGACACGATACTTGGTGCGGTTGCCGCCGCCCTGATGACGGACGGTGATGCGACCGGTGTTGTTGCGGCCGCTGTGCTTCTTCATGGGCTCCAGCAGGCTGCGCTCGGGAGCGACCTTAGACAGGACGCTGTAATCCGTGACGGTCATGCCGCGGCGGCCCGGAGTAGTGGGGCCATACTTCTTGATAGCCATAGTGCTATTCTCCTTTGTTTATCTTATGAATTATTATCGGGGTCATATCCCCATAGAGGAACCCTCGGCGGGTTCGGCTTAGACCATGCTGTTGAAGAACTCGATTTCCTTGGAGTCCTTGGTCAGGGTCACGATAGCCTTCTTGGATGCAGCGGTGTAACCGGCGTGCATGCCCTGGCGGCGGAAACGGCCGCGCACAGAGATGGTGTTGACCTTTGCGACCTTAGCGCCCGGGAACAGGACCTCAACGGCCTGAGCGATCTCGACCTTGGTAGCATCGGTAGCGACCTTGAAGGTGTACTTCTTGTCAGCGATGCCAGCCATGGAGTTCTCGGTAATGACCGGCTTCAGGATGATATCATGTGCGGTTTTCATTAGCCAAGCACCTCCTCGAGCTTCTTAGCTGCGTCGACGCTGATGATCAGCTTGTCGGCATTCAGCACATCGTAGGTGTTCACGCTGCCTGCAAAGGTGGTCTTCACACCGGCAATGTTGCCAGCGCTCTTGACGAACTTTGCATCGACAGTCTCGTTGACCAGCAGGTTCTTCTTGCCGGCACCAACAGCGTTCAGCATTGCAACCACGGTCTTGGTCTTGTACTCATCGCAAGCGAACTTGTCAACAACGACCATGTTGCCATTGGCAGCCTTGTCGGACAGAACGCTCAGCAGAGCCAGGCGCTTGACCTTGTTGTTGATGTGGTAGTTGTAGCTGCGGGGCTTGGGGCCCAGAGCGACGCCGCCGTGAGTCCACTGCGGTGCACGGATGGAACCCTGACGAGCGTGGCCGGTGCCCTTCTGACGCCAGGGCTTCTTGCCGCCGCCGGAAACTTCCATGCGGATCTTGGTGTTCTGGGTGCCCTGACGCTGGTTGGCCAGGAAGTTCACCACAGCAATGTGGACAGCCTTCTCGTTCGGGGTGATACCGAACACGGCGTCGGAAAGCTCGATCTCGCTAACATGCTGACCGTTCATATCGACTACGTTAAACTTTGCCATTGTAGCTTTCCTCCTTACGCCTTCACGCTGTTGGCCAGAGTGATGATGGTGCCCTTGGAACCGGGGACCGCACCCTTGACAGCGATCAGATTGTTCTCGGTGTCAACCTTGACAACAGTCAGGTTCTGCACGGTGACGCGCACAAAGCCCATGTGGCCGGGCAGGCGCTTGCCGGGGAACACGCGAGCAGGGGTAGAAGTGGAACCGTTAGAACCTGCATGACGAGCAACAGGACCGGTGCCGTGGCTCTCACGCAGACGGTGCTGACCGTAGCGCTTGATAACGCCCTGGTAGCCCTTGCCCTTGGAAACGCCCACAACGTCCACCTTGTCGCCCTCTGCGAAGACATCAGCCTTCAGCACGTCGCCAACGTTCATTGCGGAAACATCTTCCAGACGGAACTCGCGCAGGGTCTTCTTGGGGGCAACGTTTGCCTTCTTGAAGTGGCCTGCAGCTGCCTTGTTGACCTTCTTGGCGGAAACCTCGCCGAAGCCCAGCTGAACAGCCTGGTAGCCATCGCTCTCGACGGTCTTCTTCTGCACGACGGTGCAGGGACCAGCCTCGATGACGGTGACGGGAACGACCTTGCCGTTCGCGTCGAACAGCTGGGTCATACCGACTTTCTTGCCGATAATGCCTTTAACCATTTTCTTTTCCTCCTGTAAAGGTTATTGGTTGGCAGCGCACGTCACTGCCAACATGACCCCTCGGGAAACGAGGGCATCGAATTTGATCGAGTGTCTTTTACAGCTTGATCTCGATGTCCACGCCAGCGGGGAGCTGGAGGCTCATCAGAGCCTCGACCGTCTTGTTGGACGGCTTCAGAATGTCGATCAGACGCTTATGAGTGCGGCTCTCGAACTGCTCGCGGCTATCCTTGTACTTGTGGGTAGCGCGCAGAACGGTAACGATCTCACGATCGGTGGGCAGGGGGATGGGGCCGGACACGCGTGCACCGGTGTGCTTTGCGGTCTCCACGATCTTCTCTGCTGCGGCATCGATCAGCTGAGCATCATAGCTCTGCAGACGGATTCTGATTTTCTCTTTGACTGCCATTGCTTACGCCTCCTGAAAAAAATTGATTTTGCCCTAGGCGAGCCGATAAATTGCTCTACACAGTTCCGGGTGTTCCTCGATTTGGCACTATAAAAACCGGTGAACCGCATGGCAGTTCTCCCGGAAACATATTAGCAAATCAAATCCGAACATTGGTTCCGCCCGTTTCGCAGAGGAGTAACTTCTCTGCCGAGGGAACGTATTCCATCGCTGTCAGTAATTCTTTCGCCCGGTTCTAAGATCGGACATACTCCGCGGAAATAACCCATCGCAGCTATCGCCGGATGACAACCTCCCGCATCTACGCATATCGCTGGCCTGCACGACTTGTATCGCACAAGCCCTTTGCAGCCGAGAGTTATTCTATCACACCTTCGTGCATTTGGCAAGTGTTTTTTAGAAAAAAGAACGAATTTTCTTTTTTATTTTCTCCGTTTTGTCAAAGAGCGCATTTTCTGTGCAAGATGCACAATCCGCAGGCTTTTCTGCCGGTGGAAAACTCCCCTACCCCGCTTTGCAGAGGTAGTATGGACGGTTTGCTGCGGATTATAACCTATTATACAAAGGGAAGCGGCCTCACCCTCTCCGTCACTTCGTGACAGCTCTCCTAAAGGAAGAGCCCTTGGCAAAGAGGGAAACTTTTCCGTACTGCCAAGGGCTCCCTCCGTGAGGGAGCTGGCGCGTAAGCGCCTGAAGGAGTTCGTTTTTTATCTCTTCTTCAGCTGTTCCGCCAGCCCATCCCGAGGCGTGACGTAGACCGTGGTGTACACCTCGTACAGCACCATGCCGGGTTTGGCACCGCTGGCTTTCCAGATGTTTTTCACCTCGGTGGTGTCCACCGCCACCTTGGCGCCGGTGCCTGCCTTGTAGGTGCTGGAGTAGATGACTGCCAGCTCCGCGGCCTCCTGCTTGGTGGTGTCCGGGATCTCCTCGCCCCGGCTCATGACCACAACGTGGCTGCCGGGGGCCTTCTGCACATGGAACCACAGGTCTTTGCCCCGGGCGGTGTGCAGGGTGAGCTTGTCGTTCTGGGCGTTGTTGCGGCCCACCAGGATCTCAAAGCCATCGGTGGAAGTGAACCGCAGGAAATCTGCAGGCTTCTGGCGCTTATCCCGCTGCTTGTAGTATTTCAGGTAGCCCTGACTCTTCAGCTCTGCCCGGATCTCGTTGAGGGCCGCTTCGCCGGAAGCGGACTCCACCTCGTAGAGCACCGTTTCCAGATAGGCGATCTCCTTTTCACCCTCTGCCAGCAGATCCACCAGCATCCGGGCGGCGGTCTGCTTCTTTTTTATAGTTCTTGAAGAAGTTCTGAGCGTTCTGGCTGGGTGTGAACCGCAGGTCCAGCGGGATGGTCACCTCTTTGCCCTCGTCGTACCAGTTGGGCACGGTGATGCTCTTCATGCCCTTCTGGGCCAGATAGAGGTTTGCCGAGAGCAGCTCACCGTACAGACGCAGCTTTTCGCTCTTGCCGCTGGCAGCAAGCTCTTCCTGACGGGCGGCCTGCTTGCGCACGGCGCGCTCGTACATATTGTGCACCGCCTTGTGCAGCTCCTTGCTTTTGGTGCGCAGGCGTTCCGCGCGGTCCTTCTCAGCGTAGTAGCCTCCAGCATGGCGTTGAAGGAGGGCCACTCCTTTATAATATATTTTTCACCGTACTGCTGCGGGCGGAAGAAGGTATACTCGATGGGCTTTCCGCTGGGGTCGGTGACGCTGCAGGGCGTACCGCCGGTTGCGTGCTCTTCCTTCAGCTCGTCGATGGCAGCCATAAGCTTGCGCTTCTGTTCCTCGGTCAGCTCATTGGCGGGCAGATGTTCGCCGTCAAAGGCACGCCATGCAGCTTCGCGGCAGACCACCGGGCCAACACCGGCCACGGTCTTGTTGAGGGCATCTGCCACCGGCAGATCTCTCTGGCAGGCTGCTGCCACGATGGACGCACTGCTCACCAGCAGGAAGTCCGGTCTTGCAGGCTTGGGCGGCGTGGTGTAGGGCAGGCCCGGCAGCAGCTGGCGCACATCGCTGTCCTCAAAATCCACGCGCTTGAGTGCGTCAATGATCTTGCCGTTCTGCACCAGAACCAGATTGGAGTAGCGGCCCATCAATTCGGCACACAGGGTGTTGCGCACAAGGTCGCCCATCTCGTTGGTGCACTGAAAATCAAAATAGACGATGCGGTCTCCCGGCTCCATGTGCACGTCCAGCAGCCTGCCGCCGGTGAGATGCTTGCGCATCAGCATACAGAAGGAGGGCGGCGTTTCCGGGTTTTCAAAGCTTTCTTCGGTCAGGCACACCCGGGCGGAACCGCTGCGGGCCGAAAGCAGCAGCGCATAGGTATCCGTGCGGGTGCGCAGGGTGAGCACCAGCTCATCACGGGTGGGTTCAAATAGTTTTGCGATCTTGGCGTCGGTCAGCATTGCTTTGAGCTCTGCTGCCGTAAGGGCCAGTGTCGCGGCATCCAATGCCATAGTGTTTACCTCATTTAACGATTTTAAATGGCCGCCGCATTCGCTTTGGCCATAATCAGCGGAATTTTTATTTGTATTTGTAATTCGGCCAAGCCTGCGGCTTTGCCGAATTACTCTTTCACAGAAGAGGCTGCAGCGGCGATCTTCATCTCAGCCGGAAAATCGCCGCAAGAAAAAGCAGCAGCTTTCCCTTATAAATACGTATACGGGTTCCGGTTCTCGGTGCTCACCAGCACTTCCAGCTCCGGCAGGGCGGCGCGCAGCTTTGCAGCCACGGCGGCAGTCACTGGAAATTCGGTGGCATAGTGGCCCGCCGCAATGAGCGAAAGGCCCAGCCGCTTGGCATCGATGGCGTGGTGGTGGTTAGCTTCACCGGTCAGCAGGCAGTCCGCGCCCATAGCAATGGCATCTGCAAACAGGCTTCCGCCCGCACCGCTGATGACCGCCAAGCGCTTGACCGGCTTACCCGCATCCACAAACTTCACCTGTACCGCCGGGCCGTTCTTCGGCTGGTTGCAGCGCGCAGCAAGCTCCTGCTGTGCCTTGCGGGCAAGCTTTGGAACCGCGATTTCTTCAATGGCTCCCACACGGCCGCAGCCCTCGGCAAAGGTTTCCATATTCTTCATGTCAAAGATGCCTGCCAGCACTTCGTTCACGCCGCCCTCGGCAGCATCCAGATTGGTGTGCATACAGATGGCAGAAATGCCTGCCTGCACCAGCTGGAAAGGCACATCCTGCGGGCCGATCTTTTTGAGCGGATCAAAAATGACCGGGTGGTGGGACACGATCATCTCACACTGCTTTGCGGCGGCTTCGGCCACCACCTCGGGGGTGATGTCCAGTGCTGCCAGCACCCGGTGCATCTGCCCGCCGCAGTCCACCAGCAGGCCGGGATTATCCCAGTGTTCCGCCAGCTCCAGCGGCGCGATGGCCTGCATTGCTTCGTATACCTGCCGTACTGTTGTCATCCTTCTGTCCCCTCTTTTAAAATTGCATCGATCTCGGCGGCAAGCGGACTGCCATCCGGCACGCCAAGGCGCATCCGGGGCAGCTTTGCCTTCTGCCAGTCGGCGTAGCCTTTTCCCTCGGGCCACTCTCCCGTACTGCCAAACAGGCACTCGGCAAAGGTGGGCGCATACACCCTGCCGGTGTACTCCGCCGCCATCACCGCGTACCAGCGGCCCGCCGCCTGCACCGGGCGGTCGGCTGCAAAGGAGAAGCCATGCTCCCACAACCAGCGGCGCAGCGCGTCGTGGCGGGTGGCCGGGATCATGATGATCCGCGGCCCTCCCACGGTGAACACCCACGGGGCTTTCTCTAAAATTTCCCAAGTGGTCTGGGCGGAAACGCCCGCCAGCACGATGCTGTCTACTTCGTTCTCCGTAAGCACAGAAAGACCGTCGCCAAGCCGAAGCTCAGCGCGGTCTTTACAGCCTGCATGTTCCAGCGTCTGCTCTGCCTTTGCCAGCGGGCCGGGCCGCAGGTCGGCACCGATCACCTTCGGGTATTTTCCCGAAGCCGCCAGCACCGCCGTCAGCTTGCCGTGGTCGCAGCCGATGTCCGCCACCGGCTCTCCCGGCCGCACAAGCTCTGCGGCGGCAGCCAGACGCGCATCCAGTGTGGGCAGCAATTTATGCCTTCTTTGCGGCCAGATGCTCGTTCAGCTTCTCGATCAGCTCATCGCAGTCCACGCCGTGGACAGCACAGGCCTCCTCGATGCTCTCGCCGCGGGATGCAGGGCAGCCCAGGCAGTGCATGCCGATCTCCATGAAGTAGGGAGCGGTGGTCTGGTCCATATCCAGGATATCGCCGATGATGGTCTCGCGGGTCACCTGCTTTGCGTCCTTGTGTTCTTCCTTCTTGAGCATATTGAAAATATCAAACATGATGGTTTTCCTTTCCTGTTGGGTAAAATCACGGCATAACCTACCGTTCTTCTATACTATACCCTAAACCGGTACTGTTTTTCAAGTATCTGCTGGGATTTTTAGCGTTTACTGGTAATTCTTATCCAGCGAGAAGCCGCGCCCGCTCACCTCGGTCACATGGCTCACGATCATAAAGCAGGTGGGGTCGATGGCATGGGCCAGCTTTTCCAGCTTCGGCAGCTGGCGGTTGCTCACGATGCTCAGCAGCACCTGCTCCGGCTCGTGGCTGTAGCCTCCCTCGCCATGCAGCACGGTCACACCGCGGTCCAGCTGGGTGAAGATGGCCTCGCGGATATCATCGGCGTGCTGGCTGATGATCTTTACCTCGGTGCGGGTAGTGCCGAAGATGAGCACCTTGTCCAGCACCACCGTATACACGATCACCATCACGATGCCGTACAGACACTGCTGCAGCGGGCTGAACGCCGCCTGCATGCAGAGGATGAGCATATCGAACACCAGCATACTGGCCGACACCGGGATGTGGAAATATTTGTTCAGCACCAGCGGAGGGATGTCCATGCCGCCGGTGGATGCGCCTGCCCGGATGGTGATGCCCAGCGAAATGCCTACGCCGAGGCCTGCAAAAATGGTGTTGAGCACCAGATCATCGGTGAGCACAAAGCCTGTGAACACCCGCTCCCACAGGGCCAGAAACAGGGGGCTGAGCACGGTGCTGGCAATGGTGGTGATGGCAAAGCGCCGCCCCAGCAGCACCCAGCCCACCGTAAGCATGGTCATGTTGATGACGAACAGCACACCGGACACCGGCAGTCCCAATGCACGGTTGATGCCCAGTGCGATGCCGGTGGCACCGCCGGTGATCAGGCCTGACGGCACAAGAAACAGCACCACCGTGAGCGCATACAGTGCATTGCCCACGATGATGGACAGCGAATTGAATGCGATCTGCTGCTCATATGAAAGCTTTATCATCTTTTGTCCCTCATTCTTGAATTTCTTTCTTCTATGATAACGAAAAAATCCGCATTTATCAAGCGTTTCGCCCATAAATGCGGAATAATCCCGGAATAAATTACATTTTGTTGTTTACTGCGCAGAGGTCTCCTGCACCGGTTCCTCGTCCTCCAGCAGACGCAGACCGGCGGTATCCGTCACCGGCAGCGAGAACACGATCGCGCCCGCCTTTGGCCCGGCACCGTCCATGATGGCTTTCATTGATGCGGTTCTTTCCGCGTGCGGGCCACGATGAGCACCAGCTCTTTTCATTCACCAGCTCCACGCCAAGGAACTGGGCTGCGCCTTCCATGCCAGTACCCTTGCGTGGATCACCGTGCCACCGCCAGCACCTGCTGCGCGGGCGGCATCCATAATGGTGCCGGTGTGGCCCTGATTGGCAATTACCAGCAGCAGTTCGTAACGGGTATCCTTCAAGGTGCTCTCCTCCTTCAATGTCAGCGGCTGGTGCTGGGTGAGGAACATCAGCGCCCTTCTGCCGCCGATGCTGCTCAGCGGCACCGTGAATGCAATGCCGGTGCCCGGCACGTCGATGCGCATTTTGCGGCGCAGGTCTGTCCGGACGGCCTTCCATGTATCCTCTGTCACCACCGCCAGCAGCACGGCCTTCTCGGTCTTTTTCCAGACCCAGCGTGGCCAGCGTTTCCCGCACCGCTGTGCCGCTGCCCACCGTGCGCAGGTTCACATCCACGCCGCGCTGCTGGTACAGCTGCAAAAAGGCATCGGTGGAGCAGCGGTCGGTGATGGTCACCATCAAAAACAACGAACTCATGCCGAGCCCTCCTTACAGTTCAATGATATCATCGTCCGGCAGACCGGCAAAGGCCGCACCCATGGCCGCAGGCTGCAGCCGCCGGGCCTTGCGGGTGCGCAGCTGTGCCACAAGGCCCATCAGCTGCACCGTAATGAGCGGGGTCATGGCCACCATGGCCACCACGCCGAAAGCGTCGGTGACGATATTGCCGCCCACGGCCACGCAGGCACCCTGTGCCAGCGGCAGCAGGAAGGTGGCTGTCATGGGGCCAGATGCCACGCCGCCCGCGTCAAATGCAATGGCGGTGAACAGCTTTGGCACCACAAAGGAGATGCCGATGGCAAACACATAGCCCGGCACGAGGAACCACAAAATGGAAACGCCGGTGAGCACCCGCACCATGGCAAGGCCCACCGAGATGGAAACACCTGCCGAGAGTGCCATGCCCATGGCCTTGGCCGAAATGGCACCGTCGGTCACCTCTTCCACCTGCTTGTTCAGCACATAGACGGCCGGCTCGGCCTTGACGATGAAGTAACCGATGAGCATTCCAATGGGAATGATGATCCAGCGGAAGCTCTGCCCGGCCAGCACCTGACCCAGATAATTACCGGCGGGCATAAAGCCCACATTTGCGCCGGTGAGGAACAGCACAAGGCCCACGTAGGTATACGCAAGACCCACCGCAATGCGGCCCAGCGACCGGCGGTCCATGTGCAGAGCCACAAATTGAAAAAATGCCGAACATCACGATGATGGGCAGCAGCGAGACAGCGATCTCTTCCAGATACGTAGGCAGGCTGACATGGAACAGCTGCCACAGCTCCACCGAGTCGCTCACCTCCGGCAGCACCGGCGGGATATAGGTGCTGTCCGAGGCGCGGAACACGATGCCCAGAATGAGCACTGCCAGAATGGGGCCGATGGAGCACATGGCCACCAGACCAAAGCTGTCGTCCGCCGCGTGGCGGTCGCCGCGGATAGCTGACACACCCACGCCCAGCGCCATGATAAAGGGCACAGTCATGGGGCCGGTGGTCACACCGCCGGAGTCAAAGGCCACAGCAAGAAATTCCTTGGGCACAAACGCCGCCAGAAGAAAGATCATGCCGTAGAACAGCACCAGAAGCTTTGGCAGCGAGATGCCAATGAGCATACGCAGGAAGGCAAACACCAGAAACAGGCCCACGCCCGCCGCCACCGATAAAATAAGGGTGCGGTTCGGGATGGAGGGCACCTGATTTGCCAGCACCTGCAGGTCCGGCTCCGAAATGGTGATGAGGAAGCCCAGCAGAAAGCCGATGCCCAAGATCACCGGCAGCTTCCGGCTTTTGGTGATCACCGCACCCACGCGCTCGCCCATGGGGGTCATGCTCATCTCCGCGCCCAGTGTGAAGAACATGATGCCCACCACGATCATGGCGGCCCCCAGCAAAAAGCACAGCAGGATGCTGGGCGACACCGGCGCAATGGTAAAGCAGAGCACCAGCACGATGGCTGCAATGGGCAGCACTGCCTGCAGCGCTTCCAATAGTTTTTCCCGCAGTTTCGGGAGGGATGCTTTCAGGATAGCGTCCACCGCCTTTCACTGTTTTATATCCAGTTTGTACAAATCAGAAACAAGTATATGAATAGTATACAAAGCGAAAGCCGCCCCGTCAACAAACGGAGCGGCAAAGATCGGCAAAGACGCAGAAGCTTTACAGTTTCTTCCAAGTTTGTCTTTATTTCGTCAGATCTCCTGCTTTGCCAGCACGTCCGAGGTGGGGGTCTGGAACACCGGGATATTGGCATAGGGGTCAGCCACTTCTTCTGCAGGCAGGCTCTTCATGTAGGCGTCCATGGATTCGGCCACCTTCTTGGCCACAGCCACCGCCTCCACCACGGTGCGTGCGCCCATCACGGCATCGCCGCCGGCAAATACGCCCTCGCGGGTGGTGCTGCCGTCCTCGCTGACGGTGAGCAGACCCTTCTGGTTGGTCTCGATGCCGGTGGTGGTCTTGACGAGGTTGCTCTCAGAGCCCTGACTCACCGAGACGATGACGCCGGTGTGGGGGTAGAAGGTCTCACTGCCCTCCACCTGAGTGAACCTGCCATCTTCGCCCTTGACGGTATCGCGGCAGATCAGGCCGTTCTCGCGGATCTCCACCGGTGCTTTGCAGAAGCGGAAGCCCACGCCCTCCAGCTTTGCATAGCTCACCTCGTACTCGGAAGCACTGATGCAGCTCTCGTCGCGGCGGGCATAGCAGGTGACGTGTCGGGCACCGTTGCGGATGGCGGTGCGGGCGCAGTCCATGGCAGAGTTGCCCACGCCGATCACGGCAATATCATCGCCCAGACGGAACGCCTTGGAGTTTGCCAGATAGTCGATGCCAAAGGCTACATTGCCCAGCGTCTCGCCCTTGATATGCATGGCGTTTGCCTTCCACAGACCGGCACCGATGAACACGCTCTTGTAGCCGTCGCGGAACAGATCATCGATGGTGATGGTCTTGCCGATGGTGGTGTTGGGCCGCACCTTGATGCCCTTCAGCTCCAGATGGCGGTACTGGAAATCGTCCAGCACGCTGTCCGGCAGGCGATAGTTGGGGATGCCGTAGCGCATGACGCCGCCAATTTTATCGCGGGCATCAAAGATGGTCACATCGTAGCCCCAGCGTGCCAGCAGCACCGCAATGGTCAGGCCCGCCGGGCCGGAGCCAACGACTGCCGCCTTCATGCCGTTTTTGGGGGCAGGGCCGGCGGTCATTTTGTTGGCGTAGGTCGTGGAAATGTAGTCCTCAATAATGGAGAAGTGCACCGGGTCGTGGCTTGGCATCCGGTTGCGCACGCAGTGGCCCTCGCACTGGTTCTCGTGGTTGCACACCAACGCACAAACGGTGGTCAGCGGGTTATTCTCAAACAGCATTCTGCCAGCTTCGTCCATCTGGTTTGCCTTGAGCAGCCGAATGACCTCCGGGATGTTGGTGTGGATGGGGCAGCCCTGCTGGCACAGCGGCTTTTTGCAGCCCAGACAGCGGTTGGCTTCGTCCAGAACGTGAAGTGCCATGAAGTTTCCTCCTTATTGCATGCGGTTTTCTGATTTCATTCTCATTTGTTGTATCCAACATTGCATTGCTCTAATCATACACCACAAACCGTCCGGGCACAAGTGTTTCTGCATAAAATTTCTTCGATTATTTTTTGTCAATTCGTCAAAAAGATAATTTTTTGACGATATGCTCTGCCCATCGGCCCGGGCACCCGGCGGCACAGTGCGCCAAAATCGCTGGCTGCTGCCTGTGCCGCCGCCATGCGGGCGCAGGCATCGTTTTCTTTTTCCAGCTTTGCCAGCGAGTGGCTCAGCGGCAGGGATGCATGCTTCAGCAGCGGAAGTGCTTTCCGCCTTGCCCCCAGCAAATGCAGATAGGGCGGCAGGGCAGGCACGGTCTCCGCCGCATAGCCCAGTGCCGCATCCATGGCAAGACGGCGCATCCGGCCGGGGGTAACGCACAGTGGTCAGCGCGTCCAGCAGCTGGGGCAGGCCGGTGCAGCTGCGCACGGCGTTTTCCAGCCGGTGGTCCAACCCCTCGGAAACGCCCCGCACTGCGGCAAAAGGTTCCGGTCGTGCACAGGCCGCCCGCAGCAGAGCCAGCTCACACCGGCCCGCAGCGGCATAGTCGGTATACATTCCGTCGATTTCCGCTTTTTTATACAGCTCCAGTGCTTTTTCTGGCACATAAGGAGTCAGTGCATCCGCGCCCTGCTCTGCCCAGAGGGCGCGCAGCGCGCTGGCACTAGCAAACTGTGCGTGGCCGCTTTCGGCAAGGGCCTGCCCGTGGCCCGCCCCCACGCGGGGCAGCGGCACCGGGGTCATGGGTGCCTCCTGTTCCAGAATGGCCTTGCAGTATTCCACTGCCAGATTGTTGTTGGGCTTATCCAACAGCGCGGCCAGTGCCGTGCCCGGGCAGAGCGCTTCCACCGCTGCCTGCCGCGCAGCGGCAAAGCTGCGGGCACCGGCTGCAAGCTGGCGCTTCAGCTCGGTGCGGTAGGCCTCGCTGTTCAGTACCCGGGCAGCTTCCATCAGTAGGGCTGCGTCCGGCGTCTCTGCCCCGAACACCAGCGCATCGCACCCGGCGGCGGCAAGGATGCGCACCCCCGCCCGGGCAAAAGCCTCTGCCCCCGCACAGGCACAGGGCGCAGGCAGCGCAAATATCAGATCTGCCCCGCACTGCAGGGCGGCCTGCACCCGCACCGCTTCCGGCAGCAGCGGCAGTGCGCCGCGCTGGGTCAGCCCGCAGCTCATGGCCACCGCCACATGCTGTGCTCCCAGCGCTTTTGCCTGCGCCAACTGCCATGCATGGCCGTTGTGAAAGGGGTCGTACTCTGCAATGATACCGGCAAATTTCATAGATAAGCTCCTCTGCAGGGCTGCTGCGCCCTCGGAAAGATTGTTAAATTTATATCGTATATACAGAAAGCTGCAGTGGTTTTGCGCATTTGTGGGCAGGATGTACAAAAACCTTGTACACAAGCTTTACCGCTTTGCCCGGGTTGCGGCTTGAAAAGCCGCCCACCCTATTATATAATAAACACAGGAATCTGTAAAATTCTGTCCTCAGGTTTAAAAAGAGGGCAGACCAAAAACATACAGGAGGCAACACAGATGAAAGTTCTGGTTATTAACTGCGGCTCTTCTTCTCTGAAGTATCAGCTGATCGATATGGACGGCGAGAAGGTGCTGTGCAAGGGCCTGTGCGAGCGCATTGGCATGGAAAGCAGCATGATCACCCACGAGGCAAACGGCCACAAGGCCACCACGCCCGCCATCTTCCCCACCCACACCGAGGCATTTGCCGAGGTCGTGAAGAAGATGACCACCGGCGAAGGCAAGTGCATCAACGACGTCAGCGAGATCGATGCCATCGGTCACCGTGTCGTGCACGGCGCGAGAAGTTCAAGGAGAGCTGCCTGATCACCGACGAGGTCATCGAGACCATCCGCGAGCTGAGCCCTCTGGCTCCCCTGCACAACCCCGCCGGCATTCTGGGCATCGAGGCCGCACGCAAGGTGTTCGGCAACATCCCCATGGTGGCTGTGTTCGATACCGCTTTCCACAGCACCATGCCTCCGAAGCTTATATGTACGCCATTCCGTATGAGTACTACGAGAAGTACGGCGTGCGCCGCTACGGCTTCCACGGCACCAGCCACAAGTACGTTGCCCACAAGGCTGCCGAGTATCTGGAAGAGCCCATTGAGCGCCTGAAGCTGATCACCTGCCATCTGGGCAACGGTTCCTCCATTGCCGCTGTGGATCAGGGCAAGGTCGTGGACACCTCCATGGGCATGACCCCGCTGGCCGGCCTGATGATGGGCACCCGCTGCGGCGACCTGGACCCCTCTGTGGTCAACTACCTGAAGTACACCCTGAACATCACCGGCCACGAGCTGGACGAGATCCTGAACAAGAAGTCCGGCCTGCTGGGCATCTCCGGTGTTTCCAGCGACAAGCGTGACGTGGAAGAGGCAGCTGCTGCCGGCAACAAGCGCGCACAGCTGGCTTCCGACATGCTGAACTACCAGATCAAGAAGACCGTTGGCGCTTACATCGCTGCAATGGGCGGCGTGGATGCCATCGTCTTCACCGGCGGCATCGGCGAGCACGACGCGATCGCCCGTGCAAAAGTCTGCCACCACATGGATTGGCTGGGCATCCGCATCGATACCGAGAAGAACAAGCACCCCGTGGGCGATGTGTGCGAGATCACTGCCTGGGGCGCAAAGGTGCGCACTCTGGTCATTGCTACCGACGAGGAGCTGATGATCGCCCGCGACACCAAGGAAGTCATTGAGAAGTAACCGTTTTCCAAAGGGCTTTGCAGGGGCTGCTGCACGGAATGTGCGGCAGCCCCTTTTTCATCTTCCGGCAGTTATTTTACCCAAATCAGCCCTGTCGGATTGTGCTATCTATACAAATAACAAGGCGAATGGTTGTTTTTTGGTTGACAAATTTCAAAAAGAACGGTACAATAGAAAAGTCCTCAATTGGAGGACGTCCATTCATTCAAGCCCCTGGTAAGCTTACTGATCAGCGCGATGGTCCCAAAACCAAAGGTATGGTTACAATCCTTCCGTGGGCAAGAACTAACTAAAGAGGAGATACTACTATGTTTGAAGACAAGACTCTGGTCTGCAAGGACTGCGGTAAGGAATTTGTTTGGACTGCTGGTGAGCAGGAGTTCTACGCATCTCGCGGCTTCGAGAATCAGCCCCAGCGCTGCAAGCCCTGCCGTGACGCCCGCAAGAACGGCGGCGCACGCAGCAACAGCGGTGAGCGTCAGATGTTCGATGCTGTCTGCGCAGCTTGCGGCAAGGCTTGCAAGGTCCCCTTCCAGCCCCGTGAGGACCGTCCGGTCTACTGCTCTGACTGCTTCGCTCGCATGAAGCAGAACTAAGCGCTGATTTTTATTTAAATCGGTAACAAAAGGCCCGCTGTCGAAAGGCAGCGGGCCTTTTTTTGTATTCAGAGCTTCTCCTGTCTGCTTACGCAGCCATGACGGAAGGAGTCTTTCACACCAGCGGCGCAATGAACTTGAGCAGGATGCCCGCCAGATGCAGCAGCTTTTTGCCCTGCCAGATGCTTTCTTTCGTCCGCTCCACCCTGCGGCACCGGGTGAGCGTATCCTGAAAATCCGCTTCCATGTTGGCAATGCAGTCGGTGCCGCGCATCCAGACCGCGTTTTCAAAGTGATGGTACAGGCTGCGGTAGTCCAGATTGATGGTGCCCGCCACAGCTTCCACGCCGTCGGCGATCACGATCTTCGCATGGGTAAAGCCGGGCTGCCACTCGCTGATCTTCACACCCGAAGAAATCAGCGCCTTGTAGTGGGTCTTGGCCAGTGCATAAACGAACCACTTATCCGGCTTGCCGGGCAGGATCAGGTGCACATCCACACCGCGCTCTGCCGCAAAGCGCAGGGCCGTTTCCAGCTCGCCGTCTAAAATCAGATACGGCGTGATGATGTGCACATACTTCCGGGCGCGGTTGAGCATATCCATGTACACCATTTCGCCCACCCGCTCACCGTCCAGCGGGCAGTCTCCGTAGGGCACCACAAAGCCCTTGGCGTTTGCTGCCGCCGGGATGGGATCGGACAGGAACTGCTCAAACTCCGGCTGGCACAGGATGCTCCACATCTGCAAAAACAGCGCCGTCATGGAGCGCACACCTTCGCCTTCCAGCATCAGGGCCGAGTCCTTCCAGCGGCCATACTTTTCTATGTGGTTGATGTACTCATCTGCCAGATTCACGCCGCCGGTAAAGCCCACCTGGCCATCAATGACCAGAATTTTGCGGTGGTCGCGGTAGTTGTAGTGGGTGGAAACAAAGGGCGTGACCGGCGAGAACACCTTGCACTGGATGCCCAGCGCTTCCAGCCGGCTGGGGTAATCCCGCGGCAGGGTGGAAAACTCACAGGTGCCATCATACATCACCCGCACATCCACCCCCTGCGCCGCCTTGCGGGCCAGCACTTCCAGAATGCGGCCCCACATCAGGCCTTCATCCACGATGAAATATTCCAGAAAGATGTATTTTTTTGCCGTTTCCAGCTGGCGCAGCATTTCATCGAACATAGCTTCGCCGCCGTTGAAGTAGGTGGCTACCGTGTCGGCATAGACCGGAAATCCGCCTCCCTTGCCCCGCAGATACCGTGCCAGCGGCATCGCTTCGGGTGCCTGCGCCTGCAAAAGCTCCACGGTATGCTCATTCTGCGGCAGCTGGGCGCGGGTCTGGCCCTCCAGATCCAGCAGGCGGCGCTTCAGGGCATTGTGGCCCACATCACTTTTGGTGTACCAGAACAGCGGCACGCCCAGCACCGGCATCAGCGCTGTGACCACCAGCCATGTAATGCGCACGCTGTTGTCCATGTCCTGATTGAGCAGATAGACCATCATTGCCGCTGTTACCAGCAGGGTGCCGCCAAAATAATGCGGCAGCAGCTCGCCGAACCACTGCAGCAGGCTGAACAGCGCGAACGCCTGTAAAAGCAGCAGAACCAGCACTAGGCCAAAACGGCTGAAAATAGCGTGTACCACGCCCTTCTGTCCCCGTTTGAGCAGGCGGATGCCGCCATCCTCAAACACCCGGACCTTGTCCTTCATATTTTGCTGAAATTGTTTTTTCTGCATGGCATTTTTCCTTATCTCACACATTTTGCAGCCCTGGGGCTGTAAAAATGTGCCGGTTTGTGTTATGATGTACAGGAACAAACCCGCCCGGCGCTGTGTCCCGGACAGGCAGCTTTGCACCTATTATAATCCATTCCTGCCCTTTTTTCCACCCAAAGCGGCAGGATGATGCAGGAGGGACCCCTATGAATAATCTGATCATTGGCATTGCAGGCGGCTCCGGCAGCGGCAAGGCCACCCTTGCTCTGCGGCTGAAGGAGCGTTTTGGCGAGGATGAAGTGCGCCTGATCTCCCACGACAGCTATTACAAGCGCCACGACGAGCTGCCCTTTGAGGAGCGCTGCAAGCTGAACTACGACCATCCGGATGCTTTTGACAACGCCTTGCTGATCTACCATCTGCAGGAGCTGAAGGCAGGCCGCGCCATCGACTGCCCGGTGTACGACTACTCCAACCACAACCGCAGCGACAAGGTGCAGCACATTGAGCCCGCACCGGTGCTGATCGTGGAAGGCATCCTGCCCTTTGTGGAGCCGGAGCTGTGCGCCCTGTTCGACTACAAGATCTATGTGGACACCGACGCCGACGAGCGCATCCTGCGCCGTCTGGTGCGGGATGTGAAGGAGCGGGGCCGCAGTCTGGACAGCGTCATCAATCAGTACCTGACTACCGTCAAGCCTATGCACGAAGCCTTTGTGGAACCCAGCAAGCGCAACGCAGACATCATTGTGCCCAACGGCGGCGAGAACACCGCTGCGGTGGAGATGCTGGCCCATCACATCCGCAACCTGATCGAGAAGGCAAATATGATGTAACGTCTTTACGATTTAAATGCCCTCCGCATTTGCTCTGGGCATGTTCAGCGGAAATCTTATTTTTAATTTCATCATGCACGCAAAAGGAGCCACCGCACAGTTTGTGCAATGGCTCCTTTTCTTTTTGTTTTAGTGGATAGAGGTACGCACCAGTGCGCGCTTGAGACGCGCCTGAGCCAGCTCGTAGTCCCGCTTGTCGAGGTTCTTCTGCGCAAGGATCTCCTCCGCGCGCTTCTTGGAAGCCTCGGCGCGGGCCTGATCGATCTCCTCGGCCCACTCCCATGTGGTGGCGACCAGACGCACTTCGCCATCCAGCACGCTCAGCAGCCCGCCCATGCAGGCGGCGCGGCGGCGCTGGCCCTCGGCATCCACGATATGGCTTCGCCCATGCCCAGCGCGGTGCAGTAATCCCCGTGTTTGGCAAGGATGGCCAGATCGCCGTCAATGGCGCGGCAGACGATGCGCTCGGCCTGCCCGTCAAAGGCGCAGCGTCCGGCGTGACCACCGTCAGATGAAAGGTCGTCATGGTTTACCCTTTCTTCGCTTTTGCGAACACGTCATCGATGGTGCCCGCGAACAGGAATGCGCTCTCGGGCAGCTCGTCGCACTCGCCGTTCAGGATCATCTTGAAGCCGCGCAGGGTCTCCTTGAGCGGCACATACTGGCCGGGCATACCGGTGAACTGCTCTGCCACGTGGAAGCTCTGGCTCAGGAAGCGCTGCACCTTGCGGGCGCGGCTGACCGTGCGCTTGTCTTCCTCGCTCAGCTCGTCCATGCCCATGATGGCAATGATGTCCTGCAGCTCCTTGTAGCGCTGCAGCACCTTCTGGACGGCGCGGGCGATCTCGTAGTGCTCCTGACCCACGACCTCCGGGCTGAGGATGCGGCTGGTGGAATCCAGCGGGTCCACAGCGGGGTAGATGCCCTGCGAAGCAATGTCACGGCTCAGGACCGTGGTGGCATCCAGATGGGTAAAGGTGGTGGCAGGGGCCGGGTCGGTCAGGTCATCGGCGGGCACGTAGACGGCCTGCACCGAGGTGATGGAACCTTGCGGGTGGAGGTGATGCGCTCCTGCAGAGCACCCATCTCGGTGGCCAGCGTGGGCTGGTAGCCGACGGCGGAAGGCATACGGCCCAGCAGTGCGGACACCTCAGAACCAGCCTGGGTGAAGCGGAAGATGTTATCGATGAAGAGCAGCACGTCCTGATTCTTCACATCGCGGAAATACTCCGCCATGGTCAGGCCGGACAGTGCCACGCGCATACGGGCTCCCGGCGGTTCATTCATCTGGCCATAGACCAGCGCAGTCTTGTTGATAACGCCGCTCTCGGTCATTTCACCATACAGGTCGTTGCCCTCACGGGTGCGCTCGCCAACGCCGGTGAACACCGAGTAGCCGTTGTGCTCGGTGGCGATGTTATAGATCAGCTCCTGGATCAGGACCGTCTTGCCGACGCCTGCACCGCCGAACAGACCGATCTTGCCGCCCTTTGCGTAGGGGCAGATCAAATCCACGACCTTGATGCCGGTCTCCAGGATCTCGGTGGTGGACTGCTGCTCCTCGTAGCTGGGAGCAGGGCGGTGGATGGGCCAGTAGGCCTCCGGGGCCGGGGCGGGCTTGTTGTCCACGGGCTCGCCCAGCAGGTTGAACACGCGGCCCAGACACTGGTCGCCCACGGGCACTTTGATGGGTTCGCCGGTATCCACGGCTTCGGTGCCGCGCACCAGACCATCGGTGCTGTTCATTGCAATGCAGCGCACCACGTTATCGCCGGTGTGCTGTGCCACCTCGACCACCAGCTTTTCGCCGTGGTTGTCGATCTCGATGGCGTTGAGCAGCTCCGGCAGCTGGCCATCCTCAAACTGGATGTCCAGCACCGGGCCGATGACCTGGAGCACCTTGCCGATATGTTTTTCGGACATAGGCTACAACTCCTTTTTGATAGGTTTTAAATCTCCGCGCCGGCCACGATCTCGGTGATCTCCTGCGTGATGGCAGCCTGACGGGCACGGTTATAATACAGGTTCAAATGGTCGATCATCTCACCGGCGTTCTTGGTGGCGGCATCCATGGCAGTGCGGCGGGCTGCCAACTCACTGGCTACGCTCTCGCACACGGCACCGTAGACGATGCCTGCCACATACTCCGGGATGATCGCGCTGAATACTTCCTCGCTGCTGGGCTTGTACAGGATCTGGCTGCGGCGGCATCCGCCTTCTGCTGCTCGGTAGGTTCGATGGACAGCGGCAGCACCTCCATGGTGGCTGCGGTCTGGGTCATCATGGAATCGAACCGGGTGTAGCAGATCTTTACCGCATCGTACTCGCCCTTGAGATATCCTTCCGTGATCTGGCGGGACAGCTGGAAGCACTCGCCCACCGAGACATCTGCCGCCAGCAGCACCTCCTGCGTGAACAGGGGTACTTCGTGATGGACGAAATACTCTGCCGAGCGCTTGCCGATGGGCAGCACCAGCACTTCGCCTTCTTCGGCCCCGGCCTGCTTGAGCACGTTGGAATTGTATCCACCGGCAAGGCCGCGGTCGCCTGCAATGACGATGAGCAGGGTGCGCTTCACTTCGTCACGGCGCAGGTAGGGGTTGCGGGCGCGGGGGTCGGCCGCGGCGATCTTGGTCAAAGTCTCATGCAGCGTTTCAAAGTAGGGGCGGCTGTGCTCCACCCGTTCCTTGGCGCGGCGCATTTTGGAGGAAGCCACCAGTTCCATTGCCTTGGTGATCTGCATGGTGCTCTCTACGCTTTTGATGCGCAGCTTGATGTCCTTCATGGAACCAGCCATGCGTTACGCCTCCTTCCTTAGTGCGCCTTGACGAAGCTGTCGGTATAGGCTGTGAGCACGCTCTTAAGCTGCTCCTCAGTGTCCTTATCCAGATTGCCGGTGGTGCGGATGGTCTCCATGACGGCGGCACCCGCAGCATTGTTGTCCAGATATTCGTACAGGCCCTTCTCATACTCGGCCACGTCCGGCACCTTGACCTTCACAAGGTGATCGTGAATGGTCGCATACAGGATGGCCACCTGCTTTTCCACAGGCACGGGAGCGGAGCGGTTCTGCTTGAGCACTTCCACGATGCGCTCGCCTTGTGCAAGGCGGGCCTTGGTGTCGGCATCCAGATCGGAACCGAACTGTGCAAAGCTCTGCAGCTCACGGTACTGGGAGTAGATCAGCTTCAGGGTGCCGGCGACCTTCTTCATGGCCTTGATCTGGGCATTGCCGCCCACGCGGGACACCGAGATGCCGGGGTTGACTGCCGGCATGACACCGGAGTGGAACAGCTCCGTCTCCAGGAAGATCTGACCATCGGTGATGGAAATGACATTCGTGGGGATGTAGGCGGAAACATCGCCCGCCTGCGTCTCGATGATGGGCAGAGCCGTCAGGCTGCCGCCGCCCAGCTCATTGGAGAGCTTGGCCGCGCGTTCCAGCAGACGGGAGTGCAGATAGAACACGTCGCCGGGGTAAGCCTCACGTCCCGGGGGACGGCGGATCAGCAGCGATAGTGCACGGTAGGCCACGGCGTGCTTGGACAGGTCGTCGTAGATGATGAGGACATGCTTGCCCTGATGCATGAAATATTCGCCCATGGCACAGCCGGAGTAGGGTGCGATATACTGCAGGGGCGAAAGCTCGGATGCCGTTGCGGACACCACGATGGTGTAGCCCATAGCACCGGCCTCGGTCAGGCTCTGCACAAGGTTTGCCACGGTAGAGCGCTTCTGACCGATGGCAACGTAAATGCAGATGACGTCCTTGCCCTTCTGGTTGATGATGGTATCGGAGGCGATAGTGGTCTTGCCGGTCTGGCGGTCGCCGATGATCAGCTCGCGCTGGCCGCGGCCAATGGGGATCATGGAGTCGATGGCCTTGATGCCGGTCTGCAGCGGCTCCTTGACCGGCTGACGGTCGATGATGCCGGGAGCGCGGCTTTCAATGGCGCGGAACTCGGTGGTCTCGATGGGGCCTGCGCCGTCGATGGGCTGGCCCAGCGCGTTGACCACGCGGCCGATCATGGCTTCGCCCACCGGCACGGACACCACCTTGCCGGTGCGCTTAACAGTGCTGCCTTCCTTGATACCGACGTCGGAGCCCAGCAGAACGATGGAGACGGTGTTCTCCTCCAGATTCTGGGCCATGCCGTATTCGCCGTTATCAAACTGAAGCAGCTCACCTGCCATGCACTTTTCCAGACCACTGCGCGGGCGATGCCGTCGCCCACCATAATGACCGTGCCGGTCTCGCTCTGCTCAATGGCATTTTCGTAATGCTTGATCTGCGCACGGATGATCTTGGAGATCTCTTCAGGTTTCAGTTGCATCTTTGTTTGTTCACCACTCAATTCTTAAAAATCTTTCGGGTGGAAATTCGATCACAGTGTCACGGAAGCAATGTCCCTGCGCAGGGCCGCCAGACGGTTCTGCACCGTGCCGTCCAGCTCGGTGCCTTCGATATCCAGCCGGATGCCGCCCAGCACTGCCGGATCGACCTTTGTTTCAGGTCGATGGTCTTGCCGGTGAGCTTTTCCAGCTTTTCGTGCAGGCTCTTTGCCTGCTGCTCCGTCATTGCCACTGCAGTGGTCGCCGTTGCTTCCAGAATGCCGTGTGCCTGATTGTAGCGCACACGGTAAGCCCGTGCACAGCCGGACAGCTCCCGCAGTGCCCTTCTCGCACAGGATCTTCAAAAAGTTCAGCACATAGAGGTGGACCTGATCCCGCAGTGCTTCATCCAGCAGGCCGCAGCGCTCTCTTTTCGGGATGCTGGGGGTGCTGAGCAGATGCAGGTAGTCCGGGTTTGCCTTAAAAAGCGCCACGGTTTCGTCCAGCTCGCCCAGAATGCGGGCCTCCAGCCCTTCCTCCGCCGCCAGATCGTACAGGCTTCCGCCGTACATCCTTGCAGTCTCGGTCATGATGCTTCACCCACATTTTTGATAAATTCGTCGATCAGATCCTTGTGGTCCTTCTCGCTGATCTCACGCTCCACCACCTTGGAGGCGATTTCCATGGCGATGCCGCCGATCTCGTCCTTGACCTCGTTCACGGCCTTCTTGCGCTCCTGCGCAATGTCGGCTTCGGCCTTCTGCTTGAGGGCAGCAGCCTGCGCGCGGGCCTCGCCCACGATCTCTTCGCCGCGGGCGGTGGCCGTCTTCTGCGCATTGGCAACGATCTCGTTGGCCTCGGTGCGGGCATTCTGCAGGTTCTGCTCGTACTCTGCCTTCATGGCTTCGGCTTCGGTGCGCAGCTTGGTGGCATCGGCGATCTGGCTGTCTGCCTTCGCCTTGCGCTCTGCGATCACGTTTTTGACCGGATTCAGCAGGAACTTTTTGAAGATGAACAGCTGGATCATCAGGTTGCAGATCTGGGCCAGAAAGGTCCAGCCGTCCAGCGTGATCAACGCCTGGTACAGTTCCATAAGCGTCTCCTTTCGTTATTTTGTAAAAGGTTCCGCTTATGCCAGGAACTTCATGAACATACCGGGTGCCAGGAAGATCAGCAGCAGGCCGGTGACGAAGCCGTAAATACCGGTGGTCTCGGAAAGTGCAACGCCCAGGATCAGGGTGCTGGTAACGTCGCTCTTGCACTCGGGCTGACGGCCCACAGCTTCACAGGCAGCAGCTGCTGCGTTGCCTTCGCCGATACCGGGGCCGATACCTGCGATCAGTGCGCAGCCTGCGCCGATGCCGCAGCCTGCCAGAGCGATACCACGAGCGAGGTACTGAAAGTCAGTCATAAGATTTGTCCTCCAAAAAGTTTTTGTTTTGGGAGATGCCGTTGTGAGGGCTTAGTCCTCACCGGCAGCACGTTTGATGAAAATTGCGGTCAGGGTGCAGAAGATGAACGCCTGAATGCAGCCGCCGAACCAGTCGAAATACAGGCCCGTAAAGGCCGGGATGCCGATCTGGAACAGCTGGATCTGGCTCAAGCACCCGGCAGCCAGCCGAAAATGACGTGGCTCAGGCTTGCCAGCGCCCAGTACAGCAGTGTGGAAATGACCGTACCGGACAAGATGTTGCCAAAGTGACGGAACGCCATACTGACGGGGGTGGAAACCTCCGACAGCACATTGATGGGTGCCATGATGAAGATGGGGTCCAAAAGACCTTTCAGGTAGGAAAGGATGCCGTTGGTCTTGATCTTGTAGTACATGATCAGCACGAACACCACAATGGCCCACGCCGCCTCGGTGTTCAGGTCGGCTGTGGGGCTCCACAGGCCGATGACACTGATGAGGTTGCAGCCGATGCTCAGAGCGAAGATCGCGCCGATGAGCGGGATATACTTATCAAAGTGATAGCCCATGTTGTCGTGCACGAACTGGTCCAGCCGTTCTACGATGAACTCGGCGGCGGCCTGCCGCTTTGAGACATTTTCCAGCTTGAGATTTCTGCCCAGCCAGATGGCAAGACCCGAAAGCAGCGCCATGACGATCCAGGTACTGACCAGGGTCTGGGTGATCTTGAAATCACCCAGCAGGGGGATGTCCGTATGGATGGTATACAGGATCTTTGCGCCGTTCAGTTCCATTTGTTACGTTTCACCCCCTTCGTCACGGGGTTCAGCTTCCGGCTCCGGTGCGGGTTCGGGGTCGTCCTCCACAGAGACGTCCACCGAAGGCCCGGCCGGTGCAAGAGGCTTGTACTTGCCGGTTATTTGCAGATAGTAAATTGTAACACGCGGGAAAAGCAGCGGAAGAACACCGGCAAACGGCTGGAACACCGGTGCCCCGATGGCAACGATGATCCACACCGCCTGCAAAAGCATCCGGACATTGTAGGAAGCCTGCAATGTCGCTTTGCGCCGTTTCTCATCCTGCTCGTCGATGACCTTCTGGCATACGAGGCAGATGCCCGCAAAGTTGCCGATGGCCACGGCCGCGCCGATGAGACTGCCCAGAACAACAGTGTAGTCAAATTTCACCCAGCCAACCAGGTGCAGAGCTGCAAAGATCACCCACATGACGGCGGTACAGATGGCCGTGCCGCAGGCGATGCGGGTCAGCTCCTTTTTGGATTCCGGCTGCAGTTTCATAAAGGGAAACCTCCTGTTAAGTTTACTGATGCGAGTTGAACCCCACCCGCTTTGGTTTTTCCTTTTTGGTGCGGTCCATGTGTTCCTTTGCAAAATACCAGAAGTTCTGTGCCCCGGCAGCAAGCCCCAGCAGGATGGCCGGCAGGAACACCCATTCCGGCCAGCTCCAGTTGTTCACCGCCCACCATGCACCGCCCAGACACATGACCAGCGGCAGCAGCATATTCAGGCCCAGCTGGGTCAGCCAGACAAGATCCTCCAGTGCCTTATACCAGCCCTTCAACCTGTGTTTCCTCCCTGTGTGATGTGCCTTTACAAAAGCCAGATTCTGGATTCTTTGCCAAGGATTTGCAGTCAGCAAAAAAATCTTATAACGATAGTATAATTCAAACCGGCCGTTTTTTCAATCAATTTTCCACTGTTTTCTAGTAAAATTTCATAGTTTGTTTACACTAATGCCGTAACTGTACGCCCTGTATGGAGTTTGTGCGTCTGCGGGCACATCAATACCAAAAGTTTGATGGATCTATTGTGCAGAATGCAAAAAAAAAAACGGGCGAACCCTCTCAGGCGCTGACGCGCCAGCTCTCCCGAAGGGCGAGCTTTTATGCATCTTTCGGGCAGCACAAATAAAGCTCCCCCTTCCGGGGGAGCTGCTGAGCGAAGCGAAGCTGAGAGGGTCACACAAAAAAGCCGCCCGGCTCTTTGGGAACCGGGCGGCAGCCGTTATGCAGTTTTCAGGACATTACCAGAGGTTTGCGGTCTCGTTGTACAGGCCCTCGTAGCTCTTGGCGGAGACATCCCAGCTGAAGTCGCACTCCATGCAGTGGTGCACGAGGTTCTTCCAGTTCTCCTTGTCATAGTAAGCATTCTGTGCGTTGCAGCAGGCCACATACAGCTCGTGGGCATTGTAGCCCGCAAAGGTGAAGCCGTTGCCCTCACCCATGGTGCTGTCGTGGATGGAGTCGCGCAGACCGCCGGTCTCGCGGACGATGGGAGGCGTGCCGTAGCGGCAGGCCACCATCTGTGCCAGACCGCAGGGCTCGCTCTTGGAAGGCATGATGAAGGCATCTGCGCCTGCGTAGATCTCCTGCGACAGGGCCGGCTCGAAGCCGATGTAGGTGCCAACGCGGCCCGGATGGCGTGCGCACAGGTCGGAGAAGAAGTTCTCGTACTGGCTCTCGCCGCTGCCCAGAACGACCAGCTCGATGCCGCGGTCCACCAGACCATCGGCGATGCTCTGCACCAGATCAAAGCCCTTCATGCCGACCATGCGGCTGACCATGGCAAAGACGGGGCTGCCATCCTTGTTCAGGCCGAACTTATCCTGCAGGGCTTCCTTGCACTTTGCCTTGCCCTCTTCAAAGTTGGTGATGTCGTAGTTGAAGGGGATGTTCTTATCCGTAGCGGGATCGTTGGAATCGGTATCGATGCCGTTCAGGATGCCGCACAGCTTGTACTGCTTCTCGCGCAGCAGAGCATCCAGACCGTAGCTGAACCACGGGTCGAGGATCTCCATGGCATAGGTGGGGCTGACAGTGGTGATCTTATCGGCAGTCTCGAAAGCACCTTTCATGAAGTTTGCGCAGCCATCGTACTCCACGATGTGCTGGTCGCGGCGGCCGATGCCGCAGGTGTCCTCCAGAATGTCGGTGCCGTACTTGCCCTGATAAGCGATATTATGGATGGTGAAGATGGTCTTGATGCGGTTGAACTTATCCAGATGGCGATAGTACAGGTTCAGGTACACCGGCACCAGAGCGGTCTGCCAGTCGTTGCAGTTGATGATATCGGGGGTGAAATCGATGTAGAACAAAGTCTCTAAAACGGCGCGGGAGAAGAAGGCGAAACGCTCGCCGTCATCGTAGAAGCCGTACAGGCCGCGGCGCTTGAAGTAATACTCGTTGTCCAGGAAGTAGTAGGTCACGCCGTTCCGCTCGGTCTTGAACAGGCCGCAGTACTGGCTGCGCCAGCCCACGGGGACGGAATAATTGGTCACGTACTCCAGCGTATCACGGAACTTCAAATCGCCGTACAGGGGCATAATGACGCGGGCATCCACGCCGTCCTTGACCAGAGCCTTGGGCAGGGCACCCGCAACGTCGGCCAGACCGCCGGACTTTGCAAAAGGGGCAGCTTCCGAAGCAGCATACAGGATTCTCATAGGATCGCTCCTTCCATATAGTGGGATATTTTCGTTCTCCCCCACCGCCCTTGCAGGCAGCACGAACCATTTTTACAAAAGAGCAGGCGGGGGCACACAGATGCCCCCGCCCCTCTCAAGAGGGGCTACCGGGGAGGAAGCCGCCCCTATGGATAACTCAGTAAAATCAGACGGTGTGCTTCTTCTGCACGTACACCGGGAAGCTCTCGGTGCCGGACAGCTTCTTGCCGGCGGTGATCTTCACGTTCTTATCGGTAACAACGCAGTCCAGCTCGGCATTGGCTTCCACCACCGTATCCTGCATCAGCACGCAGTTCTTGACGACGGCACCCTTCTTGACCTTGACACCGCGGAACAGCACACAGTTCTCCACCGTGCCCTCGATGACGCAGCCGTCGGCCAGAATGGAATCGGTCACCTTGCAGCCCGGCACATAGCGGTGGGGTTGTCGTCGCGGATCTTGGTGTAGACCGGGCTCTTCTTGGGGAACAGCTTTTCCAGATTCTCGTCATCGGTCAGCTTGAGGTTCTCGTCGAAGTAGCTCTTCATGTCACAGACATGTGCCACATAGCCGGTGTACTCCAGAGCGTGGATGTTCAGGATGTTGACATTGTGGGCCAGAATATCGCGCTCGAAGTAGATCAGGCCGCGGGAGGTCGCATCCCGGACCAGCTTGAGCAGGGTCTCGCGCTCCAGAACATAGATGTTCAGGTCAAGGTTCTGCACGCCGGGGCGGTAATCGTTGAACAGCAGCTCGGTCACACGGCCGTCGGCATCAACGGTCAGGGTGTAGTTGTCATTCTTGCGGCCCTCGGGGATCTCGGTCTTCTGGTAAGCAACGGTCACATCGGCACCGCTTGCCTGATGAGCAGCCAGCAGAGCGTTGAAGTCGTAGTTCAGGGCAACATTGGCGTCGCTCATGACCACGTACTTTTCCTTCTGGTTCTCCAGGAAGTTCATGATGGAGCCAGAGCTTCCACACGGCCGGAATAGATGCGCACGCCCTTCTCAGCGAAAGGCGGCACGATGTTCAGGCGCCGTGACGGCGGGCCATATCCCACTCACGGCCGGTGCCCAGATGATCCATCAGGGAGTGGTAGTTCTTGCGCACCACGATGGAGACATTGGAGATACCGCAGTTTGCCATGCTGGACAGAACAAAGTCCACCATACGGTAGCGGCCCGCGAAGGGGATCGAAGCCATTGCGCGCTCGGTCACCAGCTCGGGGACGGTATTATCATAACTGTTGGGGAAAATAATACCCAACGCATTGGTGTTCTGGCTCAGCATACTTCCATACCCTCCTTGACGGATTCAAAGACTTTGGCACCTTCCTTGACGGTTGCGCCTGCGCCGACGGTCAGGCCGGTGCCCACATGGGCAATGGGGCCATCGCCGCCCACTCGTGCACCTGCACCGACCACAACATCCTCCGCCAGGATGCAGCGCTTGACAACAGCACCAGCCTTGACCACAACGCCGTCCATCAGACTGCGTCCTCAACAGTAGCGCCCTCTTCCACAACAACGCCTGCGCTCAGCACAGAGTGATGCACATTGCCGTAGATCTTGCAGCCCTCCGTGACGAGGGAATCCTGCACCACAGCGCGGGGGCGATCTTCTGCGGAGGCAGGACCGGGTTGCGGCTGTAGATCTTCCACTTCTCGTCGAAGATATCGATGCCGGAGTTTCGGGATCCAGCACTTCCATGTTGGCTTCCCACAGGCTGTCGATCGTGCCCACGTCACGCCAGTAGCCGGCAAAGCGGTAGGCGTACATCTTGCGGCCGTCGCGCAGCAGGGCGGGGATGATGTTCATGCCAAAGTCGTTCTTGGAGTTGGGGTCTGCTTCGTCCTCTTCCAGATACTTCTTCAGCACATCCCAGTTGAAGATGTAAATGCCCATGGAAGCCAGATTGGACTTGGGTACCGGGGGCTTCTCCTGGAACTCGGTGATGCGGTCGTTCTCGTCAGCCACCATCAGGCCGAAGCGGGAGGCTTCCTTCCAGTCCACTTCCATAACAGCCACAGAGAACTCTGCGCCCTTTTCCTTGTGGAAGCGCAGGAAGTCGGCGTAGTCCTGCTTGCAGATCTGGTCGCCGGACAGGATGATCACATACTCGGGATCGTAGCTGTCGATGAAGCCGATGTTCTGGTAGATGGCGTTTGCAGTGCCCTTGTACCAGTCGGTGCCCTTTGCCTGCTCGTAGGGCGGCAGGGTGTGCACGCCGCCGTGCAGACGATCCAGATCCCAGGGCTGGCCGTTGCCGATGTACTCGTTCAGCTTCTGGGGCTGATACTGGGTCGCGATGCCAACGGTGTCGATGTTGGAGTTCACGCAGTTGGACAGCGGGAAGTCCACGATGCGGTACTTACCGCCGAAGGACACTGCGGGTTTTGCCGTTTTCTGTGTCAGCGCGTACAAGCGCGAGCCACGTCCACCGGCAAGGATCATTGCCACAATTTCTTTTGCCATAGCTTTATTCTCCCCTTTAACATTAACATTTCCGTTGTTCGGAAATGATCGTCAACATGTGCGGTATGGGTCGGCCGAAGAGCCGGGTCATTCCTTGGGCTCCTTCGGTTTGCGGGTGCGTTTTGCGGGTGCTTTTTCCGCCTTGGGTTCTGCCTCTGCCTTGGGCTTGCGTCCGCGCTTTTTGGGTGCTTCCTCGGCCTTTTCCGGCTCAACCTTTGCCTTGCGGGCGGTCTTTTTCACCGACTTTTCCTCTGCAGCGGCAGCTTCTGCCTTGGGCTTGCGGCCCGGCTTCTTTACTACCTTTGCTGCAGCTTCCTCCGCAGCGGTCTTTGCCTTTTTTGGCTGCGGTCTTTTTTCCCGCCTTATCGGTCTTGTCCGCTGCGGCCTTGCGGGTGCGCTTGGTGGGCACTTCAAAATACAGGGTGCTCATGGGCGGCAGGGTGATGGTGATGCTCTGCTCAAACCCGTGCATCGGCTTTTTTGTGGGTGCGCACGGCCTTGTTGTGGACTGCGCCGGAACCGCCGAACTCTGCATCGTCGCTGTTCAGGATCTCCTTGTAGGAGCCTGCCACCGGTGCGCCCAGCGTGTAGCCCTCGCGCAGGACGGGGTTGAAGTTGCACACCACAAGGATCTGCTTGCCGGAAGTGTCCTTGCGCAGGAAAGCGACGACGCTCTGCTGCGAGTCATCCGGCACGATCCACTGGAAGCCCTCCCAGCTGTAATCCACCTGCCAGAAGGCGGGGATGCTCCTTGTAGAAGGCGTTCAGGGTCTTGACGTAGGTCTGCAGCTCGGTGTGCTTATCGTAGCCCAGCAGCATCCAGTCCAGCGGCTTTGTCTCGTTCCACTCAGCGAACTGGCCGAACTCCTGACCCATGAACAGCAGCTTCTTGCCCGGGTGGGCCATCATGTAGCCAAAGAAGGTGCGCAGGTTTGCAAACTTGGCGTCGTACTCGCCGGGCATCTTGTTGATCAGGCTGCCCTTGCCGTGCACCACCTCATCGTGGCTGATGGGCAGCACAAAGTTCTCGCTGAAGGCGTAGAAGAAGCTGAAGGTGACCTTGTTGTGGTTGCCGGAACGGAAGAGCGGGTCAGTCTTCATGTAGCTGAGCATATCGTTCATCCAGCCCATGTTCCACTTGAAGTTGAAGCCAAGGCCGCCGTCCGAAGCAGGCTTTGTGACCATGGGCCATGCAGTGGACTCTTCCGCGATCATGTACTTGTGGGGGTGACGGCCCAGCACGGTGTCGTTCAGCTTGCGCAGGAAAGCAACAGCCTCCAGATTTTCCTTGCCGCCGTCCTTGTTCGGCTCCCACTCGCCCTGCTTGCGGTTATAGTCCAGATACAGCATGGATGCCACCGCGTCCACGCGCAGACCGTCGATATGGTACTGCTCCAGCCAATACAGTGCGCTGGAGATCAGGAAGCTCTGCACCTCGCTGCGGCCGAAGTCGAACACCATGGTGCCCCACTCCTTATGTTCGCCGCGCTTCGGATTCGGGTCCTCGTAGCAGCTTCGCCATCAAAGTTGTACAGGCCGAACTGATCCTTCGGGAAGTGAGCAGGCACCCAGTCCATGATCACACCGATGCCGGCGGCATGGAGCTTATCCACAAAGGCCATCAGGTCCTTGGGGGTGCCGTAGCGGCTGGTGGGTGCAAAATAGCCGGTGACCTGATAGCCCCAGCTGCCGTCAAACGGATATTCCATGACCGGCAGCAGTTCCACATGGGTATAGCCCATCTCTGTGATATACGGGATCAGCTCGTCTGCCAGCTCGGAATAATTGTAGGGCTTGCCGCCCTCCTTCATCTTCCAGCTGCCGGCGTGCATCTCGTAAATATTCATCGGGCTGTTGATCACATCAGCCTTTTTCTGTGCTGCCTGCCATGCATCATCGTGCCACGCAAAACCACTGATATCGTAGACCTTGCTGCCGTTGGACGGGCGGGTCTCGGCGTGGAACGCATAGGGATCAGCCTTATAGACCAGATCACCTGCGCGGGTGGTCACGCAGTATTTATAAACATCATATTCCTTCATGCCCGGGATGAACAATTCCCATACGGAATCGCCATCCACCTTGCGCATCGGGTGGCTGCCCGGCTTCCAGCTGTTAAAGTCGCCCACCACGCTGATGGCTACAGCATGGGGTGCCCACACGCGGAACACCACACCTGCTTCACCGGCACGTGTTTCCATGTGTGCGCCAAAGTAGCGGTATGCTTCACAGTTATTGCCCTGTTTGAACAAATACACCGGCAGGTCCGATGCATTGCTCTGGATCTTCTCCTCGGTCGGTTTCATAGACTGCTCCTCCCCGTACAGATGCACAAAGCGCACCTGTAGCTTTTTACCCTTTTATATTAAAGAATTTCGGTCTGTTTTTCAAGAGTTTCGCCGCATTTTACTGTAAAATTTACCATAATCTTTTTCGTTGATATTTTTTCCTTATATACATACCCGCCAAATTTTTACAAATTTTATGGTGAATCCTGCCAATCTGACAATAAAAAAGAGCCTCTGCGCACCCTCCCAAAGGAAGGTGTACAGAAGCTCTCTGTTTTCTGTTGAAAATTTTCAGTTCCGGTTTCCCCCGGTTCTTTTCAGCCTGCTCAGTCCACCACGTAGACGTTCACCTGAATGGCTCCATTGATCACGCTCTCGGCGTAGGTCTCGTAGAACAGGTCCACAAGGATCTGGCCCTTCTGCACGGCAATGCCGGTATCGGTAGCCACCGCATAGCCGTACACGAACTTGCCGTCGGTGGAGGTGATATACAGCTTGGTGCCGTAGGGGATCACATCCGGGTCCACAGCCACAGTGCCGTAGCCCAGACCCAGACCGGAAGAACCCTTGCCGGTCTTGGAATAGTAGCCGGTGGCCTTTCCGGTGAGCACCTTGCTGTAAGAGGCGGGTGCATTGGTGGTGCCGTCCGGGCCGGTCAGCGGGGAGACCGGCGCGCCTGCGCCATAGGTCTTTACGATGTGGTTGGTCGGCTCCACAGTGGTGGTGGAATCCACCACGATGCTGTTTCCAGCTCGCCGTCCACATAGCGGTCGCGGGTGGTGATCGTCTGCTGGCCTTCCGCACCATGGCGCACCGTGGTGGCGCGGCCGGTGTTGCGGAAATACAGGCTGGTGTAGACGTACTCGGTATCGTAGGGGATGGCCTGCGTCTCCACACGGTCGGTGTAGTCCACGCGGTGCACCGTGATGGTGGAACCTGCGCTCACCAGCTGGTCCAGAGCAGGCTCGGTGTAGTCGTCACCCTCCAGGGTGATACCGGCACGCTTCAGGGCATCCGCCACGGTGCCGAACACCATTTTGACGGGGTACTCCTGACCGTCGGCAGTGATGCTGACGGAGAATGCGCGCTCAATGTTCAGGGCGGCAAGGTTGCCGCTGTAGGCCGTGTAATAGACCTGATCGCCCTCTTCGGACTGGATGCCGGAAAGGTTCATAACCTGTGCAGGGTCGGTCTCGGAGGTGAGGATCACCTGCCGGGCACCATTGGAGTCTGTGACGTAGGTCAGCCGCAGATTCGCAGCGGTCACACTGAGTGTAGCCACAAGGCACACGACCATGACACAAAACGCCAGCACACGGGGAGAGACTGCATGCTTGCAGTCAGACAATGCTTTCTTCAATTTTACGGAAGCGATACGAGACAACTCCTCTCTTTTCAAAATTGGCTGCGGCTGCGGACATGTTTTTCATGCCCCGGCCGCCCGGACTGCGGGGCGGGCAGATGCCATCTGGCCCCACAATCAAATACGATGCCCTCTTTTTGGTAAAATCGAGCATCGTATACAATTTGGACTCCGCTGCGGAGGGTGCAGTTACCCTCCCGCCCGGACCCCATCTGCCCGCGCCGCGCCGTATATAAGACGGCTTTTTACTTCATCCAGATAATTTTTAAACGCTGCAACGTCTGTTGGTTCCGTTGAGCGAGTCTTATTTTACCAGTCCAATGGCCATTTGTCAAATCACCTTCTCATACTTTGTTAGTTTTTTGACGTTATTTTTGTGCAACTTTAACATTGTTTTCTCCAAAATATTGTTTTTTCGGTTATTTCCTTCCGATTTTCGACCTGTTTTCTGGGGTGTTTTGTTCACGAATTTTTAACATTTATTTTGGACTTTTTGCACCGGAAACTGCACTTTTGGGTTCGTTTTCCCATGCGGCAAGCGGCCAAAAAATCGCTGGTTTTCCGTACAAAGCACCTCTTTTTCATCCCATTTTTCACCCACAAAGAACTGTGCGAATTACTCATGAAAAGCGCCTCCCGGCAAAATGCCGAAGCACAGAAATTTGTGCAGCAAAAGACCACACTGGCAGCTGCCGGGCAGCGGCTGTACAATCAAACAAAAAACAGAAAGGAAGGTTTTCAAGTGAACATCAAGATCATTCAAAGGCAGTGCGGCGGCACTGAATTTCTGTCCCAGCCGCACCGCCTGCACCTCGGTGCACAGAACGCTGCCGGTGTGGACGAGCTGTGCTTCACGCTGCCGGAAGCATGGGCCGGGTGCACCGTTGCGCTCTACCTGCGCCGCAGCGACGGCACCCTGCTGGCACCGGTCTCATTGGACACGCAGCACTGCGTCACCGTGGACCGCCGCCTGACCGGAAGCACCGGCGGACAGTGGATGCTGGCAGCCATCGATGCCAGCGCTACGCCGCTATACCCGGCCCGGCAGCTACGACACCTACGCTATCCTGCCCACCGACGGCGGCGCGGAAGAGCTGCCGCCCTCGCAGTATGAGCAGTTCGTGGCGCGTGTGCTGGAAAGTGCCAGTACCGCTTCCACCGCCGCACAGCGTGCCGCAGCCAGTGCTGCAAGCACGGCATCCAATGCGGCACAGGCCCAGACCGCGGCACAGCGCACCAGCGCCGACAGTGCCGCTGCATCCCGCTGTGCAGCCCGTGCCGAGGCTGCTGCCGCACGGGCAGAGGAGCTGGTGCCTACCGACGGTCAGGTAGTGAGCGTGAACGGCAAAAGCGGCATCGTAAAACTGACGGCGCAGGATGTGGGGGCGCTTCCCTGCCCGGCAGTTCCGGTCTCCGGCCAGCTGCTTCGGGTGCTGAGCGTGGACCCCAACACCGGGGCCGTGTTGACCGATACTGCCGCCATGCCGGATCTGTCGCCCTATCTGCGCAGCAGCACGGTGCCCACGGCTTCGGCCCCCGGCGCAGTGCGGGTGGACCCCGCCTGCGGCATCAACGTGCGCAGCGACGGAACCCTGATCATCGCACCAGCTGCCCGCGAACAGCTGGACAGCATGACGGATGCACTTCTGCCGCTGACCGCAGCCCTGCTGCCTTATGGCGTGAAGAAGGCTCTGACCACCGCCGCAGCCGCCGGGGAATGGACCGCTGCCGAAAAGGCAAACGCCCTGCGCACCTTCGGTGCCGATTTTTCTTCCTATTATACAAAGGAAGATGTCGATGCTCTGCTGGCCGCACCCAGCTCCGCTGCCTACCCGGTGGGCAGCATCTACCAGAGCACCGCCCCCACCAGCCCTGCCGCCCTGTTTGGCGGCACATGGGAGCAGATCGCATCGGAGCGCGTGCTGATGGGTGCCAGCAGTAGCCACGCAGCGGGCACCACAGTAAAGGCCGGACTGCCGAACATCACAGGCTCTTTTGTCGCGGATGTAAAAAAGGGTGAACATAAGGTATCCGGCGCATTCACTGCCGGCAACGTGATCGCATCTACGGGCGAATACAATTCCTTTTCTGATGTATATAAGTTCAGTCTGGATGCATCCAAGTCTAATGCCATCTACGGCCGCAGCGCCACCGTGCAGCCTGCCGCCTACTATGTGCACATCTGGCGGCGCGTGGCCTGAGAAAGGAGGTTTTGAACCATGAAGATCATTGACGAGAACGGTGCAGCCATTGAGACCCCTGACCTGACGCTTGGGTATCTGGTGGGCGACACCGAGCCAGTGGAGCACCCCGCCGTGGAAGGCGTGGAGGAAGTGAGCCACTACGAGACCGTAACGGAGTATCCCGGCGGCGGCAGGGATGTGCGGAAGGTCATTGATGTGCCGGGCGTACCGGCAAGACCCGCGTGGACCGAGCAGCTGCCCATCCAGAGGTACATCCGCTACACCGCCGAAGAGCTGGCCGCGCAGGAAGAAGCGCGCAAAAAGGCCGAAGCCCGGGAGAAGCTGCCGGACACGGTGGCGGCACTGCAAAAAGAAAACGAGATGTTGAAACAGTGCTTGCTTGAAATGAGCGAGATTGTTTATGCATAAAAATCACACAAGCATTAGAAAGGTTGGTACGTATGATGGCGATGTTGTGGGCACAGGAAATCATGTCTGCTGAGACTATGGAGGAGGCAAAGGCTCTGTATGAGCGCTGCCCCCGCCTGCTGAAGGAGAAGGTCAAGGCAATTCTCATCAAGAGCGGCTTTGAGGAAATCACGCAGTAAGGACGCTGAGGGCAAGGCAGATCAGTAGCTGGAAGAGAACGTGAAAATCGGGGCCTGACCCCGTGAAAGGACGTGATACATATGGCGATCAAACAGTATAGCCTGAAGAAGGACGGCGCAGCGCAGCTCTCCCCCGCGTTCCGCGTGCGGGAGTTCCGCTGCCGCGACGGCACCGACACCATCCTCATTGACGAGGGCCTTGTGGTGCTGCTGCAGTGCATCCGGGAGCACTTCGGCAAGCCCGTGACCATCACCAGCGGCTACCGCACCGCCAGCCACAACGCAAAGGTGGGCGGCTCCAGATCCAGCCAGCACCTGCTGGGCCGGGCCGCGGACATTCAGGTGCAGGATACTGACCCGCTGGCTGTGGCCGCCTACGCCGAAAGCCTGATGCCCGGCTGGGGCGGCGTGGGCCGCTACCCGGTCAAGGCAGGCCGGGCAAAGGGCTGGGTGCACGTAGACACCCGCCCGAACAAGAGCCGGTGGACGCTGTGAGGTGAATAACATGAGCAAGACTATTTTTATCAGCCAGCCCATGGGTGGCTTGTCCGATGAACAGGTACTTCAGGAACGCACCTCCGCGATCAGCAAGGCAAAGGCTCTGTTGGGTGAAGATGTGGCTCCGCTGGAAACCTTCTTTGATGATTTCGGCCCGGCAGCAAAGCCGCTGGACTATCTGGCCCGGAGCATCGAGTTCCTTGCAAAGCCGATGTGGCAATTTTCGCACCTGGCTGGAAGAATGCCCGCGGCTGCCGTATCGAACACCAGTGCGCAGAGGATTATGGAATCCCCGTGATGGAGGTGTGAAACCAGTGGAAAGCATCATCTCAGCCATCCTTGCCGGTGCGGTGACCCTGATCGGCGTGCTGATCGCCAACAGCCGCAGTCAGGCCGTGACCGACACCAAGCTGGAAGAGCTGACCCGGGAGGTGCGGGAGCACAACAATTTTGCCCGCCGCGTCCCCATTTTGGAAGAGCAGATGAAGGTGGCCAACCACCGCATCGCTGATTTAGAAGCAGACGAACACGAAAGAGAAAGGAACTGACTATGAACGCACACACCTACAACGCCCCCACCATCTCCGCAGGCACCATTGCCCGCACCGCCTGCCTGCTGCTGGCCCTGACCAATCAGGTGCTGTCCGCACTGGGCAAACCCGTGCTGCCCATCGAGAGCCAGACCGTGGAGCAGCTGGTCACCGCTGGCATCACCACCGTGGCCGCGCTGGTCGCGTGGTGGAAGAACAACTCCTTCACCACCGCAGCCCTTCAGGCAGACCAGACCTACGACAAGCTGAAGGCACAGGGGAAGTAAGCCATGAACGCGGTATGTGTTGAAGATTTGCTCGAAGTGGTGGGGGGCCATGAAAGGCGCAGCCGCTGACGAAAG
>ENA-OQAJ01000010-OQAJ01000010.1-human-gut-metagenome-genome-assembly--contig:-NODE-10-length-48818-cov-3.706496_pt1 | contig 48818 bp, 57 predicted proteins | sample MGYA00242736_ERZ504529 | MGnify/ENA primary metagenome ERZ504529 (study PRJEB26092, sample SAMD00036275) | human gut metagenome | host: Homo sapiens | study: EMG produced TPA metagenomics assembly of...
GGAACACGGACGGGTCGTGCTGGTTCACGGCGATGATGGGCCATAGCCCAGCAGACCGCCAAAGTCCAGCACCTCGCCGGCCTTGCGGCCAATGGGCGGGAATGACGCGCACGGCGGTGGTCTTGCTGTTCACCATGCCGATGGCGGCTTCGTCAGCGATCAGGGCGCTGATGACGGCCGGGGTGGTGTCGCCCGGGATGATGACCATATCGATGCCCACCGAGCAGACGGCGGTCATGGCTTCCAGCTTTTCAATGGTCAGGCATCCGGTCTCGGCGGCGTGGATCATGCCGGCATCCTCGCTGACCGGGATGAAGGCACCGGACAGACCGCCTACATGGTTGGAGGCCATCACGCCGCCCTTTTTCACGGCATCGTTCAGCAGGGCCAGACAGGCGGTGGTGCCGCAGCAACCGCAAGTCTCAAGGCCCATCTCTTCCAGAATGTTGGCCACACTGTCGCCAATGGCGGGGGTAGGTGCCAGCGAAAGATCAATGATGCGGCGGGCACACCCAGTGCCTGAGAAGCCAGATTGGCCACCAGCTGGCCCACGCGAGTGATCTTGAAGGCGGTGCGCTTGACCAGCTCTGCCACCTCGTCGATGGGGGCATCCTTGGGCAGGCGGGCCAGTGCAGCGCGCACAGCGCCGGGACCGGAAACGCCCACGTGGATCTCACAGTCCGGCTCGCCGGGGCCGTGGAATGCACCGGCCATGAAGGGGTTGTCCTCCGGTGCGTTGCAGAACACCACCAGCTTTGCGGCACCGATGCACTGACGATCAGCCGTCAGCTCACTGGCCTTCTTGACGGCCTCGCCCATGAGCTTGACGGCGTCCATGTTCAGGCCTGCCTTGGTGGCGCCGATGTTCACCGAGCTGCACACGATGTCGGTCTCGGCCAGTGCGCGGGGAATGGACTCGATCAGGCGGCGGTCACCGGCAGAAAAGCCCTTGTGCACCAGAGCACTGTAGCCGCCCACAAAGTTTACACCCACCTTTTTACCGGCGGCATCCAGAGTTTTTGCAAACTCCACAGGGTCGGCATCCGGGCAGGCACCCAGCAGCATGGCGATGGGTGTGACACTGATGCGTTTGTTGATGATGGGAATACCGTACTCGGCACTGATATGCTCCACCGTGGGCACAAGGTTTGCGGCCTTGGTGGTGATCTTGTTATAGATGTTCTCGCACGCCTTCTTCGGGTCTGGGTCGATGCAGTCCAGCAGGCTGATGCCCATGGTGACGGTGCGCACGTCCAGATTGTCCTGAGTGAACATCTCGATGGTCTCGAGAATGTCACCGGTATTAAACATACTCATAGCTGTGTACTCCCTCCATCAGATGGTGTGCATGGCATCAAAAAACTTCCTGACGGGTAACATTGATCTGCATGCCCATCTCGGCAGCCAGCGCGTCGGTGCGCTTGTGCAGCTCTTCGTGGCTCACATTGCAGTTGCTGATATCCACCAGCATGATCATGGCGAACATGCCCTGCAGGATGCTCTGGGTCACGTCCTCGATATTGATGTTCAGTTCGGTGCACAGACCAGCGACCTTGGCAACAACGCCCACGGTATCGTGACCAATGACGGTAATGAATGCTTTCATCGTTTCCACCCTCGTTTTCCTTTTGATGAACGGTGCCGCAAGCGTTCCGGCACACTCTTACTCTTCCAGTATAGCAGATTTGGCAAAATTTGAACACACTTTTTGTAAAAAAGAACAGACACGAGGGGAAAAAGACATTCTATCCCAAAAATCGGGTGCAATCTTTTACAGCTTGTGCTATACTTATAGATAATTTATTTCCCGATTACGGGCTGAGAAGGAGCAAAATACTATGGAACAGCTTTTGAAGATCCTGGAAGACAATGCGCGGCTGCCCATTGAGGATATCGCCACGATGCTGAATAAATCCCCCGCCGAGGTGGCGGCCATGATCGATCTGGCCCGGGCGCAGGGCATCATCAAGGGCTACAAGACCCTCGTGGACTGGGAAAAGGCCGGGGTCAACCGTGTGGAGGCCGTCATCGAGCTGAACGTCAGCCCCAAGAAGAGCCGCGGCTTTGACGAGATCGCAGCCACCATTGCCGCCTTTGACGAGGTGGAGAGCGTGCTGCTGATGAGCGGCGGCTACGACCTGCAGCTGGTGATCAAGGGCCAGACCTTCCAGGAGATCGCTCTGTTCGTGGCAAAGCGCCTTTCTCCGCTGGACGATGTGCTGTCCACCGCCACCCATTTTGTGCTGCGCACCTATAAAAAGGAGGGCCGCCTGTATCAGGACGAAGAAATCGATGAAAGAGAGTGCACGGTGCTGTGATGGACTACGATAAACTGATCGCGCCTGCCGCTGAGGCCATGCGCCCCTCCGGCATCCGCAAATTTTTCGATCTGGCTGCCGAAATGCCCGAGTGCATCAGTCTGGGCGTGGGCGAGCCGGACTTCAAAACGCCATGGGCCGTGCGCGAAGCCGGCATCGAGAGTCTGGAGCATGGCCGCACCCGCTACACCTCCAACGCAGGCCTGAAGGAGCTGCGCGCCGAGGTGGCAAAGTATCTGGAGCGCCGCATGGGCCTGCACTACGACCCGCTGCACGAGGTGCTCATCACGGTGGGCGGCAGCGAAGCCATTGATATGTGCATCCGCACGCTGGTGCAGCCCGGGGACGAGGTCATCATCCCGGAGCCCTGCTTTGTGTGCTACGAGCCCATCACCACCCTGTCCGGCGGTGTGCCGGTGCATGTGGCCTGCCGTCAGGAGGACGAGTTCCGCCTGCGTGCCGATGCGCTGAAAGCAGCCATCACCCCCAAGACAAAGCTGCTCATCATGCCGTTTCCCAACAACCCCACCGGTGCGGTGATGGAGCGCGAGGATCTGGAAGCCGTTGCTGAGGTGCTGCGCGGCACCAACATCATGGTGCTCTCGGATGAGATCTACGCCGAGCTGAACTACGGCCTGCGGCCTCATGTGTCCATTGCCACCCTGCCCGGCATGGCCGAGCGCACCATCGTGGTGAACGGCTTCTCCAAGACTTACGCCATGACCGGCTGGCGTCTGGGCTATGCCTGCGGCCCGGCACCCATCATCCGGATCATGACCAAGATCCACCAGAGTGCTATCATGAGTGCCCCCACCACCAGCCAGTACGCCGCCATCACCGCCCTGAAGGAGTGCGACGGCGAGATCGACCGCATGCGCGACGAGTACAATATGCGCCGCCGCCTTGTGGTGAAGTCCTTTAACGATATGGGCCTGACCTGCTTTGAGCCGCGCGGTGCGTTCTACGCCTTCCCCTGCATCAAGAGCACGGGCATGAGCAGTCAGGATTTCTGCACGAAGCTGCTGGAACAGAAGCATGTGGCCATCATCCCCGGCGACGCCTTTGGCGCTTCCGGCGAAGGCTACGCCCGCATTTCCTACGCCTACAGCGTGGAGCATCTGAAGGAAGCGCTCCGGCGCATCCGGGAATCCTGCAGGAAAACGGCATCTATCACGGTATCTGAGGAGGAACAAATGGCAAGGCTGAACTGCGTGACCGTTCTGGCCCCCGCAAAGCTCAATCTGGCGCTGGACGTTGTGGGCCTTCTGCCGGGCGGCTACCATGATCTGGACATGACCATGCAGGCCATTACCCTGTACGAGCGGGTGGTGCTGCGCCGCAGCCCCTACCTGAACCTGCGTCTGCCGGGCAGTCTGGTGGCCCCCAATAACAAAAACACTGCCATCAAGGCAGCGCTGGCCTTTTTTGACTACACCGGCCTTCTGGCGGGCGTGGACATCACAATCTATAAAAATACCCCGGTCGCGGGCGGGCATGGCGGGCGGCAGTGCCGATGCTGCCGCTGTTCTGGTGGGCATGAACGAGCTGTACGGTGCGCACCTTTCCATGAGTGAGCTGTGCGCACTGGGCGCAAAGATCGGTGCGGATGTGCCCTTTGCCCTGATGGGCGGCACCTGCCGGGTGCAGGGTGTGGGCGATTTTCTCAAGGCGCTGCCGCCGGTGCCGGAGTGCTGGTTCACGGTGGTGATGCCGGACTACGGCGTTTCCACCCCGGAGGCCTTTGCGGCCTATGACCGGGTGGGCAGCAGCATTCACCCGGACTGCGGAGCGCAGGAAGCCGCTATCCGTGCCGGAGATCTGGATGCCCTTTGTGCCGCCGCCGGCAATGCGCTGGAAGAGTGCAGCGGAGCAAAGGATACCGGGGCCATCAAGGCCCTGCTGCGGGAGCATGGCGCTGTCACCGCCCTGATGACCGGCAGCGGTGCGGCGGTGTTCGGCGTATTCCGGGACGAAGGGGCCGCACAGGCTGCTGCACAGGCCGCAAAGCGGCGCTGGAAGCAGGTGTACGTGGCGCAGCCTGACCGCGGCGGCGCACGGGTGAGCCGATAAAAATGCATAGACCTCCTTCCTACGGGGCATACTGCCCGCAAAGGAAGGAGGTCTTTTTTTGTGCAGACCTTTTATAAAATCTGTCTGATCTTAATGATCGTGGGCGGCATCAACTGGGGCCTTGTGGGGCTGTTCCAGTTCGATTTTGTGGGCTGGCTGCTGGGCGGCAGCGCATCCATCTGGTCGCGCATCGTGTTCACGCTGGTGGGCATTGCAGCCCTGTGCGGCATCCCGGGGCTGTTTTCGGATGAAACGGATGAATGACCCTCTCAGTCAATGCCTACGGCATTGCCAGCTCCCCCGAAAGGGGGAGCTTTATTGTGCCTGTCCTCCAGAAGTAAAAAAGCTCTCCCTTCGGGAGAGCTGGCGCGTCAGCGCCTGAGAGGGTCAATGACAGGTGCTTTTGCTGGTTTGAGTCAATGGCTGCTTCCGTCAAGATCATCCCAGCCTACCAGATCCGGCAGGGTGAGCGTCTCGTCGGAGCAGTGGGGGTGTGCACGCCGCTGGTCCTCGGCCATGGTGCGCACCACCTCGCGGGTGATCTCGCGGATGGCGGCGCAGTCCTCCGGCAGGTCGGTCTGGCTGCGGCCGGAGTGGGTAAACAGGATCTTACCCATGTGGCCCACCACCAGCGTCAGCGGCAGCTGCTGTGGAGCATTGCTGTTGTAGCGGTAGCCCTGCTCTTTGGCCGCTTTGTAGATGCGCTGGGCCGCAAAGCTCCAGCTCAGGATGCCGCGGGCCTGTTCTACGCCAAGGTAGCCGTACAGCACCCCCGGCGCGTCGCAGATGAGGGTGAAGGGAAACTCGGCCCCCTGCGTGGCTTTTGCCACCATGCGGGGAGAGGAACGCACCACGCAGGCTAGCCGCACGCCGCGCAGTCTGGGCAGGGTCTGCAGGTAGCGGGTCAGGTATTCCCGCGTGACAGGGTGGTCAAAGGCAGGCAGGAAGATCATGACAAGAGGGTGCTCCCCTTCGCACAGCTTGTAAAAATCATTGCCCGGTGTGGTGGGGGTATCAAAGGTAAAACGGGGGATAGAGGTGCCCACCAGATGTTCTGACTTCATGCCGCAATGCACATCCTTTCAAGATAATAAAAAAATCCACACACTGCATCTCTGCAGAAAGTGCAGAGGACAGAGGTGGATGGATTGCTATAAAAAGATCCCGCCCGGTCGTCTGCGGTCAATCAAACCTACCCTTACGGACAGGTGGGTGCCCTGTCTCCGGGTTCGCGCTTCCTCATCGAGCCTTCATGGTCGCCCCATGACGGGGAGGTCTGCAATCCACCGGGGAACTCCAAGCTCCCGTTGAATGATTAGTAGGATCATATAAACCGCAACAAATCGAGCCGGGCAGGAAGTTTTGCCGGGTAATTTGTCTGGAATTATTCTTCGATGTCGTACTCGTCGCTCAGGCGCTCTTCAAACAGCTTGCCCAGCTCCAGCAGCAGCTCGTCGTCGTCCACGACATCCAGATACTCGCCTTCATCGTCTTCGCCGACGCTCAGGATGACCAGCTGAGCGTTCTCAGCCTCTTCCTCGGTCTCAGCGTATTCCACAGCAGCCAGATAATGCACGCCCTTGTAGTCCAGTGCATCGATCACCTCAAATGTGATCTCGTTGCCGTCCTCATCCTCCAGGGTCATCAGGTCGGGCTGATCTTCTTCGGTATTAGGGTTCTTGATTTCGTCAGACATAGATATTGTCTCCTGTATCGTGTCATAAAACGGGCTGTTTGTGCGCCGCCCGCTTGGCCTGCATATAGTGTAGCGTTTTTTTGCCTGCTCGTCAAGATGCTTTTTCGCACAGAAATTGTGCAGCAAATTTTCACGCATTTGCTCTCGCACTCTGCGGCAGAATATGATATACTATCCTCTGAATCTTCTGTGCACGGTGTGTCGTGCAGGTTACTATAGAGTATGGAGCGTGGGCGGAAATGATGCATAAAAAGATGGGCGGCGTTTGTGCTGGCAGCGGCGCTGGCGCTGACGGGCTGCAGTGCCGGGAGCTTTCTGCACTTTGGCAAAGGCAGCGGCGGCAGTACAGTCCAGAAGATCGACCGCCCGGCAGTGGAATCGGCAGAGCTGCAGTTTGCCCACCCTGCGGCGGGGGACACCATTGCGGTGTTCGATACCTCGGCAGGTGTGTTCAAGGCGGTGCTTTTCCCGGACAAGGCCCCGCAGGCCTATGATAACTTTGCAGGCCTTGTGCAGGCAGGCTACTACAACGGCCTGACCTTCTCCCGCGTGGAGAGCGGCTTTGTGGTGGAAGCCGGGCAGGGGGCCGACGGCAGGGGCAGTACCATCTGGAACGGCAGCCGCTACCCGGCTGAGACCACCGACAGTCTGCACCACTACTCTGGCGCGCTGTGTATGGGCACCGATGCTTCCGGCGAGTGCGCCAGCGTTTTTTACGTGATGCAGACGCTGCCGGGAGACCAGTCGGTGACGCAGGAGCTTGTGGACCAGATGAACAGCGCAGGCTACCGCGCGGAGGTGGCTTCGGCCTATCAGACCGCCGGCGGCGCGCCTTATCTTGACTACACCGATACCGTGCTGGGGCAGGTGTACGAGGGTATGGACGTGGTGGATGCCATCGGCCAGACCGCCGTGGACGAAAACCAGAAGCCCCGTGAGGACATCACCATCAACAGCGTGAGCATCGAGACATATCAGTGAACCAAAAGGCACCCGCAGCGTTCAAAACTGCGGGTGCCTTTTTTATAACTCCTTCAGTCGCCTGCGGCGACAGCTCCCTCAAAGAGGGAGCCTTTGGCAGTGCGGCAAAGTTTTCCTTTTCGCCAGAGCCTCCCTCAATGAGAAAGACTTCCCCCGGCCGGGGAAGATGTCACGCAAGTGACAAAAAGGGGAGCAGTGGCATCGCGCCAGCGATGACGGAAGGAGTTGAATCAAATCTCCCCCCGGGTGCTCCTTCCGCCACGCCAGATAGTCATCCAGAATGACCGTGGCGCTCACAGAGTCCAGAATTTCCTTGCGCTTTGTGCCAAAGGTGCCGCTTTCGTCCAGAATGTCGGCGGCGGCGCAGGTGGTCTGCCGCTCGTCCCACATGCGTACAGGCAGGCCGCTCCAGATCTCGACCGTCTTTGCCAGCTTGCGGCTCTTGATGGCGCGTTCGCCCTCGGTACCATCCATGTTCAGCGGCAGGCCGATCACAATCAGCTCGGCTCCGATCTCCTTGGCCACTTCGCACACCCGTGCCGCCACCTTGTTGCGGGCTTTCAGGGTGATCTGCGGGGTGATGGCCGTTGTAAGGAACTCGGTGCGGTCACAGGTGGCAAGGCCGGTGCGGCTGTCGCCGTAGTCAACAGCTAAAATTTTCATACAGGCTTCCTCTCTTGTGTGGAAAAGTTTGTCGGTTCAAGTGTACCACGCTGCAGGCTAAAAGGTAAGAGAATCACACTTTTTTTTGAGAGGATTTCGTTGTTACAATAAACACAGATCGTTTTTCAAGGAGGAAGTGCCCCATGCTCAAACTGGTTTTAGGCGGCTCCGGCAGCGGCAAAACGACCCTGCTCTATTCCCGCATCAAGCCCGGGCCGAGGCAGGTCGGCGCAGCATCCTTCTGGTGCCGGAACAGTTCACTTCCAGCACGGAGGGCCGCATCTACCGGGAACTGGGCGATGCTCTTTCCGGCATGGTGGAAAGCTTTTCCTTTACCAGTCTGGCCGAGCGCATTCTCTCTGCCGAGGCGGCGCGGCGGTGCAGACCCTTTCGGACGCGGGCCGCGCCGTGCTGGTGCGCCGCGCGCTGGAAGAGCTGCAGGATCATGTGCATTACTACTACCGCCACCGCCGCAGTGCGGCCTTCTGCCAGATGGCGGCCCAGACCATCGACGAGCTGAAAAGTGCCGGCCTTTCCGGCGCACAGCTGGCAGAGCTTGCGCCGGACTGCGGGCCGGAAAGCGGCAAGCTGAGCGAGCTGGCACTGATTTTTCAGGGGTACGAAACGCTGCTGGCGGGCACCGGCATGGACCCCGCCGACCGGCTGGAGCTGGCAGCTGACCGGCTGGAAGCCGCTCTTGCCCGGGGCGAACTGCCGGACTTTCTGCGGGAGCGGGAAGTGTTCATTGACGAGTTCGATACCTTCAACGCACCCAAAAAGCGGCTGATGGGCGCGATGCTGGCGGCGCTGCCCACCGTCACGGTGGCCCTGTGCGACGACGGTGCGCCCATGGTGCCGGGGGATATGGGGCTTTTTTTCCGGCGCAAAGCAGGTGGCCGCACAGCTGCGGCAGCTGGCCCGCAAAAACGGTGCTGATGCGGCAGTGCCGGAGCTGCTGCGCCGCGACCTGCGCCATAAGGATGCGCCCGGCCTTGCGGCTGTGACAGAGCTTTTGGAGACTGGCACCTGTGAGGTGCCGCCCGCTGCGCCGGAGGTGCGGCTGTTTGCCGCTGCCAGCCGGGAAGAGGAAGCCCGCTGCACCGCTGCGGCCATCCGCCGCCTGATGCGGCAGGGCGTGCGCTGCGGCAAAATGGCCGTGGTCTGCCGCAATATCCCGGATTACCGTGCGGCCATCCGGTACGAGTTCCGCATGGCAGATATCCCGCTTTACTGCGATGAACCCACCACCCCGGAGTTCAGCGCCCCGGCTACGGCGGTGCGTGCACTGCTGGCACTGCTGCGCGGTGCGGATATGACCGAAAACCTGACCATTCTTGCCAAGACCGGCCTGTGCGCTCTGACCGAGCCGCAGGTCTGCGCGCTGGAAAACTATGCCTATACCTGGTCACCCAATGCGGCGGCATGGCGCACAAATTGAGAAAAGCCCCAAGGGCTTCGGCGAAAATGAACTGTCCGATGAGGATGCAAAAACGCTGGAGGATGCCGAGACTGCCCGCCAGCTGCTGGTAACAGCCGTGGACGAACTGCGCAGCAAGGTGCGGGGCGGCAGCGCCGAACAGATCAGCCGGGAACTGTATTTCTGCCTGAAAAAGCTGGGTGCAGAAGAGCAGCAGGCAGCGCTGGTGGAAGCCGTCCGCACTGCCCGGGGCATCCCGGCGGCAGAGGAAGCGGCCCGCGAGTGGAACGTGGTGATGCAGCTGCTCAACGAGATGGCCCACCTGTTGGGCGGGCAGGGTGTGACCTTTGCAGAATATGAGGACCTGTTCAGCCTGCTGCTGCGCTCTTCGGACCTTGGGCACATCCCGCAGACGCTGGATGCCGTGGTGCTGGCAAGCGCGGGCAAAATGCGTCTGGACGCGCCGGACTATGTGTTCGTGCTGGGCCTTGCGGAGGGCGAATTTCCCTGTGCACCGTCCGAGACGGGCCTTCTGACCCACGCCGACCGCGATGTTCTGATGGCAAAGCAGATCGATCTGCCGGACTGCTTTGAGAACCGCGTGGTGCGCGAGCAGGTGTGCGTTTACAAAGCCCTCACCGCACCGGCAAAGGGGTTGTGGCTCAGCTGGCCCAAGGGGCAGGGCAAGACCCTGTGCGCAGCGCTGGAACCCATCGTGGAGGCTCTGCACCCGGCGGCACCGGAGCTGGAGCTTCCCGACCTTGCAGCCACCCCCGCCGATGCGCTGGATACGCTGGGCGGCTGGCCGCTGACCGACACGGAACGCGCCAGCCTGACTGAGGCGCTGCGTCTGCCGCAGACGGATGCGCCCCGGGGCCTTGCTCTGCTGCGCCGCATGGAGGAGGACCCGCCCCGGCAGGTGAACGACCTGTCCGCGCTGAGCGGCCTGCTGGGGCAGCGGCTGCGCATCTCGCCCAGCCAGCTGGAAAAATACTATACCTGCCGTTACGGCTATTTTTTGCAGTATGTGCTGGGCCTGAAGCCCCGCAGACGGGCCGAGCTTTCTGCCGACCAGAGCGGCACCCTGATGCACTGGGTGCTGCAGATGGCGCTGGACCCGCACCCGGATGCGGATAATCCCTGCGCCGGGCTGGCCCCATTTCTGGAGCTGGACGATGATGCCATGGCAGAGCTTGCCAGCCTGCTGGTGGATAAATATGCAAAGCGTTATCTGCCGGAGGATACGGCCCGGTTCACCTATCTGCTCTCGCGGCTCAAAAAAAGCATGACAAGCCTTTTGTGCTACCTGCGGGACGAACAGAAACAGTCCTGCTTCCACCCGGCAGCCTGTGAGCTGCGCATCGGCTCCGGGGAGGACGCCGTGCCAGCAGGTGTATCATCTCTCGGACGGGCGCACCGTGCAGCTGGTGGGCACGGTGGACCGCGCCGACGAGTGGGTGGAGGAAAACGGCACCCGCTGGGTGCGGGTGGTGGACTATAAGACCGGCACCAAAAAGCTGAACCTGAAAGAGGTATACTGCGGGCTGGACTGCCAGATGCTTTTGTATCTGTTCAGCCTGACGCGGGATAAGAGCGGCCGCTTTACCGGTGCGGAACCGGCAGGCGTGCTGTATCTGCTGGCAGACCCGGCCCCCAAGACCACCAACCGCCAGCAGGCACAGCAGGACGTGCAGTACGAGCTGGACGGCCTTGTGAGGGACGAGCAGAAGGTGTTTGATGCCATGGATGCGGATGAGACGGGCCGCTACCTGCCCTTTGGCTACCGCAACGGTGTACCCAGCCCCAGCCAGAAGGATAAGCGTGCCGATATTGCAAAGCTCAACCGCATCCAGCTGCATCTGGATGACCTTGTAACGCAGATGGGCAGCCAGCTCTACAATGGCCGCATCGAAGCGGAACCGCTGGTGGCAGGAGCGGGCAGGAACCCCTGCATCTGGTGCGACTACAGCTTTATCTGCTGCCACGAGACCGGCATCGGCGAGCGTGCGCTGGAGGCTCCGGCCAAGCCCTTTGAGCCGGAAGAGACCGAGAACGAGAAGGAGGGTGAGCAGGCATGAGCGAACCCAAATGGACCCCGGCCCAGCGGGCCGCCATCGAGGACCGGGGCGGTGCGCTGCTGGTGAGCGCAGCGGCGGGCAGCGGCAAAACAGCCGTGCTGACCGAACGCGCCGTGCGGCTCATCACCGATCCGGACCACCCGGTGGATGCGGACAAACTGCTCATCGTCACCTTTACCAATGCGGCGGCGGCAGAGCTGCGGGCCCGCATCGGGCAGGCACTGCTGCGGCTCAGCCAGCAGCAGCCCCACAACACGAGCCTGCGCCGCCAGCGGATGCTTTTGCAGCGCGCACCCATCTGCACCATTGACGCGTTCTGTCTGGACCTGCTGCACAAGCACTTTCAGGCACTGGACATCCCGCCGGATTTTGCCCCGGCAGATCCCGGCAGCGTGGAGGTGCTGCGGGCTTCGGCGCTGGCCGAAACGCTGGAAAATGCCTACCGCGACCCGGACTTCTGTGCCTTTGCAGACCTTTACGGAAAGGGCCGCACCGATCAGGCCGCAGGCAATACCATCCTGCATGTGTACGATTTTCTGCGCGCTCTGCCGGACTATGACCGCAGGCTGGACGAATATCTGACACCATGGCAGCGGGAAAACGGCTTTGCTTTTACCTGCTGGCATGACCTGCTGCTGGCGGAAGCGGCCCGCTGCGCAAAGGCCGCGCGGGAACTGCTGACGGCAGCACTGGCAGACTGTAAGGAAGATTTTGTCCTTGCACAGGCACAGGCCGAGGAAAAAGGCAAGACCGCTGCTTCCAAGGCAAAGGCCGTGGCTGGTGTCAACGATAAATTTGCAGAGCCGCTCTCCCGGCTGGAAAGCGCCGCCGCCCTGCTGGGCGAGGTGGAACGGCTGGCTGCGGCAGGGCAGTGGACACCGCTGTACGATAAGCTGACACCCTATGTGCTGGGCATGGAGGAGATACCCGGCTTCAAGGGCATGAAAAAACGGCTGACCGGCGATCATAAGGCGGCGGTCAGGACCCGCGCAGACGAAGCTTCCAAGCTGTTTGAGCACATTACGGAGCTTGTCTCCTGCAGCGAGGAGGAAGCCGAAGCGGACCGCAGAGCGGCCCTGCCCCGGCTGCGGGCGCTGTTTGCCGCCGTGCGGGATTTTGATGCCCGCTTCTCGGCAAGGAAAAAGGAGCGCAAGCTGCTGGAATTCAGCGATTTTGAGCATCAGGCCCTGCGGCTGCTGCGCACACCGGATGGCGTGTGCACCCCGCTGTGCCAGAGCATCCGGCAGAGCTATGCCGCCGTGATGGTGGACGAATATCAGGACACGAACGCTTTGCAGGATGCCATTTACCGCTGCCTTGCTTCCCCGGCGGGGGATGACCTGTTCCTTGTGGGCGACCTGAAGCAGAGCATCTACCGCTTCCGTCAGGCCGACCCAAGCATCTTCCGGGCTAAGCTGAACGCATGGGCACCGTTGCCCAGCGGCACTGCCCGCCCCCGCCCGGAGGGGGGTACGGCAGGCGGAAACGCTCTGCTGGCGCTGGATGCGAACTTCCGCTCCGCCCCGCAGGTGGTGGCAGGCATCAACTTTATCTTTGAACAGCTCATGACCCCCCAGCTGGGCGATACGGCTTACGGCGACGGCCAGCGGCTGGTGTGCGGTGCACCCGGCGAATACGCCGGCAGCGTGGAAGCGCACTTCCTGCCCGACGACACCGCTGAGACCGACGCGGCGTGGATCGCCCAGCGCGTTGAAGAACTGGTGAAAAACGGCGAACCAGTGCGGGACGGCAGCTCCACCCGCCCGGTGCAGTACGAGGATTGCTGCATCCTGCTGGCGGCGCGCGGCGACTTCCTCGTCTATGAGGAGCGCTCAGGCCCGGGGCATCCCGGTGTATGCGGATGCGCGCGAAAACTTGATGGAAGCAGCGCACATCCGGCCGCTGATCTCGCTTTTGAAGGTCATCGACAACCCGGCGCAGGATATCTACCTTGCCGCCGCCATGCTGGGGCCGATGTTCGGCTTTACGGACGACGACCTTGTACGCCTGCGTGCCCAGAGCGCCGCAATGCAGAAAAAGGCGCAGGAGGAACAGGGCGCGAAGGAAACGGGCAAAAGGGCTTCCCGCATGAGTCTGTACGGCGCAGTGCTGCAGGTGGTGCAGAATGACGATGAAACACCGTTCACCCGAAAGGTGAAAGACTTTTATGACCGACTCACCGCACTGCGGCGCATGGCCCGCAGTGCCCCGGCAGAACAGCTGCTGGAAGAGATCTTTGTCTCCACCGGCTATCTTGCTGCGCTGGGCGTACTGGAAAACGGTGCGCACCGCCGGGAAGATGCCCGGCGCTTTGCGGCTTTCTGTGCACAGACCGGAGCAAACGGCATCTCGGCGCTGGTGCGTGCCATCGACGCGGCGGCGCAGGCCGGTTCTACCGGGCAGGACACTGTGCCCGGCGGTGCGCGGCCTGGCTGTGTGACCATTATGACCATCCATCGCTCCAAGGGTCTGCAGTTCCCGGTGGTGTTCGTGGGCGACACGGCCCGGCACTTCAACCTGAGCGACACTTACCAGCCGGTGCTGCTGCACCGGGAATACGGCGCGGGCCTGCGCCTGCGCCCGGAACAGGGCGAGAGCATGTACAAGACTGCAGCCTACGCTGCTCTTGCCAGCGTCCATGCACAGGAAACGCGCAGCGAGCAGATGCGCCTTTTATATGTGGCGCTCACCCGTGCACAGGATAAGCTGATCCTCACGGTGCCGCTGGGCATGACCAAGACCGGCAATCCCTTTGCCAAGGCGGCAGCATTCCTTGCTGCGGGCGCGGGAGAAACGCTGAACCAGCAGGCGGGCAGCTTTGCCGACTGGCTGCGTGCAGCGCTGCTGGTGCATCCTTTCGGCGGGCCGCTGCGGCGGCTGGCAGGAGATCTGGAACTGCCCTTTGTGTTTACGGAAAGCGAGATCATGGTCACGGTGCAGGAAGCTCAGCCGGAGCCGGAAACACCGGAACAGGAACCGGAAGCGGCAGAGCCTGTCCCGGCAGACCCGGCATTGGTGGCTCAGCTGCAGGAGGGCTTTGCATGGCGGTATCCGGCGGCAAAACTGGCTGCGGTGCCCGCCAAGGTCAGCGTGACCAGCATCGTGCACAAGGCCGAGCAGACCACGCTGGAACGCCCTGCCTTTCTCTCCAAGGACGGACTGACCGCCGCCGAGATGGGCACGGCTCTGCACGCTTTTCTGGAACATGCGGACTTTGCCTCCCTTGCTGCTGCCAAGCGGCGGGCACGCTGGAGGAAGCCATCCTTGCAGAGCGCCAGCGGCAGGTGGACACCCGGCTGGTGGCCCCGGAAATTGCGGAAAAACTCAATGCAGGCCGCATCCGCCGCTTTGCCGAGAGCGAAGCCTTTGCAAAGATCTGCGCAGCCGAAAAGGTGCTGCGGGAGCTGGCCTTCATCACGGCGCTGCCCGCGTCGGCCGTGCTGACGGCACAGGGAGCTTCCGCGCAGGAAGCCGCCGCCGTGCAGGATGAGCAGGTGCTGGTGCAGGGCATTGCAGACCTTGTGCTGGTGTTCCCGGATCATCTGGAACTGCTGGATTACAAGACCGACCGCCGCAAGACCGAAGCGGACTTCCTGAGCGCCTACCGCCCGCAGCTGAACCTCTATGCCCTTGCCATCGATAAGCGCTTTGCGCCGAAGAAGGTAACGTATAAGGGCATCTACTCGCTGGAGCTGGGGAGGCTGATCGAAGCGTAGGAGAACGTCGGTGCCGCCCACTCCGTCCTGCTTCCGCTCGCCAGTCCATCCAGCGTGAGAAGCCCTCGCACTTCCCGTTAAGGCTTTTTGGTCGATTTTAATTGCAGCCTACACTTTAGACCATGCTTCGCGTCATCCTGCCGGAGTGGGCGGCACCGATGCCCGGGCAGATGCTGCTCCCTGATGGCCTGCTTTTCGGAAAAGTCATATTTTTCCCGCAAAACGCATAAAAAAGTGCTTGACAGCGCTTTCTGCCTGTGGTAGAATAACCGGGTAAAGAAAGCAGCTACGGCCTGTGCCGCGCTCGCCTTGCGAGGGAAAGATCCCCCGGGCTATACCTGAAGGCAGTTCATTATGAGTGGACTGTGGCTTTGAGTGAATTTTTGCGCGGCTGTCCTGAAAATGGGCGGCCGCGTTTTCTATGCCAAATATTGCAACAAAATGGATTTTTGTTTGGAGGTGCATTCATTATCGCTACCGCTGGAAAGTCGAAGGAACTGGAGATCAACGGTCAGATCCGTGACCGTGAGGTCCGTCTGATCGGTGCAGACGGCGAGCAGAAGGGCGTTGTGTCCATTCAGGTGGCCATGCGCGCTGCTGAAGATGCTGGTCTGGATCTGGTCAAGATCGCACCGCAGGCTGTTCCGCCTGTGTGCAAGGTGCTGGATTACGGCAAGTACCGTTTTGAACAGCAGAAGAAGGAGAAGGAAGCCAAGAAGAACCAGAAGGTGGTCGAAGTTAAAGAGACCCGCCTTTCGCTCAACATTGACACCAACGACTTCAATACCAAGCTGAACCAGACTGCCAAGTTCCTGGCAGCTGGCCACAAGGTTAAGGTTTCGATCCGCTTCCGCGGCCGTGAAATGGCGCACAGTGCTCTGGGCGCAGACGTGCTGAAACGTTTTGCCGAGGCTCTGCCTCAGGCATCCACCGATAAGCCGCCGGTGCTCGAGGGCCGCACGATGTCCATTCTGCTGATCCCGAAACCCAATAAGGACTAATTTTAGGAGGAAACTAAAATGGCTAAGATGAAACTGAAGACGCACTCCGGCGCTAAGAAGCGCTTTAAGCTGACCAAGAACGGCAAGATCAAGCGCGGCCACGCATTCCGCAGCCACATCCTGACCAAGAAGACCACCAAGCTGACCCGTGGCTACCGTCAGCCCAGCTACGTTGATAAGACCAACGCAGCTACCATCAAGAGCATGCTGCCCTACGCCTAAGAGCGAGCCGCAGGCAAACACATTCTATTGAGACAACTAAAGGAGATATAAAAAAATGGCACGTATCAAGGGCGCAACCATGACTCACAAACGTCGTAAGAAGATGCTGAAGCTGGCCAAGGGCTTCTACGGCTGCAAGAGCAAGCACTTTAAGATGGCCAAGCAGCAGGTCATGAAGAGCGGCAACTACGCTCTGGCTGGCCGCCGCATGAAGAAGCGTCAGTTCCGCAACCTGTGGATCTGCCGCATCAACAACGCAGTTCGTCCTCTGGGCATGAACTACTCCACCTTCATGGCTGGTCTGAAGAAGGCTGGCATCGAGCTGAACCGCAAGATGCTGTCTGAGATGGCTATTAACGATCCCAAGAGCTTTGCAGCTCTGGTCGAGACCGTCAAGAACGCCTGATTAGGAACTTGAATCGTGACGCCCGCGCGTATACGCGGGCGTCCGTTTTGTATCCGGGGTTCTTACGGCAGGGGAACATGTTTTTCAGGGCAGCGCCTGCCGCAGGAACACTTTGTGGCAGACGCTGCCCTTTTTGCATTTTTTGAACAAGACGGCAGACTACTTTTTGAACGACAGTACAGCGAAAGGTTGAATACACACGATGGACGAAAAAATCACCAGCCGGGAAAACGCAAAGATCAAATACGCCTGCCGCCTTTCTTCCAGCGCGGCATTCCGCCGCAGCGAGGGCCGCTTTCTGGCCGAGGGCCGCAAGCTCTGCCCGGAACTTGCCCGCGGTGCGCAGCTGGAGACCTTATTTTATACGGAGAGCGCTATGGCAAAGTGCCCGGAGCTTGCTGGTCTGCCCGGTGAACACTACCTTGTGGAAGACCATGTGGCCGATAAGCTGGCCGATGTGGGCACCCATCAGGGAGTGTTCGGCGTGTTCCGCACCCCGGTGCACACACTGGACGAAGTGAAGGCGGGCGGGCGGTATCTGGCGCTGGAACGGGTGCAGGACCCCGGCAATGTGGGCACCCTGCTGCGCTCTGCTGCGGCCTTTGGCTTTGACGGTGTGATCCTGAGCGACGGCTGTGCCAGTGTGTATGCCCCCAAGACCCTGCGCGCTTCCATGGGAGCCGCCGTGCGCATCCCGGTGATCGAAGCCGGTGCCATGCCCGATGCCATCACCCAGCTGCGCGCAAAGGGTATCACCTGCCTTGCTGCCGCGCTGTACAAGTCCCAGCCGCTGAGCGCGGCGCAGGCAAGCTGCCCCGGCGGCGTCTGCGTCGTCATCGGCAGCGAGGGTCAGGGCCTGACCGATGAGACCATTGCTGCCTGCAGCAGCACGGTGCGCATCCCCATGACCGACCGGGTGGAAAGCCTGAACGCCGGCATTGCGGGCAGCATCCTGCTGTGGCATTTCCGGGAGGAAAGCCTATGAGCGGCCTTGCAGGGCAGACCAGTCTTTTCCCGCCGGAGCCTGCCCCGGATCCGCTGCTGTGCTGGCTGTGGCTGGCCCATGTGCTTGGCCCAGCCAGCGTTCACGCGGGCCGTATGCTGGATGCCTTTGGCGGTGCACAGGAAGCATGGGAAGCCCGCGATACGGCAGAATTTCGTCTTGCAGCGGGAGAGGCAGCAGCTCTGCGGGCGCAGCAGCTGGCCCCGGAACAGTACCACCCGCTGGTGATGCGGTGCGATGATCTGGGTGTGCGCATCCTGCCGTTTGACGACCCGGACTATCCGCTGGCGTTTTCCCGCATCCCGGATATGCCGCTGGTGCTCTACTGCACCGGCGATCCGCTCTGGCTCAACGAGCCGGGCTCGGTGGGCATCGTGGGCAGCCGCAAGCCTACCGAATACGGCCTGAACGCAGCGGCGGACATTGGCGGGGAACTGGCCCAAAGCGGCGCTTTGATCGTCAGCGGCCTTGCGGACGGGCTGGACAGCGCCGGGCACCGCGCTGCTGTCAAAAACAACTGCCCTACCATTGCTGTGATGGGCGTGCCCATCGACCGCACCTATCCTGCGGCCAATGTGGTGCTGCGGCACAAGATCGAGCAGAAGGGCTGCGTGATCAGTGAGTACCCGCCCCGCAGTGAGGGCGTTGGCCCAAATGGATTTTTGCAGCGCAACCGGCTCATTGCGGCGCTCAGCTCTGCATTGCTGGTGGTGGAAGCGCAGGAAAAAAGCGGCACCATGTCCACCGTGTCTCACGCCGAACGCTATGGCAAGCCGGTGTTCGCGGTGCCGGGCAGCATCTACTCGCCCAATTCCGCAGGTACAAACGGCCTTTTGCGGGACGGCAGAGCGCGTGCAGTGTGTTCTGCTGCTGACCTGCTTGGCCCGCTGGGCCTGCGCCGGCAGAGCGCAGCGGCGGTGACGGCAAAGCAACCGGAGCCTCTGAGCGAGAACGAGCGGAAGGTGCTTTCCTGCATTGGGCCGCAGCCCCTTGGCATTGAGGAGCTTTGCGTGCGCAGCGGCCTGCCCACAGCGGTGCTGCTGGGCACCCTGATGAAGCTGGAGCTTTCCGGCCGGGTGCTGTGCATGCCGGGCAAGCGGTATGTGATAAAATAGTATAATTTCTGCTGGCGCAGCACACAACAGCTGTGGTATGATATAAAAATAGAGAATCCCGTACTGTGCAGTTGCACGGTGCGTTCCTGATAGAGAAGAAAGAAAATTTGAAATGGGAGTAAACTCGAATGGCGAAACTGGTTATCGTGGAGTCGCCTGCTAAGGCGAAAACCATTGGCAAGTATCTGGGCGATGATTACGAGGTCACCGCAAGCATGGGCCATATCCGTGACCTGCCCGCTTCCCAGCTGGGCATCGATGTGGAGCACGGCTATGCCCCACAGTACATCAGCATCAAAGGCAAGGAAAAGCTCATCAAGGAATTGAAGAGCAAGGCCAAACACGCAGACGGCGTGCTGCTGGCAACCGACCCGGACCGTGAGGGCGAAGCCATCAGCTGGCATCTGGCAAACATTCTGGGGCTGGACCCCCACGAGCCGAACCGCGTGACCTTTGACGAGATCACCAAAAAGGGCGTGAAGGAGGGCATGGCCCATCCCCGCGCCATCGACGAAGATCTGTTCAACGCACAGCAGGCCCGCCGTGTGCTGGACCGTCTGGTGGGCTACAAGCTCAGCCCGTTCCTCTGGCGCAAGGTGCGCCGGGGCCTTTCCGCAGGCCGCGTGCAGAGCGTGGCCGTGCGCCTGATCGATGACCGCGAAAAGGAGATCGAGAGCTTCAAGCCCGACGAATACTGGAACGTGGATGCCACCCTCGGCGCAGGCCACAAGAGTTTTACCGCCCGGCTGGCCACCGATGCCAGCGGCAAAAAGCTGCTGCCCAAAAGCGAAGCCGAGGCCCGCGCCATTGAAAAGGGTCTGGAAGGGGCCGATACGTGGTGGCAGAGCTGAAAAAGGGCAAGCGGGCAAAGCAGCCCACTCCGGCTTTTATCACCAGTACCCTGCAGCAGGAGGCATCCCGCCGCTTGGGCTTTACGGCCACCCGCACCATGCGCGCTGCCCAGACCCTGTACGAAGGCGTGGACATTGCGGGCCACGGCACCATGGGTCTGATCACCTACATGCGTACCGACAGCCTGCGCATCTCGGATGAAGCCGTTGCCGCCGCAAAGGAATATATCGCAGGGGCCTACGGTGAAGCCTATATCTGCCCCTACAAGCGCACATGGAAGACCAAGAGCGCCACTGCCGCACAGGATGCCCACGAGGCCATCCGTCCCTCGGTGCCGTCCCTGACACCGGACGAGGTGGACAAGAGCATCAGCGGCGACACAGCAAAGCTCTACCGCATGATCTGGAGCCGCTTCATGGCCAGCCAGATGGCAGACTGCCAGCAGGACACCGTGTCCGTCACGGTCAGCGCGGCGGACTACCGTTTCAAGGCCAGCGGCTATACCGTTACCTTTGACGGCTTCACCGTCCTGTACGAGGAAGCCACCGACGAAAAGGAAAAGAAGGAGACCGCCCTGCCTCCGCTGGAGCAGGGTCAGGTGCTGAAGCTGCGCGACCTGAAGAGCGAGCAGAAGTTCACCCAGCCGCCCGCCCGCTACACCGAAGCGACCCTCATCAAGGCACTGGAAGAAAACGGCATCGGTCGTCCTTCCACCTACGCACCCATTATCACCACCATCATCGACCGCGGCTATGTGGAGCGCGACCAGAAAAAGCTCAAGCCCACCCTGCTGGGCCGGGCGGTGGATGGCCTGATGCTGGAACAGTTCCCCCACATCGTGGATGTGGACTTCTCCGCCCAGATGGAAAAGAATCTGGATAAGATCGAGAGCGGCAAGGCTGACTGGCACAAGACGGTGGATGACTTCTACCAGGGCTTTGCGGCAAGCCTCGAGCAGGCCGAAAAGAACATGGAAGGCAAGAAGGTCAAGGTGCCGGATGAGCCTTCCAGTGAGGTATGCGACCTGTGCGGCCGGCCCATGGTCATCAAGGTGGGCAAGTACGGCAAGTTCCTGGCCTGCAGCGGCTTCCCGGAGTGCCGGGGCACAAAGCGGCTGGTCAAGGATACCGGCGGCATCTGCCCCAAGTGCGGCAAGGGCCGTATGCTGGAGCGCAAGAGCTCCAAGGGCCGCATCTATTATGGCTGCGAGCGCTACCCGGACTGCGACTTTATGACATGGGACATGCCGGTGCCCACCAAGTGCCCCAAGTGCGGCAGCACCATGTTCCGCAAAGGCTCCAAGCTGTATTGCGCAAAGGAAGGCTGCGGCTACGAGATGCCGGTGCCGAAAAAGGACTAAAAGGATAAAACTATGAACTATCAAGTAACCGTGCTGGGCGCTGGTCTTGCGGGCTGTGAAGCCGCCCTCTGGCTGGCTGGCAAGGGCGTGCAGGTAGACCTGTACGAACAGAAGCCCGTGCATTTTTTCGCCCGCACACAAAAGCGCAGGCTTTGCAGAGCTGATCTGCTCCAATAGCCTGAAAGCTGAACGGCTGGACTCTGCTTCCGGCCTGCTGAAGGAAGAGATGCGCCGGATGGGCAGCCAGCTGCTGAACGCCGCCGAGACGGCCCGCGTGGCCGCTGGCGGTGCGCTGGCGGTGGACCGCGATGCATTCAGCGCCGAAGTGACCCGCATGGTGGAAAGCTGTGAGAATATCACCGTCCACCGGGAGCAGGTGGAGCACATCGATGCATCTGCCCCCATTCTGGTGGCCACGGCCCCCTGACCGACGGCGCACTGGCCGATGAGATCGGGGCCTTGACTGGGGACGAGCGGCTGCACTTCTACGATGCTGTGGCCCCCATCGTCACCGCCGAAAGTCTGGACTACAACAAGGTGTTTGCCGCCTCCCGCTATGACCGGGGCGAGGCCGACTACCTGAACTGCCCTTTCAACAAGGAAGAGTACGAGAATTTCCACGCAGCTCTCGCTTCGGCAGAGCGTGCCCCGCTGCACGACTTTGACACCGGGGCCGAGCAGTCTGCTCAGCCCGACCCGGATGCCCACGGCAAAAAAGGCCGACACCGTCACGGTCTACGAGGGCTGTATGCCCATCGAGATCATGGCCGCCCGGGGTGCCGACACCATGCGCTTCGGTCCCCTGCGCCCGGTGGGCCTTGTGAATCCCAACACCGGCCACCGTCCGTGGGCCAATGTACAGCTGCGCGCCGAGAACAAGGAGCGCACCCTGTATAACATCGTGGGCTTCCAGACAAACCTCAAGTGGGGCGAACAGAAGCGGGTGTTCAGCATGATCCCCGGGCTGGAAAATGCCGAGTTTGTGCGGTACGGTGTCATGCACCGCAACACCTTCCTCGATGCGCCCCGGGTGCTCAGCGCCCAGCTGTGCCTGAAAGAACAGCCCAATGTGTTCTTTGCGGGCCAGATCACCGGCTTTGAGGGCTATATGGAAAGCGCTGCCTGCGGCCTGCTGGCGGCCCGCAGCCTGTATGCCCGTCTGGAAGGAAAGGAGCTGCCCGCCCCGCCTGTGGATACTATGTGCGGTGCGCTGGTGCAGTACCTGACCACCGAGAACAAGCACTTCCAGCCCATGGGCGCGAATATGGGCATCCTTCCTCCGCTGCCGGAGGAGAGCCGCCCGCGGGACAAGCGCCTGCGTTACATGGCACAGGCTCAGCGCGCTGTTGCCAGCTTCCAGCACTGGCTGGATGAAACTTCTCTTTAAGAAGGGAGAAAAACTATGAAGATTATCGTGGATATGATGGGCGGCGACAACGCCCCTCTGGCTGTGCTGGAGGGTGCCGCACAGGCCGTGAAAGAGTACGGCATCACCGTCGTAGGTGTGGGCGACGAAGCGCTGGTGCGCAGGACCGCACAGGAAAACAGCATCCCGCTGGATGGCATTGAGCTGGTGAACTGCACCGAGGTCATCGATATGTGCGATGAGCCTGCCCGCGCCATCCGCCAGAAGAAGGATTCCTCCATCGTGGTGGGCCTGAACATGCTCAAGGACGGCAAGGGTGATGCCTTTGTTTCCGCCGGCAGCACCGGTGCGCTGCATGTGGGCGCAAGCCTGATCGTGCGCACCCTCAAGGGCATCAAGCGCCCGGCTCTGGCTACCATGGTGCCCGCCAAAAAGCAGGCTTATCTGCTACTGGACTGTGGTGCCAATGTGGAGTGCCGCCCCGAGATGCTGGCGGCGTTCGCTGTCATGGGCAGCTGCTATGTGAATAAGGTGGAAGGCCGCCGCAGCCCCAGCGTGGCGCTGGCCAACAACGGTGCGGAGGAGAGCAAGGGCACCCCCATGCTCAAGGAAGCCCATCAGCTGCTCAAGACCACCCCCGGCATCCGCTTTGTGGGCAACATCGAGCCCCGCGATGTGCCGGGTGGCGAAGTGGACGTGGTGGTGTGCGATGGCTTCACCGGCAATGTGATCCTCAAGCTGACCGAGGGCGTGGCAAAAATGCTGCTGGGCATGCTGAAACAAATGTTCCTCGCAAACCTCGGCGGCAAGCTGGCTTACCTGCTTCTCAAGGGCAGTGTGGCAGACCTGAAGCACCAGATGGACAGCGAGGAGTACGGCGGCGCACCCTTCCTGGGGGCCAAGCAGCCGGTCATCAAGGCCCACGGCTCTTCCAAGGCCAAGGGCATCAAGAACGCCATCCGTCAGGCAAAGATCTGCGTGGAGAACGATCTGTGCGGCACCATGCAGTCTGCGCTGGACGAGCTGGCTGCGGCACAGAAAACTGAGGAATAAAGGGAGTAAAAACGACATGAGCCATCAGTTGGAAACAATTATTGGTTATAAGTTCAAAACCCGGAGCTGCTGGAGATCGCGCTCACCCATACCAGCTATGCCAACGAGAGCCGCACCCCGGTCAAGCACAACGAGCGGCTGGAATTTCTGGGCGACAGCGTGCTGCAGATCGTCTCGGCAGACTATCTGTTCCACGCCTATGCCGACCGGCCGGAGGGCGATCTGACCCGCATCCGCGCCAGCTTGTCAGCGAGGGTGCACTGTTCCAGTTCGCGCAGGAGATCGATCTGGGCGAGTACCTGCGCCTTGGCCGCGGCGAGGAGCGCTGCGGCGGACGCAGCCGCCCCAGCGTTGTGTCCGATGCGTTTGAAGCGCTGATCGCGGCTTTGTATCTGGATGGCGGCATGGATGTGGCCCGCAGCTTCATCCTGCCCTTTATCACCGAGGGCAAGCACGCCGAGGCCGACTACAAGACCCGCCTGCAGGAGATCGTGCAGCAGAACCCGGAAGAGCGGTTGAGCTATGTAGTAGAAAGCGAGTCCGGCCCGGATCACGACAAGCATTTCGTGGTGGCGGTGCGGTTCAACTCTGACCGCGTGGCCCGTGGCGAAGGCCGCAGCAAAAAGGCCGCTGAGCAGTGCGCCGCAAAAGAAGCGCTCAAGCTGCTGGGCGTGATAAAGGAAAAGTAAATGGTATTCAAGGAACTGGAGATCCAGGGCTTCAAGAGCTTTCCCGATAAAGTCAAAATTCGGTTCGACGCAGGCGTTACCGGCGTGGTGGGTCCCAACGGCTCCGGCAAGTCGAACCTTTCGGACGCAGTGCGCTGGGTGCTGGGCGAGACCAGCTCCCGCCAGCTGCGCGCGGCAGGCAAGATGGAGGACGTGATCTTCGGCGGCACCCGGCGGCGCGGAGCCATGGGCTTTGCGCAGGTGCGGCTGACGCTGGATAACGCAGACCACACCTTTGATGTGGATGCGGACGAAGTGACCATTGGCCGCAAGTATTACCGCTCCGGTGAGAGCGAGTATACCATCAACGGGCAGGTGTGCCGGTTGAAGGATGTGTACGAACTTTTGCTGGATACCGGCATTGGCCGCGACGGCTACTCGGTGATCGGGCAGGGCCGCATTGCGGAGATCGTGGCCGCAAAAAGCAGTGAGCGCCGCGAGATCTTTGAGGAAGCCTGCGGCATTGCCAAGTACCGCTACCGCAAGACCGAGGCGGAACGCCGCCTTGCTGCGGCGGGCGAAAATCTTGACGCCTGCGGGACATCCTTGGCGAGCTGGAAAGCCGGGTAGGCCCGCTGGAAAAAGAGAGCGCCAAGGCAGAAAAGTTCCTCGAGCTGGCCGCACAGCGCAAAACGCTGGAAGTGACCCTGTGGACCGACGGTGTGCACCGTGCGCGCGAAGCCGTGCGCCAGCAGGTGCGGGACTACGAGACAGCACAGGCCGACTACGAGCGCTTTGACCGGGAGACGAAAGCCGCCGAGCAGGAGGCTGAGGAGATCCGGATGCAGGCACAGCAGCTGACGGTTGCTGTTGAGCGCCTGAATGGGGATATCCGCAGCATCACCGAGCAGATCAGCGGGTCGGAGAGCCGCATCGCTGTGCTGGAAAACGACATCCTCCGCAACGAGGAGAGCGCCGCATCCCTGAAGGAAGAGATCAGCGCCGGGGAACAGGACAGCACCGAGGCACAGGCCGCCTTGCAGCGTCACCGGGCCGTGGCAAAGACCATGGAAGCGGAGGGCGAAAAGCTGACGGCAGAGATCGAGGCACTGAACGCGGAGATCGCACGTCTGACCGATGCCAGCAGTGCCAGCGGTGCCCGCAAGGATACCCTGAAAGCAGAACTTGCCGGCCTGACAGCCCGGCGCACCGAAGCGCAGGTGGCGCAGGCCGCTGCCGAAGCTGCCGGGGAAACAGCCCGCCAGCGCCTGCCTGCCCTTGAGCAGAGCGTGCAGGAAAGCACCGCCCAGCGGGACGAAGCAAAGCAGGATCTGGACGACACCATCAAGTATCGCCGGATGCTGGAAGAAAACGAGAAGCAGCTGGCAAATGTCCGTTCCGGCGTGGAACTCAAGCTGAAAGGCCGCAAGGCTGCGCTGGACGATGCCGACGCAGCAGAGCAGTGCCTTGGCCGTGAGCTGGATGCGGCCCGCCAGCGCCTTTCCGTGCTGCGGGAACTGGAAAAGAACATGGACGGCTACCAAAACTCGGTCAAGGCCGTCATGCGTGCTGCCGGTGCACGCCGCCTGCGGGGCATCATCGGGCCGGTGTCCGCCATCTTAAAGGTGGAGCCGGGCTGTGAAGTGGCTGTGGAAACGGCTCTGGGCGGTGCGCTGCAGAACATCGTGGTAGAGAACGAAGCCGCTGCCAAAGCGGCCATTGCCCTGCTGCGCAATGACAATGCAGGCCGCGCCACCTTCCTGCCGCTGGATACCGTCCAGCCCGGCGTGTTCCGTGGCCGACTCTCCGGCACGGCGCGTCTGGCATCCAGCCTTGTACAGGCCGACCGCCGGTACGACAACATCGTGTCAAATCTGCTGGGCCGCATCATCGTGGTGGACGACATCAACGAAGCTTCTCGCGTGGCGCGGGACAACGGCTTTCGCAGCAAGGTCGTGACCATGGATGGTCAGGTGATCAATGCAGGCGGCAGCTTTACCGGCGGCAGCGTCCAGCGCAGCGCAGGCCTGTTCACCCGCAAGCAGGAGATGGAAGAGCTGCGGGTGAAAGCGGCCAGGTTACAAAAAAGACTGCCTTGCTGCACAGGAAAAGACCGACCGCTGCAAAGAGCAGGTAGATGCCCTTCAGGCAGAGCTGACCGCCACGGCCAGTGAACAAATCACCGCCGCCAACGACAAAGTGCGTGCCGAGGCAGAGCAGAAGCGGCTGGAAGCTGCTGCCGCCCAGCTGGAAACGGCTCGCAGCAACGGCCAGCAGCAGATCGACGCTTTGCAGGCGGCCATGACAGAGAGCCGTGGCAAAGCAGAGGAAGCTGCCAGCCTGCAGGCCCGGCTGACGGCAAAGATCGACCTGCTGACGGCGGAGATGAACCGAATTGCCGAAGGTGACGACAACTTTGTGGTCCAGCAGACCGAACTGAGCCAAAAGCTCAGCGCAAAGCGGCTGGAACAGGTGACCCGCCAGAAGGATGCAGAACTGGCCTACAGCCAGATCGCAGCGCTGCAACAGCGGGCACAGGATGCCGCTGCCCGCCGCGCCACGCTGGAAGAAAGCCTTGCGGCACTGGCACAGCGCAGCGAGAGCTGCCGGGCAGAAATTGCAGCCATCCGGCAGGCAAAGTCCGACAGCCAGACCGAGATCGCCCAAAAAGAAAAGGCAATCCGGGAAGCCACGGAACAGCGGCTGGAACGCCAGCAGGCTGAAACAGCGGCACTGAGCCGGGCGCGCACATCCTCCGACAGCCGCGAGGAAATGGGGCGCGAGATGGCTCGCCTTGCAGAGCGCAAGGCCGCTGCCGAGACCGAGTACGACCAGACCGTGGCAAAGCTGTGGGATGAATACCAGATCTCAGTCAGTCAGGCAGAGAACCTTTGCGTGGAGTTTGAAAGCCTGACGGCCCTGCGCGCACAGGTGGCCGACCTGCGCGGCAAAATTCGCGCCCTTGGCAGCGTGAATGTGAGCGCCATCGAGGAATACAAGGAGGTCAAGGCCCGCTACGATGCCCTGATGCATCAGTGACCGATGTGGAGGAAAGCCGCAATGAGCTGACCCGCATGATCTCCAGGCTTTCGACACAGATGCGGGAGATCTTCTCCGACAGCTTCCGCGCCATCAACGAAAACTTTGGCCGCGTATTTACCGAGCTGTTCGGCGGCGGCGAAGCCAGCCTTGTGCTGGAGGATGAAAGCGATGTGCTGTCCTGCGGCATCGGCATCCGGGTGGCACCGCCGGGCAAGGTGATCAAAAATCTGGAAGCGCTTTCCGGCGGCGAGCAGGCGCTGGTGGCCATCAGCATCTACTTTGCCATTCTGGCGGTCAACCCGGCCCCGTTCTGTATTCTGGACGAGATCGAAGCCGCTCTGGACGATGCCAATGTGGTGCGTTTTGCCCAGTACTTACGCCGGGTGAGCGACAAGACCCAGTTCATCGTCATCACCCACCGCCGCGGCACAATGGAAGCCGCGAATGTGCTTTACGGCGTTACCATGCAGGAGGACGGCGTGTCCAAGCTGCTCAAGCTTGATCTGGAACAGGTTGACGCAACGCTGGTTTCCTGATATATATTAAAGAAAAAGATAGGAGGACACCATGGGGTTCTTCGGATTTGGCAAGAAAAACAAAGAAAAAGAACAGGAAAAAATGAAAACGGGTCTGGAAAAAAGACCCGCACCGGTTTCTGGGGCAATATCCTCAACACCCTCACCGGCAGCGTCATCGACGATGATATGTACGATGATCTGGAAGAGCAGCTCATCCTTGCAGATGTGGGCGGCGAGGTGGCCGTGCGTCTGGTGGATAAGCTGCGCGACCGTGTGCACGAAAAGGGCCTGAGACCGGCGAAGAGGCGGCGGATGCCCTGCGCGACATCATTGCCGAGGAAATGACACCGGATGCGAGATGGATCTTTCCGGCAAGCCGGCCGTCATTCTGGTCATTGGCGTGAACGGCGTGGGCAAGACCACCAGCATTGCAAAGCTGGCCGATTACTACACCCGCGAGGGCAAAAAGGTGATGCTGGCCGCAGGCGATACTTTCCGTGCCGCAGCCAGCGAACAGCTGGAGATCTGGGCCGACCGCGCCGGTGTGCCCATTGTGAGCGCAGGCGAGGGCGCAGACCCGGCGGCTGTCATTTTCGACACCGTAAAGTCTGCCACCGCACGCGGTTATGACATGGTCATTGCCGACACCGCAGGCCGTCTGCACAACAAGGCAAACCTGATGGCAGAGCTTTCCAAGATCAGCCGCAGCGTCAAGAAGGCCAGCCCGGAAGCCAGCCTTGAAACGCTGCTGGTGCTGGATGCCATCACCGGTCAGAACGCCATCAGTCAGGCCAAGGAATTCTGCAAGGCTGCAGATGCTACAGGCATCATCCTGACCAAGCTGGACGGCACCGCCAAGGGCGGCTGCGTGGTGGCGGTCAAGCAGCGTCTGGGCCTGCCGGTGCGCTTCATCGGCGTGGGCGAGGGCATCGACGACCTGCTGCCCTTTACCCCGGAGGGCTTTGTGGAAGAGCTGCTCCCGCGCCAGTGGAAGCACTAAGGAGGGTCGCAGCATGAAAATTTGTGCAGCCACCGGCAACGCCGGAAAGCTCCGCGAACTGCGCCGCATTCTGGAAGCGCAGGGCCACGAGGTGGTCAGCCAGAAGCAGCTGGGCATCACCATCGAGCCGGAGGAGACCGGCACCACCTTTGCCGAGAACGCCCTCATCAAGGCTGAAACCATCTGCAAGGCATGCGGTCTGCCCACCATCGCTGATGACTCCGGCCTGTGCGTGGATGCGCTGGGCGGTGCGCCCGGCGTCTACAGTGCCCGCTACTGCGGCCGCCACGGCGACGACGAAGCCAACAACGACAAGCTTCTGGACGCCATGCAGGCTGTGCCTGCCGGCAGCGGGGTGCAAAGTTTGTGTCCGCGGTGTGCTTCATCCTGCCGGATGGGCGGCATCTGATCTGCATGGGCGAGTGCCCGGGCAGCATCGCCTTTGAGCGGCTGTGCGGGGACTACGGCTTTGGCTACGATCCGCTGTTCATCCCCACCGACTGCGGCGTGGGAAAGCACGATAAGCGCCCCAACACCGAGGGCCGCAGCTACGCCCAGCTGACCCCGGACGAAAAGGATGCCATCAGCCACCGCGGCAATGCGCTGGCGGAATTGGAAAAAGAACTACCTGATTTTTTGAAATAAAAGGAGAAAAAACTATGCTGACAAGCAAACAGCGCGCCATTCTGCGCGGCAAGGCAAACACCATGGACCCCGTTTTCATCGTGGGTAAGGGCGAGATCGACGAGACCATGATCCAGGGCGTGAAGGACTGTCTGGATGCCCGTGAGCTCATCAAGCTCAAGGTGCTGGAAAACAGCATGTACAATGCCCGTGAAGCTTCGGTCAAGCTGGCTGAGGCCACCGGTGCCGACTGCGTACAGGTGATCGGCTCCAAGTTCGTGCTGTACCTGCAGAAGAAAAAAGGACAGCGCCTACGCTGATCTGCTGAAGTAAAAATGAAAGTTCTTCTCTACGGCGGTACATTTGACCCGCCCCATAACGGCCACCTGAACAATCTGCGCGCTGCCGCTGCCCGCGTGCAGCCGGATAAGGTGGTGGTGATGCCTGCCGGGCTTTCGCCCTTCAAGCAGAAGACCTCTGCGCCGGGCGCACTGCGGCTGGAAATGTGCAGCTGCTTCCATGCACTGGAAGAGGATGCGGACACGATCCCGCAGCTGGAAGTCAGCGGCTGGGAGATCGAGCAGGCCGCTGCCGGAAACCGCAACTATACGGTGCTCACGGTGGAAAAACTGGCCCGGGACTACCCCGGGGCACAGCTGTACCTTGCCATTGGCAGCGATATGCTGCTGAGCTTTGACGGCTGGCACCGCTGGCAGGATATCCTGCGCCTTGCCCATCTGGTGGTCACCAGCCGCCGTGTGGGCGACGACCCCGAGCTGCACGCAAAGGCTCTCCGGCTGGACCCCACCGGGGCACGCATCCTGTTTGCACCGGTACAGGCGCTGCCCATGGCCAGCAGCGACATCCGCACCCGTCTGACTGCAGGCGAAGGGTGTGAAGCAGAGCTGCCGCAGACCGTGCGGGCGGTCATCCGCCGGGAGAAACTCTACAAAAAGGAAGTATCAGCCAATGAACCTCAAACAGGCAAAGGAGCTTGTGCGCGGCCGCTTGAGCGATAAGCGCTATGAGCATACCTTGAATGTGAAAAAAAAATGGCCGTCAAGCTGGCAAAGATCTACGGTGAGGATGAGGAGCGCGCCGCGCTGGCAGCCCTGCTGCACGACTCGGCCAAGGAGATCAGCAAGGATGAGATGCGCGAGATCCTGCGCGCTTACCCCCAGTATGCCGAGGGCGGCGAAGAGCGCCCGGCCCCGGTGTGGCACGGCGTGTGCGCCGCCATTCTGGCTCGCACCCAGTGGGGCGTGACCGACGAAGCGGTGCTTAGCGCTATTGCCTGCCACACGGCGGGCAAACCCGGCATGACCCGGCTTGACAAAATTTTGTATCTGCCGATATGACCAGCGCGGAGCGGGACTGGCCCGGCGTGGAAAAGCTGCGCAAGCTGGAAAAAAGAATCTGGATGCCGCTATGCTGGCCGCGCTGAAGCAGACCAACGATTTTGTGCTCTCGCAGGGCAAGCCCCTTGACCCGATGTCCAAGGCTGCCTATGAGGATATCCTTGCCCGCAGCGGGAAGAATGAACGGTGAGAGCACAGCTGCTCTGAAACAAGCGGAAACAGAAAACGGATTGCAGATTTCGTCGGATAATGCTATACTTAAGAGCATGACAGGTCTGCAGGAACATTTTTTGCAGGACCGCGAAAATCTGGAGGATACAAAAAAGCATGAGCCAGACGCCACGCCATATCAATACTTCGCGTTCTCTGAACCGGCCGGATCCGGCAGCAGCCGCACCGCGCCACGCTGCGTCCAGCACGGATGCAAAGCAGAGCGCAGGCGGTGCACACAATGAGCCGCCGCGCCGCCCGGCACAGGGAGCAGGGCAGAAGCCGCCGCGCCGCCGCAAAAGAAAAGAAAATGCCCCTCTGGCTGCCTTTTGCAGTGGTCATGGCCATCATCGCGGTGATCTCCGGTGTGGTGGTGTACGGAGTCAGCCTTGTAAACAAGGTGGAGGACAGCATCCGCCCGGACGACAGCACCCCTACCATTGAGGAAGAGGTGAAGACCGCCGAGGAATACAAGGGCGATGTGGTGAACATTCTGGTCTGCGGCATCGACTATGAAGAGGGCCGCAATTATTCCAACGACCCCACTTCCAACGACGGCATGACCGACATGATCCTGTACGTGCAGTTCGACATCAAGAACGGTGCACTGCGGATGCTGCAGATCCCCCGCAACAGCCTTGTCACCACCAAGAACAAAAAGATCACCCTTTCCAATGGCAAGACCTACGCCGCCACGAATTATCAGATCAACTCGGTGGCAATCTCCAATGGCGGCAGCATCGCCGCTCTGGCCGATGTCATCTACGATCAGTTCCGACTGCCCATCGATTACTATGTGACGGTGGATATGCAGGCACTGGTGGATATGGTGGATAACTTTGGCGGCATCGAGGTGTATATCCCCCACGATATGTCCTACGGCGGCAGCAAGCTGCTCAAGGGCTACCGCAATCTGAACGGCGCATCGGCAGAGTTCTTTGTGCGCTGCCGCCACGGCGACGGCTACGCCAATTCCGATATCGACCGCCTGAACATGCAGCGCTATTTCTATGCCGGCCTGTTCAAGCGTGCCCGCGCCATGGGCGTTACCGATATCCTGAACCAGCTGCCGCTGGTGTTCAAGAACTATATCAAGACGGATATGGACATTTCCACCATTGCAAAGCTGGTGGTGTCTTTCCTCAAGCTCGACAGCTCCAACATCATTCTGGCGCAGACACCTGTGTTCATGGGCGTGCCCAACGTGGGCAAGACCGACACCTTTGCCGGTTACTCCTGCGTGGTGCCGGATGCGGGTTCCATTGCAAACCTGCTCAACCAGTATTTCTGCACCTACACCGGCCCCATTGATGTGAGCGAAATGAACCTTGTCACCGACGAGTGGCCCCACGGCAGTGCATCCACCGATGCCAACGTGCAGTATATGGGCCGCATCGATAAGGAGTCGGACGATGCCATCCTGAACGGCGATACAGACCTTGATGGCGCTGTTACCACCGACGGTCAGGCCGCAGGCTCCGCAAACTGAAACTGACAGAAAGGAAAAACATATGGAGAACTTCAACGACAGCAAGGCGCTTGCCATTGAGATCGCAAAGATCCTGGATAAGAAAAAGGCCCACGATGTGCGCGTGCTCAAGGTGGAAAGCCTGACCGTGCTCACCGATTACTTTGTCATTGCCTCCGGCACTTCCACCACGCAGGTGGCGTCTCTGGCCGACGAGGTGGAGTACGAGCTTTCCCAGAAGGGTCTGGAGCCCTACAGCACGGAGGGCTACGACTCCAAGAACTGGGTGCTGCTGGATTATTCCAACGTCATCGTGCACGTATTCGTGCCCAACACCCGCACCTATTACGATCTGGAGCACCTGTGGGCAGATGGTGAGCCCATTGATATCTCCGAGTACCTCACCCCTGACAGCACCCTTGAATGAATCAGGCAAACAGGTCTGCTTCTGGCAAAACCCTCTCCGTCATCGCTGCGCGATGCCACCTCTCCCCAAAGGGAGAGGTTTTGGCGCAATAGGGAAAGTTGGCAAAAAAGCTCCTCCCTCGGGGGAGCTGGCAGGGCAAATGCCCTGACTGAGAGGGTCTATACCGGAAGCACCTTGAAAGCATACGCCCCCAAGCAACGGTATTTTGGATAAAGTCTGGAGCTGATTAACAACATGAAGTACGATTACAAGGCAGTTGAAGCCAAGTGGCAGAAGGTGTGGGAGGACGAAAAAGACCTTCCATGTCGAGATCGACCACAAAAACCCAAGTTCTATGCACTGGTCGAGTTCCCGTATCCGTCGGGTGCCGGCCTGCATGTAGGCCATCCCCGCAGCTACACCGCGCTGGACGTGGTCAGCCGCAAGCGCCGTCAGAACGGCTACAATGTGCTGTATCCCATGGGCTGGGACGCTTTTGGCCTGCCCACTGAGAACTTTGCCATGAAGAACCACATCCACCCGGCCATTGTCACCAAGAACAATGTGGACCACTTCCGCAGTCAGCTGAAGGCTTTGGGCTTCTCCTTTGACTGGGATCGTGAGATCAATACCACCGACCCCGAGTACTACAAGTGGACCCAGTGGATCTTCCTGCAGCTGTATAAGCATGGTCTGGCTTACAAGAAGGAAATGAACGTCAACTGGTGCACCGGCTGCAAGTGCGTGCTGGCCAACGAGGAAGTTGTCAACGGCGTGTGCGAGCGCTGCGGCAGCGAGGTCGTTCACCGCGTCAAGAGCCAGTGGATGCTCAAGATCACCGCTTATGCCGATAAGCTGATCGATGGTCTGGACGGTCTGGATTACATTGAGCGCGTTGCCACCCAGCAGAAGAACTGGATCGGCCGCAGCCACGGCGCAGAGGTCAACTTCGGCACCACCGCAGGCGATACCCTGACCGTGTACACCACCCGCTGTGACACTCTGTTTGGTGCCACCTACATGGTCGTTTCTCCGGAGCACGCCATGGTCAAGGAGTGGCTGGACAAGGGCATCCTCAAGAATGCCGATGCCGTCAAGGCCTATCAGGCCGAGGCAGCCCGCAAAAGCGACTTTGAGCGCAGCGAGCTGAACAAGGAAAAGACCGGTGTCAAGCTGGAAGGCGTCATGGGCATCAACCCGGTCAACGATACCGAGATCCCCATTTTCATCTCCGACTACGTTCTGTCCACCTACGGCACCGGTGCCATCATGGCTGTGCCCGCCCACGATACCCGCGACTGGGAGTTTGCCAAGAAGTTCGGCCTGCCCATCATCGAGGTCGTCAAGGGCAATACCCCCTCCATCTGGACGAACGCCGCCTTCACCGATGTGGCCACCGGCACGCTGGTCAACTCCGGCTTCCTGAACGGCCTGTCCGTCACCGATGCAAAGAAAAAGATGATCGACTGGCTGGAGGCAAACGGCAAGGGCTGCGATAAGGTCAACTACAAGCTGCGCGACTGGGTGTTCAGCCGTCAGCGTTACTGGGGCGAGCCCATCCCCATGGTCAAGTGTGAAAAGTGCGGCTGGCAGCCCCTGCCCGAGAGCAGCCTGCCCCTGACCCTGCCGGACATCACCGATTTTGAGCCGGGTCCGGACGGAGAATCTCCGCTGGCCCGCCACAAGGACTGGGTCAAGACGACCTGCCCCTGCTGCGGCGGCCCCGCTACCCGCGAGACTGACACCATGCCCCAGTGGGCCGGTTCTTCCTGGTACTTCCTGCGCTACATGGACCCCCACTGCAAGGATGCCATTGCTTCCAAGGAAGCTCTGGAATACTGGTCTCCGGTGGACTGGTACAACGGCGGCATGGAGCACACCACCCTGCATCTGCTGTACAGCCGCTTCTGGCATAAGTTCCTGTATGATATCGGCGCTGTGCCTTCTCCGGAACCCTACCAGAAGCGCACCGCTCACGGCATGATCCTGGGCCTGAACCCCCACAGCTTTGTCAACCTGCCCGCTGAGGAGCAGGAAAAGCTGCTGAAGGAGTACGGCAGCCAGAAGGCCGCTGAAAAGGCTCTGGAAGAAAAGTACGGCGAAATGGCACGCCACCCCATCGTGAAGATGTCCAAGTCTCTGAGCAACGTCATCAACCCGGACGAGGTGGTGGACCAGTACGGTGCTGACACCATGCGTCTGTACGAGATGTTCATGGGCGACTTTGAACAGGCTGCACCGTGGCAGACCTCTGCCATTGCAGGCTGCAACCGCTTCCTGGACCGCGTGTGGACGCTGAGCGACAAGCTGGTGGAGGGCGAGGGCTATCGCCCGCAGGTCGAGACCCTGATGCACCAGACCATCAAGAAGGTGGGCGCTGACATTGAGACCCTGAAGATGAACACCGCTATTGCCCAGCTCATGACGCTGGTGAACGCCCTGTACGACAACGGCGGCGCGACCAAGGCCGAGCTGGAGACCGTTGTTCAGCTGCTGAACCCGTTTGCCCCCCACATGACCGAAGAGCTGTGGGAGAAGCTGGGCCACAGCCACGACGAGCAGCTGGCTTACTACCCCTGGCCCAAGTACGAAGAGGCCAAGTGCGTGGAAAGCACAGTGGAGATCGCTGTGCAGGTGAACGGCAAGGTGAAGGCCCGCCTGAAGGTGGCTGCCGACATTGACGCTGCTGCCGCCATTGCTGCCGCCAAGGCTGACCCCGCTGTTGCTGCCGCTCTGGAAGGCAAGCAGCTGGTCAAGGAGATCTACGTCAAGGGCCGTCTGGTCAATCTGGCTGTCAAGGGCTAAACCAACCGATACCCTGCCGAAAGGCTGGATATACAACTACCCGCAGAGGCGGACTGGCGCATAAAAACACCCGGGAACGTTTTATTCAAAATCTTTTCAAAGATTTTGCGCAAAAAACTTTCAAAAAAAGGTTGACGAACCGGAGAAAATGCGCTATACTGTCTACTGTTAGTTACCATGTAACAACGAAATTCCTGCCTCACGGTCCAAGGGAGGGAATAAGATGTCGGAAATTCGTGTTAAAGAGGGCGAGTCGCTGGAAAGCGCACTGCGTCGCTTCAAGCGCAGCACCGCTCGCAGCGGTGTGCTCGCAGAGGTCCGTAAGCGCGAGGCTTACGAGAAGCCGTCTGTCAAGCGCAAGAAGAAGTCCGAAGCAGCCCGCAAGCGCAAGTTCAAGTAATTGATCACTTGAAGTCGCTGTTGCTTTAGATTTCATACGCGTTGCTAACGCCGATGTAGGGGAGCCTGTATTGCAGGCTCCCCTATTTTCATTGCAGGGAGAAATACTATGCTCATCACCCCCGAATACGTTTTCAAGGATGTCACCCACATCACGCCGGAATGGCTGGCGGAAAAAGGCATCACTGCGCTGGTGCTGGATATCGATAACACCCTCACCGCCGACCGCAGTCAGGAGCTGCCGGAAGATGTGGCCGTGTGGCTGGACACTATGCGCAGGGCGGGTGTCAGGCTCACCATCGTGTCCAACGGTGCGGAAAAGCGGGTGCGGCCCTTTGCCCAGAAGCTGGGCCTTGCGTACCTGTACCGCTCCGCAAAGCCGCTGCCCTTTGCTCTGATGGCGGCGCAGCACCGCATGGGCGTGAAGCGCCGTCAGATGGCGATGGTGGGCGACCAGCTCTATGCCGACCGCATGGCGGCAGCGCTGTACGGCATTCCGGGCCTGATGGTGGTGCCCCGCGGCCCGGATCTCGGTGCGCAGGTCATCCTCAAGCGTAAGTGGGAGAAAAAACACTGGCAGAAATACTATGACCGGGGAGGCAAGACTCTGTGAGCGATTGGAAGATCCGGTTCGGCACCGCAGGCACCAGCGACAGCTTTGCCGCCCAAGGCTACAAAAGCAGCTTGGATGTGCCGGAGTACACCGCAAAGATGGGACTGAACGCCTTCGAGTACCAGTGCGGGCGCGGCGTGCGTCTGGGGCTGGACAAGGCTGCAAAAATGGCCGCACTGGCCGGGCCAAAGGATATCCTGTTCAGCGTGCATGCGCCGTATTATATCAGCATGTCCAGTCTGGAAGAGGAAAAGCGGCTCAACAGCATCCAGTATCTGCTGCAAAGTGCGGCGGTGTGCAAAGCGCTGGGCGGCAGACGCATCATCTTCCACTCCGGCAGCTGCGGCAAGCAGAGCCGGGAAGCGGCCCTTGAAAAAGCGCTGGATACCATGCGCCGTGCCGTGGAAGCGCTGGACGAAGCAGGCTTTGCCGATATGACTCTCTGCCCGGAAACCATGGGCAAGATCGGCCAGCTGGGCACACTGGACGAGGTGCTGGCGCTGTGCAGCGTGGATAAGCGCATTATGCCCTGCATCGACTTCGGCCACCTGAATGCCCGCACTCTGGGCGGCATCCGCTCGAAAGAGGACTACGCTGCCATCCTTGACCGCATGGCGGAAAAGCTGGGGGACCAACGGGCAGAACGGTTCCATGTGCATTTTTCCCGCATCGAGTATTCGGCGGGCGGCGAAAAGCGCCACTGGACCTTTGCCGAGACCCAGTTCGGCCCGGAGCCGCAGCCGCTGATGGAACTGCTGGCTGAGCGGAAGCTGCAGCCGGTTATCATCTGTGAGAGCACAGCACGCAGGCTGAGGATGCCGGGACTATGCAGCAGATGTACCATGCAGCGTGACAAAACGTTAAAAAATTTTGTGTTTTATCGTCTTTTTTGCCGAAACCCCTTGCCAAATGCAAACGGATTGGGTAAAATAAATAGAGATATGCGTTAAGCATTTGAGATTAAACTAATGGAGGAATTCCTATGATTTCTGCAGGCGAGTTTCGCAATGGCGTGACCTTTGAGCAGGACGGCCAGGTTCTTCAGGTCGTTGAGTTCCAGCACGTGAAGCCCGGCAAGGGCGCTGCCTTTGTCCGTACCAAGACCAAGAACGTGATTACCGGCTCTGTGGTTGAGACCAGCTACAACCCGACCGCAAAGTTCCCGCAGGCTTTCATCGAGCGCAAGGACGTGACCTATAGCTACGAGGATGGCGATCTGTACCACTTCATGGACAACGAGACCTACGATGACATCCCCGTCAACGCAGCCGATGTGCCCGATAACTTCAAGTTCTGCAAGGAGAACGAGCTGTGCAAGCTGCTGAGCTACAAGGGCAAGGTGTTCAGCGTCGAGATCCCCAACTTCATCGAGCTGGAAGTTACCCAGACCGAGCCGGGTGTCAAGGGCAACACTGCCACCAACACCCTGAAGCCCGCTACCGTCGAGACCGGTGCTGAGATTCGTGTGCCTCTGTTCATCAACGAGGGCGACCACATCCGCATCGATACCCGCACCGGCGAGTATATGGAGCGCGTCTGATCCCTTTAACGCCAAACCGGGCTGCGGGCAACCGTCTGCCCGGTTTTTTAAAACTCCGATTTTTTCATTTTAAGGAGGGCATTCGTATGGAACTGAACAAAAAGGCAGCTTATCTGCAGGGCCTGGTCGATGGTCTGGGCATTGATGATACCACCAAAGAGGGCAAGATCATCAAAGCCATGAGCGCACTGCTGGGTGAAATGGCTGAGGTCATCGAGAGCGTGGACGAAGATCTTTCCCGCGCCTACGACCAGATCAACGACCTGAGCGATGAGCTGGAAGATCTGGAAGCAGATCTGTACGAGGAGGAGGACGAAGACGGCGAAAGCGAGGACGCTGAGGACGAGGACACCGATGGCGACGACGATGCCAAGGATGATGACATCGCCAGCGAGCCGTTCTATGAAGTGGCCTGCCCCAACTGCGGCGAGACCGTTTACGTCAGCGAGGATGATCTGGATGCAGGCGAAGCCAACTGCGCGCACTGCGGCGTGACCTTTGAGGTCGCTCTGGAAGGGGACGGCGAAGAGGATGCCGAGGATGGCCCCGTGCAGTACGAAGTGACCTGCCCGGACTGCGGCACCACCGCCGTGTTTGAGGAAGACGAACTGCTGGACGGCGCACCCAAGTGCCCGAACTGCGGCAAGCCCCTCGACTTTGAGGTGACCGAAGAATAAGCAAAAAAGACCGCTGCACTCCGGTGCAGCGGTCTTTTTTTGTTTACTGTGCGTTTGCCTTCTGCAGCCAGATGCTGCCGATGTCCAAAGCGTTGTACAGGCCGATCTTGGTGGTCTGACGCATCACGCGCTCCTGCGGAGCCTTGGTGGTGTCGGTAGAGAGCAGCATCAGGTGGACCTTGTCTGCAACCTGCTGGTCGCCCACAGGCTTGGTGGTCGTGATCTGCAGATAGAGCACATATGGGTCGGTCATATTGCCGTAGTACAGCTCATTGTCCTTGCGGACGAGGGGCTTGCCTTTATAAGTCAGTTTTGGAGTAAATGCCATCGTGAAAGCCTCCCTATCAATAGTAGTTCAGTTCAGTATAACACATCTATGGTACAGGATGCAAGCTTTTGACCCGATAGAAGGCGGGCTTTTTGCACACAATGGCATGCCTGCGTGCAAAAGAATCTGCAATTTTAGGCACTCTGGCAGAAAACGGGTCTTGCCGGAATGCACAGATATGGTATACTAAGAACGAGAAAGCCCGCAGCATAGCCCGGGCAGAAAAGTGAGGGAGACAGCATGGCAGACTATCAGGAATACCGGCGGCGCGTGTTGCGCAAACGCTGGCGCAGGCGGTTCATGGCGACAGCTTTGCTGCTGCTGCTTTTGCTGGTGGGAGCCATCGGGATGTTGTGGAAGAGCCTGCACCGGGAACAGCGGCCCTCCGGCGTGGGCAGAACACCATCTGCAGGAGGTAACACAGGATAATACTTGGAACACGGCCTCCTACGCGGTGGCGCGGCAGCTCACGGTGCAGACGCTTGCAGACAGCGCGGCCACTGCGCTGGATTTCCGTATGGCGGCGCTGCCAAAGAGCAGCACGGCTGTGGGCAAGGAATGGTTCAATGACGTGAGCTTTGTGGGCGACAGCCTGACGCAGGGCATGCAGCTGTACGAAGAAGGAATGCAGAACGCCATGTTCTGTGCGTACAAGGGTGTTGGGCCGAACGTGATCGTCAACGGCACCACCTGCAAGCGCACCGACGGCGTGGCTGAGGTGCCGCTGGAAGCGTTGACCGCCCAGCAGCCCAGAGCTATTTATGTTCTGCTGGGCACCAACGTGCTGGGCCGCGATACCGATTATAGCAGCTTTTTGACCTATTACCGGCTGATGCTGGACATGCTGAGCCAGACACTGCCAAATGCAAAGATCTATGTGCAGTCCATCACGCCGGTGCGGCCGGAAGTATGCCAGAAGTCCGGCCATGAGGGCCTGAACCGCGACCGCCTGTGCCAGATCAACAATGAGCTGGCAGCCATTGCGCTGGAAAAGAACTGCTATTTTCTCAACCTGTGGGAAGTGCTGGCAGATGAAAACGGCGACCTGATCGAAAGCTACGCCCAGCCGGACGGCTACCATCTGAGACCCGCCGGGTATGCCGCATGGACGGATTATCTGTGCAGCCACACAGAAGGATAAAAAATAAGAGGTTCGTTCACTGAGCGAACCTCTTATTTTTTACTTGAAACTTAGAACAGGCCGGTGATCTTGCCGTTGGCATCCACATCGATGCCCACAGCGGCGGGCTTCTTGGGCAGGCCCGGCATGGTCATGATATTACCGCAGATGACCACCACAAAGCCTGCACCGGCAGCAAGGCGCACCTCGCGCACCTCCATGGTAAAGCCGGTGGGGGCACCGATGAGCTTGGCGTTGTCGCTGAAGCTGTACTGGGTCTTGGCGATGCAGACAGGCAGATTCCCGTAGCCCATGTCGGTGAGCTCAGCCAATGTCTTGCTGGCGGCGGCGCTGTAGTTCACGCCGTCGGCCCGGTAAATTTTGGTGGCGATGGCGTTGATCTTGTCCTTCAGGGGCATTTCCAGCGGGTAGGTGTACTGGATGGGACGATCCTCCAGCACCTCCAGCACCTTCTCGGCCAGCGCCTTGCCGCCCTCGCCGCCCTTGGCGAACACCTCGCTCAGCACGCAGGGAACACCCTGCTCGGCGCACATCTGCTCCACATAGGCCTGCTCTTCGGCGGTATCGGTGGGGAAGGCATTGATGGCGACCACCACCGGCAGGCCGAAGCCATTTTTCAGGTTGTCGATGTGGCGGATGAGGTTGGATGCACCGGCCTTGACGGCTTCGAGGTTGGGCTGGCTCAGGTCGGCCTTTGCCACGCCACCGTGGCTCTTGAGGGCACGCACAGTGGCCACCAGCACGCAGGCAGAGGGAGCGATACCGGCGTAGCGGCACTTGATATCCAAAAACTTCTCTGCGCCCAGATCAGCACCAAAGCCTGCTTCAGTGATGGTATAGTCGGCCAGAGAAAGGCTCAGCTTGGTAGCCAGCACGCTGTTGCAGCCGTGGGCGATGTTGGCAAAGGGACCGCCGTGGATGATGGCGGGGTTGTTTTCCAGCGTCTGTACAAGGTTCGGGTCCAGCGCGTCCTTCAGCAGGGCGGTCATGGCACCGGCAGCACCGATCTCACCGGCAGTGACGGGCTTGCCGTCGTAGGTGTAGGCGCATACGATCTTGGAAAGACGCTCCTTCAGATCAGAAATGCTGGTGGCAAGGCAGAAAATTGCCATCACCTCGCTGGCAACGGTGATATCAAAGCCGTCCTCGCGGGGGGTGCCGTTCACCTTGCCGCCCAGACCGTCCACGATGAACCGCAGCTGGCGGTCGTTCATGTCCATGCAGCGCTTCCATGTGATGCGGCGGGGATCGATGTTCAGCGGGTTGCCCTGCTGGATGCTGTTATCGATCATGGCAGCCAGCAGGTTGTTGGCTGTGCCGATGGCGTGCAGATCGCCGGTAAAGTGCAGGTTGATATCCTCCATGGGCACCACCTGTGCGTAGCCGCCGCCGGCTGCGCCGCCCTTGACACCGAACACCGGGCCAAGGCTGGGCTCACGCAGGCAGAGCATGGTCTTTTTGCCCAGAGCGTTCATGGCATCGGCCAGACCCACGCTGGTGGTGGTCTTGCCCTCGCCCGCCGGGGTGGGGCTGATGGCAGTGACAAGAATCAGCTTGCCCTGCTTTTTGGCATCGTGGATCAGGCGGTGATCGATCTTGGCCTTGTAGCGGCCATAGGGAATCACGTGCTCATCGGAAAGGCCCAGCTGGGCGGCGATCTCGGTGATGGGTCTCATTTTGGCTTCCTGTGCGATCTCGATATCGGTTTTCATCAGACATCCTCCTTTGGAAGTCGTTTTTACAAGCATTGCACGCCGCCTGAACGGCCTTTTTGCTCGCATCCTGCGTTGCTTTCCCTTGCAATCCGTCAGGATTGCTGCGGAAAATCGCCTTGTCTGCGGGCAAAAAATCCCGCCATTCAACGCATCCTGCTTATAAAAACAACTTCCGACAACAAAGGCAGCTTTGCGCAGCAATTGCGCAAGGCTGCCCAGACGGTCGCATTGACTCTCCCGCCATCCCTGCACTGTGGTGCTCCACAAGGTTCCGTCAGCAGAGATACGGTCTCTATGCAGTAAAGATAGCACAATGCCGGGGTGTTGTCAAGGAAAAACATATACGAACTTGTCGGGGCGAGGCCCCTCCATCTTGCTGCGCAAGACCGTTCTGTCGCTTAAAAGCCCCACTGGGGCTTTCATTGCTGCGCTGCGCTCGCAAACGCGAATATTTTGCGTTCTACAGCTTTCTGTGCTATAATTAAACTGGATTATTATGAAAACAGAAAGCAGGAATCCCTTTTATGCTGCAAAACCCTGAATTGCATTATCTGGATAACGCCGCTACCACCATGGTGCTCCCCGAGGTGGCGGATGTCATCGACAAGGCCATGCGGGAACACTGGGCCAACCCGTCCAGCCTGTACGGCCCCGGTGCCCGCAGCGAGGAAGCGCTGAACGCCGCCCGTGCCGCTGTGGCCCGTACACTGGGCTGCAAGCCAAAGGAGCTGTACTTTACCTCCTGCGGCAGCGAGAGCAACAATCTGGCCCTGCTGGGCGCGGTGCGCACCCGCACTTTCGGCAAGGGCATCGTGGTGTCCGGCTTTGAGCACCCCAGCGTCCAGCGCCCGCTGGAAGAGCTGGCGAAGCAGGGCTACAACGTCACGGTGGTCAAGCCCCGCCCGGACGGCACATTGGATATCAACGAAATGCTGGAGCATGTGGACAAGAACACCATCCTCGTGGCCTGCATGATGGTGAACAACGAGGTGGGCACCCGCAACGATGTGGAACGCCTTGCCGCCGAGGTCAAGCGCCGCAACAGCCGCACCATTGTCCATGTGGACGCAGTGCAGGCGTGGATGCGTGTGCCCATCAAGCTGACGAACATCGATACTCTGTCGGTGAGCGGCCACAAGATCCACGCTCCCAAGGGCATTGGCGCGCTGTATCTTTCCGACCGTCTGGTGCAGGCGTTCCGGCCGCCGTACCTCGGCGGTGAGCAGGAGCGCGGCCTGCGCCCGGGCACCGAAAACCTGCCCTACGCCATGGGTCTTGCCGCAGCCGCCACCCGTCTTGCCAAGACCATGAAGAGCCGTGACACCGCTATGAACGGCCCTGAACCAGCGTCTGCGGGACGGCCTGAAGCTTTCCCGGAGGTGGAGCTCAACAGCCCGGAAAACGCGGTGCCCGAGGTGCTGAACTTCAGTGAGATGTGCATCAAGAGCGAGACCATGCTGGCATGGCTGGCCGAAGCACAGGTGTATGTTTCCTCGGCAAGTGCCTGCGGCCGCGGCCAGCCCAGCCACACGCTGGCAGCCATGGGCAAAGACCCGCTTGCCATCGACACGGCCATCCGCGTGTCCTTCTGCGGCGACAACACCCCCGAGGATGTGGATGCTTTCCTCAACCGCTTTGAGGACGGAATGAAGAGCTTGCAGAGGATCCGGAAGTGAGACTCCTTCAGTCACGCTACGCCGTGCCAGCTCCCTCAAGGAGGGAGCCTTTGGGATATAGCGGACAACTTTTTCCGTTATGCCAAAGGCCCCATCTCAGAGGACGACTTCCCCCGGCCGGGGGAATCTGTCACCGAAGGTGACTGGGGGTGTTCCCTCAAAAGTTATCTATTACAAATCCTACGATCAGGAGATACAACATTTATGCATGAAATTATCATGGGCTATCAGGGTGAAATGTCCCTGAAAGGCCTCAACCGCAACCAGTTCGAGTCGGCGATGATGAAAATTCTGCGCTACCGGCTCAAGACCGTGGGCAAGTTCAAGGTCTACTGCACCCAGTCCACCTTTTACATGGAGCCTGAGGAAGAGGACGTGGATATGGACCTCGCCTTTGACCGGGTGAGCAAGGTGTTCGGCCTTGCGGCGCTCAGCCGCGCCGTGTCTGCGACAAGGACTTTGACACCATCTGCCAGACCGCTGAGGATTACCTCGGTGCCAGCCTGCACGGCATCCGTACCTTCAAGGTGGAAGCCCGCCGCTCCGACAAGACCTACCCCATGACCAGCCCTGAATTGATGCGGGAGCTGGGTGCCTATCTGCTGGGCAAACACAACTACCTCAAGGTGGATGTGCATAACCCGGATTTTAAGGTGATCGTAGAAATTCGGGATTACGGTGCCTACATCCACGGCCCCAAGGTGCCCGGCGAGGGCGGTCTGCCCGTGGGCACCAGCGGCCGTGCATTGAACATGCTGTCTGGCGGCATCGACAGTCCCGTGGCAGCTTACCGCATGGCAAAGCGCGGTCTGGCACTGGACCACATCCACTTTGCGTCTCCGCCGTACACTTCGGAGCGCGCAAAGCTCAAGGTAAAAGCTCTGGCGCAGCTCACCAGCATCTATACGGGCAGCTCCAATCTGTTCGTCGTGCCATACACCAAGCCGCAGGAGTACATCCGGGATAATGCTCCGGATGTGCTGTTCACGGTGCTGATGCGCCGCAGCATGATGCGCATTGCCAACGTTATTGCCAAGAAGCAGGGCTGCGAAGCCCTTGTTACCGGCGAGAGTCTGGCTCAGGTAGCCAGCCAGACCGTCAAGGCCCTGCAGTGCACCGATGCTGCGCAGGATCTGCCCATCCTGCGCCCGCTCATCGGCATGGACAAGACCGAGATCGTGGAGACGGCCCGCCACATCAACACCTTTGAGACCAGCATCCTGCCCTACGAGGACTGCTGCACCATCTTCACCCCGCCGCACCCGAAGATCCGCCCGGAGCTGGCCGAAATTCTGGAAGCCGAAGCCGCCATGCCCGGCCTTGCCGCGCTGGAAGCCGAAGCAGCAGAGAGCGCCGAGCGCATCCGCATCCGTATCACCGATCAGGTCGAATTTGAGGGGTGAAAGCCATGACAGCAGAGATCATCAGTGTGGGCACCGAGCTGCTGCTCGGCAACATTCTCAACACCAACGCCCAGTACCTCAGCCGGGAGCTGGCGGCTCTGGGCATCACCGTCCAGCGCGAGAGCACCATTGGCGACAACCACGGCCGTTTGGCGGATTTCGTCAACGAGGCAAAGCAGCGGTGCGACCTGCTGGTGTTCACCGGCGGCCTTGGCCCCACGGCGGACGACCTGACCAAGGAGACGGTTGCTGGATGCTACGGTGATACGCTGGCTTTTGACCCGGAAGAATGGCAGAAGATCGTGGATTTCTTCACTCGTACCGGGCGCAAGACGACCCCAAACAACCGCAAGCAGGCCATGGTGCCGGTGAACGGCCACAAGATCATCAATAACCACGGCACTGCCCCCGGGGCATGGTTCGAGCAGGATGGCCACTGTGCTGTGCTGATGCCCGGCGTGCCTCACGAAATGAGGCCATGTGGGAGGAGAGTGTGCGCCCGCTGCTGCTGGCCCGCCAGAACTGCACCCTGCATTCCATCACGCTGCGGGTGCTGGGCGGCGAAAGCGATATCGAATACCGTGTGCGGCATCTGCTGGAAAACGCAAATCCCACCGCCGCCATCTACTGCAAGACCGGCGAGTGCGAGATCCGCATTACTGCCCGGGCAGAAACCGACAGTTCAGCCGAAAAAAATGTGCCGCGCATACGCCACAAAGTTCTATGATCTGCTGGGTGATGCGGTGTATGATGAGGATGTGACCGGTCTGGAAGAGACTCTGGTGCACACCCTGAAGAAAAAGGGGCTCACCATTGCCACGGCAGAAAGCTGCACAGGCGGCATGATCGCCCAGCGGCTGACCAATGTGTCCGGTGCAAGTGAGGTGTTCGGCTTCGGCTTTGTTACCTACTGGGAGCAGGCCAAGGCAAAGATGATCGGCGTAGACCCGGCGGCGATCGCAAAGTACAATGTGGTGTCCGCACCGGTGGCAGCACAGATGGCACTGGGCGCAGCCGAAGCTGCCGGGGCCGATATCGCTGTCAGCGTCACCGGTCTGGCCGGCCCCAACGGCGGCGATGCCGTCCGCCCGGTGGGCACGGTGTATCTGGGTGCGGCCTGCGGTGAGACCGTCTATGTAAAAAAGCTCTTCGTCTCCCGCCCCGACCGTGCGCTGGTGCGTGCCCGCGCGGCACAGGCGGCACTGGAACTGGCGCTGCGTCTGGCTCAGGGCAAAGTTCCTGCAGATACACAGGCACTGGCAAAAAGCGCCCGGCATGATGCTGCGGCTCTGACGGCACTGGACAGCACCTTCCTCAAGGGTTAATACGAGCGGCCCCGGGCCGCGGGGGTGAAGCAGTTGATACACGAAGAAAAAACGCAGACCACCTGTGTGCTGCGGTTGTTTGGCGCACCGCTGTGGGCAGTACAACAGGCAGTGCAGCAGACAGGACTTGCTGCCCAGTGCCGCAGCCGCGGTGCAGAAACACTGGCTGCGCTGCAGACAGAACGCCCGCGGCATTGAGCAAGGCGCGGAAAGCGCTGGCAGACCGCTTTGCGGCAGAGCTGTACGGAGAAGGGGAGATGACCCTTGTTCATGCAGCGGTGCAGGCGCTGGAAACGCACCACAGGCTGCTGGTATGCTGTGATGCGGATGCAGGCACTCTGCTGGAAGCCCGGATGGAAACGGTGGCCGGCGCAGAAAAAGTGTTTGATTTTGGAGCCATGAGCTATGCCGATGCAAAGGTGCGGGAAAAGCTGAGCGCAAAGGTCTGCCGGGTCAAGGGCGGGCCGGTGCCGGCAAAGCTTACCCGTGTGCGGGCAGCGCAGCGCCTTGTGGGTGCAGACTTTGCAGCCGGGTGTCTGGAGCGCGCCGAGGACACGGTGCTGTTTCTGGGCAGCCGGAAAGGCTGCTGGGTGCGCACGGTGGCCAATGCAGATACGCCTGCTTTGTGGCTGCTGGATATGATCCGCCGGGCGGCTTCCGGTCTGCCGCAGGCGGCGGGAACGATCTGGCAGAAGTACGGCAGGGCCATCCCGACAGATGCCCTGACGGCGCAGCGCCTGCCGGACAAGCCGGAGCCGGATGCACCGACAGCAGCGCCGCGCAAACGGCACAGGGTGCGGAATGCCCTGATTTTTCTGCTGATTCTGGCACTGGCCGCGTTGCCGCTGCGTGGTATTACACCGGCGGCGACCTCGCCGCCCTGCCGCAGCAGCTGCAAAGCCTTGGGGCCGACAGCCTGCCCCATGCGGGGGCAAAGCTGATATAAAAAAAAGACCCCGGAGGTGTGAACCTTCCGGGATTTTTTGTTTATAAAAGGCGATTTTTAAGAGATGCAGTGTGCTGCTCCGAACCCATCCGTGAAAAAGAACCTCCCGGAAAATCCGCAGATTTTTCGGAGGTTCAAATTAAATGATAAAATTTTCCGAATGGTTATGCCTTGTGGTCGCTCAGCCACCGCAGAGCCATATAAACATAGGCTGCAGAGCCCACGTACAGCACGCTGTCGTTAAAGCGTACCTTGGGGTGGTGCTGGCCGTAAACATAGCCCTCTTGGCGTTGCCTGCGGAGAGAAACATGCTTACGGTGGGCACTTCGTGGCTGACAAAGGCAAAGTCCTCGCTGCCGCCGCCGGGCTTGCCGCCGGTGAGGACGGTCATATCCATGGCACCACGGCCCAGCAGTTCGGTCATATAGGTCAGGGCATTCTTGGCAAGAGGCGTATCCACCACCATGCAGGGGCAGTGGTCGCTGAACTCCACATCAGCAGTGCAGCGATAGGCTGCCGCCACGCCCTGCGCAATCTCGGTCATGCGCTGGTGGATCTGCTCGCTCACGGCACCTTCGGGGTCCACCGTGCGGATAGTGCCCCACATATCGGCAGAATCCGGGATGACGTTGGATGCCTTGCCAGCTTCAAACCGGCCCGTGGTGAACACGCCAAACTTGGCGGGGTCCAGCTCACGGCTGTTGATCTCCTGCAGGGCAATGTGGATGTGGGCCGCTGCGGTGATGGGGTCGATGCAGGCGTTGGGCATGGAGCCATGGCCGCCCTTGCCGTGTACGGTGATGTGGTACTGCTCACAGCTTGCCATGGTGATGCCGCCGCCCGGCACCAGCACGGTGCCAACGGGCAGGGGCATCCCGGCCAGAACATGGAACATGACCGCGGCATCCACCTTCGGGTTTTCCAGCAGGCCGTTTTTCAGCATGTCCAGCGAACCCTGAAAGATCTCCTCTGCAGGCTGGAATTCCAGCTTGATGGTGCCCTCGATCTCGTCCTCGTGTTCTTTGAGCAGCTTTGCCGCACCCAGCATCATGGCGGTGTGCATATCGTGGCCGCAGCCGTGCATCTTGCCCGGCACCTCGGAAGCAAATTCTTCGCCGGATTCCTCCTGAAGGGGCAGGGCATCCATGTCGCCGCGCAGCAGGATGGTCTTGCCGGGGCGCTTGCCGCCCGCTAGCGCGAGTACGCCGCACTTGCCGCAGTCCTGCGGGGTGTAGCCCATCTCGGTCAGGGCTTTTTTGACCAGCGCTTTTGTCTCGGGCAGGTCAAAGCCTACCTCCGGGTGGCGGTGCAGGGTGCGCCGCCATGTGCGCAGCTGGGTTTCCAGCTCCTTTGCGGATTCGAGCAGTTTTTCTGGTGTGATCATTCCAAAATCAACTCCCTCTATTTTATCAAAAACCTCCCAGACCCTGCCTTATGGCAGAGCCTGAGAGGTTTTTTTACTTAGTTTTTCGTTCGTCGATGTGCCTTCCGGGGTGGTACTTGGCGCAGGTGCACTTTTTTCCACTTCAGGCCGCTGCCGCAGGGGGCAGGGGGTCGTTGCGGCCAATTTTTGATGACACGCACAGGCTGGCCGTGGGGTGCACCCTTGGCACCGGGTGCACCGTTGCCGGGCACAAAG
>ENA-OQAJ01000011-OQAJ01000011.1-human-gut-metagenome-genome-assembly--contig:-NODE-11-length-43383-cov-8.302501_pt1 | contig 43383 bp, 56 predicted proteins | sample MGYA00242736_ERZ504529 | MGnify/ENA primary metagenome ERZ504529 (study PRJEB26092, sample SAMD00036275) | human gut metagenome | host: Homo sapiens | study: EMG produced TPA metagenomics assembly of...
CAACCATGAAGTAAAAATCGCGATCCCTGATTGCAGGGGCTGTCCCTGGCAAAACGGCAGCGACATTTGTCTGCTGCGCGGTGTTTCAGGCGCTTGATGGAAGAAATGAGATCGGAGGTGAGAGCGATGGGCGCGTTTCTGCGGGCGCTGGCCAACAGCGGCGCGAGTAATATCCAGGAAGCCTGGGGCTGCCGGACATTACCAGTACAGAGATGCAGGACGCCATTGATACATGGTTTGCGGACTGGTTCGCCCGTGCCCCGTCCAAGGAGCTGGGTGAGGACCCCTGCCAGCGCCTGCCCTATGCCATCGTGAACAAGCTGTGCAAGGCGACCTTTGCCGAGTATGACAGTGGCCTACACGATACCGAGACGCCCAAACTGCAATGGATGGACGGCGTCCGCACCGCCTGCGATAAGGTCCGGCGGCTGGCCATGCAGTGGGCCATGGTGGGCGGTGAGGCATTTTTGAAGCCCGTCATCCTGCAAAACGGCGGACTGAGCTGGCAGGTGATCCGGCGGGATCACTGGAGCGTGCTGGGCAAGCTGCCGGACGGGCAGATCACCGACATGGCGACCTGCGAAAAATCGGTCATTGCCGACCGGGAGTATTACACGCTGGTGGAGCGGCGCACGGCGGGGCCGGACGGCCGCCTGACCGTCCGCAACCGGCTGTATCTGTCCAGCAGCGCCAACACGCTGGGGCATCGGGTGCCGCTGCAGAGCCTGGCGCAGTATGAGAATCTGCAGCCCGAATACACCTACGTCACTCCCATCGATGGCGTGGGGCTCGTACATATTAAAAATGCCCTTTGCCAATACGGTGGATGGTTCCACCGACGGCGTGTCTGTCTATGACCCGGCGCTGGGCCTGATCCACAACATCAACGCGAACGAATACCAGCTCGACCGGGAGTTTGAGCTGGGGCGGATGCGGATCGCGGTCAGCGCGGATCTGCTGCAGACAACGGGCGCAGACGGCTTGCACTGCAAACGGCTGCGGGATGACCTGTTTGTTGGCCTGGACGGGAGTGAAGCGAACCTTGGCGTCACAGCGTTCGCGCCCTCCCTGCGCCATGAAAGCTACGAGACACGCCGCCAGGGGTACCTGAAGGCCGTGGAAAACCTGCTGGGGATCAAGCGCGGCATTTTAAGCGACGCCGAGGCCGTGAGCAAGACGGCGACCGAGATCAATTCCAGCGCCGGGGATTACAGCCTCAGCATCATCGACTTCCAGACCTTGTGGTACGACGCGTTACAGGATGCGCTGCGCCTGGCCGACCAGATCGGCCGCGCTTACAATCTGTGCGGCAGTGAAGCCTGGGACCCGGAGATGCTGACCGTGACCTGGGGCAACGGCGTCTTGTATGACGCTGACGCGGAATGGACCGAGCGCAAAGAGATGGTGCAGATGGGCCTGCTGAAGCCGGAGCTGGCGCTGGCTTGGAAATATGACCTGCCCGCCGAGACTGAGGCCGACCTGGCCTTCATCCGGCAGAAATATATGCCGGAGCTGGCGGATCTGGAAAGGTAAGGTGCAGCCATGTGTGACGGACTCGTTATTGACCTGACCGGCGTATCGTTCCAGGAACATGCGCCGGTCAATTACCGGGAGGAACTCAATATCACTACGGGCGTCATCCGTGCAAAGGTGGTGGATACCAATGACCAGCGCCCAACGCGACGGGCTGAAGGACGCCGTTCTCGCCCTGACCGAGCCCATGATCGACGACCTGGTCAAAGACATCAGCCGCCGTATCAAGGGCGCCGGCACCATCACCGAGACCGCTGAATATCAGATCTACCGCGCCCAGGCATTGGGCGCCAGCAAAAAAGAGGTCGAACGGCGGGTCGCGGAGCAGCTGAAGCTGCAGGAGGAAGTTATCAGCAGCCTGTTTGAGTATGTCCTGGACAAAAGCCTGGCGTATGAGGATAACGGCAGCCTGCAGCAGATGGCCGACGCCTATGCCGAGATGACCAAGAGCAAAACGGCTGAGATGCTGCAGAACCTGTGGGGAACGGCACCGGACGGCCAGGTGCTTCCGCTGCAGGATGCATACGCCAGGGCGCTGGATTTTGCCTTCCGGGAGACGGCGACGGGCGTGCTGGACATGGAAACGGCGATCCGCCGTGCCGTGATGCCGCTGGCCAAGCGCGGCCTGCGCACCATAGAGCAGAAATCCGGCCGGAGCATCGGCATTGAGTACGCCTGCCGGCGGTACATCATGGACCAGCTTGGCGCGCTGGACGATGAAGTCCAGAAAGCCAACCATGACAGGCTGGGGTGTGACGGCTGGGAGATCAGCGCCCACGCGGCCTGCGCGCCAGACCATGAGCCGATCCAGGGCCGCCAGTACAGTGATGCGGAGTATGAGCAACTGAACAACAGCCTGCAACGGCGTATCGGGCACCTGAACTGCGGCCATACGGCCAGCCCAATTATTCTGGGCGTGAACGCGCCGCAGTACACCGAGCTGAGCTGAAGCAGTTTGCCGAGGACAATGAGAGGGGTATCACCTACAACGGCAAGCATTACACGCTGTACCAGGCCGGGCAGGAGCAGGCCACCATGGAAAACGCCATCCGCAACCTGCGCCGGCAGATTTTGGCCGATGAAGAGACCAAAAGCCCAGACCTGCAAAAGCACCAGATCCGGCTGCGGGTGCTGCAGAGCGAGTACACCAAATTCTGCAAGGCGGCGAATCTGCCGACCCGAAACGAGCGGCTGCAGGTGGCCGGTTTCGGCCGCAGTCAGGCCAGCAAGGCTGTGTGGACGTACCGGCGCAGCAAGGTGTCAGACGTACAGATCCAGGGGCATACGCTGTACAGCGTCACGGAGGAGCGGATCAACGCAGTCCCCGCCCCGTCTTTCCGTGGACTGACCAATAAGGCCAACGGAAAGGCCCAGGGATATGCGCGTGAACTGCTGCGTAAAGTCCAGAATAAGGCTCTGGGTACGGAGGCCATTGTGGACTTTACGGCAGACGGTTATGTGCGGTACAGCGTTGGGGCAAGCGGGAAAATGCAGGTGGCATCCCCGGAGCTTTCGGTGCCCTACTACTCTTTACATAACCACGCCAGCAATGATATACTGAGTCCAGAGGATGTCCAGCGGCTTATCAAGTACCCGAACATGAAAGGCGTTGGGGCCGTGGGACACGCCGGTGCCTTGTATACCTGTGAGAAGGTGTACGGGTATAACTTGGAACGGGCACGCAATTGGTTCAAATCACTTAAGCAAAAATACCCGCTGTACAAGGGAAACACTGATGATTTGGAAGAGGCTTTGGCCCAGCGTGTTGCGTTTGCCGAGGAACTGCGAAGGGACGGTGTGAAGTATGGGCTCATATTTTCAGGATAATCCGCCAACGGCGGAAGAACTTGCCGAGTGGCGGAAAGACCTTGCCGCTGCGTGGCCTTATACAGAGGACGACCCGGAACCGTTGTATTTTGACTGGATTCCCGATCCCGCCCGCAGTGATGCGACCGATGCCATGTATTTGCTGAAAGCATCTGGCAACTGGACCGAGGCGGACGAGCGGATCGCTTTTGATCCCAGCAAACCGCCGCCCAGGCCGCTGGAGGAGCTGGAGGCGGAACACGATGCCCGTATCAAACGCTGGCTGGAAGGCGCAAAGCCTTTGTAAAGCGTTTTCAAGACAGTAAATTACCAGTCGTGAGATGCTGAACTTTATGATTTTATAGAGGGGCTGTTCAAATGACAAAAGAAGAAGCTATGCAGACAACAGATGACAAAATGTTGTTTGAAGCAATGAAAGCCGACCCTGCACTTCTTCAGGATAGCGAAGTGCGCAGCCATTTTAATAAAATCACTTATGAAAATTTCGTGGCATCCATCGAGAAATCCGGCCAAAAGTATGACCCCGATATCCACTACGACTTCCGAAAAAAGGACCCGTAAACACGTTTCAAACACCGTTTGCACCGCATTTAAGCGGTGCTTTTTTGATGCCTAGATTTCCCCTCAGGAGGCCATGACCATGATATTTCGCCCGCATCCGCCGCCCCGGCCGGTAAAGCGACGCCGGCACCGGCCCCGCGACAAACTGAATCACCGGAACCCCCGCCCCTCTTATGAAGGGGCGTTTGTTGTATCCGAAACCAACACACAACCACAAGGAGGAGCTTATGCTCGAATGGCTGAAAGACATCCTCGGCGATGGCTACACCGAGGAGATTGACAAACAGGTCAGCAATGAGATCGGCAAGGCGTATGCGCCGCGCGCCGACCTCGACAGCGCGAACGAGGCCAAGGCGGCCGCTGAAGCGCAGCTGGCCGATGCCAACAAGACCATCGCCGGCTACAAGGATATGGACATCGACGCGATCCGCCAGTCCGCCGCCGACTGGCAGACCAAGGCGGAGCAGGCGCAGAAGGATGCCGATGCCCGCGTGGCCGCCGTGCAGTTTGACGCGCGGCTGGACGGCGCCATCGGCAAGCGGCGCGGCCGCAGCCCCAAGGCCATCAAGGCGCTGCTGGATATGGACGCCCTGCGCGGCAGCAAGAACCAGGACCAGGACATCGACGCCGCCCTGGATGCGCTGCAGAAGGACAGCGGGTATCTGTTTGAGCCGGTGGAGACCCCGCCGCCCTATGCGGCCGGGACAGGCACCGCTGCTGTCCGCCAGACCACCAACCGCGATGTGGCCATGCGCCGTGCGATGGGCCTGCCTGACAAGGCGGCCGATCAGAAATAAGGAGGAAAAAACCTATGGCAAATGCAATCGAACTGGCAAAGAGCTATGTGCCGCTGCTGGATGAGGTCTATGCCCGCGAGGTGCTGACTAGCGACCTGGACGCGCGCCGGAGCTGGTGCAGCAGGCGGCCAACGCCAACGAGCTGATCATCCCCATGATGGACATGCAGGGCCTGGCCGACTACAGCCGTAACAGCGGCTATGTGCAGGGCGATGTGACCCTGAAAAACGAGACAGTCAAGTGCAACTTCGACCGCGGCCGCATGTTCTGGGTCGATTCCATGGACGACCTGGAGACGGCGGGCATCGCCTTCGGCCGCCTGGCGGCGGAGTTCATCCGCACGAAGGTCGGCCCGGAGATCGACGCCTTCCGGTTTGCGACCTACTGCTCCAAGACCGGCATCGGCAAGAAGGAGGAGACCCTGGCCGATGGCGCGGCCGTGGTTGCTGCGCTGCGCGCCGCCACCACCGCCATGGATGAGGATGAGGTCTCGGAAGGCGACCGGTACCTGTACATCACGCCTACGCTGTACGGCATGATCTCGGACCTGGACACCACCAAGAGCCGCGAGATCCTGACCGGCTTCGCAAAAATCGTCAAGGTGCCGCAGAAGCGGTTCCATACGGCCATCGACCAGCTCTCCGGCGGCACCGGCGAGGAAGCTGGCGGTTACAAGAAGGCGGACGGTGCGTCCGACCTGAACTTCGTCATCGTGCACAAGCCCGCTGTCATCCAGTACCACAAGCACGCCGCGCCCAAGATCGTGACCCCGGATGCCAACCAGGACGGCGACGCCTACAAGTACGGCTACCGCCTGGTCAGCATCGCGGACCTCTACGCCAACAAGCTGGCCGGCGTGTACGCCAGCTACAAACCCGTGGCAGGAGGCTGATCCGGATGAAACGTGTAGGCTTTATCCCTGATCCGACACCCCTGGCTACGGTTCCCGCTGGCGCCAGCCAGGAAGGCCGGCCGCAGGCTGGCACCGTGGATGCGGACATCAGCACCATCGCAGAGCCGGACGCCGAACCCGCTGCCACGGCCGAAAGCGAACCCGCTGCCGAGCCTGACAAAAAGCCGGCCGGCAGGAAGCCCCGCCGCAAGGCGGATGAGGGCTGACGCATGACGAACTACAGCTTTTATACCGTCGAGTATGGCGGATCTTCGATCCCGCAGGACGCCTGGACAGATGTACAGCGGGACGCCGGCACCAAGGTTGCGCGGTATGAGCGGATCTACACGGTGACCTGGATCGAGCCGAGCAGCGGGACATGGCGGTGTGCGCGATCGCCGACGCATGTACGCTTTCGAGCGTCTGCAGGCCGAGGGCGGCGCGATCCAGAGCGCCAGCGTGGGCAGTGTGAGCGAGAGCCGGGCCGCGGTGAGCGCCCCGGATACGTCGCCCGCGGCGCAGGAACAGGAGTTTTACCGCTGCCTGTGCCTGTATGCCGATGTGTACAGGGGGTGCGGCTGAATGCTGAGATATCATGCAACGGGGCCGCCTCTGACGTACCCGCACTGCGACAGGACCGTGACGGTGTACCATACAGTGTTAAACCCGTTTTCCTGCCGCCGGACTGTGCTGCAGGGCGTGTACTACGAAACGCGCCGCAGCAAGACCGTGAACGAGGACGGCGCCAGGCGCAGCAGCGAGTATCTGCTGATCATCCCGCAGAAAACGGCGGCGCGGGTCATGCCCGGCGAAGCCGACGACGTGGCTGGCACTTATGTGCTGATGGCAGGCGACCGCGTGGTTGCCGGCGTCGGGCCGGAAATCGCCACGCGGGAGGAGTGGAGCAAGCTCCTGCCGAACGTCTATGACGTTGTCACCGTCAACTGGGTGGAACAGAAGTTCTGGCACGGGGAGCCGTGTCACGTGGAGGCGGGGGCCTGAGATGGACGTTGACGTGAAAATCAAGTTGCCCACAGGAAAGCAAATCATCGACCAGCTGGGACTGGGCGAAAAAGGTGAAGCGCAGATGTTCCACACGGCCAACGTGCTGCGCCGTATCCAGCGGTACATGCCATACCGAAGCGGCGCCACCATCAAGCTAACCATTGCGCAGACTGATATTCGTGTCCCGGAGATCGTAACGCAGGCCCCGCATGCGGTGTATATCTACAAAGGGTTGTCCCGCAGCGGGAACCCGCTGAACTACACCCGCACCAAGAACCCCATGCAGGGCCATACTGGGATGAGACGGTCGTTGCTTTCGAAGGGGCGGCCATGACCGCCGACCTGCAGCGATATTTGGACAGGAGGGCAAAATAATGCAGGATACCGAAACCAGAACGGACCTTCAGCGCCTGATCGACTGGCTGAAGACCTACACGGGGTATAACATCCTGGGCAATTTCCAGGTGGACTACACCGACCAGATCCCCTCCAACGGCGCTGTGTTCCCGCAGGGTCTGCAGGAGGTAGAGCGAACTGAGACCATCCTGGGTGATGTCACGCTGACCAACCAGTACAATTTTGGCCTGTACTTCACCTTCGAAAAATCTGCGGAGGATGATGTGGCGGCCAAGATCAACGCCGATTGGCTGATGGGCTTTCAGCGTTGGGTGCAGGAGCAGAATGCCCGCAGGCTCGTACCGAATTTCGGCAACACCCAGACGTCGGCGCGGGCCAGTGCCCAGAACGGGCAGTTGTTCAGCGTTGATGGCTGCGGCACGGCGATCTACATGGTAACGCTCTCGGTCACGTTTGAGCAGTTTTATCCCGATGAATTCAAGTGAAGAAATGAGGTGAAAGCCAATGGCAAAGATCGAACGCAAATACATGGCGCATTTTCTGAACGCGAGTTTCGGCCAGGCGGCTGGAACGGCTTCGTATGAGCGTCTCGGCCAGGACCTGGAAGAGTACAGCGCCGAGATGAACGCCCAGGTCGATACCACCAACAACATCCTCGGCCAGAAGAGCATCAAGATCTCCAGCTACGACAAGTCCGGCTCGGTGGAGCCGTACTACGCCGACAAGGACAGCCCGCTGTTTGAAAAAATTGCAGGAGATCATCGACGGCGACCTGCTGCTGGATGACCTGAAGACCGACATTGTGGAAGTCCACCTGTGGGAAACAGAACAGTCCGGGGCCTTCCCCGCGGTGAAGGAAGAGTGCTACATCGAGATCACCAGCTACGGCGGCGATACGACCGGCTACCAGATCCCCTTCAACGTGCACTACACCGGTGTGAAGACCAAGGGGACCTTCAACGTGCAGACCAAGACGTTCACCGCTGCGGATTCCGGCGGCGGCAGCTGACCCGGATTTGATCCAGTTATGACAAGATGCGCCTTTGCGGTAAGCAGGGGCGCATTTGTGATGCCTGGATCAGGCATTATCACTCTGAACAGGGAGGAAATATCCATGGTCAAACTGAACATTGATACCGGCGTAGAGGAATTCGAGATCAACGGCGGCGAGGCGGCCGGGGGCGGCGTTTTGCGTTTCAACCCGTCCGACCCGAACGTGTATAACCGCTTTTTTGAGGCGCGGGACCGCCTGATCGAGATGGATCAGGAAATCGGTGAGCGCCAGCAGGCGCTGCGTGATGAGACGGCAAGCGATGAGGATAAGGCCGCGGCATTCCTGAAGGTGCTGCGGGAATATGACGTCAAAATCAAATCGCTGCTGTCCGAGGTGTTCGGCCCGGAAAACGATTTTGACCGCATTCTGGGCGGGGTGAACCTGGCGGCGGCCGCCACCAATGGCGAGCGGGTCGTGACGAACCTGCTGGCGGCGCTGACCCCCATCATCGAAGCCGGCGCCAAGCGCGGCATTGAAGATAAGGCCAGCAGCGCCGTTGCCAAGGCGGCTGCCAACCGCGCCCAGCGCCGTGCGGCAGCCAAGGCTGCGAAGTGAACGGCTGGGATCTGCCGGAAGTGGTGACGGTGGACGGGACGCCGTACCGTGTGAACACCGACTTCCGGGATGTGCTGGATATCATCGACCACCTGACCGACCCGAATGACAGCGAGATGGAGCGGTGGTACATCGCCATGGCGCTGTTCTATGAAGATTTTGCCAGTATACCGGAAGGCGACTACAGCGAAGCGATGACAAAACTGGCGGAGTTCATCGAAGGCGGGCAGCTGCCGCCCCAGAATCGGAAACCGCCGCGCCGGCTGATGGATTGGCAGCAGGATGCCTCGATGATCGCGTCCGGGGTCAACAAGGTGGCCGGGTGCGACGTGCGCAGCCTGCCGTACCTGCACTGGTTCACTTTCCTGGGCTATTTTTCCGCCGTTGGGGAGGGACCGCTCTCGACTGTGGTCAGCATCCGAAATAAGCTGCAGAATCACAAACCGCTGGATAAGTGGGAACGGGAATATTACCGCGACCACAGATCCGAGGTCGATCTGCGGGAGCGGCTGAGCGACGCCGAACTGGCCGAAAAACGGCGGCTGGAGGAGCTGCTCGACGGCCGGAAATAAACACTGTATAAGCACTGATTAAGCACTGCATAAAGGGGTGATGAATTTGTCTGTAAGCGGAAGCGTGCGCATCAATACCCGGCTGGACAACAGCCAGCTGATGAAGGATTGCCGCGCTTTGAAAACTGTGGTGACCGAAGTGGCCAACGCAGTCAAACGCGCCTTCCATGGCCGGGAGATCCAGGCTTTGGAACAGCAGATGGAAGCCACCCGCGAAGCAATGTCCCCTATTGTGCAGGAGCTGACCGAGATTGAGAACCGTGCGTCTGCAGCCGGGAAAAATTCTGCGCGGGATTTCCAGAAAGCGCAGGCCGAGGCCGGCAAGCTGCAGCAGCAGTATGACGCCCTGCTGAACAAGATCTCCGAGTATGAGGCAAAGGCACGCGCTCCCTTTGATGCGCAGCTCGTGACCTACAAGCCGACCCAGACGGACCTGGCAAACAATGCTGCGGTTGAGCAGCAGTATGCGGCCGCTATGGCCAGTGACCAGGTCTATCAGAAGATGATCGCCGACGCGGAGCAGCTGCGCGCCAAACAGTACCAGGTCAACCAGACGGTACAGCAGATGAAGCAGGCTGCGGATGACGCTGGCGGCACCAGCAGCGCCAGATATACGGAGCTGCAGGGCGAACTGGAGGCACTGCGCGGCCGGACACAGGACTTGAATGATCAGCTGCGCAATCTGGGTGTGACCGGGAACAACACCGGCGGCATGATCGCTGCGGCAATCGGAGGCGCGGCGTCCAGAGCGTTCTCCACTCTGCAGAAGGGCGCCAGGTCTGTGCTGAAGACCTCGGAACACTGGTCAAGTCGGGGATCGGCAAGATCACCAGCAGCCTGGCACAGAGCGGTAAAGGCTTACAGACCTTCCTGAACCGCCTGGGAAGCATTGCGGCCGGGGCACTGGTATTCAATGTGATCAGTGCCGGTCTGCGTAACATGACCAATTACATGGGGCAGGCGCTGCTGTCTTCGGCATCGCTCCGCACCGCGCTCGGAAACCTGAGCGGCGCAGCGCAGACCGCTGCAGCCCCGCTGATCCAGGTCCTGACCCCGGCGCTGACGGCGCTGGCCAGCGCGGCGGCAACCGTGTTCGGTTACATTGCGCAGCTGGTTTCTTTCCTGACCGGCACAACGGTTTCTGCCGCATCGGATGCGGCTGCCGGTGTCGCGGCGTGGGCAGCGCCGCGGAAGAAACCGCCCAGCAGGTCAAGGATGCAAGCAAGAGCCTTGCCGGTTTTGATGAGTTGGAACGGCTGAGCGAACCGCAGCAGGATACCGGCTCCGGCGGCGGGGGCGGTGCCGGAGCCAGCCAGATCGTGCCGAACTATGATTTCCAGGGGAAAAGCCCGTTCCTTGACAGCATCCTGGATGCCATCAAGGCCGGCGATTGGTATCAGGTGGGCGAGCTGGTGGCGCAGAAGCTCAACGAGGGCATGGCGGCCATCGACTGGGGGCCGATCGACGCCACCGCGATCCGGTGGGCCACCAACCTGTACAATGGGCTGAACGGTGCTGTGCAGAACCTGGACTGGGGGCTGCTGGGCAGCACAATAGGTAATGGACTGAATACCGTCCTGCACTTCATCGATACATTTTTCCAGGGCTTTGACTGGGTGACTCTTGGAGCGGGCATTGGTACGGGGCTGAACGGCCTGTTTGCAACCATCGACTGGGCGGCTCTCGGCCGGGTCCTGAGCGACAAGTTTATGGCCCTTCTGCAGACGCTGCACGGATTTGTGCAGACGTTTGACTGGGCCGCCTTGGGGCTGGATGTGGCAGCCATGCTCAGCGCGGCGCTTGCCAATATCGACTGGGTGCAGGCCGCAGCGACCTGGGAACGCTTGCCATCGGGATTTTGACGGCCATCAATACCGCCCTTTCTCAGGCTGACTGGAGTTCGGTGGGCCAGACCATTATGGGAATGTTCGCGGCCATTGACTGGCTGGGGCTGATCCAGCAGCTTGTCGAGCTGCTGGCCAACACCTGGCCTCTTGTCCTGACCGCGGTTCTGATCCCGGCACTGAGCGCCTGGATCACGGGAACGCTGCTGCCTGCCATCGGCGCGTGGATCACAGAGGTCGCAATCCCTGCCATTTTAGGATGGCTGGGCAGCATTGTTGCCTCTATTGTTTCTACCATCGGCCTCTGGCCTGCCCTCCTAATTGCGGCAATTGTTGCGCTATTCGCCGCTTTGGTTGCGGTCATCGTTTCTAACTGGGAGGACATCTGCGACTGGTTCTCCGGAAAATGGGATGATTTTGTTGCCGGATGGAACGACTTCTGGGACAGTGTGGCTTTCTGTGCGCAGGAATGGTGGAAGAGCGTTACAACAGAGTGGACAAACTTCTGGAACGGGATCGTTGATAAATTCAACGCTTTGAAATCGGGTTTGAGCCAGGCATGGGACGCCTTTTGGACTGGTCTGAGTGATCGGGTCGGGGATATCTGGAACGGTATCGTCAACACGGTAAAAGGTGCTGTCAATTCGCTGATCGGCTTCATCAATGGTATGATCTCTGCCGTTGTGGGCGGCCTGAACAGCGCCATCGATGCGCTGAATTCACTGTCGGTGGATATCCCGGACTGGGTGCCGGTTGTGGGTGGCAATCGCCTGGGATTCAGCATCGGGCACGTCACTGCGCCGCAGATTCCCTATCTGGCACAAGGCGCGGTTATTCCGGCGAACCGGGAGTTCCTCGCCGTGCTGGGAGATCAGAGCCACGGCACCAACGTGGAAGCTCCGCTGGACACCATCAAGCAGGCTGTGGCCGAGGTCATGGAGGACCTGCAGGCGGGCCAGATGGCGGGCTTTGAAGCCGTGGTTTCCGTGCTGCGGGAGATTCTCTCCGCCGTGTACGGCATTGAGTTGACCGACGAGGACGTAGGCCGCGCCGTACAGCGCTGGCAGCGCAAACAGCTGACTGCCACAGGAGGTGTGTAACGTGACCCTGACCAATCTGTTCCAGATCGATGGCAAATCCCTGTACGCACCGGACTGCGACATTGAACCGAGCTATTCCGACCTGGATTCCAGCGATTCCGGCCGCGACGAAGCCGGGTACATGCACCGCGAAGTGGTGCGGGAAAAGGTTGCCACCTGGCCCATCGTCTACAGCTGCCTGACTGACGACGAATACAAGTACACCATCGGGCTGTTTGCAGGCAAATCCACATTCCAGTTCACCCATCCCAAAGCCGGATCTTCCACCGAGACCGAAACCACCACCTGCTACTGCAGCAAATACGGCATCGCCTGGCACAATGCCAAGACGAAACAGTGGAAGAATTTGAAGTTTAACATTATCGAATGCTGATTGAGAGTTAGGAGGTAGGAAGTAGGAGTTAATGCAGCCTTTAGGTTTCGTTCTGTAGGGAACGGTCTTGACCGTTCCAAAACTTTGCCACATATTCCTCAATGGGATTTGCCACAGGGCGACGGGCGCACAATGTGCGCTCCTACGGGACTGCAGCCCAATTTTCAACCCGTGCGCACACGCGCACACCATGAACTCCTAACTCCTCACTCCTACCTCCTAACTGAAACCAAAGGAGGTGTATATTTGCTCCAACCAATTCTCACTCTCCCAAGCGGCACCGAGTTAAAGGGCGGCTCCCCCGGCAGCGCGGTGAAGAGCCTCACCCTGCACACTGCGGTAAACGCCGGGCAGGAGTTCACCATCGGCTCTGCGTTTTCGGACTACATTGAAGCCGAAATCTGGGCGGACCCGGGCGGCAGCCTGCAAATTACTGCCGGGGACGCCCTGACGCTGTACCGACAGGACGATGCCGGGAACCGCACCAAGGTGGGTGTTTTCTATGCCGAAAAGCCCACCCGCACCAAGCGCAACAGCTACAAGGTCACGGCCTACGACACCATGTCCAAGCTGGATGCGGACTTCTCCGGCTGGCTGCACGCCAATCAGGCACAGTTCCCCAAAACTATCTGGCAGCTGGTTCAGCTGGCCTGCCAGCGGGCGGGGGTCGCGCTTGCCAGCAGCAGCCTGCCCATCAATGGCAGCTACAGCGTGCAGGCGTTCTACGCGGACGACCTGACCTGCCGACAGATTATCTCCTGGGCGGCGGAAGCAGCAGGCTGCTACGCCCACATGAATGCAGACGGCAAGCTGCAATTCTTGACCTACACAGACAAGCACAGCACTGCTAAAATCACCCCGGACGGGGCCAGCAACAGCACCGCCTATTATGCTGACAGCCTGAGCTACGAGGACTACACGGTCAAAGCCATTGAGAAAGTCCAGATCCGGCAGTCGGACAGTGACGTGGGGGTCATCTACCCCGACAGCACCACTGCCACCAACACCTATGCAGTGCAGGGCAACCTGCTGCTGACAACCGGTACCGAAGCCAACCTGAAAAGCGTTGTCCAAAACCTGTACAACGTGCTGAAAAACGTGACCTACACCCCCTGCAAAGTATCGGTGCCCAGCAGTTCCGGCCTTGCCTGCGGGCAGATCGTGCACGTTAAGGACGCACGCGGGCGGGAGCTCGACACCTACCTGATGAGCGCCACAATCTCCTCCGGCAAAGCCAGCTTTGAGAGCGTGGGCAGCGCCAGCCGGGAAAGTTCCAGCGCCGTGAACAGCCAGAGCTACAAGAACCTGACCGGCAAAATGCTGGAGATCAAAACCAGCGTGGACGGCCTGGAAGTAAAGGCCAGCGACCTGACCGGAAAGTATACCGACCTGAAAGCAACGGTGGACGGGCTTTCCTCTGAGGTGAAAAAAGACACCAAAATCACCGGCGGCGGCAACCTGATCCTGGGCAGTGAGAGCTTAAAGAACGCCAAGCTGCAAGGCAACGCGGTCAGCGGCAGTTCGGTCACGTACAACGATACCGGCAGCGCGACCGTAATAAACGCAAACTCCAATCGGTATTTCCATTGGCAGACGGTGAACGAACATGTGTCAGCGGGCGTTACCCTGTGCCTGTCCGTTATGTACAAGCCTGTTTCCGGCACGGATGAGCTGTGCATGGAAATCAATTATAACAATACGTGGGCGGTCATCAAAGCTGCTGACCAGATCGAAATTAAGCAGACAAACGGCTGGGTGCTGCGGTACGGGCTGTGGACACCATCCAGCGACGCTATCGTAAAATGGGTGGATATCGGCAGCGGCTCTACCCACGCAGGAACAGGCAACTACACCAACAAGTTTGAACTGTTGCACCCCATGCTGCAATACGGCAATGCGCCGACCGCGTGGACAGCTAGCAGCGGGGACTACATAACAGAGAAAAGCGCCAAAAGCCTGATCTCCCAATCGGCGGATGAAATCAAAACGGAAGTCCGCAGCCTGAAAGAAACCACCACAACCATTTCCAACGACCTGGACAGCACAAAGCGGGAATTCAAAACCGTTAAAGAATCAGTATCCGCGATCGACCAGAAAGCCGACAGCATTACCCAGACGGTAACGCAGCGGATCACCGGCGGCAACAATATTATTGTGGGCACCGACGACTGGAACAATGCGACCCTGGATGCAGGCGGCAATGACCTGAGCAAAAAAGGAACATACACGATCAGTGGTGAATCCGTCCGAGTGACCAATAGGGCGCAGAACACTCGCTTCCACTTTGGCGCGGACAAAACGCTGGTGATTGCCAAGGGCATGACCTATTGCGCCAGCGTACTGTACAAGCTCAACTCCGGCACGGACAGCCTGTTTTTGCAGTTCGAGACCAAGAGCAGCAGCGGCGCAAAAAGTTATTACGGCTCCGCGTTCAAGCAGGCCCAGCAGGACATTGAGCTGGACAACGGCTGGAAGCTGCGCTGGGCAGCCTTTACGGCGACCGCTGACGGCTATGCAGACGGTCTGTTCGTCAGCACTGCAAATGACCTCGCCACCGTTACCAACGATCTGACCATCATGCACCCCATGGTGCAGATGGGCAACGCACCCACCGCATGGACGGCCAGCACCGGCGACTATCTGACCACCAGCGAGACCAAGACCGCGATCAAACAGACGGTGAGCGAAATTAAGCTGACGGCCAGCACAAGCGGAACCAGCAGCACCATCAAGCTGACGGCAGGCGGAACAGAGATCACCAGCGCACAGATCAGCCTGTCCGGCGTGGTGACATTTTCCGACCTCAGCACATGGAACCAGGACAAGACCATCATCAACGGCGGCAATATCACGACCGGGCAGCTGCATAACCTCAACTACACCACCGTGTACGACCTGGACAACGCGTGGATACGTATGGGCACCGAGGCCGGTGAGCGTGTATTTTTGGACAACCGGCACGTCGCATGGTATGCCACCATCAACACCGGCAGCATCGGCCTGACCGGCGTGCTGTACTCTGAGGCTGGCAGCTCCTACATTGGGGCATGCAGCAAGTACGCCAAGTACGGCTGGGTTGACGGCCTCAACCCGGCATCTTACGTTGGGATGCAGATCACCTACAACCGCAGCGATGACAGCGACGCCGATTTTAACACGACCCGGGTGGGTGTCTCCGGCAAGCTGAATGTACACAATCTGGACGTTTGGGGCAGCAAATCCCGCGTGGTGCCTACCAGCTTCGGCGCGCTGAAAATGGCCGCATTTGAGACGCCGCTGCCAACCTTTGCGGACTGGGGCAAGGGCCAGTGCGGCCTCGAAGGCTGGTGCCTGATTGCCCTTGACCCGCGCTATGCGGAGACCATCGCCCAATATGGGCAGCCCGCCTGGCTGCTGACGGATTGCGATGGTACCGGGCACATTTGGGCCGAAAACTGCGGCCAGTACGCCATTATACACGGCGCACCAAGGCAGCAGTTTGTGTGGCTCTGCATAGCCGCCCAGCGCGGCTATGAGGGCAGCTATGCGACCGCAGTGACAGCAGCTACCCTGCCGGTGATCCGGCAGGCATTGAGCTGGCCGCCAGCACCGCCGCCCGTGCGCAGGATGAAAGCACCACCGCCGCAGACGACCTGTTGACTATGGACACCGGCGCAGATGAAATCGCAGACATTTTATTGGATGAATCGGAGGAATTAGCATGAAGAAATTATCCGGCGTGGCAGTTGTGACGACTGCCGAGGGCGAGCGAGTGAGCTACACCTACATGGAACTGGACGACAGCGGCAATATCACCAGCCAGAACAACAGGGCCTCCTTCGTGGCTCTGGATGAGGAGCTTCTTGCCGCTATCAAAACCTTGAAAGACGCTGTAAATGCGCGGCTGTAAGGAGGATGCCCCATGACTGACAACAAACGCATTAAAGAATGCAAACGCAAAGTTATTGCCGCAATTAACGAAGCAACGCTGCCGTTTGCCGTCACAGAGTTGATTTTGGAGAACGTTTTGAACGCCGTGCGTGAGAACATGGCGGCAGAGGAAATGGCAGCGGCGAACCAGCCGAACCAGGAGAAAAACGAATGAAACAGGGAACGCAATTTGTGCTGCCCGTGGAAATCGGCATGAGCCTGGACGAGATAAGCCGGATCGAATTTGTATTTAAGCAAAAAAATTATAATGGTTTCCCGGCCATCAAATCCAACGTCTGGCCGGATGACTGCACCCGGCAGGAAGGACAGAACATCATCCTTATCCCCTGGACGCGGGAAGAAACGTACAAATTCCTGGGCGGCGAAACATTGTACATGGACACCCGCATCACGTTACGGGATAGCACTGACCAGCCGCAGACGGAGATTCTGGCGCTCAAAATGAGCCCGACCTTATTCCAGGAGGTTGATGGTGCATGATCCAGGTGCGAGTGGCCCAACAGAGCGCCGTATCGGTGCGCATTACAGGCACCGCAGTGGTTAGCGCGCCGGAGTATGCAGGGCCATATGACATCACGCCGTTGCTCTCGGCACAGACCCTGCCTACCGCAAAGCGGCTATTGCAGCAGAACATAACAATCAAAAAGATACCTCAGTACGAGGTAACCAACGATTCCAACGGTTACACACTGATTATAGGAGAGGAGTACTACAATGCCCAATAAATACGTAAACAAGGTTGTTATCGGCAAGGAAACGAAGCTTGACCTGACTGCCGATACCATTACCCCGGACAAGCTCGCAAAAGGTATCACAGCGCACGACAAGTCCGGCGCCCCTATTACCGGTACCAGCACGAAAGACGCGGATACCAGCGATGCTACCGCAGCTGTGGCGGAGGTTTTGAACGGGAAAACATTCTACGCGCGTGGCGCTAAAATGACCGGCACAATGCCCAACAACGGCGAAGTCAACGGTGAAATCAGCACCGTTTCTGGTAAGTACACCATTCCCATGGGCTTTCATGATGGCGCGGGCGGAGTGACTATCGCAGCGACCGAACAGGCCAAGCTGGTGCCCACAAATATCCGCGAGGGCGTTACGGTCCTGGGCGTGAAAGGCTCTATGAGCGGCAGCGAAGGTATGAAGCCGCAGGCCAAGAGCGTTACGCCGACCTTTGAGCAGCAGGTTGTGCTGCCCGACAAAGCGTATAACTGCCTGTCCCAAGTTACTGTGCAGGCGATCCCGGCCACATACGTTGATAATGCGGCTGGTGGCCAGACATTGACGATCGGAGGCTGATATGGCCGTAAATAAGGTTATTATCAATGATGCAGTTGTCCTCGACCTGACCGGTGATACGGTGCAGGCTGCCGACCTGCCGAAAGGGGTAATCGCCCACAGTGCCACAGGGGACAAAGTCACCGGAACCACAAACTATGCCGGTTCCAGCAACGCAGGCGGCTCCGCAACGAGCGCCGAAAAACTAAATAACAGACTGACCATCAAACTGAACGGAACCAGTCAGGGCGCATGGGACGGCAGCAGCGCAAAAACCATTGACATAACGGCAGCCAGCGTTGGCGCGACAAACGTTACGCTCAGAAGGTGGTGACAGTTGCATGGGTGTGTATTTAGGCAGCAATGCCGTTGACATGCAGGGCGGCTTTGTGAGTGGTGGTTCCAGCGGCGTAAAATTGCAGAGCAAAACAGTTACCCCAAGTGAGAATACCCAAACCGTAAATCCTGACAGCAGTTACGACGCTTTAAGTTCCGTCACGGTGGAAGCCATATCGAACACGTATATCGGTAGCAGCGTAACCAAGAAAAGCGCCGCCACTTATACGCCGGGAACGAGTGACCAGAGCATTGCATCCGGCCAGTATTTGAATGGAACCCAGACGATTAAGGGTGACAGCAATTTGACTGCGGCCAATATTAAGAGCGGTGTAAAGATTTTTAATGTGACAGGCAGTTATGCCGGGAGCAGCAGTGGCGGAAACACGCCAAACTTGCAGACCAAAACGGTTACGCCCAGCGAGAGCACCCAGACGGTAAGCCCGGACAGCGGATATGACGGACTGAGCAAAGTGACCGTGAATGCGATATCGAGCACTTATATTGGCAGTGATGTGACCAAAAAAAGCGCAGCAACTTACATCCCGAAGACAACCAACCAGAGCATTGCATCTGGGCAATACCTGAGCGGGACACAAACAATCAAGGGCGATGCAAACCTGGTGGCCGGGAACATTAAGAGCGGTGTGAGCATTTTTGGTGTGACAGGTACTTATACCGGCGGCGGGAGTTCCGGCGGCAGTGGCAATAACAATGTGGAGGCTTATGCCATTACGGACACCAACCCCAGCGTTAGTTTTAGGCGTACTGACGGGGCAATCAAGATTTGGGGATACGGCACCATGACCAGTTCCGGCGGCTGGGGCCAGCAGACTACGAGCCTGATCGCGTTTGCGGGCGACAAGTACTACAAGAGCGCCATGTACGGCGGCCCAAGCAGCACCAGTCTGAGCCTAAGCATCAGCAACGGAAAACTGACTGGGCTGCCGAGTGGACTGACGGCGATCAGCGCGATTGTAACGAGAGGTATATGATTATGGCAACTGATACAAAGCTGGACAGCCTGGTGATCAACTACCTGTCGCAAGCCCAGTATGATAATGCTAAGCGTGAAGGAACGCTGCACAGCAACCAGATCTATATGACACCGGCCTCCTCCAGTACCTATCCTGCCGCTACCAGTTCAACCCTGGGTGGTGTGAAATTAAGTGATTCGACCAGTTCAACAAGTTCGACCAATGATGGTATTGCGGCAACACCGGCGGCGGTGAAGAAGGCCATCGCAGAAGCAAAACTTGCAGCCTGGCCGATTGGCAGCATTTACATAACCGTAAGCAATACAAGCCCGGCGACTTTGTTTGGCGGTACTTGGGAAAGAATTTCTGAACGCTTTTTGCTTGGCGCTTCTAGTAGTTATCCCGCAGGTGGTACAGGGGGTGAATTTACCCATAAACTTACACAAAGCGAGCTACCGAATTATTCGTTGTCTGTGACGAACGGAAGCAACGTAATACGCTCCAAAACCGGAAACTCTGCGGATGCGTATGTTCAAACGCAATCAGGCGGCTGGGGTATTCCGAACTGGGAATCCAAAACCGTAACAGTCGCCTCCGGCGGTTCCGGGGAAGCCCACAACAACATGCCGCCCTATCTGGCGGTAAATATGTGGAAGAGGACAAAATAAGGAGGATAAAGATGCGGCTGAAAAATGGAGAAGTATGTTTTAGGTGGCCCCTGGCCCAGCACATTATTACCGCAGGCTGGCTCTACAATGACGGCAGCCTGCACCGGGCGCTGGATTTCCGCGCGGCGGTGGGCACGCCGGTATATGCCGCAGAGGGTGGCACGGTGGAGACGGCCTACCGCTGGAACGGCAAGCGCACCCAGGGGGATACCAACAGTTACGGCAACATGATCAAGCTGCGCCATGCGGATTACCGCGGCGGCCGGCTGGAGACGCTGTACGCCCATTTGAGCAAACTCTGCGTGGCCCAGGGGGAGACGGTATACGAGGGCCAGCTGATCGGCTACAGCGGCGATACTGGCAACTGCTATGGAGCACACCCGCATTTTGAAGTGCGCTGGAAAGGCCAGCGCACCAACCCGCTGAACTGGCTGGATGCTGATTTCAGCACGGCCAGCAGCGCGGTAAAATTGGGCAGCTACAGCAGCGTAGCGCACAATATGAAGGAAGTGGAATACATGAATTATGCAATCGACGTGTCAAAACATCAGGGCAAATTCAACTGGCAGGCGGCGTATGACAAGGGCATCCGCCATGCCATGCTGCGCGCCGGGTATGGCCGTTACAGCAGCCAGAAAGACCCCCAGTTTGAGCGCAACGCGGCTGAGTGTGCCCGGCTGGGCATCCAGTACGGCGTGTACTGGTACAGCTACGCCAGTACCCCGGCGGAAGCCCGCCAGGAGGCCCGCTGCTGCCTGGCCGCGATCAAGGGCAAGCACCTGTGCCTGCCAGTGGCGTATGACATCGAGTACGAGCCGTGCATCCTGCGCCTGACCAACGCGCAGCGCACGGCACTTGTACAGGCCTTTTTGTCGGAGATTGAGGCCGCAGGGTATTACGGCATCCTGTATGCCAGCTGCAATTTTATCCGCAACCGCTTGGACTACAAGGCGCTGTCCAAATATGATATCTGGGTAGCCCAGTACAGCAGTACATGCACCTGCCCCCTGCCGTATGGCATCTGGCAGTATTCCAGCCGCAACGCGCTGGGCATCCCCGGCTACGGCACCAGCCTGGACTGCAACCGGGTCTATAAGGACTATGAGCAGCTGATGATCCAGGCGGGCCTGCAGGGCCACACCGCGCCCACACCGGAGGATACCACCCCAAACAAGCTGGACAAGCAGCGGATTACCATTGGCCGTATCTCCAGCGGCGACCGCGCAACCATCCGCGCCCTGTGCGATGGCCTGGGACTGATCGCGGCGGGCCTATACCGCGAAACCTGTGCAGATGGCAACCAGTGGATGCTGGACGTTGGGCCGGTATCCAGCGGCGATGCCTGGTACATTATGCGCAAGTGCGCAGAGCTGCAGCTGATTGAAGCAGGGCTGTACAAGGCCGAATATGGTGGGGTGATACGGTGAAAAAATTGTTTATCTCCCAGCCGATGCGCGGCAGGGAGTATGACGCGATCATGGCCGAGCGCAAGGCGCTGATCGCCGACGCGGCTGTGGCGCTGCGTACCGATGATGTGGAGGTGCTGGACACCTACTTCCAACACCTGGACAAGCCGCCGCTGCAGCTGCTTGCCCGGGCGCTCGAAAAGATGGCGGACGCGACGCGGTGATTTTTGCGCCGGGCTGGCGGGACGCCCGCGGCTGCCGGGTGGAGCATGTAGTGGCATCTGAGTATGATCTCAAAATCATCCACGGGAAGGAGGTGGTTGTGTGAACGATTTCTGGAAGAACCTTGCGGCGCTGATCAAGGTCAAAACGATTGTCACCATGGTGGTCATTGGCGTTTTTGCTGCCATGGCGCTGACCGGCAAGTTTCAGCCCGACACGGTGATGACTGTGGTGACCATGGTTGTCGCCTTCTATTTCGGTACGCAGATGGAAAAGTGACCCCTGATAAGATCATCTTTCGCCCCTTAGAAAGGATGATCTTATGCAAAGTTTTCTCGGCTGGATTGGCGGAAAAAGCGCCCTGCGCAACGCAATTCTAAACCGTTTTCCGGATAAGGTTGGTCGTTATATTGAGGTTTTCGGCGGAGCCGGATGGGTGCTCTTTGGCCGTGATCCGGTGCCCGGCCAAATGGAGGTATTCAATGATGCTGACGGTGAACTGATCAATATTTACCGCTGCGTCAAATACCATCCGGAAGCCCTTCAAAAAGAGCTGGATGGGCTGCCTGATTCGCGGGAGGTCTTCTTCGACTATGCCGCACAAGAACATATTCGAGGAATGACAGACATCCAACGTGCGGCCCGCAGCCTGTATCTGATCAAGATTTCGTTTGGTTCTGACCGGAAGACCTTCGCAACGGCACCAAAGATAGCAAGCAACATTTCTGCATCTTTTTCAGCAGTGCAGGAGAGGCTGCGGAAGGTTATCATTGAGAATTTGGACTTCGAACACTTGATCCATACTTACGACCGCCCGGATGCACTGTTTTACTGTGATCCTCCATATATCGGCACGGAATCCTATTACCGGGCGCCATTTACCACGGATGATCACGTCAGACTGGCCAATGTGCTCCACAACATCAAAGGCCGCTTTCTGCTGTCTTACAATGATTGTCCGTTGGTCCATGATCTGTATGGAGATTGCCAGATCGAACCTCTCACAAGGCTCAATCAGTTGCCAGCGGCGGGGCCGACCGAGTACAAAGAGTTACTGGTTTGTAACTATTTATAACCCCTGGCGTTATTTTCCGACAAAAGCGAGACGCCACAAAGCCCCTTGCGCTACACTTGTGCGTAAGGGGCGATTCGATGATCAAAAATCATTTGTCGCGTATCCTCGGAGACAGGCGTTGGACGCAAGCAAGGTTGGCCGAAGAGACTGGTATACGGCCCACAACGATCAGCCATCTCTATAATGAGTTTGCGGAGCGTGTGAGCTTTGAGCAGCTGGATCTTATATGTGAAGCGTTGGACTGCTCCATATCGGACCTCTTGGAGTACATACCAAATGCACAGCGACGCACTGGAAAGAACCTGATACGCGACAAGAAAAGCAATCTTAACAAAGTATAGAAAACGGCATTTAAGCAGTCTTTTGGGGTTGCTTAAATGCCGTTTTCTGTTTTTATACCCTGCAAATATTTGTCAGCAGATTTTGTCATTTCAAATGCAAATTTCATTTCGTCGAAGACAACAACTGTAAATTTTCTTTTAATACAGTACTTCTCTTTTTTTTAAAAATATTAAAATGTCCATCATGTCCAACCTGTGAATTTTTCCCATTAGTTACATAGGGTACAATGGCTATTTTTTTATCATTAACTTGTCCTCCTTTTCCACTTCTTATAACTTCCGATTTACAGGTGCAGGCGTTTTTCAAACTCTGCCAGCAGACTGCGGCCCTTGAAGATGACCAGCCCCAAAAAGGTGATCATGCTGATGATCAGGCAGATGACCCAGGCCATTGGCGGGCGCACGCTGTGGCGCAGCGTTAAGCGATATACGGCACCACGCCCACCACAATGTTCAGCAGCAGGTAAACCAGGCCGTTCTCGGTAAAGCGGCGGTTGACAAAGGCAAAAATGAAGTTCAGCACCAGGGTAACGCTGCACAAGATCGGCACAATGGCGTCAATGGCAATGCCGTTCCACCCGGCGTAATAATCCGCAAAGGTCACGATCAGCGAAGTGCCGATCAAAATCTGGAACAGCAGCTTCGGGGCGTTGCGGCCCTGGCGCAGCAGTGCGCGCAGCAGCAGCAGCACCCCCACCGCGCCGATCAGCACCAGCAGGCTCCAGTGCATATGCCTGCCTTCGATCATGATGTAATCCACCACGCCGCAGATGACCGCCGCCCCCAGCAGCACAAAGGCAGCGATGCGGTAAAACAGCGATGTCTGCCGCGCGGGCGGCACCACCTTGGGGTAGCGGTCCGGTTCCGGCGTGCCGACAAGGGGGTTCTGGCACAGCGGGCAGTACTGTGCGCTGCCGCCAACCTGGATATGGCAATGGGGACAGGTTTTCATTCTCCATCCACCTCCGTTGCATACAGTGTAATATCCAACCCTTCGGCAGAAAGGCGGCGGTAAAAGTTTTTCAGCATCTCGGTGCTGCGGAACGCCCAGGTGGTGCCCAAAACAAGATCATCCCCATAGGAACAGACCGTGGTGAACGCGGTAGTCGAACTGCAGAACGCCGTAAAGCCTTTGATGTAGGGCTGCAGCTCTTTTTGCAGTGGGATGCGCCCCATGTTGGAGATGGTCAGGGTAACTTTTTTGGCTTCCAGCGTATTGAACAGGTTAACCACCGCGTTTTTGATAAAGAGCGGCACCAGTTTGATACCAGGCATCTGTTCCAGCTTTTCAAAGCCGTCCATGCGGGCCTTGACCCGCTCGTCCTTCAGGGCTTCCCGCAGTTTGGCGTCAAAGCCTTTGGCCAGGGTTTCCAGCGTTTCGTCCCCCCGGAATACCCAGCTGATGCGGATGGAGTTGAAAAAGTTGCGGGCGGTCTCGGTTCCGTAATAGCTGCGCAGGTTGACCGGCAGGCTGACCGAGATGACCTTACCGCGTTCCAGCGCCGGCATTTCCTGATAAGCCGCCAGCATCTGGGCAGCGGCCAGGTAGCTGGTCATCGTTACCCCCATGGCGTGGGTCTTGGCCAGCACCTGGGCGGTAGAAAGGTGGGCTTCAAAAAACTGGGACTGGTCATACGGCAGTTTGCGGCCATGCAGGTGGAAAGACTTTTTGCGGTTCAGCGGGTCTTCCTCCGCCGCTTTGGACGCCGTATAGTACTTGCGGAACGCATCCTGGGCCGATTCGCCCTTGCTGGCGCGCTCTTCTCCGGGAACATTGGCCAGTTCGGGATTTTTCAGCTGCAAATAATTGTGCACCAGCGTTTTCAGGAACACCATCCCGCCGTTGCCATCGCTGATGGCGTGGAACATTTCCACATTGATGCGCGCGCCGTAATAGCTGACGCGGTACAGCAGTTCGTTTTTGATCTGCGGGCCGTACAGCATGGCACAGGGGGCCAGCGTTTCCGGCACCGCCTGCGGTTTCAGGTTGGTGGATTCAAAATAATGCCAGAACAGCCCACGGTGCAGCGTGACCTGGAACTGCGGGTTTTCCCGTGCGGTCTGTTCCAGGGCCTGATTCAGGCGGTCGGGATCCACATCCTCGTTCAGGGTGCAGCTGACGCGGAACACCCGCGGGTCCCGCCGGTTGATGGACGCCAGAAATACTTTGGCGACATTATCGACTTTATACCAGGTTTCGGGCAAATGGCAGCCCTCCTATCCGGCGGGGTTCCGCCGTTACAAAATTTTCTGCACAAAGCGGCCAACGCTTTCCATGGCCTGTGCGGCATGGGGGATCGGCATCTGCTGGAACACATGCCAGCATTCGGGGTATACCTCCAGCACGGCGTATACTTCCTGTTCCGTCATGGCTTTGGCAAGGTTGATAGAATCGGATTTCAATATTTCGTTCGTTCCCACCTGGATCAAAGTGGGCGGCAGCCCCCTTAAATCCGCAAACAGCGGCGAAAGGCTGGGGTCCTCCCATTCCAGGGTGCTGTTTGCTCCGCGGTAAGCGGTGCGGCAGGAATCAATATAGTCGTGGGTCAGCATGGGATCCAGCGCGGCACATTTCTGATAGGATGCCCCCTGCATCGTCATATCGGTCCAGGGGCTCATCAGCACCAGGCACGCGGCTGGCTGCGGCCCTGGGCCTTTACGGCAAGGGCCAGTTCCAGCGCCAGGTTGCCGCCCGCCGAATCCCCGGCCACGATCACATCCCGCGCACCGATGCCCATATACATCAGGTAGTCCCAGACGCGCAGGGCATCGTCAATGGCGGAAGGATACGGCGCTTCGGGGGCAAGGCGGTATTCAAAGCTGAGTACATCGCACCCGGTGGAAAGCGCCAGTTTGCTGGCCAGCACGCGGGCATAGCCCAGCTGGCCGCAGGTGTAGCCGCCGCCATGGCAGTATAGCACCACATGGCGGCGGTCATGCCCCTGGTTCATCCGCACCCATTCCGCCGAAACATTGTTGACGGTGATGGGCGTGGTGTTGATCAACAGGTTGGGGGTAACCAAACGGCCAAACAGCTCCTGGGCGGCACGCTGGCGTTCCAGGTCCTCCGGCTGGGTAGAGCCGGTGCTGGTCACGCTGTGCACCGCCTTGATGGCTTTCATCATGGGGGTCAGGTCATCGGTCTCCGCGGCCTGTTTGCGGGCGTTGCGCAGGCGGTGCAGACGTTTCAGGGGAATACGTTTTTTCTCCTGCATAGAGCGTTCCTTTCCTTGGGGGTCAGTGGGTGGATTCAAATGCCGATTTTGGCCCGCAGGCGCACCCACAGGCTGCGCAGCAGCGGCGGGCGGGCGGCAGGCAGGCAGCAGAGCCGCCACACGTTTTGGTTTTCCGGCATGCGGCCGCTGCGGGTGTATTTGTGGTAGAGCACCGTCAGCTGGCGCATTTTCGCCTTGCCGGGCAGGTGCAGCACGCAGACGGGGTCGCAGCAGTAGTTCGTGGAAACATAATAAAAATGCCCGCCCAGCCAGTACCGGAACACATACGCGTTGGCGGCCCGCACGGGCTTGCCCGCCAGCTGGCTGCGGTAGGCCGCAGCATCCAAAATGGCTTCGTCGCCGTCCTGGCTGCGCACGCCGGTCTGCTGCATCCGGTCAAACACATTGCGGCATTCGGCCATAAAATCCTGCAGCCGGGCCGTGCTGCCCGCCACGAACTCGCCGCCAAAGTGGGTCAGCACATGGGGAGCGCCCTCCGGCCAAAGTTCATCATAGGTGTGGGAGATGCGGGCCGTCATGGGCTGGCTGGCCGCATGGGGCACCTGATACAGCAGCACGGCTTCCGCGGCTTCGCGCCAGATATCCTGATAGCCGCGCTGGGTAAAGGTATCGGAATCCAGCATCAGGTAGTTTTCGTAATGCTCGGTTTCGAGCAGATACTGCATGGCGCACAGCTTGTAATACGCCAGGGACCAGTCTAAATCCGCTTCAAAGCGGTAGTTGTCAAACGGACAGGCGATTACACGGATGCCCGCCTGGGACAGCTGCGCGGCATAGGGTTCCGGCACAGCGGTGTTGGTCACAAGGGCTGCATCGCAGTTCTGGTTTTCTGTTTTGCGCTGACAAGGCTGACCACAATGCAGCGGTAGAATACCTCGCTGCCCAGGTTGGCATTGCTGCCCTCGCGGTAGCCCTCCAGTGTGGCAAAGGCTGTAAAGATCAGGTTCATTCCATTCCCCACTTTTCCGGGAAGTTCCGGCCGCCTTACCGCATTCCCTTGTTGTCATCTTTTCCTATTATTTTATTATAGTCCTGTACGCAAGGCTTGTCTATTATTGTTGTACATTTGTTAAGCATTGGTCTACAAACTGGAAGTTATCGCTTTACTTTTGTTGTATCTTAGCCAAAATACTTTCTATTACAAGTGTTACTGTTATAAAGGCTCCTACAAGGGTATAGTAGTTTAAGCCATACATCAATGGCAAAAGAGAAATAACTACCGTAATAATGGAAAGGACAAACAATGCTTTGAGAACACCTTTCTTCTTCAATGAAAACAATGAAAGTAAGAAGATGGCAACAGTAAGTGTGGCTGTAATAAGTGGAGCAAAATTTGCATAGCCAAACGGTGTAAGGCTAAAGTATGAGAATGTTTCTTTTACTCTTTCTGTTGGAGATGTTGCAAAAATACAAACTGCTCCCAAGGGTAATAATTCTAACACTATTGTTAAAGCTGGCAAAACCGCTAAGCAGACTTTCTTCATGTTGTATATCTCCTTTACAAATCCGAAGTTGTCGGAGTGAAACTCCACCATTTCACAAACGCGAACTTACCATTTTCCTTTGGCAATTCGTCCGCCGACCAAAATGACAGAAAAAATAGCGGCGAAAAACAGGAACGTAAGCCAGATTGGACTTAGTACCCATAACCATGACCATGAAATCAAACCCATTACTTTTAGCACAACAAAAATCAAAGTCAAGGCAACTATGGGGTCTGTTCCTGAGCGTCTTGATTTCTTCTCCATACACTTATCACCTCGGAATCCCAATTATCGTGCCCGCATAAACCCGCAGCAGCCCAACTTTTCAAGCTCCACAAATCCCAGCGATTGATAAAAACGCCACGGTTTTGGGTGTATTATCCGTTACCAGTTGGATTTGCCGGACATCCGCATACCGTTCCAGCACCGCTTTGAGCAGCGACGTGCCGATGCCCTGCCGCTGCTTTTGGGGATATACCAAAATATCCTGCACAAGAATAATGGTAGCACCATCCCCCACCACCCGGACAATGCCGAGCAGTTCTTCATTTTCATAGGCCGCCAGAACAAGCAGAGAATTTTTGTAACCCCGCTCCAGCGCCGTCATATTTTCCGTGTATGTGGTCCAGCCCACCTGTGTGTAGAGCTGCCAGATTTCGTCTTTTTTTGAATTCTGTGTATTCTTTTATCTTCATGTTTCTTCACACACCCTGCACCCCAAGGTCGCGCAGGATGTCGGCGCGGGTTTCCAGCGCAAGGGCAGCAATGCGCCGGATGCGCTCCGGCGTCATGTAGGGGGCAAGGCCGCTGATAGAGAACGCGCTGTCCGCCTTGCCGCCGGGGCCGGGTATGGCCAGCGCCACGCAGCGGATGCCAAGCTCGTTTTCCTCATCGTCAATGGCATAGCCGCAGGCGCGCACCTCATTCAGCTGGGCGCACAAAGCAGGCAAATCGGTCACAGTGCGCCCCGTCAGCTTTTGCGGGTTGCTGTGCCGCCACACATCCTCCACCTCTTCTTCGGTCAGGGTAGCCAGGATGGCTTTGCCCACACCGGTACAGTACAGAGGGCTGCGCAGCCCCACCCGGCTGGACATCCGCATGGGGCCGCTTTCCGTTTTATATATGTACACGATATCCTGTGCATCGCGGATGACCAGGTGCACCGCTTCGCCGGTGCGCTGGGCCAGGCGTTCCAGGTGTACCTTGCAACGCTCATCACATCCATGCTGTTGACGATGCCGGAAGAAATTTCAAACATCTTTAAGGTCAGGCGGTACTTGCCGGTTTCGCTGTCCTGCGCGGCATATCCCAGGCTGACCAGGCTGCCCAACAGGCGGTGGGTTGTGCTTTTGGCCAGGTGAGCGTCTTCCGCCAGGCGCTGCAAACTGGCTCCGGCCGGGTGGGCGGCCAGCACTTCGATCAGCTCAAAAATGCGCGCAACGCTCTGCACACCGCCCTTATCAGGATTTTTTACGGTTTGGTCCTCCATAACGCATCCTCCGCAAAAATTAACAAAAAATTCATAATTTATAACTTTGCCCGGTTCTGCTCCCATCGGGCCGGAATTGTTCCGCATTGTGGAATTAAGTATACCAGCAAACGGCGTTTTTCGCAAGTAGCATCCCACAAGCGGAACCCCCTCAATATTGCCAAAAAAGGCCTCGCTCTGACTGGTAAAATTGACCGATTGACGGCGCGGCGCAAAATTTGTATAATAAATTCAGCAAATTGCGGAACGGTGTTCCACCATAAGGAACCGCTTCACAACTGATGTAAACTTTGTTAATGTAAGGAGAATGCGTTATGAATTCTGTCCTTGAGCGCGTTTACGAAATTGGTATCATCCCCGTTATCGCTTTCAACAGCGTGGACGAGGCGATTCCTCTGTGCAAGGCTTTGATGGATGGCGGCCTGCCGGCTGCTGAGGTCACCTTCCGCACCGCATGTGCTGAAGAGTGCATCAAGAAGATTCACGAAGAACTGCCCAATATGCTGCTGGGCGCCGGCACTGTGCTGACCGTTGACCAGGCTGACCGTGCTATGGCTGCCGGTGCTTCCTTCATCGTTGCTCCCGGCTTCGACCCCGAAGTCTGCAAGCATGTTATCGACAAGGGCGGTATCATGATGCCCGGCACCGCCACCTCCGGCGAGATGCAGCAGGCCATGAACATGGGCTGCGAAGTTGTTAAGTTCTTCCCCGCTGAAGCAAACGGCGGCGTGGACAAGCTGAAGAACATCGGCGCTGCCCTGAAGACCTGCAAGTGGATGTGCACCGGCGGCGTCAACGCCAAGAACGTGAACAACTACCTGGGCTACAACCAGATTATTGCTGTCGGCGGCACCTGGATGTGCAAGTCCGACAAGATCAAGGCCGGCGCATGGGATGAGATCACCGCCATGAGCAAAGAGGCTGTCAACGTAATGCTGGGCCTGGAACTGGGCCACATCGGCATCAACTGCGCTGACGAAGCCGAAGCTGCCAAGACTGCCGAGACCATCGGCAGCCTGCTGAGCATGGCTGTTAAGCCGGGCAACTCCAGCATCTTTGTTGGCAAGAAGGAATTTGAGATCATGAAGAAGCCGGGCCGCGGCACCCATGGTCACATCGCCATCCTGACCAACAATGTTGACCGCGCTATCTATCACCTGGGCCAGCGCGGCGTCAAGTTCGATATGGACAGCAAGAATGTTAAGGACGGCAAGACCATCGCCATCTACTTTGCTGACGAAGTTGCCGGCTTTGCTATCCACCTGGTTCAGAAATAATCTGTTGCCACTGTACAGCAGGTTTGCGCCTGACGGCGCGGTATATTTACAATAAATACAAGGAGTTTCAATATGAAAGTCGTTACTTTTGGCGAACTGATGATCCGTCTGCAGCCGTTCAACTACGAGCGCTTTGTCCAGGCCAACAACCTGGAGTTCACTTTTGGCGGCGGCGAAGCTAACGTTGCTGTTTCCCTGGCAAACTACGGCATGGACGCTGTCTATGTGACCAAGCTGCCCGCACACACCATTGGTCAGGCCGCTATCAATAGCCTGCGCCGTTACGGCGTTGACACCAGCAAGATCGTCCGCGGCGGCGACCGTGTTGGCATCTACTTCAACGAGAAGGGCGCTTCTCAGCGTGGTTCTGTCTGCATCTATGACCGTGCACACTCTGCCATCCAGGAAGCTTCCACCGCTGACTTCGATTGGGATTCCATCTTTGAGGGCGTGGATTGGTTCCACTTCACCGGCATCACCCCGGCCCTGGGCCCCAATGTTGTTGACATCTGCCGCGAAGCCTGCAAGGCTGCCAAGCTCATGGCGTTAAGATCAGCTGCGACCTGAACTACCGCGGCAAGCTGTGGACCCGCGAGGAAGCCCGCGCTGCTATGACCGACCTGTGCCAGTACGTTGACGTCTGCATCTCCAACGAGGAAGATGCTAAGGACGTGTTCGGCATCGAGGCTGAGGCCACCGATATCTACGCTGGCGAGATCAACCGCGAAGGCTACAAGAGCGTTGCCAAGCAGCTGGCTGACAAGTTCGGCTTTGAGAAGGTTGCTATCACCCTGCGTGAAAGCCATTCCGCTTCTGACAACGGCTGGAGCGCCATGCTGTACGATGTTGCTTCCAACGAGTACTGCTTCAGCAAGAAGTACGAGCTGCGCATCATCGACCGCGTTGGCGGCGGTGACTCCTTCGGCGGCGGCCTGATCTACGCCCTGCTGAACGGCAAGACCACCCAGGAAGCTGTTGAGTTCGCTGTTGCTGCTTCCGCTCTGAAGCACTCCGTCGAAGGCGACTACAACATGGTTACTGTTGCTGAGGTCGAGAAGCTGGCTGGCGGTGACGGTTCCGGCCGTATCCAGCGCTAATTTTCCGCACAACAATTTCCCGTATCTTACGGTTTACCTTCCTACAAAAGAGATTCGCTTTGGCGGATCTCTTTTTTTTGTTTGGGTGGTTTTTGTTTTTTGGGGAGGGGTGTTTTGATGTTTTTTATTTCAGCAATTTTTTCAGGCAGCGGGCGCACAATGTGCGCCCCTATGGGGTGGGATGTGTATTCAATGCCCATTGTGCATTATAAATCAATCTGTAGGGCGGGATGCCCTCATCCCGCCGCGGAGAAACCTTACCATTTACAACAAACGCTGCAAATTACCTGTAGGGGACGATGCTCGCCATCGTCCCGCCCGCCGGGTCCTGCCATATCTCCCACCGCCAAAACTCGCAAATCTCTTTTCCCTCTCATCCACACGCCTTATTGTAAACCTCAACCCGTCATCTCCGTTGACATTTCATTTTTTCCTGCGGTATACTATACCTCAGTTTGCGCAAACTTTTTGGGGAAAGGCGGTTACGGCATGTCAGTCAAAGCACAGGTCCTCAGCGCGCTGGACGCAGCGCGCGGGCGGTATATCTCCGGGCAGGAACTTGCCGACCAGCTCGGTGTCAGCCGGGCCGCCATCTGGAAAGCCGTCACTGCCCTGCGTGCGGACGGCACCCCCATTGAAGCCATTACCAACCGTGGCTATGCTCTGCCCCACGGGGCAGACCTGCTGAACGCGGACGCATCACAGCGCTGCTGACCCCTGCCGTTGCGCAGGCGGTACAGATCACTGTGGTGGACCGCCTGCCCGGCACCAATGCGGCGCTGCGCACCCAGGCCGCCAACGGCGCGCCGGAGGGCCTTGTGCTGATTGCCCAGGCCCAGTCCGCTGGGCGCGGGCGGCGCGGGCACAGCTTCTTCTCCCCGCCGGGCGGGCTGTACCTGAGCATTTTGCTGCGGCCGGCATTCAGCACCCGCCAGTCCCCGCAGATCACCGCATTGGCCGCAGTTGCCGCTGCCCGTGCAGCGGAGCAGCTGTGCGGCACGCCCATCCAGATCAAATGGGTGAACGACCTGTGGAAGAACGGCAAAAAGGTCTGCGGTATTCTGACCGAAGCCGCCGTAGACCTGGAATCCGGCATGCTGGATTATGCCGTGCTGGGGCTTGGTTTCAACCTGGTTCAGCCGTCCGGCGGCTGGCCCAAGGAGCTTGCCGCGGTGGCGGGTTCTCTGTTTGATTCTGCCCCCGCCCCCGGTGCCCGCGCGGCACTGGCGGCAGCGTTTTTGAACGAGTTCTGGGCGCTGTACCACACCGGCCTGCGCGGCAGCTGGCTGGATGATTACCGCCGCCGCCAGGCCCTGACCGGCCAGCATGTAACGCTGATCCCCAACGGGCGCGAGCGCGCGGGCCACGGTGCTTGGCATTGACGATGACTGCCGCCTGCTGGTGCGCTGTGATGGCGACCTTGCCCCACAGCATTCGGCAGTGATGAGATCCGCGTGATTCCAGAGTTGGGCGCACTTGCCTGACGTTCCAGCATTGCATATTAAGGTGTATCTGAAAACAAAGAAAATGACGGATATTTCGCAAACACAAGCAGGATTTAAGGCAAAGAGCCGCAGGAATCCTTTGTATATTCCAAGGTTTTTTAACGCAAAATCCGGCTGTGTTTGTAGAAATAAGCTAAATTTTCGACTTTTTAGATACACCTAAGAGAGTGAGGAAAGTTATCATGAATACAACTGCTTCCAACGCCCGCCTGCACAAGATGGTGGCTGCGCCCTGTTTGCCGCCCTGACCGCTGTTTGCAGCCAGCTGGCTATCCCTATGCCGTGGGGCGTGCCGATCAATCTGGCACTGTTTGCCGTGTACATGGCGGGCACATGCTGGGCCCCGTATGGGGTGCCGCCAGCCAGCTGGTTTACCTGCTGCTGGCCGCTGTGGGTGTTCCTGTTATGGCCGGTATGCAGGGCGGCCCCGCTGTTCTGCTTGGCAAAACCGGCGGCTATGCCATCGGCTACCTGCTGGCTGCGCTGATTGCCGGTGCCTTTGCCGCCAAGCTGCCCCGCAAGTTCGGCTGGCTGGCCTTGGGCTGCGTGGTTGCTGCGCCGCCTGCTATGTGCTGGGCACCATCTGGTTTATGGTGCTGACCGGCCTTGACCTGCCCACCAGCCTGACTTACTGCGTGATTCCCTACCTGCCGGGCGATGTGATCAAGATTGCCCTGGCCAGCCTGCTGACCATCCAGCTGGACAAGCGCGTGCCGAAGATCTGAGCTTATCTTCTCCCATGTTTTCTGCGCACCCCTTACTGATAAGAGGGTGCGCTTTTTTGCTGCCTACCTGCCGCGCTTTATTGCACCCACTTCCTGCACATGGTATAATGGTTACACTACACAAAACATGAGGTACGCCAATGAAATGGATCGCTGTTGATTACGGGGAGCGCCGCACGGGGCTGGCGGTATGTGATGCTTCGGAGCTGATCGTTACGCCTGTTACCCCGCAGATTGAGGAAAAAAGCCTGAACAAAGTAGCGGAGGCTGCCGCCGCTGCCCGGCTGGCCCAGGGGCTGAGGGCGTTGTGTGCGGCCTGCCCCGCAACATGGACGGCACCGAGGTTCCCGCTGCGTAAAAAGCCGCCGCTTTGCCGCGCGGCTTGCCACTGCCTGCAGGGTGCCCGTTGTGCTGTGGGATGAACGCCGCACCACGGTAACGGCGGCAGGTATTCTTTCGGCCAACAGCACCTTTGGCGCAGACCGCAAAGCTCGGCTGGATTCGGTTTCCGCCGCAGTGATCTTGGAAAGTTTTCTGGCATGGCGCAAAGCCCACCCCGGCGAAGAACCGCCGGAGGTTGCCGCGCCCACTGCCCCGGAGCAAGCATAACAAGGAGGTTTTCCCATGCCTGAAGCACTTACCCGCATCCCCACCCATGCCGCCATTATTGTGGACGCAACCGCCGCTGGGCCAAGAACCGCGGCCTGCCCGCCAGCTTTGGCCACAAGGCCGGTTTTGACCGCCTGAAAGAGATCACCCGCTATGCTGTGGGTGACTGCGGCATCAAGGTGCTGAGCCTGTATGTTTTTTCCACCGAGAATTTTGCCCGCGATGCCAAGGAAGTCGGCTACCTGATGGACCTATTTGCCAATAACTTCCGCACCATTGCCGAGGAAATGAACGAGCGCGACTGTCAGGTACTGTTCAGCGGCCGCCGTGAAGGGCTGCAGCAGCGCGTGCTGGACGCTATGGACTACATGATGGACCTGACGAAGGACAACAAGACCGGCATTGTGAACTTCTGCCTGAACTATGGTTCCCACGCCGAGCTGACCGATGCCATGCGCGCCATTGCCGGTGAGGTGCAGAACGGCACTCTGGCCCCGGCTGACATCAACGAGCAGACGATTGAAAGCCACCTGTACCGCCAGCTGCCCCCTGTGGACTTTATGATCCGCACCAGCGGCGAGGAACGCATCTCCAACTTCCTGCTGTGGCAGTGCGCCTATGCGGAGTTCTATTTTACCCCGGTGCTCTTCCCGGATTTCACCAAGCAGTGCTTTGATGAAGCCCTGGCCGAATACGCCCACCGTGACCGCCGGATGGGCGGTAACACCAAAAAGAAATAATCACACAAAAATATCCCACAGGTTTTGGCTGATATGCCATGAAACCTGTGGGATATTTTTTATTGGGCTGCATATTCTATTACTGGGCGCTGGAATCCGAAGCCGCACTGTCGGCGGTATCATCGGCGCTGGGGCCGGGGTAATTATCAATGGTTACCTTGTAAATGGTAACGGTGCTGTCTTCCTGCGGGCGGTAGGTATCGGTTTCGTCCTCATTTTTCACCGTAGGAATACAAGCAATCTGATCCACCACATCCATGCCCGCGTATACCTGGCCAAACACGGTATCGGTGTTATCCAGGTAGGGCAACCCGCCCGCCGCGGCATAGGCGGAGACCTGCTCATCGGAATAGCCGTTATCTCGCAGTTGCTGCTGCATGGTTTCATCCACGCTGTTTGGCAGGGCTGTGACAAAATAGAACTGGCTGTTGCCGCCCGTCACCTCGCCGCCCTGGGCAAAGGCCGCGCAGAGCGCACCGGCATAGTGGCGCAGGCTGCTGTCCGCTTCCAGCGGGTAGGGGCTATTGGACCAGATGGTCGCGCCGCCGCTGCCCGTTCCGCCTGCATCACCGCCCTGCACGGCAAAGCCGTATTGGGCGCGCCAGATCACCGTATTATCATAGTAGCCGCTGCGGGCCAGGCCCACAAAATTCTGTACCGCCATGGGGGCAGCGTCCGGGTAAAGCACAGCGCGCACCTCGCCAAGGGAAGTGGAAAAGACGGCGATAAAATCCCCGTCAGACGGCTGGGCAAACTGGCGTTCCCCGCTTTCCACTGCGGCGCGCTGCGGGGCTTTTTGGCTGGTTTCTGCGCCGGAACAGCCGCACAGCAGGGCAAAAGCCAGCACCGCAGCCAGCACCGCGGTATGGATGAGTCGTTTCATGGGCATACCCCCTTGGACAAAAATACCGCAATAAATCTTTTTACGGCTCAGCGAATTTATTCAATACATAGAATATTATATCACAGATTTGGTGAAATGAATAGCTTGACGTTTGAGGAAAAACACGGTAAACTAGATACAGACAAAACGAGGGGAAACAACAAAATATGCCCCTTTTTGATGACAGGAGAAACTGACCATGGCAGATGAACTGACCCCCGAAATGCTTCAGGAAGCACAGCCGGATCTTTTGACCCTTGAGGACGAAGACGGCAAGGAATGCACCTTTGAAGTGATCGACGCGACCGAAGTAAACGGCACCCGCTACCTGGCCGTGATCCCCTATCAGGAAGATCCCGAAAGCCTGGACGAAGAGGCCGAACTGATTCTGATGCGGATCGGCACCGATGAGGCCGGTGAATATATGGACATTGTGGATGACGACGAAGAACTTTTGACCGTTGGCAAAGTGTTTGAAGAGCGTCTGCGCGCCATGTATGACATCGACGATGACGATGTGGAAGGCCAGCCCTCTTAACCGCATCGCAGCACTTAGCTAAACCCTGCGTGGTTCGATTTGTTGCAGCTTTATATAATCCTACTAATCAATCTTTGGGAGCCCGGATTTGTCCCCCGCCGGATCGCAGACCTCCCGCCCCGTGTATACACGGCAAGCGGAAGAAGGGAGCGTGATTGCGGGTGCAGGGCACCCACCTGCCATATAACGGTAGGTTTTGATTGGCTGCAGACGGCCGCGCGGGATTTTTTGTACACCTTACAGGGGAAGGGAATGCCTTTCCCCTGTTTTTTTCACGCTGCTACGCTGCGCGAAAATGAATAATTCATAATGAATAAAGAATAATGTTGGTGGACCGCCTCGCGTTGCTCGGCTCAAGAAATGCGGCTTGGGCCTATCTTTAATATGCGTGCGTGGCACGCATACCAGCATTATTCTTTATTCTCTATTCTTTCTTAATTTTATCGAAAGGTTGTTGTCGTTTTGGGTAAGCAGATCAAAGCGGGCGAAAACTGCCGTTTTTCAAATACGATACCCCGTACAGCGCGGCCAACAGTTTCCGCCAGCTTTTGGCGGAGCATGCACCGCTGGTACTGGTGTTCATGAGCAACTTCGGCCACCCCATCACCCGCACCTTTGTGGGTCGGTATGCCGCCACCTATGACGAGCTGACCGGCGGCAGCCTGGCGCTGGTGGTGCGTTCCCGCGCGGACCGTCTGGCCCGCAGCGTGGGGCCGGATACCCTGCCCTATCCTCTGCTGTGCGATGCGGACGGCGTTCTGTATGACCTGCTGGATATTCCCACCCGCAGCGGAGCGCTGAGCACCTACAGCCTGGAAGCATGGCAGATCATGCGGGATGCCAAGCGCCGCGGCTATCACTCGCCTGCCAACGGTCAGCAGCAGCTGCCGCTGACCCTGGTGCTGGACAAGGACGGCACGGTGCTGTTCAGCCATTACGGTGCCAGCCTGACCGATGTTCCGGCGGACTGCGGTGCGGCCCAGTCCTTGTTGGAAGATCTGGACGTAGCCAAGCCGGTAGATGTGGACGATGCCGATGTGACCATCTATGCGGACCCCGGCGCAGCGCCGGATATTCCCGGCCTGACTCCGCATGTACATGAATACGCCCAGCCGAACCTGGGTGAAACCGGCGTGTTCAGCGTGTTTGACGACGCCTATAAAGACGAAGAGTAAGCAAAACAAAACCCGCGCCCCTTCCGCTGTGTTGTACCACAGCTGGCTGGGCGCGGGTTTTTATTGCTTTATAGGGTGTTGTTTACTGCATCACTGCGCCCAGGTTGGCGGAAGCCACCATGCGGGCGTAACGGGCCAGCCAGCCGGACTTGACGTTCGGCTCCGGCTGGACGTAAGCAGCCTTGCGGCGTGCCAGCTCTTCATCGCTGACGGCCAGATGGATGGATGCTTCGGGGATGTTGATCTCGATGGTATCTCCTTCTTCAATCAGGCCGATGGGGCCGCCGGAAGCAGCCTCCGGGCTGACATGGCCGATAGCAGCGCCGCGGGAAGCGCCGGAGAAGCGGCCGTCCGTGATCAGGGCCACGGTGGTGTCCAGCTTCATGCCAGCCAGTGCGCTGGTGGGATTCAGCATCTCACGCATACCGGGGCCGCCCTTGGGGCCTTCGTAACGAATGACCACCACATCGCCGGGTACAATCTTGCCGTCATAGATGGCCTGGATGGCGGTTTCCTCGCTGTTAAACACGCGGGCCGGGCCGGAGTGGACCTGCATTTCCGGTGCAACGGCGCTGCGCTTGACCACACAGCCGTCCGGGGCAATATTGCCCCACAAAATCTGCAGGCCGCCGGTCTACTGTAGGGATTCTCGATGGAGCGGATGGCCTTATCGTTCATGATGTGGGCACCGGCGATGTTCTCGCCCAGCGTTTTGCCGGTAACGGTGGGAACATCCAGATCCAGCAGCCCGGCCTTAGCCAGCTCTGCCTGCACAGCGGGAATGCCGCCAGCAGCATACAGATCCGGCATGTGGGTGGGGCCTGCGGGAGCCAGGTGGCAGAGGTTCGGGGTCTTAGCGCTGATCTCGTTGAAGAGCTTCAGGTCAATGGGCACACCGGCTTCGTAAGCGATGGCCAGCAGGTGCAGCACCGTGTTGGTGGAGCAGCCCAGGGCCATATCGCAGGTCAGGGCGTTGCGGATGGAGCGTTCGTTGATGATCTGGCGGGCGGTCACATTGTTCTTGACCAGATCCATGATGGCCATACCGGCCTTTTTGCCCAGCTGCAAACGCTTGGAGTAAACCGCCGGGATGGTGCCGTTGCCGGGCAGGGCAATGCCGATGGCCTCGCACAGGCAGTTCATGCTGTTGGCGGTGTACATGCCGGAGCAGGAACCGCAGGACGGGCAGCAGTTGCAGGTGCAATCTTCCAGCTGGGCGTCATCGATCATGCCGGCCTTGTAAGCGCCGACGGCTTCAAACATTTTGGAAAGGCTGACTTCATCGCCGCCATAACTGCCAGCCAGCATGGGGCCGCCGGAACAGACAATGGCGGGCACATCCATGCGCACAGCGGCCATGACCATGCCGGGAACGATCTTATCGCAGTTGGGCACCAGAACCAGGCCGTCCAGCTGGTGGGCCATAAACATGGTCTCCACACTGTCGCAGATCAGCTCGCGGGAGGCGAGGGAGTACTTCATACCGATATGGCCCATGGCAATGCCATCGCAAACACCGATGGCCGGAACCAGCACCGGGGTGCCGCCCGCCATGCGGATGCCTGCCTTGACGGCATCGGCCAGCTTATCCAGGTTCATATGGCCGGGAACGATCTCACTGTAAGCCGAAACCACGCCGATCAGCGGGCGTTCCAGCTCTTCCGGGGTGTAGCCCAGGGCATAGAACAGGCTGCGGTTTGGGGCGCGCTCCGGGCCTTTTTTAACGTTATCACTTCTCATATTTTTCTCTCCTTTGCAGCGGGAAAAGGGCATAGTTCTTTTTAGGGGTAATCTTTGCTGTTTATAGTATCGCACAAATACCAGAAACAAGCAAATAAATTCATGTCCCGGAACGGTCGCTACGCCCGCAGGCACGTTTCGGAGGCCCGCAGGGCAGCACCCCGGCTCTTATAGACCGTTCTCTATAAATAAATTTTAGTTATCTCGCGAGGAACCACCCCTCAGGCCGCTTCGCGTCCAGCTCCCCTCCAGAGGAGCCAATATCCTGCCTTAGGTCGTGCTTGGCTCCCCTTTGAGGGGAGCTGTCTGCAATGCAGACTGAGGGTGGTTCCCCGCGCAGAGCCTGAAACTAGCAATAGATTCATGTTTCGGAACGGTCAAGACCGTTCCCTGCAAATCGGGCTTATGGTATGCAGCTGCCCCCGTAGGGGGCGCACATCGTGCGCCCGCGGCCTTAACATGACAGTCACACCAAGCAAACACAGGGCGCCATGCCCCGGAACATCCGGTTTCCCGGCTGCCAGAGGCTGGCCGCCCCATGTTTATGCCCGCAGATGCAGGCCAAATATTACGTCAGATGCCCGGAATTCGATTACTTCTTCATCCAGCTCATCATGCCGCGCAGTTCCTTGCCGACCTTTTCGATCAGGTGCTCGGACTGCATACGGCGCTGTGCCAGGAAGTGGACCTTGCGGCCGCCCTTCGGGCTCATCTCGGTCAGGAACTCGGAAGCGAAGGTGCCATCCTGGATCTCGGTCAGGACCTTCTTCATCTCCTTGCGGGTTTCCTCGGTGATCAGGCGCTTGCCGGTGCGGTAGTCGCCGTATTCAGCGGTGTTGGAGATGGAGTAGCGCATCTTGTCAAAGCCGCCCTCGTTGATCAGGTCAACGATCAGCTTCATCTCGTGGCAGGTCTCGAAGTAAGCCATTTCCGGTGCGTAGCCAGCTTCCACCAGGGTGTCAAAGCCAGCATGGATCAGCTCGCAAACGCCGCCGCAGAGCACAGCCTGCTCGCCGAACAGGTCGGTCTCGGTTTCCTCCTTGAAGGTGGTCTCCAGGATGCCTGCACGGCCGGCACCGATGCCGGAAGCGTATGCCAGGGCGATCTCCTTTGCCTTGCCGGTGTAATCCTGCTCTACGCAGATCAGGGACGGGCAGCCTTCGCCTTCAGTGTACAGGCGGCGGACAATGTGGCCGGGGCCCTTGGGAGCGATCATGATAACGTCAACATTTTTCGGGGCAACAATGGTCTTGAAATGGATGTTGAAGCCGTGTGCAAAAGCCAGTGCCTTGCCCTCGGTCATGTAGGGGGCAACCTGGCTGTTGTAGATGTCAGCGCACAGTTCATCGGGAACCAGCATCATAACAACATCGCCGGCCTTGGCAGCCTCTTCAACTTCCATCACCTTAAAGTTTTCATGGGTTGCAGCAAACTCGGATGCCTTTTCCCAGTGGGCAGAGCCCTTGCGCAGGCCGACAACAACGTTCACGCCGCTTTCAGCCAGGTTTTCGGAATGGGCATGGCCCTGGGAGCCAAAGCCGATAACAGCAACGGTCTTGCCATCGAGCACGCCGAGGTTGCAGTCGGAATCATAATACTTTTTGATTGCCATGATAATTTCTCCTTTGTTTTGTTTGTATGGTTTGTAAAAATAAAAACGTATCTATCTTCAACCCGCCGCCGGGGATTCCTGAAAGGGCTGCGGGCCAAATGCAAGTTCGTTGAATCGCAAAAGCTGCTTTATTCTTCGTCCTGCGGGCAGTGGGTGCCAGGCAGCGGCAGCTGAGCGGCGCGTACTTCCTGCGGGGGCTTTTGCATGTGGGGATGCTTGCCGCCGCGCTCCAGCGCGGTAATGCCGGTGCGGCACAGTTCCAGGATATCGTATCCGCTGAACATTTTCAGGAAGGCGTTGATCTTTTCCGGGCGGCCGGTCAGTTCAAACACCATAGAGTCCGGCGAAAGATCAATGATCTTGGATTTATAGATCGCAGCGATTTCCCGCATTTCGGCACGCTCGGCGGTATTGCAGGCCACTTTCAGCAGCAGCAGTTCCCGCTGCAGGCTCTTATCCGGGGTCAGTTCAAATACCTGGCGGGTCACTTCCAGCCGCTCGGTCTGTAAAATCAGCTGGCTGATGGCGGCATCGTCGCCATGCAGGGTAACGGTAATACGGCTGACCGCCGGGTCGTTGGTGGCGGAAACCGTCAGGCTGTCAATGTTGAAGCCGCGGCGGCAGAACAGGCTGGACACGCGCGCCAAAACACCGTTATGGTTATCCACCAGCAGACTGATGACCCGCCGGGGTGCCTCTGTTGCGGCAACTTTGTTCGGATTTTGATTTTGCTGCATTGCGTGCTGCCTCCTTACTCCATGATGATATCGTTGATATCGCCGCCGCCGGGGATCATCGGCAGAACCTTTTCATCCTTGCCGATGCGGCAGTCGATCCAGGAAGGACCTTTCTGCTTCATGCGTCGGCGAACGCTGCCTTGAACTCGGCAATATTGGTAGCACGATACCCCTTTGCGCCAAACGCTTCAGCCAGCTTTACAAAGTCAGTGCGGCGCTGGGGATCGGTGTTGGAATAGCGCTTGCCGTAAAAGCTGGTCTGCCACTGGCGCACCATGCCAAGCACCTGGTTATCAAAAATAACGGTGATGATGGGCAGTTCATAGCTGACGGCGGTGCAGCCTTCGTTCAGGTTCATGTGGAAGGAACCATCGCCGGTCAGCATGACCACGCGGTGGTCATTGCCCAGGGCAACCTGTGCGCCAATGGCCGCGCCGTAGCCAAAACCCATGGTGCCCAGGCCGCCGCTGGTCAAAAAGCCGCGGCTCTTGGTGTGGTGCAGGTACTGGGCAGCCCACATCTGGTGCTGGCCGACATCCGTTACATACACGGCCTCGGGGCCGGCCTGCTCACAGATCTCGTTGATGATCTGGTGGGGTTTCAGCTCGGTGAAGCTGTCCTTCGGGTGGTAGTCATTGCGCTGCCATTCACGGATCTGCTCCATCCAGATCTTATGTTCGGTCTTTTCGACATACGGCAGGATGGCTTGCAGGATATAGGAAGCATCGCCTGCCAGTGCCAGATCCACATCCACATTCTTGCCCAGTTCACTGGGGTCAATATCGATCTGGATGATTTTTGCCTTGCTGGCAAACTTATTCGGGTTCAACGCCACACGGTCCGAGAAGCGGGCGCGACGGCAATGACCAGATCAGCTTCCGAAATAGCCTTGTTGGCGGCATAGCAGCCGTGCATTCCCAGCATACCCAAGTTGTGCGGCTCGCCATAGCCCAGCACGCCGGCGGCCATCAGGGTGTGGGTGGCGGGCATACCGGTCTTTTCCAGCAGGTCACGCAGGGGCTGGCAGCCCGCCGCGCTGCGCACGCCGCCGCCAAAGTAGACGATCGGGCGTTCCGATTCATTGATGAGCCGTGCGGCTTCCTTGACCTCTTCCTCATTATAGCGGGTCACGGTTCGGATCAGCTCTGGCTCTTTGTGGGTGAACTCGCAGGAGTTCGCAGTGACATCCTTGGGAATATCCACCAGCACGGGGCCCTTACGGCCGGACTGTGCAATGCGGAAGGCTGCCCGCATGGTGTCGGCCAGGTCTTCGACCTTGCGCACGGTGAAGTTGTGCTTGGTGATGGGCATCGTGATGCCCTCAATGTAAGCTTCCTGGAAGCTGTCCCGGCCCAGCAGGCTGGTGGCAACGTTTCCGGTAAAGGCAACCATCGGCACGCTGTCCATATAAGCGGTGGCGATGCCGGTGACCAGGTTGGTGGCGCCCGGACCGCTGGTGGCCAGCACCACACCGGTGCGGCCCGTTGCGCGGGCGTAACCGTCTGCCGCATGGGAAGCGCCCTGCTCGTGGGCGGTCAGGATATGGCGGATGCGGTCAGAGTTTTTATATAGTTCGTCGTACAGGTTCAGAACTGCGCCGCCGGGATAGCCAAAAATTGTATCGACCCCCTGCTCCGCGAGCACTTCGACAAAAATCTGCGAACCATTCAGAATCATTGAAAAAACTCCTTTCCGTTTCTTAAGGCAATACCGCATAATTCTAAGTGCCGATACGGCGAGCGAGGTGCGGCAGATGCCAAGCCAAAAGCGCAGATAATACTGGATGTCTTATCGAGCATTTTGGCAACGCAGATGCGTGCCGCAGCTGCC